>Ga0213841_1000058_pt1 | contig 317299 bp, 289 predicted proteins | sample SWPATP23_FD_160125 | JGI IMG/M metagenome (GOLD analysis project Ga0213841, IMG submission 160125) | Coastal seawater microbial communities from Marineland, Florida, United States - SWPA TP2 #3 | ecosystem: Environmental > Aquatic > Marine > Coastal | place: USA: Florida | collected 2016-08-14 | reverse complement strand
GCCAGCTTTGTCGACGACTTCGGTCTCGAATGTCATGGGTTGGGCTCCTGCTGTGTGATAAACAGGACCCGATGATAGGAGGGGTGCTACGCTACGTCACTGATGCTTGCCGAAACCTCACAATAAAGTGTGCCATTCGACCGGCAAATATCGGAGGTACAGCATTACCAATCTGCCTAGCGATTTCAATCTTGCTGCCTGTAAATTCAAAATCGTCCGGGAAGGACATTAATCGAGCAGCCTCTCGGTGAGTAATTGGCCTGTTTGCGGATGGATGCAGATATCGGCCTTTTTCCGGTTTAAAGAATTCTGTTCGAATAGTTACTGATGGACGATCCCACCACAACCTTCCGAATAGGTCTGTCCCTCCTGACTTTTTATTAATCCAGCATTGAGGTGTTATGTCTGGCCTATTTCTTTGCAGATCAAAGCGGTTTCCTCCGGGAGGCACTGCCTTATAGCGTTCTTTGCTAACGTCAGTTGGTTTTCGACCGAAGTGTAGATTTAAAGGTGCAGGCTCATCTCCCCTAACTTCGACCCCTTTGGGACGCCGGGGCAAGTCATCAATGAACTCTTTTACAGTTCTCCACAATGGGAGATCCGAGGTCACATCAGGAGACCGATGACTAGGGGCGGGTGGGAACTCCGGTAAAGAGCTCCGCGTAAAAGCTGATTTCTTAATACCTATGGCTATCGCGCGCTTCCGTGTTTGAGGAACACCATAATCTGCTGTATTCAAAACAGCAGGTTGTAGCATGTTAAAACCCATTTTATGTGCACGCTCAATTATATCTAGGAATTCAGGGCTCTTAAGTAGGCCAGGAACATTTTCCATAACGAATATAGATGCTCCAGACCTCTTGACAATATCCATATATGGTTCCCACAAAGCCCTGCGAGAATCTCCGTCTCGATTTTTGTTTAGGAGACTGAAGCCTTGACATGGGGGACCTCCGATGACTATGTCAGCCTTCGGGACACTACCGAGACGCAACCAATCTTCGATATTTCCATGCACACAGTGATCGTTTTCGCTAAAATTTGCATTGTAGGTTTTAACTGCTGCCTCATCATTATCGATTGCAAATATACTTTCAAAGAGACCGCAGTAGCGGTCATCAACAAACCCCAATGTCATTCCGCCTGCACCGCAGAACAAATCAATCAGCTTGTACTTTTCAGTCATCGATCCGCCTTTTTTAGCGCTTTTTCATTATTTCCAATGGAAAGTAAAGCGGCATAGTACTGTTTATGATTACAGTAGTCCAGAATGGCTTCAATTCACATGTATACCGTCACGTGTGACGCCACTTTCGGATTCGATTATACTTTGAAGAATTCTGCTGCACTCCTTTACCTTGCACCCCTCAGGTCAATTTATGAGCAGCGCGCCCACATAATAACCATTATGCAGTTCTAGTAGACGCCTCTCAATAATCAGGCTCTGACTAGGTATTTACTTTTAACCCCAGAGGCAGTGACTCAAGGGGGCAGCAACTACCCCCTTTTCTCCGGACTGACCAATATTTGGTCTAATTGTACAGAATTAATACTTCCTCTTTTATCTGCCTGTATTCTTCCGCTTCAATCCTTGGCTTGGCCTAGCGAAACGTTGGAAAATATTGCAGAATTAGCGCAATACGAATTATGGCGAGGGAATAGCGCACACTTTATTGGATGCTTGGGCTACTACTCGTCATCTGCGGAACGGATTTTGCTGATACCTCACCTTGTCCTTTCCCATCAGATGGTTACAACGCTCGCCAATTGTTCTAATTCAAGATAATGCGCCTGCGCGACAAGAATGTTTGAAGAGTATGTATGGATACTTTTAAAGTAAAATCATTAATTGATGAAAGGCTTTCCAGACTACACTCAATTTTCCTTACTGCTCCTAGATATATTGTTGGCCAAAGCATAACAAAGGTATGTCACGCACAGCAAGACGCGCGACTGCCAGGGCTGCATCATTACATCGCCACCCCAAGTGTATGCATCCTTTCTCTGCCACACGAGGAGACCCTGTGAAACTTCCCTGTCATGGAAAAATTGAGTGTTCTGATTGTTATGGAAACGGAGCAGCAAATCTAGAAAACAAAAAATGGAAGATGAAAAATGACCCAGGAGCTTGGGGTGCTTCCGAACCAGAATATTTGGTACTGGGGTTCTCAAAAGGAGCGACCCAATCGGATATTTATGCTAGTGGTGCGTTTGACGATGTAGCTTTTGGCGGTGAACTAACAAGAAGAAATCTTACAAACATCCTTAGAGCGGTAAATCTTCTCGAAAAAGGCGCCAGCGTAGATGAACATATAACTAAAAATAGAACACGCTTTCATTTTGGTTCGCTAGTCCGCTGTAGCTTAGCAAGACTTAATGAAAAAAAGCTGCGCGAAACTGGAATAGAATCGTATGAAACATCTGGACAATTAATTGTTAAATCGTTTGTTGAAGTTCCGAGTATAATCAAACGATGTGCAGATAAATATCTTTCAGAACTCCCAAAACCCTTAAAGGCAGTGCTAGTGCTAGGAACAAATGACGCCTATATAAAAAAAATGAAGTCTTTAGTTCATCGGCTACATCCAATCACATATATGGAAATCGACGATATTTCCTATGAAGCAGGCGGCGTTTTGTGGCTCCATATTACTCATCCATCTAAGGGTAATGGACATCTTTCAGCATGGTTGCACAAGGACAGTAGTAATGCTTCTGGCAGGAAAAGGAATCAGGCTATTCATCTGATAAATAAATATGGATTTGGCATTAATAGCAAATAAATTTCCGCTAGCATTCCGCAGCATGGGTATCTTGTCAAAAAATCAAAGAAACCATCAATTGGTTGCATCTAAAAGTAGAGCTATATATGAAAATAAAGTGTAGTAACTGCGACACAATCAATCAAGTACCAGATGGAGGTAAGGGATCAGATTATAAATGTTACAAGTGTCACACCAGACTTGCAGAACCCCGCACAAACAACGGATCAACTTCCGCAGCCGTTGGATTAATTGGAGGCGCAGCACTAGGCGCATCCATAGCTGGGCCAGCAGGGGCAATTGTGGGCGGTATTCTAGGTGCTGTGCTCGGTAAAGAATCAAAGGGGGTTGGCTAATGACCTTTGATATTACTGGCATGGGAATCGCAGCTGGAATTCTATTTGCGGCAATTTACGCCATAACTGAATTGATACGAAACAAGGGTCTAGAAGTTATCAATAGCGCCGTGGTATTCCTTACTATTTTCGCAATTGTGGCAGGTGGAAATCTAATCGCTGTAGCAATGGAGGGCAATCCAAATAACTTACCCTCTTCGTGGCGAGAGTATTTAGGGGCTGCGGGCGTTGTTGGCATTGGGCTCTCTCTTCAACATTTAATTTCTGTTGTTAAAAAGTTACTACCTTCTGAGTATGGTCAAGCTGAGCCAGCTGATAAAGGTGCTGCAAAATAATTTCAGCGAGTAAATCGCTGAAATTCAATGCTATATAGAGGATAGGAATGAAATCACGCTCACGGCTGATGCTAGAAAAATCCATTGCGGCAATGCTGTCCGCAATAGAGATTTACAATAAGCCAGACTTTAAGTACAGAGAGGAAACATTTTCCGTTCTCTGTATTAATTCTTGGGAGTTGTTGCTGAAAGCCAAAGTGCTGAACTTAGCAAGTAATAAGCTTGCATCCCTTTATCAATTGGAACGTAAGATACTTAAAAGCGGTAACAAATCAAAAGTTCTACGCCCCAGAAAAAATCGATCAGGAAACGCAATGTCTATCGGGATATTCGAGGCCTACCGAATAATAACTGAAGATTATGGCGTAAAAATCAATAAGGCGGTTATTGATAACCTTACTGCACTTACTGAAGTTAGAGATAATGCCATCCACTTTGTAAATGATGATTTGCTTCTTTCATTGAAAATTCAGGAAATAGGTAGCGCATCACTTCAAAATTATCTTCACTTGGTTTCTAGTTGGTTTGGAGATGTGCTATCTGGCTATAACTTTTATTTGATGCCATTATCGTTTTTTCGGGATTTTTCTGAGGCGCCCGGCGTTTCGTTAAACTCAAGCGAAAAAAAAGTTTTGGATTATATTAAGAAAACGGAAGAAAAATACGATAGCAAAGAAGGAGTTGAGGATTATAATCTCACACTGAGAATTGATGTAAGATTCCAAAAGGTAAAAAGCACCTCAGGACTTCCTGTCCAAATAACAAGTGACCCATCAGCACCAGCAATTAGAATTTCTGAAGAAGATATAACTGAAAAATATCCGTGGGATTATGATGTTTTAAGTACACGTCTAGCCAAAAGGTACTCTGATTTTAAGATTAATTCCAAGTATCATGAAATTCGCAAAGAGTTGGAAAAAAACGACCAATTTGCATACCATAGATTACTCAACCCAAAGAATCCAAATGGTGGAAAGAAGAAGTTTTATAACCCAAACATTCAGAAAGAGTTCGACAAACACTACACGAAGCTGAGTTAGTAATTTGATATTGATTGCTAAGCAATATTTTTCAAGAGCTCTCTGGATTACTCATAAAAATTATGGATTACTTATCACTATTCAAAATGCCTACACCAATGAAAATAACCGGACGGTCATCGAGCATTACTAATTCCTTTATCAACTCGATTATTCCAGTGATTTCACCCACAAATGAGCAAGTAAAAGACGCCCTGGAAATTCTGGGAATGGATCGCGATAACTTTTATTGCTCTTATTGTGGATCCACCGCATCTGAATGGGACCATTTGCGTCCACTAGTCCAAAACAAGAAGCCTACCGGATATATATCCGAAATACACAACTTGGTGCCATCGTGCGGAAAATGCAACCAATCCAAAGGGAATAAACCATGGAAATCCTGGATTGTTAGTTCGGCTAAGCTTTCTCCAAAATCAAGAGGTGTCACTGATTTAGAACAACGAATCATGCGATTGTCGGCCTACGAAAAGTGGCAAGAACCTACGATAGTAGATTTTGAAGCAGTAGTAGGCAAAGAAAAGTGGGACCAGCATTGGGCTAATTGGGAGCATGTACAATCCTCTATGCGCAAAGCCCAAGTGCTCGCATCAGAAATTAACCAATCTATCGCCAGGGCGCATGCAAAGAAACTGTAACAACCAATTAAGACATCACTCTGTAGGGCGACCAGCTCTAACTGTTCTTTAAAAATTGCTTTACCCCATACCAAACCACGCTGCCAATACCAGCAATCACCCCCCATACCCCCAAGGTCAATACTTTCTCCTTCACACTCTTAATCAGGTCATTGCGTTCCTGCTCCCGCTCAATCAGCGTTTTGATAAAATCGTGGTGCTGCTGGTGCAGTTCCTGGTTCATGGCGCTGGATCGTTGAAGCTCCAGAATTTCATCGATCTTTTCCTCCAGGGTACTCATTGCGCACTCCCCTTCTTAAACAGCGCTGACACCAAACCACTTAGGCCAGTAGGTGTGGAGATCCCCTGGGCGGTATCCAGCCGGTGCTTGTGCTCAGTTTTTAAAATCCCAAAATACGCCCACAGCAGGGTCACCAGGGGGCCGATTGCGGCCAACACAAATTGCCAGCCCTCCACCACTGCCGACACCAGCGCGCTATCGTTGGTGGTCACGCCGTAGGCCCAGATTGTGACAATCACCACCACCGCGAAGGCGACAATATGAAAAGCCTGCTTGGCAATGTAGGGCCTGGTGGTGTGCGGGTTCTTGGCGTCCGCCTCCAGCATTGCCCTCACCGTCTGGTTCGACTCCTTGATCTGGGTGATGTCGATATCGAACTCCTTTTCCAGGATGGCCGCCTGCGCGTCGGGTGGCAGGCTGGTAACGGCATTCCTGACATCATGCCCGGTAGCTGTACTCGGCAACCGCTTGTCCGCTGGCAGTAACTCGTTAATGACGTCAATGATCAATCCGCCGCCAGGCACCGCTTCTCGGACAATGCCCGCCCCAACTGTAGAAATAATATCAAGCAGTTTCATAATGCCACCCGGTTCCTCACCCAGCCATAGATAAAGCGCTCGTCCTTCTCGCGCCGTTCAGCGAGCTCAATGTAGTGCGAGCCCTGCAATACGTTGAGCATGGTGACCAGGACAGACTCGTCGCGACACGCCAGGTATTCACCGAGGCAGCGCAAGGTCTGCCCACCCAGGATGCCGTCCACGGGCATCTCGCAATAGAGCCGACCACCGCTGTTCAGCACATTCAGGCAGCGCTGCAAAATCGTGACCGCCCGGTGGACCCCCATATGGACGCCCGCCTCCGCCACCTCCTCCGCTACCCGCTCGGACATTTTCACCAAGGTATCGCCGTGTATGGCGTCCCAGTACTGCCGCTCGTAGATGCTGACCGCCACCGCCCTGGGCATGGTGGCCATCGGTCCCTCGTACCCTTCAGCCCTGGCCACCGTTTTGGTGATTCCCCAGTTAGTCTCCCCGCCGGAGTCGCTGGGGTCGTCAACAAAGCCACCCTCCACGGCCAGAATACTGTCAATAATTCGTTGCTTGATAGTCATGTAAAAATCTCGCTAATGATTAAACCTGGCCGCCATCTGTGATCAACCAAGAGTGCGTCCCGGTTAACGTGCTCCTGGCAGAGGCTGCTGCCGAGGTGTATTGCGTGTTGTGGAAGTTCACTGCTATGCCACTTTGCACCGGCAGTGCTGCCCAGGCGATCAGCATCGCATCGTAATTGGCCGTGCTCAGGCTGATGGTGTTGCCAAAGAACTGGGACATATCCGTCACATTACGGATATCCCAGGCGCTAAGGTCTGGGTCGGCGGTGGAGTCTTGGAACATTGACGCCAGTGAGGTGGCGGCGAGCATATCCCAGCCGCTCAGGTCGATACTGGTAATGCCGCTGCAATCTCGGAACATCTGCCCAAAGTCGGCAATCATGCTTACGTCCCATTGGCTGAAGTCCACCGTAGTCAACGATGTACAACCGCGAAATGCCCGATAGAGGGAACAGCCCGCATCCAGGTTGGGCGCGTCAGTGGCGGAAACCACCAGGTTAACGCAGCCCCTGAAAGCCGACTTCATATCGTCAAACAGGGTGTTGCCCCAATTGCGTATGGCCACCAGCGTGGACTCGAAACCGGACAGGTAGTAGTCGAACCGCGGAAAATCGCCGGTAATGGTTACCTCGTAATCCCCCGCGCTGGCATAGGTGTGCGAGATGACCGGCGTCGTACCCGAGTAGTTGCCCACGGCAGAGCCATCCCCCCAGTCCACCGAGCAGTTGTAGGCGACAGTGCCAGCCGTGGGGATGGTGACGCTTTCACTGGCAGTGGTGGTGCGCAGGGTAATTTCCAGATCCGGACTGGCGCTGGCTGCCATACCCACAACCTGTGTCGCGATCCCGATACCCAGACCGATCAGATTCATAAGCAATCCCCACAAAGTATTAAAACGGTACGCTCAGCCATGGTTTATGCTCCTGGGAATAAGTAGTAGTTGTGCCCCATCGACTTGCCGGGCTTGCCGAAGTACTTAGGGTCGATGTAGTTGGTGGGATAACTGGTGCCCAGAATGTTGTTCGCCAGGAAGATGGTGTCTATATCATCCTGCAAGTGGTAAATATTCGACGCCCCGGGAAAGTACTTATCCCCCTGCCCCGCCGCCACCGGCGTCAAGTCCTCCAGGTTCGGATCGCCATTACCGTCGCTGGTGATCCACAAGTGTGTGTCACACCAGGTGAAGAAACGCTGGACCGCGTTATCGCCGTAACTCAAGACCGGGTAACCACAGCGATTCAGCAGATGGACCCAGCCGAGAAACGGTGCGGCAAAGGACCAAAAATAGTTGGTCACCCCTGGCGGCCAAGCAAAGTTACCGCCATTGTTGGCTGTCCGCCGCGCCTCTTCCGGCGGCATGCCGTCAACGTCCCTGGCCACACTGTTCCAGACGATGGTCGCGCCCTGGCGATTAAGCCCGACCGGATTGGCGGGATCAGCCTGGAAGGTGCCGGTGCCCAATTTCTTGTACTTGTACACCGGATTGCTCGCGCCGGGCTCGCCCACAAACGCCCGGTAGCGCTCGGCACTGGCTTCGATTTCATTCATATCCCCCAGGTACATATTGAGCGCGGTCAACGTATGCTCGCCCGAGGAGCCGTGGTTGTTGGGACGGTTTCTCACCATGTCGGTGACCGAGCGCACGCGATACACTTCGCCCCCGGCGTGGCGCTCGTAGATCAACTCCTCGCGCACATAGCGCAGCCAACCTTTGAATTTATTGTGCAACGGCGTGTCGATGGTTTTTAAATCCACCATATCCGCGGCCACGATATAACCACCCAGGTTGCGGCCAATGTTGTAGGTTTCCATCTTAGCGGTCGGCGCGGTGATCTCCGACAGAATCACATTTTCAATGCCGTACTTCAGCTCATCGAGATAGGTGCTGGTGGCGCGACCGTTGGGGTCTTTCATGTGTGCGATGGCAAACGCCAGGACATGGTTATCGCCGTAACTGGTCTCAGTGCCGCAGGTCGGGGTATCCTCCGCCGCGGTGGCGAGTGGCCCGGTCGAGCCCTCCACCAGGTTATCCGACCCCCAGTTGGCATCGGCCCAGGATTTCATTTCATCCCAGGCTTGACCGCTCGTAGGCAGTGCATCCAGGTCGGCCTGGTCAATCCAAATTTTGTCAGGGATAGACGGCATTAGGTGATCTCCTTCGCGTCATTGAAAATATTGGTGCTGTTGGCGTAACCCGTTGTGGTGGCACCATCCAGCTTTTTGCCGATAGGGGTTGAAGCGCTGTCCACCAGGCTTTTGCCGGCGCCATCGACCTCCATCATCACATCGGCGGCCAGGTGGATTTTGTCGCACAGCGCGTCCATTAAGCGCACGCCGCGCTTGAAGGTGCCGAGCTGACCGTTGGAAATGGTCAGGCCTTGCACGTCGTAACACTTCACAAAGTCCGCTTCCTGGTTGGCCACCAGCTGCGGGTTTTTCGCGGTGATATCGCTGATCGAGATATCGGTGGCCCAACGGATATCAAACAACACACCGCCGTCGAGCGTCTGCCCGATGTTCTCCAGGTTGCCGCGATTAAAGCGGACATCGTGACACTCGCGTACCCGAATCCCTTCGAGAATGTCTTTAATGGTGTAACCGTCAAAGGTGATGTTGTGGGGCTTGCCGTAGGCAGAATCGTATTTCCACTTGGCAGTACCGTCGATAATCTCGTCATTGATGTCGGGGTTGTCCCAATCGGGCTCCGTGCTGCCGGTGGTACCCGCTTGCACGCACACAAACACGGAGTCGGGTTCCACCGGCGTGGTGGGAGTGACAAAGTTGCCGACACTTTTCGCGGTGCTGGCCGCCCAGGTCTGGGCATCGCTGCCCTCTTCGATTTCAATGACGTTGTTGTTGAACTCGCCCTCGGCTTTGAAGTTAATGACCATGCCATCGCTGGCGTTGTTGTAGATTTTCAGCGCCTTCATGAGGCCGCCGGTCTGGGTGTCCACCGCCTCCAGGTTTTCAATCACCCACTCGCGACAGTCACTGATTTTGATGCCATCGGGTATATCGGTAATGCGCACATTTTTGATGGTGCTACGCTCCTGGCGGTTGCACTTGATTGCCCTGATACCGGTGTTACCCGTCGGCCCCGGCAGGAATTGCATACCGTCAAAGGTCACATCGTCAGAGCGCTTCGGGTAAAACGCGGCTGCGTCCTGGGGCACGTCAACTAAAATGGTGGTGCGATCGATACCGGCCCCTTTGAGGGTCATATTGCCAGGCACACTCACCTCGCTGGAGATCAAGTGGGTGCCATCGGGCAGTATCACCGTGCCGCCTTTGGGGATAGTCGCAAACGCACTTTTGAAATAACCGGCGGCCTCTTCCGTCGACAGGCCATTGCCGCCCCACCACAGCAGGTAGACTTTGTTCAACACACTGTTGGGCCACCAGACCGCATTGCTGAAGGGCGTCAGGTCTTCAAAAATGGTATCGGACGGCAACTCGATACCGCCGTAACCCAGCACCATCATGCCGTTGGTGCCGGCAGTGGCGCCGGGCCCGTTTTCCGACACGTCGAACTTGAGCTTGGCGCCCGACAGAATTTTGATGTTGATGTTGTCGGGCACGATCACCGGGTGGTAAAAGCTGAAGGTGGTGCGCCCGTTGGCATCGTGGGTACCGGGTTTGTCGGCGTGCGGTTTGAACACAATGGTCGCCAGGTTATCGCCAATGACATTGATCAGTGACGCTAGCGAAGCGCCCGCCGCCGTATCGGCCTGGTCCGCCGCCACCGGGTCGGGGTAGTAGGTGCCATCACCGGCGCCGGCGGCGGCTGCTTCTGCCGCCGCGATCATGTCGGCAATGTCCGACAGCAGCTGATCAAAGTCGATAGCGGAGTAGTCGGGAGCGGCAGCGCCCGCCGCAGCCACCGCCGTCAGCAGCTCCTGGATCAACATGGTGAGCTTGTCCAGCCCGCCTTCGATAATCTCGGGGTTCCAATCGCCCTGGGCCTCCAGGTCAATGTGCTGTGTCACCGGCGTGGCACGGCTGATGGTTAAAAACTCGTTGTTGGTAAGCCTGGCACCAGCCACCGGGTACACCACCGAGCCTCCGGGGTTGTGGTTCTGGTCGGCGTTGGGATTGACCGTGTAGTGGGTACCCAGGGTCAGTGTGGTCTCGATACCGTACTTGTCGGTGTGGACCACCACCAGGTGGGCGGGGTCTTCCAGCTTGAAGCTGAACGGAAATTCCTTCGCGACCCCGGTACCCTCTACAGGGTCCATTTTGCTATTGGTGCTTGAAACAGTCATAAAGACGCCCTCTATCAATTGCGGCAAAAGCCTATCAAGAGGGCACCCCTAGTCTGTATCAGTCGCGCCGGTTGCGGTACAGGAACTCGTAAAAGCTGAATTCCTCCTCGTCGTTCAATACCGAGTACAGGTGCTCGCCGGAGATCCACAACTGCCGCGTTGGCAGGCCCAGCCAGTAACCCGCACTCAGGAACAGGTGTTTGTTATCGCCGCGGTCCCACTCCTTGTCCTCATCAAAGAGTTGGTCGTACACCGCCGAGCCCGCCTTGGCGGTCTCCTCGATGGCGTTGCCCACCGGTGAGGCGGAGTAGGAATAGCCGGTGCTCCAGTAGTTGACCGCATCCCGCAGCCCGACCACGGTCGAGGCCGGGTAAGAGGCAGACAGCTTCAGCGCCCAGGGCAAAAACTCCTCGTCCTCGTCTTCCTCCGGTCCCCGGCCCAAGACCAATTCCGTCAGCACCGCCGGCAGCACCAGCAGGTAGAGCGCTGACATGGTGGTCTTGGCGACACTTTCCGCACTCACCCCCTCGCGCCTGGCCATGCTGCCACGACGACGCAGCAGGTTGTGCAATACCGAAAAATAGGAGTAGAACATCACAAAGGCGCGCTTGATCTCGTCGCCCTGCTGAATGCCGGCCAGGTCCTTGGCACCACCGGCAGACTGCGACATGCGCACAATGCGGTCGGCGTTGGCCACCGCGTCCGCCTCCTCCATGCCCTCGGCCAGGAATTTTTCATAGGCGCCAATCCAGGTGGGAATCGACACCGACAGATCCATAAAGCCGATATGGGCAAAATAGGTGCGCTCCAGGTTATCCAGTGCGCTGTTGCCCTTGATGGCGTTAATGGAGTCGCGCACATCCCGGTCGAAGGTCTTGTTGCGGTTGCGCATCATGGTGGATTTTTCGAACACCATGTCCTTCATCTTCACGGCATTGAGGGGATTGCCGTAAAAACGCGCCAGACCTTTCAGCGCCCACTTGGCCCCCAGCAGCTCCACCGACTGGAAATAGCCCAGGGGTTGCACAATGGCGGTGGTGAACTTCCAGCCCATATTGACCACCGTTGCGCCGCGGCGCAGCTTGCCCACCGCCGGCGCCAACGGGTTGATAATGTCTTTCGGTCGGCTGTCCTTGGCAATGTTCGCCAACCAGGGGCGAATCTGTTTCACCACTTCGGTACCGGCAATGCGCGAGATGGTGTTGCGGATCTCCTCGTTTTGCGTGAGGCGGTCAATCTCCAGGATGGCCTTGCGGTGAGTGAGGTCGTGAATCACCGCCGTGATATGCTCCGACACCACCGCCACATCGAGGCGCACCTTTTGCCCGCCGGAACCCACCCGCTCCTTGGTGTGACCTTTTCGGGTCGAGGGCCGCAGATGGTTGCCGCCGAACATCTCCTTGACGTCGTTTTTCTCTTCGCGAATGCCGGCGAGCCAGTTTTTCTCGGGGTCATACACCAGGGGGAAGTAACCGCCGGCCATCTCGCCGTGGTCGGTCACAAACGGCGAGCGCTCCACCTGCTCCGGCACCACACCGGTCAGGTCTTTTTGCAGCTCGGCGATCTGCGGCCAGTAGCTGTCGATATGGCCCCAGATATCCTGCACCAGGCGCCAATCCTCGGCGGTCATATAGCGGTTGAGTGCCGCCTCCACATTCTCGCGCTCCCAGCCATAACCTTGCATTAATGCCTGGCGGTTGCCCTCGTTGCCCCAGTTAAGCGCAATGGAAAACACCATCGACTTATTGGCGTCAGGTATGCCCAGCACATCGATGGCAAACTTGTTGGTGTGCCAGGAACGACGATCCGCTTTGCTGAAGCGACCAAACACCTCGTTGAGCTTGGCGGTGGCCATCTCTTGCATCTGCTGCTCTTTGTCCGCCGCGTCCGCCAGCGGGCGGATAATCGCGTTCCACCACTTGCCGTTGGTCTTCTCGCCGTCGAGCCGAGTGGCCAGGAATTCCATTTTCATGTGCGAGGCCAGCAACCACTGGCCCCATTTTTTCAGCTGATGCCACTTGCCGGTGTTGTCGAATTCGATTGGCTCGGGTTTCAAGGTGTTGTTGGCCTTGGCCTCCTCTTTCAGGTCCGCCACCAGATCCTTAAAGGCCTGCTTGTTGCGTTCGTCAATTTGCCGTTGCTGCAAACGCGCCAGGTGCTCGATGTTTTTTACCGCGTCGCGCAGTCCGCGGAACGCTTCCAGGGTCAGGGTTTTGTAGTGACGCGAACGGGCTTTCTCCAGGATGGCGGGGTCCACCACCACCTCCATGCCCTGGTCCTCCTGCTCGGCGATCCACTCGGCCAGGCGTTGACGCTCGTTGGCCTCTTTGAAGGTGACCGACTTCTTGAACGAGTATGCCTCGAGGATGGCGTCGATCTGGTCGAGGTGATAGCGCTCCAAACTCTTGCGCGTATTGGCACGCTCAAACTTGGTGAAGTACTTGCGCCCCTTCTCGATTTCCTCCTTGGCTTTGCGCGCTTCCAGATACAGGTAGTGCGCCAGCAAGCGCTTGCGTTGGGCATCCGCCGCTGCGGCGAAGTCACCCGCCGCCGTCGCCTGAATCGCCGCCTTGCCGTGGCGCTGCTCGTCCATCAGGTACTGGTATTCCTGGAGATTGCCCACCTGCAAACCGGCCAGTATGCGCCGTGCCGCGTTCTTGGCAGAGTCTTTCAGGGTAGGTTCCAGACCGGCCTTGCGCTCCATCACCCTCAGCTCGGTGGTGAGGAAACTGGCGGTATCGTTGGCGTGGAGTGCGTCCATGGCCGCCTGCGCTGCCTGATTCACTTCACCGGAAATATCACCGTGCAAACGGCGCATTTCTGCTTCCGCCATCGCCAGGGCCTTGGCTTTGGGGTTGCCCGCCTCCACCATCGCCCGCACCATTTCATCGCCCGAGCGGAAGCCAAACAGCTCCGCCAGTTGCTGGGGATCGGTGCCGCCGTCGTTGCCAGCCAGGGCGTGACTGCCGAACGGCAGCTTGCGCCAGGGCGCCTCCGGCCCGGTGCCGTAGAGTGCCTTGAGCGCCGGCAACGAGAGCTTGCCATGGGGCTCGGCCTCGGTCAGGTAGCGCCGCACCTGGTACACCGGCTGCTCCATCAACCCTTCCAGGAACTGGTCCCGCAGCTGGTTTTTCTCCATGCGCCAAGCGCGTTGGGTCTCGCGCCACATCTCCGACATCATCTTGGAGCGCAGATCGCTCTCGGCCTCCACCCGCGCCTTTTCGTAGGATGCCCGATAGGCGTTGAACTCCGCTTCCGTCATGCCCGCAGACTCGGCGTCGTCAAACATGGGGAACAGGTCGGTGGACTGACGAGCATTCTCAATCGCCGCGTCGGTGGCCAACATGCGATCCATCACCCCGCGCACCTCATCAGTGAGGTCCACATTGAGATTGCGAATCGACTTGTACAGGTGCTTTAACCAGGCACTGAAACGCTCAAAGGCCGCGCGCAGGCCCACACTCGGGGCCTTGCCCTCGCGCAGATAGGCTTCAAAGCCGCGGGCAAATTGCTCGTGCTGCTCCACGTCAATCTGCGCCACCGACTCCACCCCAAACCACGCCAACAGCTGCGCCATGTCCTGCTTGATGGTCTCCGGCGCATCCTCCCGCGTGGACATATCGCGGTAGACTTCCAGGAAGAAGTGACCCGATTCGTGAAGAAAGGTGGAGAGGTCGGCATTGTCAAACAGGGTAATGACCGAGCGGCCATCGCGAACGCCGCCGGCAGGAAGTGTGATTTTACCGCGGTGACCTTTACTGCCGCGACGATTCTGGGAGTACTCGCGGTCAGTGGCGATTAACCCTTCAGGGTTTTCTCCTTGGCTTCCAGCTGCTCCAGCGCTTTGAGGATCAACTGTTTGGACTCCGCCAGTACTTCCAGCGCTTCGTCCCTGGGCATTTCCTCGGTCATTATCAACAGCTGGTCCGTTATCTTGCTGAAACTGGTTCTCTTGGGCTTCGAGTTCGGCAAGCTGGCGGAGGAGGTCTTGTTTGATTTCTTGGATGTCATCTAGGGTTTTAACCTCTTGCGCTACTCGCTCAAAAGAATCTTTCTGTTGCCGCCTAGCGGCCTTAACGCCACCAAAGTGGTTGACGCCTGTTTTTTGGCCATTCAGGCAACCCTGCCCGCTTTTGGTTTTGTCGCAGTTCAGGCAGTTCCAGTTGTCCAGTTTCGCCTTGCCCGCATCAATCGGACACAGCGCTTTGTCGAACTTTTTCGGGATGGCGTCGATCTCGTCACCGGAGAGCAGCTTGCCATTCTCCACTACCGGCAGGATCACCTGGACACGATCGCCCAGCTGCTCCAGGACCTCCACATCCCTGGTACCATCATAGACCATGGCCACCGGCAGGTCATTATCCTCGGCCAGTTGCTCGTTGGTTTTGTCCAGTGACAACAGACGCACATTGCGCTCGTCCATGTTCGCCAAAAACTCGGGGTTTTTCGAGAAGACGTGGGTACGGATACCCTTGGCATTAAGTCGATCAATCACCCGGTTCCAGGCCGGTGTGCCATCACCGATATCAAACAGGCGCAGCGCCGTATCGCGCCAGTGCAGGCCAGCCCGGTCTGGAGATCTAAAGCTTTTAGCGATCATATCGCCCAGGCGATCTGGGTCGCGCTCGGCCATCAAGTCCACCAGCTCGGCCTTGGTTTTCGAGGCCGGGTAAGCGTGGCGGCCCTTACAGGCGTAACAGTACTTGGCGCAGTCCTTGGAGGGGCGACAGTTCTGCAGCGAGGAGTTCACCGCATGAACCGGTTTGGCCGCACTGCCAATAACATCGCCCTGGGCTAGGTATTCCCAGGCGCCCTCCCAGCCTTTCTCCTCGAGGAGGCGGGCCAGCTTGCCGGAGTTTTGCAGCGCCACCGCATCCACTGCGGCGAGCTCGCCCTCGGCCACCCGCACGATCTCATCGCGGTAGATCACGCCTTTTTTCACTTCCCGCGCCCAGGCCGTGCCCTCGTGCTCGCTCACCCGGGCAATCAAATCTTCTGACGCCAGGGCCTCAAAGTCCGTCTCCACCCGCGCCTTCACATGATCGTTGGCCTTGGGCACACCCGATTGAAACAAGGCGGAGCCATCGCTCTCACTCAGAGCTAAGGCAATATCCGTTGGGTCGGCATTCTCGGCCAACTCCTCCATCGACTCCATTTCACGAGCGATGCTTTCTAGCCAATCCTGGCGGTTTAGAAGATCCAGATTGAGGTTGGCTTCGCTGTAGGTCGGGTCGCCTGCCATCTCCGCGTTGAGCGCATCCAGCAGGTGGCGCGGGGTCACCTCTTCATAGGGTACCGTCAGGTAACCGGCCTCTTGTGCCGCCTGGGCCGCACCGTCCAGGGTATCGCCCTCCTCGCTCACCAGCCGCCGCTGTCCCGGTTTGCCGTGGTGCCACAGCTCCAGGTCCATGGCCGCCAGCTCGCCGCCGTCATCGCGCACACCGCCGCGATCCGCCAGCCACTCGGCCAGTGACGCCCCGAAGATCTCGCGCTGTTTGGGGTACTCCCCGCGTTGCACACTGCGAACACCGCCCACCAGATCCTGGAACTGTTGGTCTGGGGTGGTCGTGGTGGCGTAGTACTGGGCAAACAGCTCATGGGGCAACGTGCCGGAGCGGTCGGCCATGGCGACAAAGAACGATTCCCACAGGCTGGCGTAGGCATCCGCCGTGGTGTCGTCAAAGCGCTGGGTTTCCACCAGGTTGTCATACACCGACTGGCGCACCTGGTAAGCCGATTCCTGGAAGGCGTTATTCTCCGCCTGCTGCTCCAGCACCCGATCAGCTTCCGCTTCCCACTGCTCGGCCAACTGGGTCCTGGCCAGCTCCGCCTCGCGTGCGGTCATCTGACCGGGGTCCTGGCGCACATCCATCAAGATATCGTCAAACCAGGGCTGGTCCGCCATGCCCATCAATTTGGCCGAAGGAATGGCGATATCCGCGCCGCGCTCCTCCGCCTGGCTTACCTGCTCAGTGACACCCAGGGCTTCGAATACCGCATCCGGGTCTTCACCGTTGGCCTGGAAGAAGGTGCGAGCGGTACCGGCATCCAGGAACACATTGCCATCGTCCACCGATTGCATAAACTCCACCAGCTTATCCTTGTGGCGCTCGAAGGTTTTCGACTGGCGCACGGCCTCGCCCAGCTCGCGCAACTGCTCGCGATGCCGAAGTGCGGCCACTGCGTTGGCCCCTTCAATTAGGGTTCTGCCGCCAGCCCCCATGCCGCCGCCAGCGACCGCGCCGGCGAAGCCTTGGTCAAGGCCCGCGGCAAGGTCGTAGCCCTTAGCTGTGCCCACCGTGCCCGCGGCATATTCGATGTTCTCCTGGACAAATTCAGTGGCCGCCTCTTTGGCCCCGGCAGTGAGGATACGGCGCCCCGCGGTAGAGGTCAGACCTTTGGTAATGACCGGATTGATAATCCCCTGAACACCGATACGCTCGAGTGCGGAGATGAATACTGCGGGAATCAGAGACACCGACAGGTCGCTGCCGCTAACACGCTCACGATTGTCATTCTCTACGCGGGTCTCAGCAATTTCCTCGGTGCGCGAGGCGATATAGGCCGGTAAGGTCATCAATGCGGCCACCATATCCGGCACAGACTGAACGCCCTGCTCTACGATATAGCCAGCCAAATTCTTGACCGTCAGATCGCCCTTCAGCCGTTCCCAGGTAAAGTTCTGCTGGTAGCCCAGGTCGCCCGCGTTCACCTCGGCCCCATCACGCAGCGCTGCCGCCAGGCTAGTGTCAGAACCCGTGGGCAGATTCCAACTCCAGTGGAGACCGTCATCATCCCAGTAGACTCCAGGGTTAATCCCGGTCAAATCCGCGAGCACATCCTCACCCGCATCGGCGGTATTGGCTATAAACTGGATCAGGTTGGAACCCAAGGTTCTCATGCGCTCGCCGCCACCGCGCAACATATTCTCAATGGCAGACAGGCCTTCGATATCGTCGTGGGAAATCTTGGCGTTGTCCGGTACACCCAGGTATTGCGCCACTGCTTTGTTCTCGCTCAACAGCTTGGCAAAGTCGATCTGCGCGTAGATGTCCTGGCGCTCCACCGCCGGCATATTCTCCAGCACATACGCCGAAGGTAAACCCACGCGAGTAGACAGCTTCAGCGCCTTGGCGTGGTTGTCGGGCTGCGCCTCCATGCCGGTATACACATTGGCCTTGAGCTGGTTTTCCTCCTCACGTACGAATTGCGTGGCCATCTGCTCGAAGGGATCAACCTCCTCGGGTGTCGTGTCGGTGATGACTTGCGCTTCAGTGGATTGCAGAAATTCATCGGCCATGGTTTCAAACGGGTCTAACTCAGTCGGCATTACTCACCCCGATGTTTCTTTGCTTGTTCAATCACGGACCACAATTTGCCAAATGACTCCTCTGTCAGTGGTTTGTTGCTGCGCTCCAGGATCTGCGCCATGCGCGCCATGTCATAGGCGGTGGCCCCCGCCGGTCGCGGCAGGTCTTGAACCAGGGCGGTGGTGTCACTGAACAGCCCCTCCTGGATCACCACCTCTTGCAGTAGGCTTTGGGCGAGATCGTTCATTTCGGTTTGTGTCAGGTCCTCACCGGTGGCCAGGCGCTGCTCGTGGATCGCCTCCTCCAGCGCCACCTGAAAGGCAATTGCCTCCTCGGAGTCCTTGTCCAGTTTCATATCGCTAAGGATCTTGCCACCGAGCTTCTGCGCTTGTGACACACTGCCGGCGAGCATCTTGCTGAAGGCGTCCTGCTGTGCTTTCTGGGACTTGTTGATTTTCGCTTGCAGCGCCGCGTCCTTGGCCGCCTCGGCATTTAACATGCTCTGCTGTAACGCAATTAACTTCTCGACGTTGCGCGTCCCCAGGCGCTGGTATTCGCCATCCTCCAGGAAGTTCATGTCGAGGAAGTTCTGCCGGGTCTCGGGCCGCAGTGCCTGGTTTTTCCATGCCAGGTAGCGCTTGTTATCGGCGGGCTCAAATTCCCCAGAGGCGAGTTTGGCCGCGTAGCTGCGCAGGCCACTCATGGTGGACAGCCCCAAGGTCGCCTGGTCATCAAAGCTGATGGCGTCGGGGTCCCCCCCTTGCAACACATGGCGCACCGCATTCAAGCGGGTTTCCTGCTCGTTGAATTTGCGAATGGTTTGCTGCTCGTTAAAGCGCAGCTTTACCGCACTGACCACATCCTTGCGCACCTTGGGGTCGTCTATCGCTCGCGCCTGGCTCAGCATCTCCGACAGCGAGCCACCGCCGGCGACAATGGTGTCGGTCTGGGCTTGCACGCGCCCGAGCCGACCGGCCTGCTCGGTGGCCTTTTTGAGTTTGTCCCTGGCTGCAGAGGTGATGTTGTCGGCATTGGCGACCAGGTAAGTCTCGGCCTCCGCGCCGCGGTCATTGGTGATCAGGGAGCTGATAATGGCCGCGTGAAAGCGGTCCTGGTATTGCGCCGCCGCCAGCTGCGCGCTTTCCGGAGAGAGACCAGCGAGACGCGCCTGGGCCTGGATCTCTGCCAGGCCGGTGGCCAGGGATTGCTTCAGCGCTTTGGGGTCGTTGATATTGTCCAGGGCCAGGCTCATCTGCTCCGCCGCTCGGGCCTTGGCCGTCTCCAACTGCCAGGACTCGCGCTCGCGACTGACAAAAGAGTCAATACTGCCGAGCATTTTTTCATGGCGCAGGTTAAGCGCGTGATTGAACAGGCGCTTTTGCGCGTTATTCTCGGCCATGCCGGCATAACTGCTGCGCAAGCTCTCCAGTTTCTCCTTCACCTCGGCGCGACTCTCTACGGCATGCTTCCCGTTGAGGTTGTAAAAGCCGGTCTCTGGGTTGTAGAGCAAGTCTCGGACCTCTCGGGTATAGGCGACTTCACGCTCCTTGACCTTGGTCTCATCATCCAGCTTTTTTTGATCGAGCGCGATCTCGTGACCGACGTTGCCCAAGGCATTGAGACCGCGGGCCAGGTCAGCCCCGTAAGCCCCTTGTGGCAGCGCGCCGCTCGCCCTGGGTGACTGGACCGCAGTGGTGACGACACCACCGTCCTGGTAAATCGGAACCGTGGGCATGGTTATCTCCTGTACTGGTACCACTTACTGGCGACAGAACCGGCGCCCGCGAGCAAGGACGTGCCCGCGCCACTGACACCGGCGGCGTAGGCGTTATCGCCCTGGAGGCCATCGAGGGACGCCTGCTGGCGATGGCTTTGCGCGGTTTTCTCCGCGTTATCTTCAATCTTGATGGCATCCTCTTCGCCCAGGGTGTAGGTGTCCTGGACCGTTTCAAACGCCGAGCCGTAACCGACATCAAAGCCGGAGGCGGCGATAGCGGCGCGCTGGGTACCGGCCAGGCGATTCACCTCTTTGCGGTGGTTGTCCGCGGCTTCGCGCCCGCGCAACAGTGTGTCGGCGGCCTGGATCTCCGACAGGCGCTGGTTGTACTTGGCCACGCCCTGCTGGTACTTGCCCTGCTGGTTCTTGCTATAGGCATCCATGCCGACGGATAACACCGTCGCTGCCATGGCGACGACCGGAGCGGCTACACACATTACTACCTCCTCAATTCAAAGGGATGAAACAGTCGGCCCTGGGCGCCAAAAACGATGGCGGGCTGGATCTCAAAACCCAACCAGGACAACCACCGCAGGGTTACCTGGTTGCGCGCATCCGCGTAGTTTCTCAAGGTGGGAAAGGTCGCCTGCATCCGTCGCAACTGGGCCGCACAGCGCCGGGCAAAAATCAAGCGATGGCGCCGCACGTCCATGGCCTCGGTACCGATCAACCAGGGCGCTCCGACACCGGCGATCACCGACACCGGCGCCACGCCAAACACACACAGCAACTGGTCATTGATGCGCGCCGACCAGGCATAGGTGGACAAGCGCACGCTATTAACCAGCGCCGCTAACGGCGGCAGTGAGCTGGTGGCCGCAATCTCCTGCAGATCCACCGGGCGAATATGGGCGAACAACTCCGCCACATCCGCCGGGGTCACCGGTGCTATGGTGACCTTATCCACCGACCACCACCTCCGGTGTGACCGCCAAAATACTCAACGGCAGCGGGTCATCCTGGCGCAAATACACCGAGCCCTTGTTTTGCCAGCTCGCCGGTATCGGCACCTCGAAGTCACCGTCGCGCAAGGCAATCGGCGCGCCCCATAGCTCGTTCGAACGCTGCTTGGCTTCCACCAGGTTGGCCTGGTCGGGACCGGCTTTGATGGCGCGGGATTGACTGACAGCGACAGTCACCCTGGGGACCGACTTTTTCTTCACCGTGCCCTGCTCCAGCGGTGGCTCCAGGGTTTCCAGGTTGGCTTGGTACGGCAAACCGATATGGATCTTGGCGTAGGCCCTGGGCAGGCTCACCGCGCCAGCGGATACCGTCAGGTTGCGCACCACATGCCCATCACACAGTGCCACCAGGGTTTTGCCTTCCAGGTGCTCCAGGCCGCTCAGCGAATCGGTGGCGGCGCCGTCATAGGTCAAGCCGCTATCGACAAAGAAGCAGTCCTCCACCGCGGCAAAGTCGCGCTTGCGCAGGCGCTCAATGTAACGCCGCTCGCTGCCGTTAATGGTGCGATTCACCACCAGGTAGACCGCATCGACATCGCCTTCACTGACCACGCACACGTCCTCCACCTTGCCGTCGGTGTGGTGCTGGTGCCAACCCCAGACCTCGTGCTCGCGCATGTAGGTAAAACCGAGCAACACACCGTCACTGCGCACCGCCCAGACAATGGAGTCGGGCTCCTCGGCAAACGCCCAGGACACCAGCGAGTACCCCTCAAACAGGTGGCGCGACATCACCGACAGATCGCGGCCCGCGTAACCGTCGCTTTCCAGGGCGTAGGACAGGTCGCGCACCGTGGACTGTTTAGGGGTAACGTGGAGCACCGTGTTGCCGATCAACAGCGGTTCCAGGTTGGCGCTGCCGCGAAACCCCTGGGGTTTGCGCTTCATGTTGGGAAAGGCAAAAGCCTGGTCACCCGAGGTAATCTTCCATTCCGCACCGGAGGTCAACGCCACCAAGTCAGACAAGGGCACCAGGTGGCGCACCTCGTTAACCTGGGCCGCGTTCAGGCGCACGGTAATGGCGTCATCGTCTTTCGCCGGCGACGACACACTCATGTTGTGAAAATTGCCGGTTTTGCTGAACCAGATCGCCTCAGGGTCATTGCGGGTGGCCGCCAGGACCAGGCGCTGCTCGTAATAAGTCACGGTCGAGGGGTAGTTGCCGGCACCGACAAAGGGGTTGCGGTCCTGCGGGGGCGTGTCGCTGAGGTCGGGCTTGTAACCGTCATCCTGGAAGCTGGTGCTCTCGGTGATACCGATAAAGCCAAACAGCCCGTTCTCCTCCTTGTACACATAGTACTTTTCCGCGCCGGCCACCGCGTTCCAGGTCACCGTGTTGTAGTTGTCCTGGTCCAGGCTCTTGGTGTGGTTTTTGGACGTCTCCGCCGAGGGCAGCGACTCCTCCAGGGTTTCCGCTGCCACTGCGGTCACCTTGTACTTGTAATCGCGCCCCGAGCCGGTACCGGTCTTGGTGACATCGAGACCGGTGGGGGTGGCGATTTGCGGGCTAAAACTCACATCCTCCAGTTTCCACTGGTGGTGATCCAGACGCGACAACTCCTTGACCGGGTGCTCGGGGTGAACCAGGGTGATGATATCCGCCGACTGCACAAACGCCAGGCGCGCCAGCTGGGTTTCGGTGTAGGGGGTGGGGATTTCCACCACATCAGCGGACAAGCGGTGCCAGTGGCTGGAGGCGCCGCCAGGGGCATTGCCGGTGTTGTTGTCCTGGCGGGAATAGTAATAACTGCCGCCCACCGCCACATGGTCCGCCATGGCGTAGGTGGTGGCGCCGTCATAATCCGCCGGCACACTGGGCAACAAAACCTGCCCGCCCTGGCGCACCACGCGCATGTACAAATGGCCAAACTCCAGCATATAGGTGTCCTGGGTGCTGAAGCTAAACGGGATCAAGCGCGCTTGCTTGCTCGGGTGCTGACACCCGACAATGAACTCATAGCCGGTGCGGTTCGACACGCCGCCGTGGGGATGAATGAAAAAGTTCTGGCACAGTTTGAGGCCGGCGCGGTAGCGCGCCAGGTCGGCCCGCTTGTGCAACGAGGGCGCCAGCTCTCCCGCGGTAAAGGTAGCCTGTGTTAAGTCGATACCCATTAGCGCCCCCTGATCCATGCCGCATCCTGTGGCTGGTCGCGCACCCCTTCATTGCGGGCAATCGCTTTGGCCTGGCTCAGCGACTGCAGGTAGGACTTCCACATCGCCTCCATGATCTTGCGCTCGCGGGTTATCGGCATCGCCAGCACCCAGGCCAGGCGCATCGAGAAGGAGGTGACAAACGACGGCGGGAACAGCGCCTCATCCTCCAGGCGCCGCGTGTAACGCATGATCGCGTTGTCCACGTCGGTGTGAATCACCTTGGCGGTACCGGCCTCATTGAGTCCGATTTGCCACGGCAGTTTCCGTTCGCGCCGATCTGCGGTGACCAAACTGCGACACTTCAAACCATCGGCGGGATAGGCGTATTGATACTGCCAGTCCATCGGCGGCTCGCCGGTTTTGGCCAGGCCCGCCGTCTTGCGCGCAAACGGCCAATCAAAATCCTCGAGGGTTGCCCCCAGCGCCGAGGCGTAGTGTTGCTTGCAGTGATTGGCCTGCGCCGACCCTTCCATCAAACTCTGAATAAAATTGTGCTCACCCAGCGCCGACAGCGCCAGGTTGCAGATATCCACTTTGCCGCCCATAGCGATGCGTCTTCTCCGTTATTTGAATGAAACGTTATCGGCATGAAAAAAGGAGGCCAGTAAAGCCCCCTTTTCCCTGCTGTCACTTTGCTCGCCGTGACCGTTACGCGTCCGCCTTATCCGCTTTCCCTTTGAGCTTGGCTTTGCCCTCGGTCGGGACCGGAACCATCCAGCTGGGCAGCTTGTCGTCTTTTTTCAGGTCATCCCCCGGCGCGTAGTCAAAGACCTCGCCCTCCTCGCGAATGACCTTGTAGTAACCTCGTTTTGTGGCAATAACTTTCATGCGTCACCTGTTACCGAATGAATGGAATAACCGCGTTAGCGGTTGGTTTGAACAGCGCAGGTAACCCCGGCGGTGATCTTGCCGGCGGTGGGTGCGGCACCGTTGACCGTGTAGTACAGGCGGCAGTAACGCTCGTCCACGCCCTGGGGCATATACATGGGCGGAATCTGCTTGCCCGCTTTCAAGTCGGCCAGCGCCACCGTCACCGAGCTGACTTTTTTGACGGAACCAAAGGCCTCGTCGTTATCCACCTCCAGGTCCACCGTCAGGTCGGTGAGGTTGTCAAAGTCCTCAGTGACCTGAATCAACAGCGGCATCGGCACACCCTTGCCCTGATCCGCCGCCACGGAAAAATCCATGTAGTTGGTGGAGGCAGCGTTGGCGGTGATGGCCTGCTGATCACTGAATAACGCTTGTGCATCTAAAATCATTTTCTCTATCTCCTCGACTCAAGGCGCCAGCAGCTCAACCACTGGCACCTCAACGGGTTAAGGTGGATTAGACCACGCGGGCCTCAGTGTTCAGCAGCGCGTCACACTCACGGATGGGAATACCCAGGAAGTTCACAATCTCCTGGCCTTCAAACTCGGTGATGGTCAAGTTCACATTGCCCTTGTCCTTCGCCAGTTTGTGCAAGGCGGTTTTCACCTCGGTGTTGGCGTAGATGGCCGCCTTGCCGTTGCGTACGCGGCGCTGGCGCAGCTTGTAGTAACCATCAATCATGTAGTCATCCAGCGCTTTGCCGCCGGACTGACCGTTGGCCGCAATGTCACTGACATCGACGTTGGCAATGCGGGAGACATAACGCCAGTCGCGCAGAGACAGGCCCACATCCCACTCGAAGTGCTCGCGATAAATTTCGTACAGCGAACCGTCCGACATTTCCTTGGTGGTTTTACCCAGGTCTTCGCGCTGGATACCCGCTTTCGAACCCGCCGGGTACAACAGGTGGCAGGTCTTGGGCGACCACACCACAAACCAGATGGAGGTATTGTCCGCGCCGGTACCGCCGGCATCGACAATCTGACCGCCGTTCTCCGCAGACAACGCGCTAAAGCGCGGCGCCAGGCCCATAAACTGCTCGGGGTTAGCGGCATCGTCGGAGTAGAACATCGCGGTGGCCATCTGGTTGGACATCCCCTCGACAAAGCTCTCGGCCTCATCCAGGCGCAACGCGTTGCCGCCGGCGCCCGCCATGCGCACCAGCTTGGCGTCCACCTCGGAGTAGGCTTCCAGCCAACCGGTGGTGTCGTCGACCTGCTTGGTGGTGGACTTGCTGGGCTGTACACCCTGGTACAGTTTGCGCCAGGTACCCTGGGGGATACCGGTGCGGACAGTCGTCAGGTGACTGTTGCCGTTGTTACACTCGATAGCCATTGAGTCTTCCAAGATCGGGTTGATCTCGGCCAGCATGTCGATGACCTCCGCAATCTGGCCATTGCCATCCTGACGGCGGTACAAATCTGCGAGTTGCAGATAAGAATTACCAATTTTCATTTGGGATCACTCCTTAAATGAGTCTGTTATGAGTTGGGGTACATAATTTCTTCACGAGAAGCAGTGTGTTTACCGCCGCCTTTGGCAGTCACAATGCCGTCCTCTCCGAACCGCTTGGAGAGGGAGTACATCACCCGCACCATCAGGGGGTTATTCCCCATGCGGGTTTTGTTCATCATGTCCTTGATGTCTCCGGCCTCGGCACCAAAGTCCTCGGCCAGCATGCCTTGAAGCTTGTCCAACATGCCTGCCGCCTCGCCCAGGTTCTCTTCGAACTTGCCGCCGCGGGCCAACACAGCATCAGTTTTCAGTTCGTCGTGCCAGATGGCCTCCTGGTCTACCCAGGATTGCTCACGCGCTTGCAGGTCCTCGGTTTGCAACTCGGTGTAGAGATCCACCGCCGCTTGCGCCTGGTCCTGGGTCCAATTGTTGGCCTTGGCAAACTCGTGGAGCTGACCGAGGCGAGTCTCGGGCAGGGTTACCCCTTCCGGCAGGGTAAAGTCCGCATAGGCTTCAGGTGCGCCTAGCTCGCCACCGTCGCCACCCTCTCCGCCTTCGCCACCGTCGCTGCCCTCCTGGCCGCCTTCAGCACCATGTGCGCCGTCGCCGCCTTCCTGGCCGCCGTCGCCACCATTGCTGCCATCACCGCCGCTGGGCTCGCCGTCCCCCTGGCCACCCTCGGCACCACCGCCGGCGCCGCCGTCACCGGGCATCTCGTCTTGCAGAAGGTCTGCGTTGTGTAAAAGTTTTTGAAGCAATCGGCTCATGTCGCTGTCCTGTTTTCGCGCTCCATCTGCTGATACAGCTCGAAGCAATGTTTGTGTAATTTCGCGAGGAGCTGGACACCTATGCTGCGCTCACCTTCCAGGTAATTGGCCCGGTCATTGCCGAAGCCGAAACTGGTTTGGTACAGGTGGGTAGTTTCTAACAGCCGCCAGATAAACCGCCGCCCCGCTGGCAGCGACATAATTGCACGCAGGTCCTGGGCGTCTGCATCCGTCGCAGTTTTCAGCGCGACCTTTTGCTGCGCAATGGCTTCGCGGTCTTCCTGGTAAACATCAAACGTTTCTGACTGGCTCACGGTTAGGTCTCCGCAAAGACGATAAAAACGTTGCCCGCCATCAGTAGTGCAACCCCACAATGCCGGTGGCGGTGGTGCCGGTGGCATGTACGCGCTTCACAAACAAGGGGAAGCGATCACCGGCATTGAGGTAGATGGTCACCTCGTCGTTCTTGAAGGTGGTTACCTTGACCGTGCCGGCGCCGGTGCAGGTCAAGATGGCTTGCCGCGCCAAGTCCTGGCCATCGTTGGGTGTAATGTCAAACGCCCCTAGCGCGGGCGAGTTGTCGTTGACTGCCATGGTTACATTCCTGTTAATTGGGTTAAGAGGTTGCCGTTACCGGTGTCGGCCTCGCTGAGCAGCTTGGCGGCCTGCGCGCCCTGGCTGGCGGTGGCGGCCATCTGGTTGGCCTCCATGGCGGCCTGGGCCTGTTGCTCGCGCTGAGCGCGCTGTTGGCGCAGTGCCGCGACCTGATCGTCCGAGCGAATCATGCGCGGTGGCACGCCCATCATGTCGCCGTACTCGTCCACGGTTTGGTCGAAGTCCACCTTGTCCAGCACGTCCGGATTGGTGCCCGCCAGGTTGCCGGCAAAAGAGACAAAGCGCTCCATCGAGGCGGTACCGGCCATCTTCTGCGCCTGCGCCATTACCGAGATGTACTCCACCGAGATCTCCTGGCCCTGCAGCTCTGGCGGCGGTGGCGGCAAAATGCCGGCCTCGCTCGCATACTCAAAGGCAGTGTCGATACAGGGGTCGAGCAGTTCGTTGTGCAAGCGCTCCAGCATGGGCCCGAGCCCGAGCAGCTTTTCCTCGTGACGCTCGTCAATCTCCCTGGCGGTAATCTCCCGGCGGTCACTGCTGGCGAGCATCATAAACAGATCCTCGTAGTAGGCCCGCTTGATGCGCTCCTGGACATCACGGATATCCAGCGCCAACTCATTGATGCGCGGGTTGACCTCGTACACCGGGCGCAGTCCCGCACCAGGACCATCGATACCGTCGTGCCAGGTGGTGCCACCGGGCAAAGTATCGATCACTTCTTCCCGCAGTGAGGACGGTCCCGTCAGTGGCGGGTCCACCATCTTGTCGATGGCCTGGGCTTTGCGCTTTTGCTCGAGCTGAAGCTGGCGGATATCACCGAGCGCTACAGAACCCGGCCCGGTGCCGTAGGTGTTCGCGCCCATCACCTCCCAGCGCGGCACCATACAGCGAAAACGCTTGAAGCCCGACACGCTCAAGAACTCTTCCTTGTTGGCGCCCTCCTCCCAGTACACCGAGCGAAACGGCATATTCTGGTTGTCGCGCTTGCCCGGCGCCCGCTCCTCGTTGGGCTCAATGGCGTGATAGACAGTGACCAGTTCCGAGTACTGGCTTTTGTCCCACAGCTGCCGCACCGCATTGCTCACATGCTTGAGGCCAAACTGGCGCACCAGTTGACGCACCGTCATCGGCACCTTGCGGTAGAGCGTGTCCACCTGGTCCTTCTCGTTGGTGTCAATGCAATAACTGCCAACGGTGAAGTGTTGCATCCGTATCACGTTGTCGAAGTCGGGCAACATCGCCACCGCGCCGGTGCCGAAGGTGGATTCCTCGCCGTACAACTTGTGGAGCGAGTTATAGAAATTGCTCTGGCCGAAAATCTCAAACAGCAGTTTCTCCACGTCGTGGAACCAGACCTTCACCGGGCCCCAGTCACGCATCTCGGGGTCCGGCGGCAGCATCCGAAACCAGCGACGCGCCGGCGAGGTAATGCCCGCTTGCATCCCGTTTTGCAGCACACGCGCCGAGATCGTGCCGGTGTTGTCGACGATGTTGGTAAAGCGCGGCTCCTTGTTGCGCTCTTTCACCATGAACTGCCCGCGCATCACCAGGATGTTTTCTTGCAGGTCGCGCCAATGTTGAAGGAAGTGGGAGCGGTCAGTCTCCAACTCACGGCGCCTGGCCTCCAGGTGGTCTTTGAGTTCGATACTCATCGATTACTGTCCTAACAGGGTTTTGGTGCCCAGGTTGGCTTGCGCGGTATTGCGGAAGGTACCGCCACCGGTTAAGAGGGTGCTACTGCGGCCGGAGGCTAACAGCGCCCTGGCTTTGTCTTTGGCGCGACTCTTTTTGATGCCCGCGTCCACCGCTTTCTCGGGTTCCGGTGGCGGTGGCGGCATATCGGGGGCGTCTGGGCTGCTGATACACATAGGCGGCTCCTTTGTGGGTCATGGGTTCAATACACACGCGGGAGCCTATCAGGGCGGGTCAAGTGGTCTGCGCCGGTCGCTAACGGTTGCAGGTTTTAACGGTTAAACGGGTCGTAGTCGTTTCGGCGCCTGTCGTTGCGCGCCTTGCCGCGCAGCTGCTTGTGGATGTGGTAGCGAGCTGTCACCACCGCATCGCCCTTGTCCGGCGAGCGGCCAATGCGGTCCACCACCTTGACCTTGGGCTCCACCGTAATGCCCATTGAGGTCACCGAAAAGGTCGGCGCACACAGGTCAGCCCGCAGACCGGGATCAGGCGGCAGCATAATGCCGGTGTTGTTCTCAGGGTCCAGGCACTCGCGCATCTGCCAGTACAGCTGTGAGCGCAGATTGGCAAAGCGCAAGCGGCCCGATTGGTCGGTGTCCAGGGTACGGGTGGCGCCGTTAAAGCCCACCGTGTGAATGCCGGAGGACTTGAGGAAGTCATAGACACTGGTGCCCACGTTGACGATATCAATCTGCACCGGGCAGTTGTCACGCCGTGCGGCCACCACCCGCCCCGCCAGGGTCGGGCCATCCGGTACCTCGTTACCGGGGATACAGGTCAGCTCGTCAAAGTGGTAATCGGTCTTGCGGGTTTTGTACTTGGGCGCCAGCACACTGAGGTCATCACCGCCGCGGGAGCAGTCCACCCCGAGGCCGGTCATCTCCCTATCACCGGGCTCCGGTGGCACCCAGCGGTCCTGGGCGGCTTTTACCCAGGCACTGGGAATCACTTGCCAGGCATCGTCCTTGAGGCCGGCGCCAAAGTCGCCGTTGAGCATCTGTGAGCGCAGCGGCTCGGGCAGGGATTGCAGCGTACCCATGTAGCCGGTCTCCATCAGGTAAGGGTTGTCAGTGATGCGCGAGGGAATGAAGGTGCGTGACTGCGGTTTGATAATGTCGGTGGGGATATGGTCATCCGGATTGAAGTCATAAACCCGCTCGCCTTCACCGTTAAGCACAAACGGACGCCCATCCGGCACCTCGGTGTCCTGGCCGTCGATCATCGCCATATAGCGGATCTCACCGGGCAGCGCCGGGTTGGGGTATTCCGGTTGTAACCAGGGCGCAAAGTAGTCAAGAATCCACTGCCCTTCCGCCGTGGTGGGCGGGTTAAAGGTCATCAACACCCGGCACGGTTGTTCGGGGTCCACGCCGCGCACCCAGCCAGTGAGGAAGCGCACCTGGCTCTCCAGGAAGTTGGCCGCCTCGTCAATCACCAGCAGGTCTTTGGGGATACCCTGGTACTTGGCCTCGTCGCCGGCGTGCGGGACAGAGCCAAAGTTGATCTGTATGCCCTTGCCAATATCCGGTCGGCGCCAGATCTTGTCAGAGCCGTTATAACCCTCCCTGCCATCCAACAATTCACTCAACCGGTCAATGATACCGGTCAGCTGCGTGGCTTCGCGTCGGACCATAAAGGTGCGTTGGTGCGCGTTGATCGCCATGCCGCAGGCGAGATCGGTTTTGCCACCACCGGCGGCGCCACCGTAGCCAATGATGAATGCCTCGCTGTTGTAGGCCATCATTTGTGGGCCATCCAGGTTGACACCCACCAGGGGTGTCCACTTCTTGGCGGGCAGGTATTCCTTGAGGATATCCGCCACAAACTCAGGGTCGCTGTCGATCAGCGCTTCGGCCTCTGCGGGCTCCAGCTCCGCCAGCGCTTGCACCAGCTCCGGGGCCAGCTCGCCCTCCAACAACTCACTAAACATTCTCCTGGCTTGCCTCCCTGGCCGCAGCAATCAGCGTACGCAGGCGGTTAGCGGCATCCTGTTTGGTCATCTTGCCTTCGTCCTCCACCACACCCACAGCACCGGTCAGCTCCACCGCCTTGCGCTTGGGCGCCACGTACTGGGCCAGCTCCTTGGCCAGGTCATAGGTCAATTTGGGGTTAAAGCCTTTGGTCTTGCGTTGCATGCAGTTGTGCTGGTTCTTCAGCATCTCCGCCATGGTGCGAATCGGATCTATGCCCACCTCCTCCAGAATCGCCTCCACTTCCAGAGTGCTTTTACTCTTCGATCCCGTTGGTCTACCAGCTCCCTTGCGGGCCCCGCCATGCTTGGCCATGCGCCAAATACCTCTTGATTAATCTTGATTCTTTTTCAAGTCCAATTGCCGCGGTACACCCTCGGTCGCGTCCAGGGCCCCTGAATGATCTTTAACGCCTTCAGGTAATCCCCATTAGCGTGCTGGTGCTTGAGCAAGGTTTCCCGGTTGCAGGTGATGTCGAGTCTCAATGCTCGCGATTGAATGGCTTGTAGGCTCCGGTGTGGCAGGTGCCGGCGACAGTAGGCTGTCCCGTAGGTGGGGTACAACATGCGCAACACCCGGTCCTCGTCCTCGGTCCAGTGCTGATAGCGAATGCCCAGGCGCGAGGCGCGATTCTTGACACCACTGGCTGTGCGACATGGCAACCGCTCCAGGATCTTGATTGGCCCCTCGGCCTGGTAGTACCGGCGGATGATGTCATCTTCAGCTGCTGCCCATTTTTTAACCGACACAATAGCCCCCCAAAAGCTGGTTAATACTTAATCAACAAATATGTAGTTGGGCTTCCAGCGCCTTGGTCTTTGCCGCAAATTCCTTGCGCATTGCTTCCAGCTGTTGCCACTCCCATTTCACCGGTGCGGTGTTGGTCTCGCAGTAGTCAATAATCCACTCACCCTCGGTTTGGCCAAAGCGCTCCCGCAGCCCTTGCTTGTAGCCGCGGGTGGTTTTGTTGCCCTCGATGTTGCCGCTCAGATTTTTATTGCAGTAGTTGTTGCACTGAAGGAAAGTGTTGTTACGGTCATACCGGAGTCCCGGTTGCGAGCCTCGCGTTTTGAAGTGACCGCAGCACCAGTCCATCTGGGCTTTGCCGCAAGAGATACACTCGGGTTCCAGTCCCCGCGCCTGGAACCACAACAGCTCCTCCAGGCGGCGCATTTTGTTGAACACCTTTTGGGTTTGCTCGTGCTGCCACTTAAGATCCTGGCGGTCAAAGTCGCGCTTGCGTTGGCGGTTGCGTCTTTTGGCCGCGACTTTTTCTCGCCGTAACTTGGCCAGCTTTTTCTCCCGCGCCTTGTCGTTGAACTTAATCGCGTAGGCTGTCATACACTCAGTCGCCAGGCAGGTGGGCTGTATTGGCCTCACCGGATGGAACCACTCGCGGCAGGTTTTGCATTTGCGGCGGCGGGAACTCTTCAACGTCAAGCTGCCGCCCTCAACTCGTACCATTCCTCGGGTGCGGGCTCACTCCAGCGTACCTCCTTCTCGGCACCAAAGGCGTACATGTACTCGATCAACTCCGCCATCAGCTTAACCGGCATCTTGCTGGTGCGCTGGCCCAGGAACACAAAGCCGCCCTCAATGCCCTGGGCAATACGCACTTCCGCGCCGTTGACCTGGCGCAGCGCCGCGGTTAATACATCTTTCCATTCCTCGGGCGACATCATCGTCATGGCGCCGTTAACCGGCCACAGCACCTGGGCTGAGATGTCGCTCAACATGGCCCACATTTTTTTGTTCTGCTCCAGGCTGCGTTTGGACTGACGATTGCTCAACGTCAGTACCAACGAACGTCCCAACAAGGCCTGCTTGGCCAGATTCCAGGCCGCGACAAAGGCAGGTCGCAGCCCGCCCTTTTCGGTAATCACAAAGGTTTTTTTCACAAGCTCGGTCATCGCCGGTATCTCCCCGGTGTTGGGCGGTACTGTGGCTTGGGGTTTTTGCGGTCTCGGTGAATACGTCGTAGCAACACTTTGATGGTGGAATGCATGGAGGCTGGCGCCCGCTCTACCGCTTCCAGCCATTTGGCCGTAGGCAGCTGGGCAATTTCATCGGCGTAGTTGCCTGGGCCCTTGATGGGCTCAACAAGTCTCTGGCTCACGACTACCCCATCGCCTCGGCGATAAATTGCTTCACGCTTTCATGGGGAACCAACGCCTTGTCCCCTTCCTGCTCCTGGTGCGGCGCCTCCAGCAAAAACCGGTGTCTGGGGGTCTCGGCCACCTGTTGCGCTCGGGCAGCCAATGCCGGCGCGCAGACCGGGGCAGGTAATCCCATTTGAAACGGTGAAACAGGATCGACGCCATGCTTGAGCATGATACTGATCTCGTGATCGGTGTACTCGCCGGCCAGTGCGCGGGCTTTCCACTCCGGCAGCAGCTGCAAGCACTCTTCCGCCCGCTGCTTGAGGTAGAACATGTCGGTCTGGTTGTGCAGATCCCAGGAGCCAATCTCGATAGCGCACAGCACACCGAACGGTGTCCGCTTCAAACGGGCCTCGGCAATGATCTGGTCGTGGGTAACCTCGCCGCCTTCCAGGATCGCGATGATGTCTGAGGCCTTGGGGTAGAACTGCCCGCCCTTGCGCTGAACGTGTATGTTGATCGCTTCTCGCACCTGCTCAAAACTGAGGTGAGACAGCGCCGCAAAGTACATCTGCAATGCCATTTTCGACAGGGGCTCGCGCTGGTAGTACTCGCTGGTCGCATCCATCAGCTCCTTGAACGCTTTTTTGTCCTGGTCAAACATCGATTAGCTCCCCCTCGATCACTCTCTCAGGCTGACCAAACATACTGGTGGTGGTGCCGTTCACCCAGTCATCCACCTCCGCATCGCGCTTGGCGCGTGCTTGGTTTTTAGGTGTTTGTGTTTGTCCCTGGTAGCCGGCATTCAACAGCCACTGAAACTCAAACCCACGCCAGTTGCGCGTGACACACTCCGCTAGACAGTCGTCAACAGATACCCCCGCCTGGTGAGCCAATTCCAGCTCCTTGCGAAAGCGGTTAATCACGGTCTGGCTGACATCCGCTTTGAGGCGCTTGCGCATTGCCAGCCAGTCGGCCAACACCTGCGCACTGGGTTGCTCAGGCCAGCCCGAATAATCAAGCCCAGATTTTTTTTGTTTATTTTTTTTATTCTCTGTATCTGTATCTGTATCTGTTTCTTTATCTTTATCTGTATCTTTATGGTTGCCTTTTTGTTGCAACGTTTGCTCAACGTCCGTTAAACGCCCGTTCGCCCCCCCTGGTTTTTCAGGGGGAATAGCGGTCTGTTTTTTCTTCGCTGCCCTCGCGGCTGCGGATGCTTTACCAGCCCGACTGGCTTTGATCTGCTTCTCATTGACCGCCAACAGGTCTGCATCGATACGATCATGTTGCCAATGTGTACCTGTGTCGTTGAAGAATTCGCTCAACGTTTCTTCAACATCCGTCCAACGTTCGTTCAACATCCGCGCAACAGACGCTAACCGCTTTTTCGGGATCGGCTTTCCGGTTTGCCAATAGTTGAAGATTAATAAGAGGTAGGCGCCATGTTCCTCGGTGGTCAGGTGCATGGTATCTGCCAGGTAGTCAGCTACATAAAGCTGGATGTACGGTAGTGCCGCCATCTGAAGTTCACTCCACTGGGCGACCCCGCCCATTGTTATCTTTTCCCCAATTCATGACCTCCTCGGTCAATCTACTTTAAGGGGAAGCTGGTAACTAAAAAGTAAATGGTTGCACTTATGCTGCTGTGCGGCTCAAATCCTGCCGCATCATTTCCAGGCTTATCTCCTCGTCAGCTTGTCGAAGTCGCATGATTAGACTAATACCCGCTCTGCGATGCCCATGGGCAACCTGTGACAGATAGCAGATTGATGTTTCGGCATTTTCAGCCAATTTTGTTTTATCAGCTGGGCTTAGGCCTTCCCAGTAGCCTTTAAATGTTTTCATGACGCTGAAATTAGCAAAAGCTAATGCTAAAATCAATAGCAAATGCTTATCGATTTTGTTAGCAGATGCTAATACCCTATACAGCCAAGGAGAGAAGGCATGGCAACAATCGAAATTAGACTGAAAAACCTGGAAGCACTCATTGAGGAGTTTGGAGGCCAACGACAACTGGCCGAGAGGGCAGATCTAACCCCCAGCGTCATCAGTCAACTAAAGACCGGCAGACGTTCGTTAGGGGAGAAACTGGCTCGTAAGATCGAAGCTGGCGCAGAAAAACCGACCGGCTGGATGGATGTAGACCATACCGGCGAACCCTCTAATGTTTCACCGGGTCCCGACATACGTGGCTTGGTCCCCCTCATTTCCTGGGTCCAGGCAGGCTGCTGGGAAGAGATTGTTGATAATTTTCACACAGGGGATGCCGAAGAATGGCGCCCGACCACTGCCAATTGTGGTCCCCATGCCTTTGCACTGAGGGTTACGGGCGACTCGATGGTTAATCCCTACGGCTTCCCTTCAATCCCCGAGGGCTCGGTGGTGATAGTCGATCCCGATAGACCGGCGGATAACGGGAAGATAGTTGTGGCCAAGCTGGTGGACTCCCAGGAAGCCACACTAAAGCGCTTAGTGATTGACGGGCCCAACAAGTACTTGAAGCCGCTGAATCCCGACTACAAGCCAATTGAGATCAATGGCAATTGCCGAATTGTGGGAGTTGTTAGACAGATCATTGCCGACCTTTAGCGGAATCAAGCCACCCCTACCTCCTGAACACGGTACTGGGCGGCTAGCCGACTCTTTTTATCAAACCAGTGGTAGTCACTTACAGGCGCTCTGGTGCCATAAGCATCCGTAATCGGGCTGACAGTATAATACTCGTCGTATATACGCAGGTCTAAGGGGATTCTATCCGACTATTTTTCCTTTTTCCCCTCAGCAGCTTTCTCGTTTCTAGTCACTAAACTCTGCAATAAAGACTCTTGATTTAGCAAAGACTCCTCTATCTTTTTCTTTAACTCAACAGGAGTGTTCAGTTGGACTGATTGATACAATAATAGCGACGAGTAGAGAAAGCGCTGATATTAATATAGCTATCGTAGCGACACACCTTGCCTCTTTTGCAGATTGTCGAGCTTCTTTCAACTCATAATATTCAAGAACTCTAAATCTATCCTCAGTGGAGCACCATACCTTTACATCTCTAGGCGTTCTATCGAATACATTACCAGAGGAATCTGTGGCCAAGATATTCTTATACCGAACTTCATTCGAAATAATTTTTCTTTGTTTTTCATTCAAGGAGAGATCATCAAATAGCTCACCCAGCTTAAATATCGTATCTCGTTTGATCGCGTACTCGATAACTTTAATATAGATGTCGTTGTACATAATCTTCTATGATGCCAACCCCCGAGCACTCGCTTAAGGGACCGTGTAGTGCCAATAGCTGACGGATGGGCTACCTACAAAATTCAAAGCGCACAATGAGTAGCGGTATCTATTCAGCATAGTTAACTAATTCAGGTATCCACGGGGCCTACGAAAATTCGTAATCCCCAGGTTTATCAACAGCCTGCTAGTCATTAGGTATAGCTGTGAATACAACCGAAAAGGTGCCGATCAAAGGTACTACAGTGCTATTGCCATATATGACATCGGCGCTTCCTCGAATTTGCAGCGACATTCTCATGCCTAGGCATGAAGGATCGTCTTCCCTAGGGTCCCCACAGCGGAATACGTCCACCCATTGGGTTGAACCGGGAGCTACAAACACTAATGGATCTTGGATTCGGAAATATGGCTCGTTTATAGGATCACCTCCAAATGCCGGTTGCATTGCGACAGCGTATTTCCCGTTAAGTGTGCCCTCCGAGATAACAGTGGTACCGCTCGTGACAACGTACTCTAATGTTCCGACACCTTGAATTTGCAAGCGTTGCTGCACTAACTGGCCGGGCCCCACGTGTATCATTCCGTCGGCATCGGCCCACCCCCCATCCAAAGCTTGTCTCGATGGTCGCTCAGATAGGATGGTTCCTTCCCAATCAGCCGACACCTGTATAGGTGCCATCAAAGCGATGGAAAACAAAGCTGCTGTAATGAACGCTGCGTGATTAATTCCAGTTATATATTTCAACATTTCTCTGACTCCTCATTATTCGGTAGCAACTCAAAACGTGCGGCAATCCGCTCAAAGCCCTGACTAGGTGATCCTTCCATTATCGGGGCTAGGATCTTGCTACCAGTTCCGTTCAACCGGGTCTGATACCATCAGGGAAATGAAACACTAGGCTAAGGCAATTCTCATACCGATTTCTCAAATCCGTTAACTATCAAGAGCTTATGAACCTAACAGCAGTTCGTCGCCCGAGGGCCATGTAAAAGTTCCTGACGTTCAAATAGGCTCCAGACGGAACGTGAGTCCGCTATACTGAGTCAAAATTGGTGATATGTCGGCCGACTTCTGTGTTATGCCTGACCGTTGCTGCGGCCGAGGGTCGTGTAAAAGCTCTCGCCCCCCCCAAAAGGCTCCAGACTTGCAAGAGTCCGCAATGGGTTTAAAGCCGCCTGATTGAAAGCCTAATGTGGTTGCCGCAGCAATAATTGTCAGATCATCAGAGATGAGGGAGCCGTCCGTCTCAGTAGTGCCAACAGCGGACAGTTCCAACACCCAAAATATGGAGCCGCAGTACAGGAACGAAGCGACGAAGTAGGGTCCCTGCCCATGCTTTTCGTGGGTGGCAGAATTTGCTTGTTATGCTTGATTTCTATTTTATTAATTTATAGCTTTTTATCTCTTCTATTCTATCGGGCATTCCCTTTGAAAGCCTATCCAATATGAACTCAAAATCAAAACTACCTATTTGTAAGTTAACTTCAGTTTCACCGCCACCTTTGGAAGGGATTGCAAAAAAGAAATTTAGTACTTTTTCTTCAGGATCAACAGTGAAATCGACTTCCGTATTCTCTTCAGCCCAATACTTAGCAGTAACTCCCGCTCTCCTGACCCTTGATTTTAGAAGTCTATATCTCTCACTCATTGTACACTCCATTTAAATGTGCATAAACGCCAAACGCTTAGATGTTAGCTAGAGGTGTTACCAGTTCAGAGTTCCAGACATATCGCCTACCACTATCTTTATTTTGGAGCCGTCACTCAAAGTCCCTGCTCCTGCACCATATGCATTTCCATCACCCCTCATTGTAATCTTTAATATCATTTGGCCCTCTGCTTCATTGTCACAAACTATCTTAAATAGATGGGTGACTACATTTTTACGCATGTCTGTTTTAAATTTGCCGCTATTTGATTTTCCCACACAACTAAACTCGCCATCAGTAGCATGAATTGTGGCATTTTTGGGACTTCCATGAATCAAAGCCAACGAACCGTCAAACTCCCCCATTAAAATTTTATAATCTTCGGGAGACTTTTCTAGTTTCATAGCCACGTCTGGATTTACAGCACAAGCGGTAGCCAAAAATGCTAGACCGATGATTAATATTTTTTTCATATTGGCACTATCCTTAGGTTTGGCAGGTTAATACTTGAATATCGCGCGTGAGCATTATACATACTTCTGAAAACGTGGATAGCTGCCTACATTTTGACCGGCAGACACATTCGCGCCAGCGAGCGCTTCGGGTTAAAGCAGTCACCCATCCAAATAAAGACAACTTAATCAATGCCTACATGGTTATAAGGTGCTCATTATATGAACAGACACATACCAGATCGGGTATGTAAGATCATATAGCAACTCCTCCCTTCCATCCCCCTACACAAAGAACAACATAAAGCCTAAATTAAATTAGCAATTGCTATTGACAATATAAATTAGCATTTGCTACATTTTTGCCATCACAATAAACACATTAGCAGTCAATGGATAACGCCAGGAGGCAATATGACAGCTCAATCCTTAGTCAATGTTATTTATCTTCCCCAGTCATTCCCTTGCTCGGTGGCCAGTGCTGAACTGAGCCACGACCACAACACTGACATGTGCGACGATGACATCAGCATCCAGACTTCAAGGAAAACGGAATTACTGGTAGAGGTCTTGGACCTGGCCCATCAACTTTTAAGGGGTGTCGTATACGCGCCAATCGCCGCGAGCGGTCAGCCCCTACCCTACTCTGATGACGATATTTTGGACCGGCTTTGCAACCACAATTGCTACAAGAAAGCCATGCTGGGCCTGGCTTTAAACAAACCCGATGCTGACCTTGCAGTAAAAGACCTGATACTGCGCTGTGCCACACAGGTGGCCGCTGAAGCAATGGGTCTTGACTTAGATGAGCTGATGGTTTGAGGAGATAGTGATGCCAGTACAAAACACACTGCTCTTGCAACTGATGGCCCTGGCACTGGAGATCCACTCCTCGGGCAAAGCGCAAGTACAGGCAAACCTGTGGGGTCAAATGGATTCCCTATCGCTTCACGTCTACCCCGCCGGCGCCACTTTCGGCAAGGACGACGATCCCGAGCCGATCTTTGCCGAGCTGTTTTTTCTCGACACGCCGATGGCCAACACCCGGTTGCAGTTTGCCATCCAGGCATTAACGGACCTCAACACGCAACAGGATTTAGCAGCATGAAGATTCAAATTAAAACAGCGGGCCGGGCTTTCTGGCACCTGGTGGTCAAGGAGTCGGGCAAAATAATTGGCTTTGCCTGTACCTATGAGACAGCAAAGCGTAAAGCAAAGACGTTAGAAGCTGGAGTGGCAAAGTGAGCGCAGTGGAAAACAACAATATTCAAACGCCGAAAGTTTACGACGCGATCAGTAAGGTACAGCGCGATATCGCCCAAATCGGCGTATCCAAAGACCGTCAAAACAAATTCGACAAGTACAATTTTCGCGGCATTGATGATGTGTACAACGCCCTGGCGCCCATCCTGGCAGAGCACGGCCTGTGTATTTTGCCTCGAGTTCTGGAACGCCAGTGTGTTGAGCGTACCAGCAAGAATGGTGGAGCCATGTACTTCGTCACAGTGGATATGGAATTTGACCTCGTGGCCGCCGAAGATGGCAGCAAACACACTATTAAGTCGGTTGGCGAGGCCATGGACCGCGCCGACAAGGCGACCAACAAAGCCATGAGTGCCGCGTACAAGTATGCCTGTTTCCAGACCTTCTGTATTCCTACGGAAGGCGACAACGATGCTGAAAACTACAGCCCCGAAGCCACCACCAAACACACCGAGACCTTGCGCCTGGAGCAGTTCGTGGCGATCAATGACGCTAAGCGCATTGCTGACTGCTGGAACAGCCTGGATCAGGACACTTGTAATATCGTTTGGTCACAACTGACACCGCAACAACAAACCAAAATCAACGCCGTTTTATCACCAGCAGCATAGGAGCAAGCAAAGTGAGCACCGAAACCAATCACCCCATCATCGAGTACGGCGACAGCGTAACAGACGCCGCCCTGGCCGAACTGAAGAAGCTGTACGGCACTGTGCCCGATGCCAGCAGCCAAGAGGGTTACGACACCATCAAGGCGAACCTCAAGGTGTTAACGCCACTGCGAACCGGGGTCGAGAAAAAGCGCAAAGAGTTGAAAGCTGACGCCTTGGCCTGGGGCAAAAAGGTGGATGATGAAGCCAAGCGCATCACCGCCGCCCTCCTGGAACTGGAATCGCCATTGAAGGATGCAAAAAAAGAGGTGGATGACCGCAAGAGGAGTGAAAAAGAAGAGCGTATTGCTCGCCTGCAAAAGAAAGTGGATGCGATTAGCGCTTACCCACAAACCGCTTTCGGCCAGCCTTCAGAAGTGATCGAGAAACTGATCGTGGAGCTAAAGGCCCTGGAGATTGAGGACTTCTACGACCTGTCTAAGGAAGCCGCGAAAGCCAAGTGGTCCTCGCTGGAGACGCTGGAATCCATGTACCAGACCACCATTGCCCAGGAAGAAGAAGCCAAACGACTGGCCGAGCAGCGAGCCGAAATGGAACGTCAACAGACTGAGCTGCGCGAACAACAAGAGGCACTGGCGCGACAGCAGGAGGCCATGCCCGCCTCCTCCATGCCCGCACCGGCGCCGATGCCAGCCCCCGGAACTGAACGCCCAATCCCAATGCCCGCCGCAGGTGTGGCGCCAGCCCCTCAGTCCATTGCGCCGCCCCCCGCAGCAAGCGCAGCCCCCAAGACCGCCGCCCCTGAAATGGCCAGCAACGATACTATGCCAGCCGTTGAGGCACGCCAGCCCAGCCAGGTGGAGATCGATATTGCCCGCTGGCTGTTTGACAACGTGATGATCCAGCAGTCACACGCGGACGCTATTGCTGAGGCTCTAGTCTCAGGTCGCGTACCGCACATCGAAGCAATCACCACAATCGCAGCATAAGGAAAACTCATGGCTTCACGTGGCGTAAACAAAGTGATCCTGGTCGGCAACCTCGGCAATGATCCCGAAACCAAGTATTTTCCGAGCGGTGGAGCCACCACCAGTATCAGTGTGGCGACCTCCGAGACCTGGAAGGACAAGCAGACCGGCCAGCCCCAGGAGCGCACCGAGTGGCACCGGGTAGTGCTCTTCAATCGCCTGGCCGAGATCGCCGGCGAGTACCTGCGCAAAGGCAGCAAGGTATTTATCGAAGGATCGCTGCGCACCCGCAAGTGGCAGGGGCAGGATGGCCAGGACCGCTACACTACGGAAATCGTAGCCAACGAACTGCAAATGCTGGACAGCCGCGGCGACGGTCAACAGCAGCACCCGCAACAGGGCTACCACCCGCAACAGCAGAGCCACCAACAGAGGCCACAGCAGCAACGCCAGCAGCAGCGGCCACCACAGCAACGCCAGCAGCCGATGCAAGCAGCCCCCATGAATCAGGGTGGCCACCAGCCACATTCCGGACAGGGATTTGACAACTTTGACGACGACATCCCTTTTGATTGAGAGGCGTCGATAACCTCGCTAAAAACGACAACACAACGAGCCAATAGGAAGGAGCAATATAACGATGTTGATTTTAACCCGCCGCATTGGGGAAACCCTGATGGTAGGAGATGAGGTGACCGTGACCGTTTTGGGGGTAAAGGGTAACCAGATACGGATAGGTATAAATGCCCCCAAGGAGATTGCCGTCCATCGCGAAGAAATCTATCAGCGTATTCAGCGACAAACTCAGCCCGAAACAACCTAACCCCTTTATTCACTGATTACTTTACGAACTGAGTTAACCCCTGCCGAGGGTTAAAACCGGCACACAACTTTACCACCAATCTGGTTGTGTCCTGAGTGTTGGGCCCCTTTCGGGGGCCCATTTCAAGACCTGAACACGCACTCTAAAACGACAATTAGCTCTATTGGAATCAAAAGGCATAAGTACAACAATGTCCCAGATACTGACCGGCGAAGAAATGAGATTGCTGACCAACGCCAAGCAGTACCGCAAGCAGTGTGAAATCCTGGATCGCGCTGGTATTCGCTATGTTGCCGGCCCCAACGGGGAGCCTGCCACCACCTGGGAGGCGGTCAACTCAGTGCTTCGCGCCAGCGAGGCGCAAGCCGTCGCACAATTCAACTATGATGCCATTGGATAAGAGGTAGCGGTATGGGAAGACCACGCAACCCGAAAGACGCCTGGCTGCCGCCGCGAGTCTACCGCGGCAAAAGTGCCTACGAGTGGAGACCGAAGGAAGGCGGCGCAGTGAAGCTGTGCTCGCTGGATGCCCGACGTTCCGATGTCTGGCGGGCCTACGAGGACATCAGCAAGAGCGGCAAGGGGCTGTTCACGGTGGCGAAACTGATTGACCTGTTTCTGGAGAGTGCGAACTTCAAGGATCTGAAGCCGGGCACCCAGGACGACTACCGCGAGTGCAAAGCGAAGCTGGTGGCGGTGTTCGGTAAGGCGCCCCCCTCAGCCGTCAAGCCCGAGAATGTGCGCCACTACATGGACCGGCGAGGCCAGACCTCCCGCTCCCGCGCCAACCGCGAGCGCACCTTCCTGTCCCTGGTCTACGCCTGGGGGTACGAGCGCGGCCTGGTGAAGATGAATCCCTGTCAGGGGGTGAAGCCGTTCAAGGCCAAGGCGCGAGACCGCTACGTCCAGGACTGGGAGTACCGGGCGGTCTACGACCGCGCCCCCGAGTCCGTTCAGCGGGCGATGGAGATTGCCTACCTGTGTGCCGCCCGCCAGGGGGATGTGCTGGAGCTGAAGCGCATCCAACTACAGGAGGAGGGCATTTACATTTGCCAGGGCAAGACCGGCAAGAAGCAGATCAAGCAATGGTCGGAGCGCCTGCGCCAAGCCACTGTCCGCTATGGGGATATCATCAGTCCGTATGTTATTCACACCCAGGATGGGCACAAATACAGCGCTAGCGGCTTCAAGGCGATGTTCAAGCGCTCGCGCGACCTGGCATTAAAGGAAGGAGCAATCACCGAGTCCTTCACTTTCCACGACCTGAAGGCCAAAGGGATCTCAGACTTCGAGGGTGACAAACGGCGGTTCTCCGGTCACCAATCCATCAGCCAGATGGAGAAATACAACCGCAAGGCAGAGGTGGTGCCGACTATCGGCAGTGAACAATCGAGTCAAACGCGCCCAGAGTAAGGGCCAAAAGTATTCGGAAAAGTATTCGGAAATGAAGGAAAAGTGAAGAAAGCTTCACCTTATAGATTCGTAAGTGATTGATTTACAAGGAAAATAATGGGGTGGCTGAGGGGACTTGAACCCCCGACGACTGGAATCACAATCCAGGGCTCTACCAACTGAGCTACAGCCACCATAGAGCACTTATTCCTTTAAATGATAGTCTCGCCATCCCGGCTACCTGAAAGAACGCGAACTTTATATAAAGCTTTATACAAAGTCCATAGGCCATTTGCAAAATATAAATGGCGCGCCCGGCAGGATTCGAACCTGCGACCATCCGCTTAGAAGGCGGATGCTCTATCCAACTGAGCTACGGGCGCATATCTATGAACCTGTGCCCGGGTCTGAATCTGCCTCAAGCCTGATAGTGGTCGGAGTGGAGGGATTCGAACCCCCGACATCCTGCTCCCAAAGCAGGCGCGCTACCAGGCTGCGCTACACTCCGATATCTTCAGCCCCTCTGGAGCTGTCACACCAAGCCCGAGCCGCGTTCAAAGGCCGCGTTTCAGGAGGTGCGCATAATACCTATGCCCCCCTGCCCCGTCAACGCCAAAGGGCAGAAATTTTACAATTATTTCAAGCAGACCAATCACTTAGACAGATTTGCTTTGCTGGCACAGCCGGGCGACCTGTCGCCAAAGTCTTCCCTTCGCAACTCCCGGGCCACCGGATATTGGCCCCGAGGCCCAGCTGTGGGACAATACGCGCCCTTAAAATTTTCACCTTGTCCCCCTTTAATAGTAGAGGAAAGACACCGACATGTCCGCACTGGTACTCGACGGTAAAACCCTGGCTCAAAAAACCGAAGAAGAGCTGTCCCAACGCGTTGCCGTACTGAAAGAAAAAGGGGGTCAGACCCCGATTTTGGCCACCATCCTGGTGGGCGACGACCCTGCCTCCGCCACCTACGTCAAAATGAAAGGCAACGCCTGTAGCCGCATCGGCATGGGCTCCGAGCGCGTGGAAATGCCCGCCTCCACCACAACCGAAGAGTTGCTGGCCAAAATCCAGGAACTGAACGAAAACCCCAACGTGCACGGCATCCTGCTGCAGCACCCGGTACCCAGCCAGATCGACGAGCGCGCCTGTTTTGACGCCATCGACCTGAGCAAAGATGTGGACGGCGTCACCTGCCTCGGCTTTGGCCGTATGAGCATGGGCGAAGAGGCCTATGGCTGTGCGACCCCCAAAGGCATTATGCGCCTGCTGGAGGCCTATAACATCGAATTGGAGGGCAAACACGCAGTGGTGGTTGGCCGCAGCCCTATCCTGGGCAAACCCATGGCGATGATGCTGCTGAACGCCAACGCCACCGTGACTATTTGCCACTCCCGCACCCAGAACCTGCCTGAGCTGATCAAACAGGCGGACGTGGTGGTTGGCGCTGTGGGCAAACCGGAATTTATCAAAGCAGAGTGGATCAAGGACGGCGCAGTTGTGGTTGATGCCGGTTACCACCCTGGCGGTGTTGGCGATATCGAGCTGGAACCCCTGAAAGAGCGTGCCACTGCTTACACGCCGGTACCCGGCGGTGTTGGCCCCATGACCATCAACACCCTGATCTACCAATCAGTGGAGTCCGGTGAAGGCAAGATCGCTCAGCCCGAGGCCTGATCCCCGAGATCACTAAGCCCGGTATGGTTTACCCCCAGAAAGGCCAGCCCGCGCTGGCCTTTTTCTGTTTTTCTGCCCCAGAGCCTATGAGTGACGAGCTGCCCATTCTGTACCGCGATGCGGATTTTATCGCCATCAATAAACCCAGCGGTCTATTGGTGCACCGCAGCATGATTGACCGCCACGAAACGCGCTTCGCTCTGCAGCTGTTGCGCGACCAGATTGGCCAACGGGTCTACCCTCTGCACCGCCTGGACAAACCCACCTCGGGGGTACTGCTGTTTGCCCTCTCTCCAGAGGCTGCCCGCGATGCCGGCGAACAGTTTGCGGAAAAACAACTGCAAAAAACCTACCTGGCCATCACCCGCGGCTACGCCCCTGAATCCGGTGTGATCAATCATCCGCTGAGAGAAGAGCTGGACAAGATCAGCGACAAAAATGCCCAGCGGGATAAACCCGCGCAGGAGGCTATCACCCGCTTTGAGCGCCTGGCCACCACGGCGCAACCGTTTGCCATTGACCGCTACCCCAAGAGCCGCTTTTCCCTGGTACAGTGCCAACCCCTGACCGGACGCAAACACCAGATCCGACGCCACTTGAAACATATCAGCCATCCGATCATCGGCGATGCCAAACACGGCAAAGGCAACTATAATCGCTATTTTGCCAAACACCTGAATGCCGGCCGCCTGTTGTTAACTGCCATCGAGCTGGAGTTGACTCACCCTTATACCCATGAACGATTGGTCATCAGCGCCCCCCTGGACGGTGTATTTCAATCCCTGATAACCCGGTTTCACTGGCGAGAAGCCCTGCCCCAGCGCTGGTGTAAATCACTGGCCGACAACCCTATGTAGAGCCTCAAGACTTATGCGACTCGACAAATTTATCAGCAGCGCCACCGACCTGACGCGCTCTCAAGTTCGCAGGGCGGTAAAAGCCGGGCTGGTGACGGTCAACGGCAACAGTGGCGTGCGGGTCAGCGATCAGGTGACTGAAACCGATACAGTATGCCTGGAGAGGCAACAGCTACCGTTTCCGGGACCCCGCTACTTTATGCTGCACAAGCCGATCGGCGTGGTCAGTGCCACCAAGGACAGCGACAATCCCACGGTGATCGATCTGCTCGATGAGCCCAATAAAGAACAACTGCAGATTGCCGGGCGGCTGGATATCGACACCACCGGCCTGGTACTGATCACCGATGACGGCCAGTGGAACCACCGGGTCACCTCACCCCGCCGGGACTGTCAAAAAACCTATTATGTCACTACCGTCAGTGATATCAGTCCGGAAACCGGGGAACGTTTTGCCGAAGGAGTGCAGCTGGACGGGGAAAAACGCCCGACCCTGCCGGCACAGCTGGACCTCCTCTACAGCAACGAAGCCCGCTTGACCATTAGCGAGGGAAAATACCATCAGGTGAAACGCATGTTCGCCGCCGTTGGCAACCGGGTGGAGAGCCTGCACCGGGAGCGCATTGGCGACATCCACCTGGACCCGTCATTAGAACCGGGGGAATACCGCCCTCTGACCCAAACCGAAATCGACGCCATTCACTAACCGTTTGAGATTACCCACACCATGTCCGATGCCGGCAACCAATGGCTGATTCAGCAACTGCAATCGCACTCCCACAAGGCCGGGCAACTCTGGGTGGCGGACGAAAACGCCATCGACAATCAGCCGGCGCTAAAGGCCTGCAGCCAGGGATTGCAGATCATCTGCAATCGCTTTGATATCGCCCAGGCACTCAGTGACGTCGGCTTGAAAAGTCAGTTTACAGACTTCGATTTTTCATCCATTGCCGACGGTAGCCTCAGCGGCGTTTACTATCGCGTTTCCAAGGAGAAACCGGTGGTGCACCATGTCATTAACCAGGCCTACCGTACCCTCAGCGAGGGCGGCCAATTGTTTATTAGCGGCCACAAAAGCGAGGGCACCAAAACCTACTGGGACAAGGCCAAAAAGCTGTTTGGCTGCAATAGTGCACTGGAAAAACAGGGCACCCTGTACAGTGGCGTATTGACCAAATATTCAAGCCTGCCGCTCGCAGAGGCGGGACTCGACAGTAAAGACTACCCGGCATTGCGTCCGGTGGCCGAAATCCAAAGCCTGGCAGCTGGCAGAGCAGAACCCATCACTATATACAGCAAACCCGGCCTGTTTGGCTGGAACAAAATTGACCAAGGCAGCGCCTTTCTGATTGAACAGTTGCCCACCTTTCTTTCCAGCCTTGAACAGCCCCCCAGTAGTGTGCTGGACCTGGGCTGCGGCTACGGTTACCTGACCCTGATGACCAAAGGTCTTCCCCTCAAGGAGCGCTTCGCCACCGATAACAATGCGGCCGCCCTGCGGGCTGCAGAGGCCAATTTCAGGGCCAATCAGCTAGAGGTCGAAGTAGTGGCCGACAACTGCGGCCAAGGTATTGATCGTCAGTTTGATATGGTGCTGTGCAACCCCCCCTTCCATCAGGGATTTAATATCGATAGCCGGCTGACGGAAAAATTCCTGCAGCAGGCACGCTGCCACCTGAGCTCGAAAGGCGCGGCGTTGTTTGTCGTCAACCAGTTTATTCCCCTGGAGCGCAAAGCCAGTCAATACTTTGACAAGGTAGAGATATTGGCGGACAACCGCAGTTTTAAATTGGTGAGACTGGCACCTTAGTTACTGCTCAGCGGTCGATAGTTCGCGCTAGAGCTTTTTGACCTCAAAGTTCAAGCGACAGGTTTTCCGCTCGGTGTTTAATTGGGAGTAGGTCGCCAATTCGGCGAACAGGTCCTTGCGCATGCAGTCCTTGCGCAAAAACGCACCGATATGGTTTTCGTACAGACGTGTCGTCAGCTGAAACGCGCAAGCGAACTGCCGCTTGATGGCGGGCTCCCTGAAATAGGCACAGTTGCGCAGCCCCGAACGCCCGTCAAAATTCATCACCAGGGCACCACTGGCGCTCAAATGCCGTCTCAGCAACGACATCCAGGCTTTGTCCGCCGCAACCGCCCGCTCCGGCTGCCCTCCCGCTTCCGCAAACAGATCGTCGATAATCAGATCATATTTTGGGCCTTTATAGGCCTTCAACCAAGCTACCGCATCATCTTCCACCAAGCTCACATTGGCGGCATCAACCTTAAAGAATCGCTTGGCCACCTGCAGGTGGATAGGATTGAGCTCAACCCCCACCACCTGCTCCAGCTCGAGAAAATGATTGAGCTGGCGAATCACCGCCCCACCCCCGACACCGAGCACCAATACCCGCCTGATCGCCCCGCGCGGGTAGAAAAACGCCGGCAGCATCAACAGGTCCCAGACACTGCCACCCACCGGTTGTCGTGGATTAAACTGGCTGTGAAATACACCATCGGTATACAGGCGACAGGTCTGACCCGCAGAGCGCACTTCATAGGTGCTGCCGTGAATCTCTCGTTTCCACAGTACTGCCAACTGATACCCCCTACCAGTCGAGATATTTATCCCAAAGCATGCCATAAATACGTAATAATAACCTAAAATTCAGGCCATATAATGAACTTTCCCATAACTCAAGCCTACAATCAGTGCAACCTTCCTCAACAATCTGCTGTGACTTTCATCTGGCACTATTATAAGTAAAAAGCGGACCAACACTGAAAAAATCTTGGCATTGGATCCTCGCCCACCGCCCCGTCGCAGCAACCTCTAATACTCCCTAAGCCCATGAATTTTTTTGAAAAAAAGGGGTTGACCAAAACCGGCTCGACCTCTAGTATACGCGCCACTTCCGCAGACGAAGTTGCCACTCCGCCTTAGCTCAGTTGGTAGAGCAAATGACTGTTAATCATTGGGTCGCTGGTTCGAGCCCAGCAGGCGGAGCCAAATTCAAAAAGGGGCTGTATCTTACGGCCCCTTTTTATTCTGGCGTTTTATCTCGTGGTGGTCACAATTCCGCCTTAGCTCAGTTGGTAGAGCAAATGACTGTTAATCATTGGGTCGCTGGTTCGAGCCCAGCAGGCGGAGCCAGATTTTGAAGGGGCTGCAGCAATGCGGCCCCTTTTTCGTTTGCCGACAGCTTCGCGCTCAAGCAATGCCCATCAAAATACCAAGCACGCTTTTTGGCTACCTGAACACACACCAACCGCCAGGCCGTTCAAAAAATAAACTACCTCTACCCTCCTCACAGGTCACAGGGACAGAAAACTGTAAATTATTCCTACTATTTGAAGAGCTTTACCTATACTGAAAGAGGTTCGGCTAAAACTCCACCGAACAAATCAAATGTTTATATGGGCGTATAATCGAAACAGCCCTGCCCGGACAATAGAGGTATGGATAACTCCGGGAGGGTACAGGTTGATGGAAGATGCAAGCTATTGCGAATGCCTGGCTCCAACTTCTCTGCAAGATGATCACCAAGGTTTCTCAAGGTGCGCTTGTGCAGCAAACGGAAAAAGGCAATGGAGATGTCATCGCAATCTGGCCCCAAGGGACAAAACCCACTCCCTGTATGATCGCCGCAAGCCAAAGGGTTTTGCAGCAAACGTCTGGCGAGCCACACAGAAATAACCCGAACCAAAATCTACTCGCTGTACCCATCACCTTGTTCGACGAACGCCGTGGAGCCCTGGTATTGCGTTTGCCCAAGGCCTCGGAGGGCGACCTGCAAATCGCCGGCCAATTGGCACAATGGGGCCAAGCCTTTCTACAACTGCTGATCCACCAACAGTGCAACACCGGTCAACAGCTGTTGATTCGCTTGCTACATCAGGCGTTGGTACGCCCTACTCTCCAGGAGTCAGCCACAGCCGTCGTCTCGGAATTGGCAAGCTGCTACGGTTGTGAGCGGGTGAGCCTGGGATTGCTGTCTAAAAACGGTATCCAGCTGTTAGCGGTGTCCCACAGTGCCAGTTTCGATGCACGCAGGCACGAACTGCAACTGCTCAGGCAAGCCATGGAGGAAGCCACAGAACAACGGCTCAACCTCCACTCTCCACCCAAGGACAAGGAATCAGCCCGGGGGCAGATTCTTCATGCACACGATCTGCTGTTGCAACACACCCACCTGCCTGCCGTACACACACTGCTGCTGCGCAACCGGAATCAGATTATCGGTGCGTTGGCTCTGGAAGAGACTCCCGAACACCCCCTGTCACGGCAAACCCTGCGTCTGTGTGAACACCTATTAGCGCTGTTATCCCCGCTATTTGCCATTAAACAGCAACTTGCAGCAGGGCCTTTTCAGCAGCTTGCGCGAAGTTGTAGCCACTATCTGTCACAGAGCCTTGGCCCCAATCATCCCCGCCGAAAACTGGCCGCCCTCGTTCTCGCAAGCCTCACTGCAATGATGTTTCTTCCCGCCGATTACTGGGTTCATGGTGAGGCAACCGTTGAAGGCACCATAAAACGCGCGCTAGTCGCACCACAGGACGGTTATCTATCGACGTCGAATGTCCGACCCGGAGAACAGGTGAAGGCAGGGCAGTTACTGGCACAGCTCGATGACCGCGACCTGCGACTGGAACGGCAAAAGTGGGCCAGCAAACTACGGCAGTATAATCAGTCCTACGATCAGGCTCTGGCGAGCTTTGATCGGGCACAAGCTAACATCCTCAATGCCCAGGTGGAACAAGCACAGTTCCAACTACAACTACTTGAGGAACAGCTAAATCGCACACGGCTGTACGCTCCTATCGGCGGTTACATCGTTTCTGACGATATCAGCCAATCCCTTGGAGCGCCGGTAGAACAGGGTCAGGTGCTGTTTGAAGTGGCCCCCCTGAACAATTACCGCGTTCAGCTTCAAATCGATGAGCGAGACATCACCTCGGTAGCGGAAAGGCAACCCGGTCGCCTGGTGCTCACCAGTCTTCCCGGTGAAAAACTGAATTTCCGGGTAACACGCATTACACCGCTGGCGGAATCCCACCAAGGGCGCAACTTTTTCCGTGTGGAAGGGGAGTTAACAGCCTATTCACAGCTCTTGCGACCGGGTATGACCGGCTCTGGCAAGATCATGGCTGGCAGGCATAGCCTGGGTTGGCTCTGGTTCCACGATATCCTCGACTGGCTGAGGCTGAGCCTGTGGCTGTAGATAGCCAACCCAATGCGTTAATCGAACGGGTCTGGGAACAGCTCGCTGGACTCCGCCCCAGTCTACCGCGGCACACCCGGATTCAGATGCGCCACTACCGGGGTCAAAAATGGTACCTCTTGCAGGACTTGATCAACGGCCGCTTTCACCGTTTCAGCCCAACAGCTTATCGCCTTCTCAGCTTGATGGACGGCAAACACACGCTGGAACAAGTACTCGCTGAGTCCGATCCTCGGTCAGAGGCAGAGTCAGCGTCACGAACACAATTGGTCGAGCTTTTGCAGTACCTCCACGTTGCCGACCTATTGCACTGCAACGTGCCTCCGGACGCCAAAGAATTGTTCGACCGCCGGGACCGCCACAAACAAGCGCAATGGCAACGTTTTTTGCTTAATCCGATGTTCCTGCGCTTTAAGCTGGCAGATCCCGATGCCTGGTTATCGCGATGCCTGCCTTTGGCCCGTGGATTAACCCGCTGGCCAGTGGCCTGGATCTGGTCAATGGTAGTGGGATATGCGTTACTGCAAGCCATCACTAACTGGTCCCAGCTCAGCGCTAGCTTGACCCACCAAGTGTTGGCACCGCAAAACCTGCTCTGGTTATGGTTCACCTACCCGCTGCTTAAAATCTGTCATGAATTAGGGCACGCCCTGTTTACCAAAGCCGGGGGTGGGGAGGTGCACGAGCTGGGAATAGCCCTGATGATGGGCATTCCCCTACCCTATGTGGACGCTTCTGCCGCCACTGGATTCACCTGCAAACGCCAGCGACTTATGGTCAGCGCTGCCGGTATGGCCGTTGAGCTGTTACTCGCCGCCTTGGCACTGTTGTTGTGGCTCGAGATGGAAGCGGGTCAGCTGCGCGATTTACTCTTTAACGTCGTACTGCTGGGCAGTGTTTCCACACTGTTCTTCAATGGCAATCCATTAATGCGCTTCGACGGATACTACCTGCTCACCGACGCGCTGGACTTGCCCAACTTGGCCAGCCGGGCCAACAAACAGATTGCTTATCTTGTACAACGCCACGGTTTTGGTCTGCGAGATTTGACCTCGCAGGCCAACAGCTGCGGCGAAGCGCTGGGCCTCGGGGGTTATGCCATCAGTGCTTTCCTCTACCGCCTGGCGATTATCGGCGCGATCCTGTTGCTGGTGATGGAGCATTTTCTTACCCTTGGAATCATCCTCGCGATCTGGCTGCTGCTCAGCCAGATCCTGCTGCCCCTTGTCAAACTGGTAAACTTCCTGCTCAATAGCCCACGCCTGCAACTGCGCCGCGCACGCGCGGTGGTCCTCAGCACAATCACCGTTGGCGCTGTGTTGTTAATGTTTTTCTATCTGCCAATGCCCCTCGATACCCGCGTAGAAGGCGTATTGTGGCTTCCCGAAAATGCCCAGGTTCGCGCCCACAACAACGGATTTATTCAGCGATTAATGGTTTCCGACGGTGATTCTGTTACCCAGGGGCAGGTGTTAATTGCCACCACCAACCCTTCCCTGAGCTCACGCCTCGCAATCAAGCAAGCACAATTGCGCGAGCAACAGGCTCGCCTGCAGGCTGCCTGGCTTTCAGATCGCGGCCAGGCCAAATTTATCAACGAAGATATCGCCATTATCGAAGCCGAAATCAATGACCTGAAACAACGCATGGAGAGCCTGACAATACGCAGCCCGGCAACAGGGCGTCTGGTATTACCCGACGCCCACAACCTGCCGGGCCGGTACCTCCGTCAGGGCGACCCGGTCGCCTTCATCATTCAATCAGCGCCCACTACGGTAAGGGTTGCACTGGCACAACACGAAATCGGACTGGTACGTCGTGATAGCCAGCAAATAAACGTCAAATTGGCCGAACGCCTTGACACCACGTTAGTGGCAACAATCCGTCAGGAGGTGCCGGCCGCTACCCACCAGCTGCCGAGCCGGGCGCTGGGGAGTGCCGGTGGCGGCCAGATTGCCGTCAATCCCTTTCAGGGCGAAGGCACTCAAACCCAGCAACAAATCTTCCTGCTGGACTTGCAGTTACCCAAACATTACCAAGAAGGACGCTACGGTGAGCGGGCCTACGTCCGCTTTGTCCATCAACCGGAACCCTGGGCGCAACAATGTTATCGATTGTTACGTCAACTGTTTTTGAGAAGACTTAACCGTTAGTCCTGATAATTGAGCCGTTGAGTCTCAAGAGAAGGAAAATCACAAGACCGTTATCTATATTTATTGACGACATAAGCGCAACAAGCATTAATGACCAATAGGAATAGCCTGCTGGAAACAACGAACTTTTGGAGCTACCGCAATGATGGATAGAACCGCTAAATGCCGCCCTTCCCGGTGGGCCGGACTCTGCCTGCTAATGGCCAACGTTCCCCTGTTTGCCGCCTCTCCACAGACAGTTGAACTACCCCTGTTCAATGGCCTTATCACCCCCTATGTCGAGGTGGATGTGAGTGCGGCAGTTGAAGGCCTGATCGCCCACATCGAGGTGGATAAAAATGATGCGGTGCAAGCCGGGCAGGTGCTCGCAAGTCTGGAGTCCGATCTTGAGAAGGTGACGGTTGACTTGCGTAAGGTTCAAGCTGAGATGGAGAGTGAAGTCAGGGCCAAGCAACTTGCCTATGATTTCAGCCAGCGCAACCTCAAGCGCATTACGGATCTCTATGAGAAAAAAGCCGTCTCCTTCCAACAAATTGACGAAGCCAAAACTGAAGCTGCCGTCGCTGCCCAACAGCTGCAGCTGGCGAGGGACAAAAAGAAGCAGGCGGAGCTTGAATATCGTCGGGCGGAAGAAATTCTCAAACGCCGTACAGTCACCAGTCCCATCAGCGGGGTGGTAGTCGGTCGCTACAAGGAACCCGGCGAACATGTGGAGGATGAGCCCATATTGCAACTGGCGCAGGTAGACCCACTGCGGGTGGAAGTCTTTGTGCCCGCCAGCCTGTTTGGACAAATCAACTCTGGTATGGTGGCGGATATCATTCCCGAACTGTCAATGGGCCATAAGCAATTGCAGGGCAAAGTGGTGATGGTGGACCAGGTGATTGATGCCTCCAGTGGTACCTTTGGTATCCGCCTGGAGTTTCCCAACCCCAACAATCGCATACCCAGTGGGCTCAAGTGCAAGGTACGCATTCCGGAAATGTTTTCAGACGGATCCCCCCCTGAGGAGCTCCACGCCCTGGCCAACAAGCCTGAGGATCCCCTTAATAGGGGATTTCAGACAGAAAGTTCTGAAACTGGCGTAGTTATAAATAAATGATCTTTACCTGTATCCTGAAATACCAACTACTACTTATAGAGTGTCAAGGGTTCTGACGCCAAAGCGCTGATACTCAAACGCGGGCGTTAATCCAGGAAATTGGCCGCACTAAGGGAAGCGATGGAGAGCGATAAGCTTCATGAAGATTTGAGCCATGCCCAACGAAGTATCTGCCAACAGCTATAGCAGCTGTGCGGAACCCTTGGAACCCCGCCTGCTGTTTTCCGCTGATATCGATGTGGTATTAATCGACAGCGCCCTCTCTGATACCGACCTGCTACTGCAGGCGGCGGCAGAGGCCGACCTGGTACACATCTACGACAGCCGCCAAGACTCGCTGGCGGATATCCTCGGTGAAGTCGGTGACTGGGCACACACCCAAGACACCCGCATCGACAGTCTCACCCTGCTCTCACACGGCAACGAAAACGGTTTTAGCCTGGGTGGCGACTGGGTTAATACACAAACTTTGGATCAGTTTATCGCCGACTGGGAGGCACTGGGCACAACACTCAATGAAGATGCCAATATCTACCTCTGGGCCTGTAACCTGGCCGCCCCCAGCGACGAAGCGGCCCTGCTCGACAACGTCATCGACAGGCTGGCCGAACTTACCGGCGCCGACATCTTCGCCTCCGACGATTCTACCGGCAGTAGCGGCGACTGGTTGCTGGAAGCCGCCTCTGCGGGTGACGAAGCGGAGCTGGCAGCGGGATTGGCACTTCCGCTGGATGCCGCTCTGCTGAAAACTTACCAGGGCAACCTGGCCACCGAAACCGTGCGCGACAATTTCAACGCGGTGACTTACAGTGGCAACGACGGCAGCGTCAACTGGAGTGGGGACTGGGTCGAGACCGATGACCCCGATGAGATCGATGACGATGACGAAGAAACCAGTGGTGATGGCTCCGCCGACGGTATTGTCAAGATCAGCGATGGTGAACTCATGATCGGCGGCGAAGAAGCCAACATGAACCTCGCCAGCGCCACCCGCGCCGTCGATCTTTCCGAAGCGACTTCGGCTACGCTGACTTACGATTGGGAACGGGAGCGCTTTGGTGGGGGCGGCAATATCAAGTTGCAAATTTCCAGCGACGGTGGAGCAACCTGGGATAATTTAAAGGTCTATCCTTTCAATGCTAACGATCAGGGGTCGGAAAACTTTGACATCAGTGACTATATTTCTGATAACACACTAATCCGGTTTAAGGGTAACGGCAATAATGTCGATGCCTTGTTTCATGTGGATAATTTTCAGATTGCTTTTGAGGTTCCAACGGAGCCTGAGCCCGAAGCTGAGCCCGAACCTGAGCCCGAACCTGAGCCCGAACCTGAGCCCGAACCTGAGCCCGAACCTGAGCCCGAACCTGAGCCCATACCGGAGCCTGAGTCAGGGCCCGAACCAGAATCAGACCCGACCCCGGAGCCTGAGTCTGAGTCTGAGTCTGAGTCAGGGCCCGGACCAGAATCAGATCCGGAGCCTGAACCCGATCCCAATCCCGGACCAGAATCAGGGCCGGGGCCTGACTCTGATCCCACTTCAGAGTCAGAACCTGAAACGGATCCCGGGCCAGAGGCGGAGGCCGGACCGGAAATTGAACCTGGCCCAGAATTCAATCCGGAGCCAGGCCCGGATCCGGAGTTTGATCCAGAAGCTGAGCAGCATCCGAAGGCGGTGCCGGACCCGGAGCCTAATCGTGAACCCGAACCGGAAACTGAAACCGCCCCCCCAAGTGGTAACGAAACCGTCGTAGAAGATGCCTTGACGCAATTGTTCCTCTCCAACATCAGCCCTCCCTTACAGCCCTTTGCCCCGGATTTGGAGAATAGCCTGGATGAAGAAGACCGTCGCGAAGAGGAGCGCTTGGTAAATGTCGTTCCCGGCGGCGACGAGGAGGCGGTTCTGCAAGCGATGCGTGTCCAAGCGGGCGGAAGCGGGCTGCTCGACAGCCTTCTGTTGCCAACAACCGAGTTGCAGTTCCTGCAAATAGAGGATGAACTGTTGCAAGTGGTAGGCAATACCAACGATCAACTTCAACAAGCGTTCGACGAGCAGCAGCAAGCGATGGGCATCTTTAAAAGCGTTGCAATTTCCCTCACTACCGGAGTCATCGCCTGGGCCACCCGGTTCAGCGGCATGTTGCTGGCATTGATCTCTTCGACACCGGTGTGGAAAGGTTTTGATCCTCTACCCATCCTGGAAATACCCGAAGATAAACGCCGGCTGGAGGAGAAACAGCGGCGGGACAAAGCGAGAGAAGATATCAATAAAAAGGAAGTCGGCTATCTGTTCGATCAAGCCACTGCCCACTCAACCGAAAAGGATCAGATTAATGAAAAGTCTGTCACCGGCCGCTCGCCTTAGCCTGGGACTGGTACTGCTTACCCTGGCCATTCTTCTGGCAGCGCAAACCATCGGCCTGACACCCAACGCTAAAAAACAACAGCTGAGCAGTCGCCAACATTTTATTGAAACCCTGGCTTTGCAAACCACCTTTGCCGTCGACAAACAAAACGGCTTGATGCTGCAGGCACTATTGAAAACACTTGTGACCAAAAATCCACAGTTACACTCCGCGGGTTTCCGGCTCAACGACCGCACCTTGGTGGCCGATGCGGGCAACCACAGGGAAAAGTGGCGTACCGTGGATAATGGATTATCCACGCCGACCCATGTGCAGATTCCCATTCTCACCAACGGCCAACGCCGGGGTACCCTCGAGTTGCACTTCGAACCTCTGGGAGCCGAGGATGGAAAGGTACTGGGACTCCAAAGAAATGTTCTGCTGTTAGGGTTTATTACGGTTTGCGGCTTTTTCGGTTACTGGTTCTTTATCCGCCGCACCCTTCGCTACCTGGACCCCTCCTCAGTGGTTCCCGCTCGGGTGAGTGCGGCCTTGAATATCATGGCTGAAGGCGTGCTTATTCTCGACCGTCGCGACACCATCCTTCTAGGTAACAACACCTTTGCCAAGTTGCTGGGCATTTCCACGGACAAACTGGTGGGCCGCAATGCGAATCAGCTCTGCTGGTTCGATGACAACCGTGACCAAAGCTCTACGCCGCTGCCCTGGCAGTTGGCCCGGCAAGACGGCATCAGCAAACACGGGGAGCATCTGTGCCTGAGGACCGCCAGCGGAGAAACTCGGATCTTCAATGTCAACGCTGTTCCCATTCAGGGCGAACGGGGTAAAGTCCTGGGAACCATGTCAAGTTTCGAGGATATCACTCTGCTGGAACAGAAAAACAGTCAACTGCAGAAGATACTTGAGCGATTGAAACACTCGAATCGTCAGGTTGAAAGCAAGAACAGGGAGCTGGAGATACTGGCCACCCGTGATGGCCTGACCAACTGCTTAAACCGTCGATCGCTGTTCGATGCCCTGGAAAGAAATTTTTCCAAGGCTCAGACGTCAGAAGCTGAGTTCTCCTGCATCATGGTTGACATTGATCACTTCAAGCAGATCAATGATAACTACGGCCACACCTTTGGCGACCAGGTGATCAAAATGATGGCTGACACTCTTAAGCATATCGTCAGGAGTGAAGATGAGGTCGGGCGCTACGGTGGAGAGGAGTTTTGTGTTTTATTGCCCGGAGCAAGCCTGGAAATCGCCTATGAGGTGGCGGAGCGGTGTCGTAAACAACTGAATCACCAGGAGCTTGAACAGATAAAAATCACTGCCAGTTTCGGGATTTCATCCATCAAACTGGGTGCTCCGACGGCGACGAATCTTATACAGCAGGCCGACGAAGCACTTTACGCCTCCAAAACCTGCGGCCGTAACCGCGTCACCCGATGGAACCCCGAAATCAGTAAAAGAACTGGGCCTGATGTAAATCCAGATGACTACTTTGAAGCTGGCCAGGTTTCAACAGTGCCAAAGATAACCTGTACTCGATGAACGCTGACAACAAACGCAGTCTACAAAGCCGAATCCATGTTGCACTGCTCCTTATCGCAGTAGTAACCAGTCTTTGTGCTGCCAGTGTCATCCTACTGGATAATCTCGTCAACGCCCACCAAACCCAAGTAAAACGTATCAGCAACCTGGCGCGCATAGGCGAAACGGCACTAAGTGGATCACTGCTCTTTAATGATGCTGCTCGGGCAGAACAATTGCTGCAGAGACTCCGCAGCGACCGTACACTGGAAGCGATCGCCCTATACCGAGAAGACGGTTCCCTTCTCGCAAGCGCCCTATCGTCGACGGCTCTGCCACTGCCCCAGCTCTCGCCCAAAGCCGGGTTGTCCATCACCAAGGGTCACATTAACCTGCAACATCCTGTGTTCCTGGACGGACAATCCATCGGCAGTCTTTATCTGCGTAACACGTCAGGCCTCAGTTGGCAGCAGCTGCAACCCAGGCTGCTCCTCTCCCTAGTGCCTTTGGTAATCGCACTGAGCACATTGGTGCCATTATCCAGGCGACTGAAACGTCAGGTAATAACCCCGCTGCACGAGTTCAGCAGCTCTATCCGGAATCTAATCATCAACCAGGATTACAATCGCCACCTGCCAACCAACCGTGACGATGAGCTGGATGAAATCAGCGAGAGCATCAACGAACTGCTGGCCAACTGCCAAAGTAATCTACAGGAACTTAAAAGCCAGTTGTCCAGTACCCGTCGCTGCCTGGTGCGTGAAAAGAGCCTGGGCCAGGCGGTGTACAACACCACCCCCTCGTGTTTGCTGCAGATCAACAACCGACAAAACAGGGTTCGCTCCGCTAATCAGCAGTTCCTTGAATTGTTTGGTTTTGCCCCCACTGGCCTGCCACTGCCCGAAATATTAAAAAAAATTGGGCTTTCTCCGCCAATGATCAAACAGCTGAGTTCAAACGCTCCAGTAAACCATCAGCTCGCCGAATGCCACCAGGCTGACCTGGGCGGCCGGCTGATTGAGCTGACAAAGGTAAATATTGAGTCTAGCCACGAGAGTCTGATGATCATTAACGATCTAACGGCACACAAAAAGGCGGAGACGGCACTGTTTCAGGAAAAGGAACGCGCCCAGGTAACGCTTGAAACCATCCATGATGCGGTTATCACCACCGACACCGAGGGCCGCGTCTGTTATATGAATCCCAGAGCAGAACTGTTTACGGGCATAAAACGGGTCCACGCTCAAGGCCTACCCATCGAGCGGGTGTTGAAACTCACTGACTTGATCACCCATCAACCGGCCGAACATCCCAGCCTCTGCTGCCTGCGGCAAAAAATTACCATCCCCTGGCAGAGTCGAGGCCTAGTTCTTGAGGGACTGGAAAAAAAGTCTATTGTGGAGGGGTCCAGTGCCCCACTTCGAAATCAACACGATAAGTTGATCGGGATAGTCAACAGCTTTCGCGATGTCACGCCCCTTCACAAACTCACAGGTGAAGTCTCATTCCACACCAGCCACGACAGCTTGACTGGACTGCTCAACCGGCGAGAGTTCGAAACCCAGCTGCTTACCCTTTTCGATAAAGTCGACAAAAAACTTGTCGAAGGCGTATTACTGTTCATCAACCTCGACCAATTCAAGGTGATTAATGAAAATTGCGGCCACATCGGCGGTGATAAATTACTCTGTGAAATTGCGGTCTTACTGCAGGGTATGGTACGGCAAAGCGATAACTTGGCTCGCTTGGAACGGGATGACTTCGCTGTCCTGCTGGAAGGCTGTGGCCAAAACCAGGCCATAGCAACCGCCAAAGCCCTGCTCGATCACATCCAAAATTACGATTTCTACTGGAACACCCGAAAGTACCCTCTCTCAGCCAGCATTGGCGTGGTGCCACTGGACGAAATAGACCAGGATCGCTTCGACATTATCAGCCTGGCAGAATCTGTCTGTATGACGGCTAAAGCTTGCGGACAAAGTCGCTACTTCGTCTATCAGAAAGATGATGTGGAACTACATCGCCAGCATAACCACGCCCGTCAGGTTCCCGAGATTCACCGGGCGATTAACGACAAACGCTTGGAGCTCTACTGCCAACCGATGAAAACAGTGCGCACTGGCAGGGTTGGCGACCACGTTGAGATCTTGCTGCGGATGTGGAATGAGCAGGGCAAGCTTCTATCGCCGGACACCTTTCTACCGGCGGCAGAACATTTCCGCTTGATGCCCACCATCGACATCTGGGTTGTTGAGCAAACTCTCACTTGGCTGGAAAATCATGCCGATAAACTGCCTCACCTGGATGTCTGCGCCATTAATTTGTCCGGTATGAGCTTGAACGACGACCAGTTCTTGAGCAAGCTTAAGTATCGCCTTAAAACCACCAAAGCTCCGGTCGAAAAACTCTGTTTTGAGATCACTGAATCCATTGCGGTTACCAACCTCAGTCGGACACAAAGAACAATCAATGAGTTCAGGAGTATGGGTTGTCGCTTCTCCTTGGACGATTTTGGCACAGGCATGTCTTCCTTCGCCTACCTTAAACACCTGCCAGTCAATTTTTTGAAAATCGATGGTATCTTCATCAGAAACATCGCCAACTCAACGATAGATTACGCTATGGTGAAATCCATTCACGACATTGGCCAGGTACTGGGGATGGAGACCATCGCCGAATATGTGGAGAGTTCCGCCATCGAGAAGCGGTTACTGGAGATTGGCATCGATCACCTCCAAGGCTTTGGCATTGCCAAACCACAGCCGTTGAACAACCTGTTACAACCCCCAGAGTTAGCTCCTGAATTGCAAACCGGCAACGTCTCACTATTAATCGCCAGAAAAAGAGAGCGAAATCACCCTGAAATTCGGGGGCAGAATCGGTTGTAACCGTCCATTAAAACAGTTAACGGGCCGCCTGCCCCTAGCGAATTGCTTACTCGCCAGAATACCCTGTGGTATCATCACCCCGGCCTCTGGTTGGTTGTGCGCCGCCCTGTCTCCCCGGACCGCTGCGGCACAGGCACACTACCAAAGGCCAGTGAACCTAGAGGGAATCCAGCATGTTTAAGACCAATGAATACTTTGACGGCAAGGTAAAATCCATTGCCTTCCAAACCGAAACCCTGCCCGCCACCGTAGGCGTGATGGCTCAGGGAGAATACGAATTTGGCACCAGCCAAAAAGAATACATGACCGTCACCAGCGGCCGCCTGACTGTCAAGCTGCCAGGCGGCGATGACTGGACCACTTTCAAGACCGGAGAGACCTTTGTCGTCGAGGCCAACCAGAGCTTCCAGGTAAAAGCAGATGTAGAGTCCTCTTATCTGTGTAAATACGAGTAAACTCCATCCCCTATACTGCGCCCTGACTGCAAGTCAGGGCTGCGGGCAACTTTCCTGCAACACCTCACTGCCCATAGTTTGCCTGGGATTGCGATAATAGGCCCCCAGTAGCCCGTGGACACAATCCACATTACCTACCACGGAGTGCCCCGCCTCGGGGATTAACAAAACCTGACTGCCCGGCCACCGTTTGTTCAATTCACGCGCCCACAGCGACGGCGTTATAGGATCCAATCCGCCCGCCAACAGCAGTGCCGGTACTTCCCCATACCCTTCTGCCACGGGATTGGTGGCTGCGGCTGACGCCACTTGTGCCATATCCCGGGTCCAATCCCGACAGACATCGTAACGCCACAAATCCCGTGTGTATGGCTCCAGACCGGGGTATTGTTCAACTTGCTGCAAATAAGCCTGCTCGCTGACATCAGGGTTTTCACCGCACTCCACCGCCATAAACACCATGCTGCTGAACTGGGGATCGAAGGCGTAATTGACGAACGGTTCTATCAGCGGTAACAAGCCCTGGCTGTCCCTGGCCAGCGCCGCATCAACGGCCGCTGCAATCTTGGCGATTTGTGTGCGATCGTAAAGGGCGTCGAACACCGCCGACACAAAGCGATGATCATTAATCACTACACGAAATGGCGGTTCTCCGTGCCAACTTTTGACCGTTAACTGCAACGGCGTTTGCTTTAACGTCGCCAGGGCCCGCCAAAACTTTTGCTCCTGTACCGTGGTCGCCAGGGGGCATTCCGTGAGCGCACCCCCTACGCTGGCACTTTTGGCCTGCCTGGCTTGTCCGCCCCCTGTTAACCCCCCCTGGGGACAGTAATTAAACAGCTTTTCCAGGCTCAGGTTTAACAACCAAGGCCATTCCGTGAGGCGCCCCTTGCCCCGGGGGTAGACCGAATCCAATACGGCGCTTTGCACCCTGTCCGGTGACAGCGCCAGCAGCTCCAACCCCAACCGGGTACCGTATGACACCCCAAACAGGTGCCAGTGATGGTAACCCAGCGACAACATCAGAGCCTGCAGATCCCGGGCACTCTGGCGGGTACCAAGGTGTGAGCGATCAAAACCCTCTCTGTCCAGGCTTTGCAGACACTCCCGAACCACCGCTCTACCCCGGCGCAACTCCTCCTCCAAGCTCACGTCCTGAGCCAACACCTGGCGGCTGAACTGGGTGTAGGCGTCACATTTGTGGCGGGGCACACTTAAACCAGTTCCTCGCCGGTCAACCAGCACCAAATCCCGTTGCAAGTCGGCCCGTTCGTACCAGGCCTGCCAATAGGGAATATCGTCCGCCTGAATATGCGCCGGATCACCTGGGCCTCCGGAGATATACAGTAACGGCACCGGGTCTCGCGGCTTCGAAGCTCTGATAACCACAACGGGCAAACTGTAGCGACCGGTCTCAGCCGGGGTGTGCAAACGGGCACACGCCACAGACTGTCGCCAGGAGATGTCGAACCAGCAGGGTACTTTTTGCAGTTTATAACCCTCAGCCTCCGGCAAAACCGCTTGCAGGGTGGCCACGTCTGTGTCGACATCACCGATTCCCGGGCCACGTTCGAGGCCGCGCAAATAGCCGATCACCCCCACCCCGACCAAAAGCAAAATAAAAAGCAAAAATGTTGTGCGATTCTGCATCACGGACAGCTTTACAACGAGGGCCAGGGGAGCGACCAGGGTTGCGCGAAACTTTCCAGAGCGTTAACAAAAGGGGCCGTCTGAAAACAGGCCCCCTGTCGCGGTTCGCAAACAAACCTATAGTCGCACTCACCGAGGGAAAAACCCAGGCAATAGGCATGCAAATAACCCCGGTCGGCATCGATATTGAGATCATTGTCACTGTAGAGCGGATCCCCCAAAATCGGAGCCCCAATACTTTTTAGTGCCACCCTGAGCTGATGGGTTTTGCCGGTGTGGGGTTTTAGTACAAAGAGGCGAACACCCTCACCCAAGCCGACACTGAAAAACTGGGTTATGGCGGGATTCTGTTGGGTGGGCAACAGTTTCCAGGCGCCGCGACGGCTGCGTTCCATGTCCCCCTTGATCAGTCCCTGCTTTTTCTTCGGCTTCTTTTTGGGGGCCAAACGCGATAATGCCAGATAATACTTTTCGGTTTGTCGAGCCTGAAACGCCATCGACAGTTCACGGTTAGCCGCCGGGGTCTTGGCAAACACCACCAAACCGGAGGTCATTTTATCCAGCCGGTGTACAGGATACAGCTCCTCACGTCCCATCACCTTTTTGACCTCACCCAGCAGCCCAATCCCATCGCCGTCGCGATGGAAACTGACATCCGGTGCCTTGTCGACCAGTACAAATTCGGCCCGATCCTCAACAACCCTGAACATGCTAATACCTCCCGCCCCCTAGGCCTGCCGCAAAATGCCGGCCCGCACGCAGCGGATTATCCCGTAGGAATACTGCTCCCCGAGAGCGTCAAACACCGGTTTATACTTAAAGACGTCGTCAGTTTGTGGCTGCGCCAAAATGGCATCCTGTATTAGCCCCACCTCTTCATCGGCCAGCTCCACCACCTCTTCCAGAGACAGTGCGCCGCTTTCAATCAGGCCGGCCAAGTGGCTGTAGACAGTATTTTCCGTGAGTTCGCGCTGGGCCCCTATGGCCTCAACACTCATCCCCGCTTTAAACAGGACCAGGGTTTCGTGCTGGGTCGCACTGAGGCTATCATACTCGTTCAGCGCCGACTGGTGGGCCTGAATCACCTCGATAAAGGTTTCACCATAATGGTCCAACTTGCTGCGACCCACCCCGGATATCAACGACATCTGCTCCAGGCTAAGCGGTTGCCGGGCCACAAACTCCATCAGGGTGGCATCGTGGAAAATCATATAGGGAGGTATGCCCTGCTCCGCAGCCAATTCCTTGCGGCACTGACGCAAACGCTCCCAAAGGACCTTGTCGCTGCCCTGCAAGCCCATTTGCTTGCCGCCGCTGCGACGCCTGCTGTGTTTTTCAATCTTGGGATCGCGTCGCAGGGACAGGGTCTCTTCGCCCCGAAGCACCGGCCGGCACTTTGCCGTTAACTGCAGGGACCCAAAGCCACCCATATCCACTGCCAAATAGCCCCTTGCCACCAACTGTCGGTAGACCGAGCGCCACTGGGTGGCATCCAACTCCTCACCCACCCCAAAGGTGCTCACCTGCTGGTGACCAAATTGTCGGACCTTGTCAGTGTCTTTTCCCAGCAGGACATCGATCAGATGGTTAACCCCAAAGCGCTGACCCGTGCGATAGGCACAGCTGAGGGCTTTTTGCGCCGCCACCGTACCATCCCAGGTTTCGGCGGGTGTCAGGCAGGTATCGCAGTTGCCGCAGTCAGGGACTGAGTCTTGTCCGAAGTAATGCAATAAAGCGTGGCGCCGGCAACTGGTGATTTCGCACAACCCAAACATGGCGTCCAGTTTGTAGCGCTCTGCCCGCTTGTGCTTTTCATCCGCCTCGGACGCTTCCAGCATTTGCCGCAGTTTAATCACATCCTGTACGCCATACACCATCCAGGCAGTGGCGGCATTGCCATCCCGGCCGGCGCGTCCGGTCTCCTGGTAGTAAGCTTCCAGACTTTTAGGCAGATCCAGGTGAGCCACAAACCGCACGTCGGGTTTATCGATCCCCATCCCAAAAGCAATGGTGGCCACCACAATCACCCCGTCTTCGCGTAGAAAGCGATCCTGGTGTTGGCGGCGCTGTTCCGCTGGCAGGCCGGCGTGGTATGGCAGGGCGTCAAAGCCCTGATCAGAGAGCCACTCGGCAGTCGCCTCCACCTTTTTGCGGGACAGACAATAGACTATACCCGCATCCCCCGGGTGCTCATTGCGCAAAAAGCGCAGCAGCTGCTGGCGGGCATTCTGCTTTTGGGCGATGCGATACTGGATATTGGGGCGATCAAATCCGCTGATAAACGACTGTGCTTGAGCCAGCGACAACCGCTGGACAATCTCCGCTCGAGTGCGTTCGTCTGCGGTGGCGGTGAGGGCAATGCGTGGTATCTGGGGGAATCGCTCGTGCAACAGGCTCAATCCCAGGTAATCGGCGCGGAAGTCGTGCCCCCACTGGGAGACACAGTGGGCCTCATCAATAGCGAACAGGGCTATTGGCGACTGATGCAGTAAATTCAGGGTTCGTTCCTGGAGCAACCGCTCCGGGGCGATATAAAGCATATCCAGCTCACCGGCCACCAGCGCCTGCTCCACGCGCCAGACCTGGTCCCGCTCCAGGGTGGAATTGAGGTAGGCAGCACGAATGCCCAGCTGCGCCAGTGCACTGACCTGATCCTGCATCAGGGCGATCAATGGCGACACCACAATGCCGACCCCCGGCCGCACCAACGACGGGATTTGATAGCAGAGGGACTTACCGCCGCCGGTGGGCATTAATACCAGGGCATCCCCCCCATTGATCAGGGTTTGTACAACCTGATCCTGGGGTTGGCGAAACCGGTCGTAACCGAACGTCTGTTGCAACACCTGCTGGGCTGCCTGCAAGGCACTAGCTGTCGGGATTGTACCCTGGAAATCAGCGGACTTGGGGAGGTAGGGATCATGGCTTGAATTAAACATGGCGGAATTATACCCCGAGACGCCCGACGACACCCTCAGAAATCCGCATGATTTTGTTTGCCGCAAATCAAATAAATAGGTTCATCTATGCTTTACTATTTAGTAGCCAGGGTATTAGTTCTCTTGGCCACATTTAATAAAAAAGCACAAGGAGCATCCCTATGCAGTACGACAAGTTTGAGGAAATATTGGATATTTTTCCCATGGGCCGTTACGTGGTTAACAGCTGTCAATTGCTGGACTTGCTCTCGCACAAAGACTGCGAAGGCATCGGTGTACGTGTATTGCACCTGGGCACCGTGTTGCTGGACAGCCAGGAGGTGTCGAAACGGCTAAGAACTGATCAACATCCACGGCTGGATGACATCAAGGTCACCTGCCTGGACGGTGAAATCATTATCGACGAACCCTCCCATGGTGCCCTTCAGCAGTAAGCCCGTTACAGAGGGCACACGACTTTGAGGATAGGTGTTTACAGCGCGAGTGCTTAACACACATAAATCCGACTACCAAGAGCCACCGCTTCCGCCCGCTCAGTCCCGGGCGAGACTACCCTATACCCTGCGGCCCAGCTCCGTTCGCCCACTGGCCAGCTGGGAAGACGAGGTCCTGTTTGACCAGGCCGCTCCCTTTTTTGAACAATTAATAGACAGTATCAACCAGGCCCGACTGAGTGTCTGGTTGGAATTTTATATTTTCAGCTACGACAATCTCGGTAAACGGGTGATTCAGGCACTGCACCGGGCGGTTGAACGCGGAGTTGAGGTCCGCGTGCTGATTGATGGGATAGGCTCATCCGAAACCAGTGACCAGAGTCTGAAGGCAATGAGCGATGCCGGCATTGCGGTCAAGATTTTCCATCCTCTGCCCTGGCAACTTAACAAACATCGCTGGTCCCTCTCTCCTGGCAGCTCACTGGGTAAACTGTTTTATCTGATTCGTGCCATTAATCAGCGCGATCACCGCAAGCTGTGTATTGTAGACCATCAAACCCTCTGGACCGGCAGTTTTAATATCAGTCAAAAGCACCTGAACGAAGAGGCCGGGGGCGAAAACTGGCGCGATTACGGTCTGCGTGTGACTGGGACAGGCGTGGCGGAAATTGCGGAAAATTATGCCGCCCTTTGGCAATACCAGCGGCCCAAGTTGCGCCATGGCCTGTTCAAGTACTATTGGAACAATCTCAACGCCCTCGCCCGCCGACGCAAAAACCGCTTACTGGTAGAGCATATTCGGTCCGCGCAACAACGCATCTGGATTACAAGCGCCTATTTTTCGCCCTCGCCGCGGGTACTTAAAGCGCTGAAACAGGCCGGCAGGAGAAATCTGGATATTCGCCTGTTGGTGCCCAAGAAATCCGATGTGCGTTTTTTTCCGTTGCTGACAGCCTCCTATTACAGTGATCTACTCAGATCCGGTATTCGAGTCTATGAATACGGCCCACGCTTCCTGCACGCCAAAGCGCTGTTGTTGGACGCTTTCTGCCTGGTGGGCAGCACAAATTTTAATCATCGGAGTTTTTTACACGATCTGGAACTGGATATAGTTTTACATACCGATGGCAGCAAACAGCAACTGGAAGCCTGCTTTTTGCACGACCTGAACCAGGCCACAGAGGTAAGGCTGGAGGACATTGGTTTTCGCAGGCGCCTGGCGTGGTTGGGCTGGATTCCACGCCTGTTGAGATACTGGATGTAATCTTATGAGCGAACTACTACGGGTTTTTTCCTACAATATCCACAAGGGATTCAGCCCCGGTAATGCCCGCTACCTGTTGCGAGAGATTCGCCATGCCATTCGCCTGGTGAATGCAGACCTGCTGTTTTTGCAGGAAGTGATTGGGGAAAATGTTAAACATCAGAACCGGGTCAGCGGCTGGGAAGATCGACAGTTTGAATACCTGGCGGATGAGATCTGGCACCACCAGGCCTACGGCAAGAACGCTATCTACCAGCACGGCCACCACGGCAATGCCATCCTCAGCAAACACCCGTTCAGCCACTGGCAGAACTTTGATATCTCCCGATGGTGGTTCTCGCAGCGGGGAGTGCTGCACGGCCGGCTGTTTAACAGCTTGCACGTGTATTGTATTCATATGGGGTTGTTTTCCAACGAGCGGAAAACCCAGGCCAGGCAGCTGGTTGACATTATTGAGTCAACAGCCCGGCCCGAGGAGCCGCTGATTATCGCCGGCGACATGAACGACTGGCGCGGCAAAACCCACCGTTTTTTACAACAGCGCCTGGGGGTGCAAGAGGTCTACCAGCAGTTACACGGACGCCCCGCCCGCACCTTTCCCGCCGCTCTGCCGGTATTGCGCATGGACCGGATTTACTACCGCGGCCTGGACCTGTTGGATGCTAGCACATTGGTGGGTGACCACTGGCGTACGCTGTCTGACCACTGTGCCCTGTATAGCGAATTTGCGCTTCCAGAGAAAGTGACGGCTGGCGCTGTTTACGCCTAGTCGATAAAAAGCAAAAGCTGGGAATTGGCGCGAAATACCAATAAAAATGATTAAAAAAAACAATATCTTGAGGTTAACTTATTGATCATTTTTACGATAGAAGTGCCCCTGAAACCAGCAGATTGCCTATACTTTATACAGGTGTCCGCGGTACGCCCTCTGCAGGAGCCCTGACGGGAGAGCCCTAAGAGCACTCATAGAGTGCCCCATGCCTGGAGACCAACCCTTTAGCGCGGCGAAGGATGGTAGTGACCTACTGGACCCGAGAGCGATAGGGCGCATGAAAGATCTATCAGGCATCACCAAACCACCTGCGTGAGTTTGCGGACACCGCTTTCCCCCTCGTTGAACGGTGACTAAGGTTTTAGCTTTACCTGTGAAATGGTGATGCGTTGTTCATCGTCGGCGATGCGCTCATGTATATCCGCAACAAGCTGCTCTGGATAGCCAAGGTGGGGGTGGTAACGGGTTTGCAGCTTAAAAAACGGTTTGGAAAGACCCTTTTCTATGTAGGCAAACCAACCATCGATAGTGCGCAGGTCGTCGAGCACCGGCTTCGATACAGCTCCCCCCGTGTCTTCATAGGTCGCAGCCACAACCTTCCCCTGCCGGACCTGCACCCACATGCTGCGGGTGTAGTCTGGCAAACAAAAGCACTGACGCTCTATCAGGTAATCGTAGTTGCCGCTACTTCTCCGCTGCCAAAGCTCCCGGGCCTGAACGGAGTCCAGGCTCGCAGAGACATCATGCACACAGGCGGCGAGTAGCGCGCCTCCTACGACAATGGCGCTGCTGAGCCACAGCCGGCCATGCTTTTTGTTAAACATAAGCCTTAGCCCCCCTCCGATTGCGATCCAAAGCCAATAGGGTTAATACCGCCAGCAACCACCCACCGGAGGAGCCACCACCCCCACCACCGGAGCTACTGGCTGTTGGAGTCTCCGGCTCGGGTTCGGGTGAAGCGCTATCTGCCACGATGACCACTGACTGCGCTTGTTCATTGCCAGTGTTTACATCGGTAAGATCGGCCCCACTGACCAGACTCACCTGCTGACTGTAAGTCGAGTCTGCACCGTCTACCAAGGTTTCCGCTACAGCATTCACCAGTAGGGTCATATTGGCAGGAGGATTATCCGCCTGACACTGGTAGCTCAGGCTGTCACTGGCCACCGTGCAGCCAAGGCCATTTAAGGTTACGGAACTGAAAGTGCCCTGCCCGTTCGGCACACTGCCGCTGACTTGAATACCCGACACCGGCATAAACCCGCTGCTGGTCTGTACTGCGTACTCCAGAGTAAAGATTTCCCCCTCCGTCACATTGCCGGGGTTGCCGCCCGCAGCGCTGATAGCAATGTCCACGGGAAAGTTCATGCACACAGCAGGGGACGGAATGGTGGCTATGTAATCCTGGATCTCCGACTGTGAACAACTGGAGAAGCTATTGGCGAATATGTTCAGTGTGGCTTCCATGATAAAGCCCGAACCACAGCTATTGTCGTCCACATCGTGGGCTGCCCCCATGTTATGGCCAATTTCATGGGCCATCACCAGTGCGGTCAAGGGAATATGCGGGCCTGAGAAATCCTGGATCAGCTGTGTAACGCCGGTCCCGAATTGTGCCCCACACATACTATTGGCATAGGCAATACCTGCCGTACCCTCGTTAAAATCCCGCCCGGTCACCAAGTGAAACAACGACTGGGAACTCTGTTCAAAAGTTAATTCGTTGTTTTGCCGCTTTAACCGTACATCCTCCAGCAATTCCGTCGCATCCTGAGTTGTGGTAAACACCGTACTTGTCAGCAATTCCACGGTCAGGGTATCGAAGGCAATATTCAAATCGTTGCGGTAGTAACCTTCAGCCATATTGATAATCGCCAGTGCCTGATCCGCCGGACTCTCATCCGCGTCACTCAGTACCTGCTGAAACTGTTGATCAAACGCCACCTCCAGTTCAGCCAGCAAGCAGAGCCCGTTGACGGTTGTCGCGCACAAGCTGGAGAAAGCCACTTCCTGCGGAATAGGCGAGCTGCCGCCGGCACCCTCATCACCTGAGCCAGCCTGGGATTCCATGGAATACCGCTGACGGGATGCCATAATCTCCTGTCCCCCATCACCGTGAACCAAACCACAGGGGGCCACCTCAAAATTGGACACAGGTTCAGCCATCATATCCGCCCGCCGCAAGCCTGGGGTGGTGCTGTCTGTCGACGTGGAACTGGTGGCGGACGAGTCAATGATATAGGTCTCCCCCCCCATCGACAGCACGCCTTGCCAACGTCCATCCACCAGGGATACACGCACCCAACTCCCCTCTTGGCCTTGCACCGTGCCGCGATAATGGTAGCTGTTGATACCCTCTCCGCGGGCAGACATGCCTGTCACCAATAAGCGCTCGTTAGACACCAACTGCAACTGATAGACATGGCCGAAGAGGGAAACACTTGCGATTTCATCGCCAGAGGCGACAATACTCTGGAAGGCCAGGCAGAAGAGCAGCAGATAACGAAACCTCATAGGCAGCTTCTCCATGGTCAATTTTTCTACCTCTACTACTGGTGATCTGTCATCTTATGCAATTAGGCGCCACAAGAATGCTGTCTGGTTCATACTTTGCGCTATTATGCATTGCAGCATTCATCCTTTTGCAACTTTTGCCACCCTCGGCTATCCAGGCACTGACCTTTGAACGCACTTTGCTGGCCGAGGGCCAGTACTGGCGTTTGATCACAGCCCACTTTGTCCATTTATCCTGGTTGCACCTGTTAATGAATAGCCTAGCGCTCGCCCTATTCCAGTGGCTTTACGGTGCCAGTTTCCCTCCCTGGCGCTGGTTGGCGGTGTTACCCAGCCTGTGCCTGGGAATTTCGCTAGGGCTATACTGGGGAACCCCCGGCATTGACTGGTACCGTGGATTCTCGGGCGTGGTTATCGGCATGCTGGCCACCGGCGCCCTGCTTAACCTCCGCCAACAGCCTCTGTTTAACGCCGCTGTCTGCGCCACGATTGTGGCTAAAGTGCTACTGGAACAATGGCAGGGGCAAGCGGTAATAACAACAGCGTTCAACAGTGTGCCCACGGTCGTGGACGCCCACCTGTATGGCGCCACCACCGCGCTCTGTTATTTCGGTCTGGAAGCTGTGACCCGAAAATTGAACCGGCTTATTTGGCAAACAGACTCTTGAGCTTGTCCAGCTTTTCCTTGTCCTCGTCCGAGAGCTTTTCATCCAGTTTTTCCTTCAGCTTGGCTTCCGCTTCTGCTTTGGCCCGCTTTTCCAAGTCTCTGCCCACTTGTGTTTTGGTCTGTTCGATCACCGATTGCAACATCACCTGGGCCAACTGTTCGGGGGAAACGCCGGTGGTCTTATCGCCAATATTCTTCAGGTTGACCGCCGGCAACGTCAGGGTTCTTTCACCCCACTGCTCGGATAAAACCTGAGCTGAGCTGTTTACAAAACTGAAACGCTCCACCATCAGGCGCAGGGCGCTGGATTCACTGTCTGTGGCCATCGCCGGCTCTGTCGCCTCGGCCTTGGCGCCCCCTTTGATGTTGTTGAGGAGGTCGAGAAGATTGCTCTTGCTCAGGTCTTTCTGCTCCGCCACCAGCTTGGCGCCATCCACCAGAATCTCTTTAATCACTACCACCGGCCCGGTGACAGACGCCGGATCCACCTGCAGGGCGACGGTGCCGAGAGACAAAGCGTATTGGCTGTTGTAGCCGGGCGGGTTGCCGATCACCAGCCCCTGCAACTCGCCGCGCCCTTCGGTGAGCTTAAAATCTACCGCCGACAGGGTGACGCTGGTTTGGGTAACTTGAGGGCCCACGGTTTCCACCGCGGTTTTGATCAGGGCGTTGATATTGCTCAGACCCAGGTAGACAATGCCAACCACCACCAAAATCACGACCAGCAGGAGCCCACCGATGATTTTCCCTACTTTCATAAAAAGTTCCTTTCCTTGCACTCGCCCGGAATCGATAAACGCTTCCTATAGTTTAGCTGTGTTTTTGAATATGGTTGAGTAATCTCGCCTTTAAGGAGGCGGGAATATTGTTGATGGTCAGACTGTCGTCCGCCTGGTTGTAAACAATCGCCTCCCCCAAGGCCTCCGCGGCAAAGCTCATACTGAGCAAATCATTGCGGCCGCTGATGCGGATAAACTGGCGCATCTGGTTGCGATCTGGAATCAATTCCATCCTGGGTTGCTCCTGCTGATTGTTTACAAATTGTACAAACTCCTGGGGAGCCTCTTCATTTACATGGGCCGACAGTGCTTCGATGACCACGGGCTCACCGCTCTTGTCCTGTTCAATGCAGTAGTCTACCACCTTCGCCCGGGTTTCCTGTGCTTTATCCTCGGGCAAATCCCGAGTATAGGCCGCTACGATGTCCAAAAATTCGCTGGTTTCCGCGGCCACATCCACCTTGTCGGTAAAACCCACAAACTCCCAAAACAGTTCGGTCAACTTCTTGTCGCCGCGGGGTCGCAACACCGACAGGTAGTTTTTGCCCCCTTCGCGCTGCCACTCAGTGATATTGATCTTGGCACCGAGATTAACCTTGGTGACGTTCAGGTAAAAGGACTCGGCCATGTCCAGGTTGCCATCTATATAGAGGCCTTCGTTATGGTCCACCACAAACAGATAGAGAGCCTCCCCGTCCACCAGGTTTTCCTGCATTAATAACAGGTGCCCGTCCAAACAGACATCGGTCTGGTCCAACAGGTATTTCAGGTGCTGCAGGGCTTTTTCGCTGAAGGAGCCGAAGCCTATACGCTCGTTCAGGTACTCGTCCAACCAACGGGAAAAGGGGTACTGGCTGTAATCGTCGGTAAACTGGCCATAGGCTTTGCCCGCCTTGCCCACGTAGGCCAACTTGAGCTCCCGTAGCAACTCTTCACTTTTGCCATTAATGGGCAGCTCGCTGTCTTTGACGGACAGACGGGCTTCTGCAGTTTCCGACTGTCGCACTATTTCGTGGGCGATAAGATGAGTCAGCGCCATGGTAAGTCCCCAATTTTCAAGGCCCCGCGAGCTCTATCGGCACTTGGGGCTAGCATCAAAAAACGCTTATTATAGTCGTCCTGAGCGGCTTGCCTATGGTGAGTTTTAACAGGAACCTTTTGTTCTATCTGCTGGTCAAACGGCGTACAAAAAACAAGCAATCGGTGGAGTAGAGACGATGGCCTCACTTGCAGACTCCCTGGCAATGGATGTACTCAATTTCCTGGTCACCCTGTTTGTGTTTATGGTAGGCCTCGGGGTACTCTGGGTCGCCGTGTTATTTGTGATTGATATTACCCAAACCCGCCATGCGATCCGGCGCAACTACCCTGTGATCGGTCGATTTCGCTATTGGTTTGAACACCTCGGCGAGTTTTTTCGCCAATACTTTTTTGCCCAGGATCGGGAGGAGATGCCCTTCAACCGCGCGGAACGGCGCTGGGTCTACCGGGCGGCCAAAAATGTCGACCGCAATCTGGCCTTTGGCTCCACCCGCGACCTCAATCCCACGGGCACGGTGATGTTTTTGAATTCCGCCTTTCCCACATTGGCGGAAGATGCCGCCAGCCCAACGCCCATCACTATCGGTGAAGGTTGCCGGCATCCCTACACCACGAGCTCCCTGTTTAATATCTCTGGCATGAGTTACGGCGCCATCTCCCGGCCAGCGGTAATAGCGCTGTCCCGGGGAGCGGCTGCAGCCGGTTGCTGGCTCAATACCGGGGAGGGCGGCCTGTCCGATTATCACCTGCAGGGCGGTGCGGACTTGGTGTACCAGATAGGCACTGCCAAATACGGCGTGCGCAATGCCATTGGCGAGCTGGATGACGAAAAGCTAAAACAGGTGGCCGCTCACGAGCAGGTAAAGATGTTTGAAATCAAGCTCAGCCAGGGTGCTAAACCCGGTAAAGGCGGCATCCTGCCAGGCGCTAAAGTTACGGCTGAAATTGCCCGCATTCGGGGTATTCCGGCAGGCCAGGATTCGATCAGTCCCAACGGTCACCCCGAAATTCGCAGCCCGGTCGACCTGTTGGACATGATCAATCGCATCCGCGATGTCACCGGCAAACCCGTGGGTTTCAAGGCTGTGCTTGGCGACCAGGGGTGGCTGCTGGAGTTATTCGATTTGATCCGACAGCGCGGCCTGGGCAGCGCACCCGATTTTATTACCGTTGACAGTGCCGATGGGGGCTCGGGGGCGGCGCCACAACCCCTGTTGGACTACGTGGGATTACCGCTTAAAGAAAGCCTGCCCTGGCTGGTGGATCAACTGGTCGCTCAAGGGCTGCGCCAGCGCATTAAGGTGATCGCCTCGGGCAAACTCATCAATCCCTCCAAGGTTGCCTGGGCGCTGGCGGTGGGAGCGGATTTCACCGCCAGCGCCCGGGGCTTTATGTTTGCCCTGGGTTGTATTCAGGCATTGCAGTGCAATAAGAACACCTGCCCCACCGGGGTGACCACCCACAACCCCAATTTACAAAAGGGTTTAAACCCCGAGGACAAAGCATTTCGCGTCGCCCACTATCAGAAGAACATGACTTACGGCGTCGGGCTCATTGCCCATGCCTGTGGCGTGACCGAACCCCGTCAATTACGCCGCAAACACGTGCGAGTCGTCATGGAAAACGGACTCTCTCAGCCCCTGGACCACCTCCATCCAGAGCCGATCAAATTGGTGGATTAAACCTAGATTCCGCAGATGAGCGCTTCGATATTATGTCAAGGCCGTGGTAATCAAGGTTTAACCAACGCCAAAATTCGCTATACTCCCGCTCGGCTTTTCAGGTACGACGACAGTCAGAGGTCTGGATCAGCCGCACTGTTGTTTTCGAACCTGTAGATATTGATAGAGAAGATGCGCCGATTAATCACACCCTGTTTACTGTTTAGCTTTATACTGTCCCTGAGTGTTAACGCGCAGGCCGGTGATAAAACCAAAGTCCCGGAAGTTAATCCCCTGGGCTGGTTTTCCAAGAACCATTTGGAAAAACAGGTGGCGCGTATCGACGACCTGGCCCGCCGTGAACTTGGCGCTCAGGTCCGCGGCAACAAAACCGACCTGGAGTTGCTACAACGCATTATCAACAAGGGTTTGATTCCGAAAGACGAACGTCTGATGCTGCAGGCCATGGGGGCCGTGCTGGGCAACGTACTGCAGCAGGAGCTGAGTTTGGAGTGGATGGAATACGAAGACAGGCTAGGCAAGAATCGTGCCCTGTGTGTCAAAGGCACGATGCACTGCCTCTTCCCCATCACCATGCTTTCGCGGCGTATGGAGGTCGGTCTGCTGCCCAATGTCCAGGAGTTGTTTGACTATTGTGTGGAATTGATGGCCCCCTATATCCCCACCGACGGATACGGCAACCGCTTGTAGACAGACTATAGACTGAGCCAACTCGGGCTGGCCCCAATCTGCCCCGCTAATATCGACTTAATCCTCTCCCTGCTCACTGCCACCGGCTTTAGGTGCATGGGCCAGGATCCTGTCTGCCAGCCGGGAGAAAGGCAAACTCTGCAGCCATACCTTGCCGTGACCACTTAAGGTGGCCAAAAATACGCCCTCCCCACCAAACAGCATGCTCTTCAGGCCTTTGCTCAGGGTAATGTCATACTCGATGTCTTTGGTAAAACCCACCAGGCAACCGGTATCCACCTTAAGCGTCTGACCGTTTAGCTCTTTTTCAATCACCGTACCGCCAGCATGGATAAAGGCCATACCATCGCCCTGTAAGCGCTCCAGGATAAATCCTTCTCCCCCGAAAAAACCAGCCCCAAGACGCTTGTTAAAGGCAATATCCACCTTGGTGCCCAGCGCCGCACACAGAAAGCTGTCCTTCTGGCAAGTAATCTGCTCTCCACACTGAGACATGTCCACGGGAACAATTGTGCCCGGATAGGGGGCGGCAAAGGCCACCCGGTGCTTGCCATCGCCGTGGTTGGTAAAGTGGGTCATAAACAGGGATTCACCGGTCATCAACCGTTTGCCGGCACTGAAGAGTTTGCCCATAAATCCCTGATCCGGATCCGAGCCGTCCCCCATTTTGGTTTCAAATTCAATGCCTGTTTCCATATAGGTCATGGCTCCCGCTTCGGCTATCACAGCTTCATTGGGGTCCAGCTCCACTTCTACCACCTGCATTGAACTTCCAATAATCTCGTAATCCACTTCATGGGCAGCCATGATTAGCACTCCTGTCGTCAAGTTGGTCTTTTGATTATACCCGCTCTCGCACAATCTGCATGGGCGCGCTTCCCAGCTATGGCGACCGTTTCTATACTTAGGGCTAATACAGCTTCACATCCCTTGAGGAGAATAGTGTGGAACAGGAAATCCAGCAGGCCACCGCCGTTTACAACCTGATTGTTGAATTTTTCGTCAAGTACAGCTTCCAAATCCTGGGGGCGGTGATCATCATGCTGATCGGCATGTTTGTTGGCCGCAAAGTGGGCAGTCTGGTGTTGCACCTGTGCGAACGCAAAAACCTGGACGTCACCCTCAGCCGCTTTATCGCCAGTTTTGTCAGAATCACGATTATAGTGATGGTGGCGATTATTGCGCTCGGCAAGCTCGGCATCAGTGTTACTCCCTTTTTGGCCGCCGTGGGGGCGTTATCCCTGGGCGCAGGTTTGGCGGTGCAGGGATTGCTGTCCAACTATGGCGCGGGCTTTAATATCATCCTCACCCGGCCGTTTGTGGTGGGCGATACCATTCAGGTGCAGGGGACGTCTGGCTTGGTGAAGGAAGTGCATCTGGCCTTTACGATCCTGACCAATGAAGACGGGGTGGATATAACCATTCCCAACAAACATATTATCGGTGAGATTATCCACAACTCTCACGCGGACACACTGGCGGAAGAAACCGTTGGCATTGCCTATCATTGCGATCCCATGCAGGCGATCGCAGTCATTGAAGAGGCGTTAAGTGGTATCCCCTGCCTGCAGGACAAACGTCCTCCTCAAGTGGGCATTAAGGAGTTTGGGGATAGTTCAATCAACATTGGCGTTCGCTTTTGGGCGCCGACGGAGACCTATTTTCAGACTTGTTACGCGGCCAACGCGGCGATATATGACGCTTTAAAAGCGGCCAAGATCGATATTCCGTTTCCGCAGCGGGAAGTCCGCCTTGTTTCGGAGGGCTGAAATTGGCACCAACCTACCCTACACCCGAGCCTCCTCATACCCCAAATCAACCAACGCGGCGCGAATCTTAGCCGCCGCTTCGGCGAGATCAGCCTGCTCCGCCATTCTCGCTTTCCCCAAATCAATATCCATCATAGAATCCAGCGGCGTCAAATGAATATGGGTATGCGGTACCTCCAAACCCGCTATCAACATCCCCACCCGAGTCGCCGGATACGCCTGCTTCAGCCCCTTAGTAATCTTCTGGCTCACCAACATCAAATGCGCCAGCGCCTCCGGCGGCACATCATCCCAGTGATCAATCTCCTCCCGCGGGATCACCAGCAAATGCCCGGGGCGCACCGGTTGGATGGTCATAATGGCCACTGCCAACTCATCTTTCCAGACAAAATGCCCCGGAATATTCCCCTCAATAATTTGCGTAAATACACTCGCCATCAGAAACTCCTTAATTCAAATAATCGCTTTCTCATCAAAAACTCAGTAAACCACCACACCGTGCTTTAACAGCAACCGCGGCAACACCTCATCCAAATGGGGCAAATCCGCTCTCTCCAACTCAATTAACGCCATATCCTGCTGGGCGTAAACCTCCTGTTTAACCATCTTGGTTTTCAGTTCACTGCTACAGGTGGCATCGCCCCAAAACTCGATATACACCCTCCCCTGGGGCAGGTAAAAGTCTGCATACAACTCTTGCTCCACCGGCAACCGGCGCTGATAGGCGTGGGGCACTTCCGTCAGGTAGAGCCAATTGCCGATCAGGCGCACCGCGTTGGAATGGGCAGTGTAGCCCGCCAGCGCTACACAGCGCTCCTCGCCCTGCAAATCCAGTGCGTGAATACTGGCCTCTAAATGGGGGCTGGCCAAAATAGACTCCGGCCAGGTCACATAGGGAATCCCGGTTTTCTCACTCTCCCGCTGCTGCCCGCCCATGACCCGTCCCCGATGGGTCAGTTTCCAGCCCTTGAGCCCCTTTTCGATCCAGCCCAGCTCTGTCAGCATCAGGTTAATCAACCGGGCTGAACGGTTCACTTTCTGACCGATATTGCTGGCAGTTAAAGGCGCCTCCGGCAACAAATTCAATATGGCATGGTGTTTGACCGACTCCGGCCAAGCGATGTACTCCCCAAACTTGGGGTGTTTGATGGTGATGCCGCCCTCAAAACGCCCTTTTTCCGTTAACTGCCAGTGGCCATCGGTTTTGACGATCCACCCCCCTTTGGCCAGCAGGATAAACAGCTCCTTCGGCTCTTTACCGATCGATTTGGCGAGTGCCGTAGTCGAGAGGTGCCTCTCATCCATGTCCAATTACCTTGTTAGCCTTGTAAAGCGTCATTATGACATAATGGCGCCCGTAAACTTTACCGCCGAATAGAGCCACCCAACCTTCAGGTGCCTTATGCAAATCTGGGTCGATGCCGACGCCTGCCCCAATCCCGTTAAAGAAATTCTGTTCCGCGCCTCCCGCCGTGTCAAAGTGCCGATTACGCTGGTCGCCAATCAGCCACTGATTACGCCACCTTCGCCGCTGATCAAAGCCATTCAGGTGGCCAGCGGCTTTGACGTAGCCGACAACTATATTGTGCAGCAGGCCCGGGCTAATGACCTGGTGATTACCGCTGACATTCCCCTGGCGGCCGAAGTGATCGAAAAGGGTGCCCATGTGATTAACCCCCGAGGTGAACGTTACACAGCCAACAATATTCGCCAACGGCTCAATATGCGGGACTTCATGGAAGAGATGCGCGCCACCGGGCAGGTGACCGGCGGTCCCCCCCCTTTTGGCCCCAACGAAAAACAGGCTTTTGCCAATGCACTGGACCGCCTGTTGGCAAAACATCACCATATGCCCCAATAGGACTGGCGACAGAGACCAAATACCCCTATAATTCGCCCCCCTTATAACCCCGGCACCCGCCTTATCCCCCTGTAACGGCTCTTGTGGAGCAATTCCGAACAGGCCCGAGGCTACTGCCCATCGAAGTAGGCCTCCCCATGACCGCCCCTGAAATCTCCAGCTTTAGTGAACTGGCGATCGCTGAACCCGTCCTCGAAGCGATTCGCGAAGTTGGCTACGAGCAACCCTCTCCTATTCAAGCCGCCAGTATCCCCCACCTGTTAAATGGTGAAGACCTACTGGGTATGGCACAGACAGGCACCGGCAAGACTGCAGCCTTTGCGCTGCCCCTACTGTCCAAAATCGACCTGCAGCACAACCACCCGCAGGTACTGGTGCTGGCGCCTACGCGAGAGCTTGCTATTCAGGTGGCCGAGGCTTTCCAGCGCTATGCCTGCCGCATGAAAGGTTTCCACGTACTGCCGATCTACGGCGGTCAGGACTACGGCACCCAGTTGCGCCAGCTAAAACGCGGGCCCCAGGTGGTAGTGGGCACCCCGGGCCGGGTCATGGATCACCTGCGCCGCGGCAGTCTCAACCTGAACCGTCTCACCAGCCTGGTCCTGGATGAAGCCGACGAAATGCTGCGCATGGGTTTTATCGACGATGTCGAGTGGATTTTGGAACATACCCCGGAAGAACGCCAAACCGCCCTCTTCTCCGCCACCATGCCGAAAGAGATCCGCAAGGTGGCTAATAACTATCTTCGCAACCCCAAGGAAGTGAAGATCGCCTCCCAGAGCACCACCGGCGACAATATCGAGCAGAGCTACTGGATGGTCAGCGGCACTCACAAGCTCGATGCCCTCACCCGCATCCTCGAGGTCGAGCCGTTTGACGGCATGATTATCTTTGTGCGCACCAAAACCGCCACAGTTGAGTTGGCGGAGAAGCTCGAAGCCCGCGGTTACTCCGCGGCTGCCCTCAACGGCGATATGAACCAACAGCTGCGCGAGCGCACCATCGACCGCCTGAAGACCAATAAACTGGATATCATCATCGCCACCGACGTGGCGGCCCGCGGTATTGATGTAGAGCGCGTCAGCCACGTACTCAACTATGATATCCCCTATGACAGCGAGGCCTATGTGCACCGTATTGGCCGTACCGGTCGCGCCGGACGCAGTGGCAAGGCCATCCTGTTTGTGGCTCCGCGGGAAAAACGCCTGCTCTACGCCATTGAAAAGGCCACCCGCAAGCCCTTGACCCGCATGGAGTTACCGTCGGGCGAGACCATCACCGCCAAGCGTATCGACCAATTCAAGCAGACACTGGCCGATACCCTGGCGCATCTGGACCTGAGCTTTTTCCATGAAATGTTGGCGGAATTCAGCCACGACAACGACGTGTCGCCGGAGGACATCGCCTCTGCCCTGGCCTATTTGTGCCAGAAAGACCGCCCTCTGGAAGTGAAACTGGCGGAGGTTAAACCGCACCGCGAGCGCGAGCGCCAGCGCGACCGCGACGGCAAACGCAAAGAACGAGGCCCGCGCCCACCTCGCGACGATGTCAATATGGTGCGCTACCGCATTGAGGTAGGCCGCAAACACGAAGCCCGGCCGGGGGATATTGTGGGCGCCATCGCCAACGAAGCGGACATCGACAGCCAGTATATCGGCCACATTCGACTGTACGACGAATTTTCCACGGTGGACCTGCCGGAAGGTATGCCTAGTGAGGTGTTTAAACAGCTGCGCGGCGTTTTTGTCCGCGGCCAGAAGTTGAATATCAGTATCGACAAAGGACCGGCGCCACGTGGTAAAGGTGGTGGGCGTGGACGGGAGAAAGGACACGACCACAAACACTCGGGCGCTCCGGGCAAGCGCAAACACGCCACCCCCCACAAGCCGAAGCGCGATTGATTGCCGTCGAGCATCTGTGCCGGTGCCCCTGGGCACCGGTTGCATCACGTAACACCTGGTAGATTAAGGCGATATTGTCTCTGCCGGCTCTGCAGCGGGTGCGGTAATCTGTGCACCGCTAAAACTGCCGAGTACCGTCTGTCCAGCACAGTTAGCGTGTAGACTATTTTTAATCCACACAGGCTCTGCCTCAGGCTCCAATCGCAACGGCAGCAATGTGGACGACAATTCACCGCTTAGAATCACGCGTCGAACCGACTGTAAAAAGATATTCCGGTAATCGACACTGATACAGGCCACCAACTCGGCAACCGTGGCTGGCATCACTTCCGGGGCCAACCCGTACTGGCGTTGGCTGCCCCCCATCCATGTCAGTGTTTTTCGCTCCAGGCACAGCTCCCACACCAGCTCCCGCCGCTGCATCTCTTCCAAAAACCGCTGTTTCAGGCCACAGTTGATAAAACATTTGCCATCACACCCCGGATTACAACCGGAGCTATCGGCCACCCCAAACTTTAACCATTGGGGAGACACGCCAAGCAGTTCGGCGACGCGATAGAGATTCTTGTCGGAAATCTGATTGTTGCGCAGCCACTTGTAACAGGACTGACGCGACAACCCCAGTTGCCTGGCCAAATGGGAAACGGACAAACCCTGTTGTTTTAACAGGTGCTGAATGCGGTCTCCCAGTGTTCCGAGCAGGTCGACCTGCTTGTCGAAAGCAATGGACGTAGAATTGTTCGGCACGTATCACAACCCTTAGGTACTTCTGGATGCGAAAGCTGCATTCTTTAAGTAACCCCCTTACCGGTCAAGGACTTACCCTCACCGCAAGAATATGCTTTCCAAAATGTAAACCTCGGGTTAACAGGCACTTAAACCCCCGGTTTACAACTTGAGGCGCCACTCCTGTTTTATATTGCACCTCCATGAAAGCCACTATATAACTTTTGTGGTATTTCGGTGTTGATCCACATCAAACAAGGAAATACGCGCCAACTTAAGAAGTGGGCCTCCTGTCCGTGCAGGGCTATTATTATGCTCGCCCTACAGGCCTGCCGGAGGCGTTTAATTGCCCTAACTATGGTCTTAAACCACGGGTTACCCTGGATATGGCATAACCCCCGACGCGGCGATTAAAAATCAACCAGCTATAGACCGGCCTCGCCAATCTACTCGCTATCTGGCAATGTGCGGTCTTTGATGAGCAGTGGTCGGGGCGCGAACTCAAATAGCGTATGTCCCATATCCTTAAGTGTTTACACAGAGCGCTCAACCTGCCCTACAGGAACGCGCTGGAGGTATTATTGCCCGCGGCCCGCGACTTTGGCGGATTCTCGCACCCTGCTTATACAGGCACACCCGCAAGCACTACCCTGGCGAGCAGCGGCTGGCCATTATCATAAAAGGCCATGAGCTGAAGCGTTTAAAGTTTGAGCTTAGAGAATAAAAAACAGGAATCCTTACCCTCACATTTACGCTCCTCTGGGGGACTTCTAATATACTATCTCCAACAGACAACAATCATCGATGGAGAACCAACGGATGACCGACGTGGACTACGGCCCATTGGCGGCCCTGATAGGCACTTGGGAAGGCGATAGCGGCATGGACGTTGCTCCAGAACCGGATGGTGCAGAACACAACCCCTATTACGAAACCATCACTTTTGAAGCGGGTGGCGACGTCTATAACGCGGAAAAACAACACTTGGCCGCCGTACCCTACACCCAGGTGGTGAAACGCAAATCGGATAACCAAGTATTTCACCACCAGATGGGCTATTGGTTGTACGACATGGATGCGGGTGCTGTGATGCAATCAATTACCATTCCCCGTGGGGTTTGCATTTTAGCGGGGGGAAGTGCCAACACCGATAACGACGGCAAGACGGTTCTCGAGGTCTCTGCCAACGTCGGTGACGCAGACTGGGGTGTGCTGCAATCCCCCTTTATGGAAAAGAATGCCAAAACAACGGGATTTAGCCACACACTCACAGTGTCTGGCGATCAGCTGGTCTACGCAGAAACCACCAAACTGGACATTTATGGTAAGGCATTTGATCACACCGACGGTAACACCTTAAGACGGATCCGATAGCTTAGACCTAGCTAACTTGGCAGTCACGATTTACCGATCTGATATTTGCGATAAAGGCCCCGGAACTGGTCGTAACTCAAACCCAAGTGTTCCGCGGCCTGCCCTTGGTGAAACTGGACCCGCTCTAACGCATCCAACAGCAACTGCTTCTCAAAGGCTCTAACCGCAGTGGCAAAATCCTCGTTTTGGGACGCTTCTGTCGGGTTTGCGGTTTCAACACTTGAGTCTGTGGAGCCGGGCTCCGGTGGAGCGCACACGCTCAGCCCCTCAAACGGATCGATAACAATCTGGTCGATAACCGCCCCTTGGCCGCCACTGCGGTATACGGACCGCTCTACCGCGTTTTTCAGCTCGCGCACATTGCCCGGCCAGTGGTAATCCCGCAGGGCCTGCAAAGCCTGTGGACTAAAGCCGGGGAAGTAGTCCCAACCCAGTTCGTGACTCATCCGCACCGCAAAGTGGTTGGCCAGGTCGGCAATATCCTCTTGCCGTTGTCGCAACGGTGGCAATGGCAATATATCAAAGGTCAGGCGATCCAGCAGATCCTGCCGAAAGGCTCCTCCGGCCGCCATGGCCCTTAAATCGGCATTGGTGGCAGCCACGATACGGACATCGGTTCTTAAGGTTTTTTGCCCCCCCAGACGCTCAAATTCACCGTATTCAATCACCCGTAGTACTTTCTCCTGCACCCGGTTGCTGAGTGTTGCCAGTTCGTCGAGTAGCAAAGTGCCGCCATCGGCCCGTTCAAAACGGCCCTGGTGGACACGGGTCGCACCTGTAAAAGCCCCCGGCTCGTAACCAAACAGCTCAGACTCCAACAGGCTTTCGGTAAAGGTGGCGCAATTGACCTTTACCAGGGGCTGCTGCCAGCGTGGGGAGAGGTAATGCAGGCGCTCCGCCACCAGCTCCTTGCCGGTGCCGCGCTCCCCCAGCACCAATACCGGACGATTGACTGGCGCCAATATCGACACATGGTCCAGGGTTTCCAACCAGGCGCTGGAGCTACCAATTATTCGTTGAGCACTCATACCCTTTCCCCCAACTGGTCATATTAGCCAGCACTACGGTTAAAATTACCACTATCTGGTGCACACAACCATAAAAATTAATCGGATCTATGTGTAAAAAGTAAAATTTCCAATAATTTCAACCCGTTAACAAACTGGCACACATCCTGTTAATCAATAAGCGAAACCCCAACTCAAATATGGAGATAGAACCATGAGTATCTTTTCGCGCATGGCTGACATCATTAACTCCAACCTCAATGCGATGCTGGACAAGGCGGAAGATCCGCAAAAAATGATTCGGCTGATTATTCAGGAGATGGAAGAAACCCTGGTGGAAGTGCGCAGCTCCTCTGCGCGGGTGATTGCCGATAAAAAAACCGCCGAACGGCGCCTGCAGCAAATCCTCAACGACGCCCGGGACTGGGAAGCCAAAGCCAAGCTCGCCATCAGCAAAGGGCGGGAAGATCTGGCGCGAGCCGCCCTCGCCGAGAAACAGTTGATGACCGATGAAGCTCAAGCGGTGGAAGATGAGCTGGCATCACTGGATGAACATTTGGCGCACCTCAGTGAGGAGATTGCGCAACTGCAACAGAAACTCAATGACGCCAAGGCCAAACAAAAAGCGATTCTGATGCGCTCCAAAACCGTCAATGACCGCATTAGGGTCAAACGGCAGATGCAACGCGACGCCCTTGACGATGCTTTTATGAAATTTGAGAAATTTGAGCGGCGGGTCGATAATCTAGAGGGACAATTGGAAGCCATGGAGTTGGGCCGCGAAGGTAAACCCGATCTCGCCAGTGAAATCGAAGAGCTGGCCAACGAAGACAAAGTCAATGCAGAGCTGGAACGCCTCAAAGCCGAGTTATCCCAAAGCGAGGGTAAACAATAATTCACTGACTACCCCAAACAACGCCACCGGCAAGGGAATTAACCCATGTTTAATTTTATGTTTGTGCCCACCATCCTGTTTCTGGCCATTGTGGCGCCGCTTTGGATCATTATGCACTACCGCAGTAAAAACCGGTCCGGCCAGGGGTTAAAAGAGGAAGATCGCCAGACCATTGAAGAGATGCTGGAAGCCATCGACAAGATGACGGAACGTATTGACACCCTGGAGGCCATTTTAGACGACAGCCACCCCAAATGGCGTCAGCACCGGGCACGCACCGAAGACAGCTCAATAAAAGACTTTAAACGAGCGGGAGAACAGTAATGAGCCGACGTTATCACCAACGCAAACATTCATTGGAAAGCCGCCGCGCCAACGGTTGGGGCATGAACCTGTACCGCAACAAAGAAGATGGCAAAATTGCGGGGGTTTGCGCCGGACTGGCGGATCACTTTGATTTTGATCCCTGGGTCGTGCGCCTGTTTTTTATTGGCGGACTCTTTTTCCTGCAGAGCGTCGCTGTTTTTGCCTATATCGCAGGCTGGATTTTAATGGCACCGCGCAGCCGGGAATCCGTGGAGAGTATGGAGTACGACGAACAGCGCCACGGCTACCGACGCAAAAACATGTTCAAACACAGCGCCAGCCCCAGCAAGCGACTTCACCGTGCCCAGGAACGGCTCAACAGCGTGGTAAGGCGAGTGGAAAACATGGAGGCTTATGTGACTTCGCGTCAATACGAACTCAATAAAGAGTTCGCACGGATGGGCAAATAATCGAAGCCCCCTATTTCCTCAGACCAACTGAATATACTCGGACGCTTTCATGCGGTGGTAGGTCACCTTGCCGTAGGGAACCTTCACCGGATTGGGGTCGACAATCTCAATCGGCGTGCGCTGACTGACGGCAATCTCCAGCGCCATCTGGGTAATATTGACGCTGAAGGAAGTCCCCATGAACACTATGCGATTGGCATCCACCATCCGCTGCTGGGCTTCGCTGATACAGTACAGCTCGGTGTAGTATTCATCGAACAACAGCACATAAGGTTTATAAGACACATCCAGTTCCGGCCGCCGTGTCTCGGAATCAATCGCAAACAGACTCAGTAGTGACTCCGCCAGATTGTCGTCATCCACTTCATCCCAAGGGGTTGCCAACAACTCCACCAGTTCACCCTGGTGATGGTAGCGAGTCATCTGATCCAGCCGCCCATGGATGGCAATGTAATCCCGATTCCCCGCTTTGCCGTCAAGACCGTCGATATTCTGGGAAATCAGGTTTTTGTCCGACAGCCAATGGTGAACCGCATTGGGGCCATGGTGCCGATAGGTGGCAAAGCGGTGGTAATACCACGACAGAAACTCCACCGGATTGCGTTTATACATCTGGCGGGTAGCCATCTCCTGGGGTGTGTAGTTTACACTGCCAATGGTCCAGAAACCGTCTTTACCGCGAAACGTGGGAATGCCACTTTCAGCGCTGACCCCGGCACCGGTGATATAAAGGGTGTCGCTCATAGCTGTCCTGCTAATACGTTGCTCAGCACATTACTCAACAAACCTCCGATTTTAACAAATACCGCAAGTTTTTCGTGCTTATTTGTATCAATATGTAATAACCGCTTTACCGATTGCGACAAATCTCTACAGCATAGAGACATTGGTTATACATAACTGTGATTTAATAGCGGCCGTACCGACGACCAATACTGGGAACCAGAATATGCGCCTCCCCAACGAAATCTTTAAACTCGGCACTTGTGCCAGCCTGGTCATCCTGCTGAGTGCCTGCGCCAGCCAGGACAACAAGCGCCAACCCCCTGAATTTATGGAGCACTTTGACACCACCATTACCGATAATGGCAGCAAAATGTTTGACTATCAGCTTCGGATTGCACATCAGGAACCAAGCAAACAGCGCTCGGGCGGCATGAGACCTCAAGATGACGGAGGGAGCAATCAACGCTCGGGCAACAAACCCGAGCGCGGGAAGATGGAACGACGCTTCCGCAATACCGCGTACGAAAAACTGGCAATAAAATTGCAGGAAACTGGCTACTGTCGCGAAGGTTACCTGGAGCTAAGCAGCGATATCTACCGGGGCAAAGCCCAGATCAGGGGCGAATGCCGAGAGGGAGCCAGCCCCGAGGACAGGGATAAATTCAGCTAGCGACCCTCCAAAAACTCTGTAGGTCGGGTTTCAACCCGACCTACAGGATCCATCTCGGTTTATGGATGCACACTGGTTAAACACTAGAAGCGCTCTCTCTGGCTTTCGCGCGGGCCAATGCCTCTCTTCCCTGCAGGCGCTTCGCATAGGCCTGCAGGTTGGGCTGCTCAATGGATTGCTTGAAGCTCATCCCCCAAAACAGGGTGTGGCCCAATAGAATATCGGCGGCACTGAAGTTTTTCCCCAGAATATACGGCTTGTCACCCAAACCCTCACTCAACAGAGCCAGGGCTTTTTGAAACTCCCACTCAGCGGTAGGCAAGATCGCCGCCACACGCTGCTCTTCCGGCAGGGCAAATTTGTGTTTCCCCATGGTCCAAAGGGGCTGCTCCAGCTCACACAGGGCAAAGTAGCTCCACTGCTCAAAGGCTGCCCTCTCCTGGGTGCCTGCGGGCGGGATCAGTCCTTTCTCGGCGAAACGGTCCGCCAGATAGGCCACAATGGCGCCGGATTCAGTCATTACAAGATCGCCATCGACAATAGCGGGCACCTTACCGGCGGGATTGACCGCAAGAAATTCCGGCGAACGGTGCTCCATCTTGAGAAAATCTACCAGATTAAACCCGTAGTCGACCCCCAACTCTTCCAGCAACCAGACAATACGGGTACTGCGGGACTGGGGAAAACCATATACCTGGATCATGGGCACACTCCTGTTAGGCTCACCTATTTGTTAACGGCACTAACCATACCCTAAAACACCAGGCATAGCACGCTGTACACAATTTACCCGGATCGACCACGTTGCAACCAACCCAGAGATCATCAGCAACGCGGAAATCGGACGGCAATGGGCGAGAGCTAATTGCGCTGCCAATGTAAAGTATTCCAACAGCGGTTTAACCAAACAGCAGACGCGAGTAAAAAAGGCTAGGCTATAGGTGTTGAGTCCAAAATTTTGTAGCCCTAAAACGCCGCCAGTACCAGCCATGACAGAACCGTTACCCACGAGTCAGCCGTTCAACCCACTGATGTTGGCATGTGGCATTTTTGTCGGCCTTGGCACCGCTGTCATTGTATTGATAAACCTGTGGGCGTTCGACCCACTTATTACCTTACTGGAACAGGTAGCAAAACCCGAAGACGGCAGCATTTCTGAAAAAACCCAAATCGGCATTCGCCTATATTTGTGGACAGCAGCCATTGCCGGTTTTATTGCTGCGGCCACCATTAGTACTTGCAGCTGGCCAAGATACCGGCTTTTTTTTACCCCATCCCGCATATTTATTGCACTGTCTGTTGTGGTGGCAACCCTTGCCACCTTAAGTGTGCTGGGACAGTATCAGGCATTTGTACTCAAACAGCCTGGTTACATCTATTTAAACGTCTATTTCAACCTCGATGGCGAACGCCGTATCCCCACTGGATTTTCCTCTGCATTGCTGTTAAGTGCCGCCTTGATACTGGCGCTTATCAGTTATCAAAAACTCAAGGATAAAGCGCCCTATATTAAAAGTTGGTGTTTCCTCTCACTGTTATTCGTTTACCTGGCTATTGACGAGGCAGCCAAGATTCACGAAGAACAGTTGGATTTCCTGATGCCTATCCTCGGTATTCAATTTTTGCACTTTTGGGTCATCCCTGTCAGCGCCTTGCTGGTAATTTTTGTACTTGGTTACGGCCGCTTTTTGTGGAATTTGTCCCCCCGCTACCGATACCTGTTTGTCGTCTCTGGTGCGATCTACGTCGGCGGCGCCATCGGCCTTGAGACCATCGGCGGACTCTACGCCGAGAGCTACGGCAAGGGTAACTTTCTCTACCAGATAATCGCTGACGTAGAAGAAGTGTTTGAAATGATGGGCATCACGCTGTTTATTTATACCTTGCACAATTATTGTCTGGAGTTTTATAGCCCGAATGCGATATCTGAACGGGAGATAGAGAAAAAACGGAACCTCCGAACAGTCTAACGGCATTTATTGCCCATCCCTCCAACGTCATTTATGCTAACTTCAAGATACACGCAACTTTTTCGGAGGTTCAATGTGTGAATTGCTCGGCATGTCGGCCAACGTTCCCACAGACATCTGCTTTAGCTTTACCGGCCTGATGCAGCGCGGTGGGCGAACGGGTCCCCACAGGGATGGCTGGGGTATCGTATTTTACGAAGGTAAAGGCATTAGGGAGTTTCGCGACCCCGCGCCCAGCGTCGAATCCGAAGTGGCCAATTTGGTTAAAAGCTACCCCATCAAAAGCTGCAACGTTATCAGCCATATCCGCCAGGCCAATGTGGGCGAGATCTGCCTGGTTAACACCCACCCCTTTGTGCGGGAACTCTGGGGCAACTACTGGACCTACGCCCACAATGGCCAGTTAAAAGATTGCGAGACCCTGCCGTTGGGCAAAGACCTGCCCGTGGGTACCACAGACAGTGAGCGGGTGTTTTGCTGGCTGTTGGCGGAGCTTCGGAGCCACTACAGCCAACCGCCTGAAGAGGTACAGGCAATTGCCCTGTTTTTGCGTGAGCGCTGCGATCGGCTGCGGGAACTGGGCGTGTTCAATATGCTACTGTGTGACAGTCGCTACCTTTATGCCTATTGCTCGACCAATTTGCACTGGATAACCCGGCGAGCGCCTTTTGGGGAGGCACAACTGACTGATATCGAAGTAAGCGTTAATTTTTCTGGCGAAACCACTCCCAATGATATCGTCTCAGTTATTGCCACCCAGCCGTTGACCGACAATGAAACCTGGCAGGCGATGCAGCCGGGCGAATTACTGGTGTTTGATCAGGGCGAAGTTGTTGCCTAAGACCCGACTAATCAACCTGAAGCAGTTTGTGGTGACACAACAGCGCCAGCCATAAGATTGCGTTCAACCTATAACAAAAACCATTAATATATTCTTTAAAATTCAAATGGTTACAATCAATACACCCTCACACTCCAGCATTGGCATGAGAATTGACTAAAAACTCCATAGGTAAATGCCAAGAGGTTGCCAGGCTGCACATATCAGCCGCGACAAGAGAGGTAGAGCAATGTTTATGCACTGTACTGTTACCGAAGAGCAAAAACAAACTGCCAAAGCCGATGGTTATGCTGCCGGCCGCACAGGCCGCAGTAGCAAACCACCCCAGAGGTACAACTACAGCAATATACTGATGTTGTGTTGGCTCTGGGGTTACAGTAAAGGAGCCCAACAACATTGCCCATAGAGTGGGTATTTTGGGCACTTTTACCGTGTCAACAATGGCGTAAAAGCCGATATTCGTTAATAATTAACCATATTCTCCCCTGTTTATTACAACCAAAGCCACTTCGCCTCAACCCTGGACGGGGCGACTAAACCCCTAAACACTGAACTGGACGTCGATACACTGGCTGAAAAAACCAAGATGTCACGACGGACATTTGATCGGCACCTTCGCGCCTCCGTAGGGATGAGCCCGAAGGAATGGATTATTCGCCAACACTTGCATCAGGCGCAGTTCTGCCAGGACTGACCAGCAGCGCGACTATGACAGCCCCGACTTTCCGACCGTTTCTAATCTGGACAATAAGGGTTTTACAACTCGCGTTGCTATTTCTGGGGTCCACTGCCTGTGGCGTTTGGCTTAGCGGAAAGCCTATAGACAGTTTCTGGCGTTTTCCTCCTTTACCGATACCACGTGAGTCCGCGCCATTTTCATGGACCGTGTTTATCGGCATGACACTTCTGATTGCTACGGTTGTGGGGCCGGTTATATACCGCATCTGTCGCAACAACAGGCCAGCACCCAAATTCGTTCCCCACGCGTTTCCCTGGTGGGGGTGGTTGGGTCTGCTGACAATGCTGAGTTTCTGGATGTTGAGCTGGACCCGTTTTGACTGGTTTGGACACTGGCAGCAGCAGACGTTTACGCCACTATGGCTGGGTTACATTCTCAGTGTCAATGGTTTGTGTCAACGTCGCAATGGCAGCTGCCTGATAAACAAAAATCCGCATCTGTTTCTCGCCCTGTTTCCCACCAGCGCCCTGCTCTGGACCGGCTTTGAACAAATAAACCTGATCGTGCGCAACTGGCACTACCCCGGTGTTTCACAACTGTCTGTCATCCAGTACCTGCTTCGCTCCAGTCTGCCCTTTGCCACTGTTCTTCCTGCAGTGTTAAGCACCCTGTACTACCTTCGCAGCTTTCCTCGACTGAGTGCGGGGCTTAACCCATGGCAGCCAATCAATTTGCCCGTAGCCTGGCCCACCGCAGCCCTCTGCACAGGCCTCGTGGGCATGGTAGCATTGGGGGCATGGCCTCAATTTTTGTTTCCGCTTTTATGGTTGGCGCCGCTTTTGATCGTCTGGGGACTACAGGCCCGCGCCGGCCAACACACCCCTTTACATTACCTCGCAAGTGGTGACTGGCGCCCCCTGTGGTTACCCGCGGTTTCCGTATTGGTGTGCGGTTTTTTCTGGGAATTATGGAATACCTACAGCCTGGCAAAGTGGGAGTACACTATTCCAGGAGTTGGTCGTTTTTACCTGTTTGAGATGCCCCTGCTAGGCTACGCCGGCTATCTGCCTTTTGGACTTTTTTGCGCAGCCACAACCGAATTTCTGCTTCCCAGGCTATCGAAAGAGATCGCCTACCCACGCAAGAGTGCATAAATATCAGCCGCCATGAAATGATGCTTTTTCCGAGTCGACTACCGAGACTGCGGCCACTACCAGATCCACAAAACGCCTGGCATTTAAGGAAAATAGGGCATCCCGATTATTCTTGATGGATTTGCAATCCTGGCCGGCTCGGACCGCAATCAGATCAAGACTCGGTATAACCAATAGATAGGCGCCTGTACACCCGGCCCCTAAAAAGGCATCCTTTGGAATGTCTGGACTGAACATCGGTCTCAATGTAAAACCATAGCGATCATAGTTTTCTTGTGACGGGGCGCCATTTACCCACCATAAAAAGCCATAATCCGGTTTTAATCGCGGGTTGGCAGGCACAATGGCCTTTTCAAGCAACTCTGAAGGCAACACCCGTTTTCCTTCCACCATGCCTTTGTTCAACCACAATCTGCCATACTGCAGAATGCTCTGAGCGGTCATTCTAAAACCACTGCCGATCCGCTCTTCATTTTTATGCCACTTCCAGCCCTCGATACCACTGGGCTCAAACACTTTTCTACGGAGAAGGTTTGCAAGTGACTCATGCTGATACCCGTCCTGAATCTTGGCCAAGAGAATATTGACGGATGCATCGGAATAGGCGAAGTCTTCTCCTGACTGAAAAAGCATTTGACTTTCACAAGGGGTGTCACCTCGCTTTCGCACCCCTCCGGTCATGGTAGCCAGTTGTCGAATCGTAATGCTGTTTTTCTCACAGGCGATATCCTCAAGTGAAACTATGTTTTCCTCCAAGGCTTTGATCAGCAGGCTGGTGTAAACAGATTTCGATAACGACTTTATGGACCACAGGTAATCAGGATCTTTTCCGCTATAGCGTTCGAGCAGGATTTGTCCGGACTGTTCAATTATCAGTGCATTTGCCGCAGATAATTGGTCAGAAAAGTCAATCAGCCTGTTCAAGGCAGGTTGATCGAGAGCAGTGTTGTTGTGGTTGTGGATGAGACCGTTTTTTTGTTCATTCCTGGTTTTGCTGTCATTAATCTGAAACAGAGCAGCGACGGCGAAAACACCCCCGAGGATAACAGCAAAGACAGCCAATTTGGGCAATGAATCATTTACGGGACATCTAAACACTTGCCACTCCGATTAGCAATATTGGGTCAAACTCTCCTGGGTGCATAAAAGGAGATTAGCATTCTCCAAACGAGTTGCAATACTACCGATAAAGTAACCCCCACATAGTTGCGATATTCCAATAATTGCTTCATCAAAATAGCCGGATCGTTGAGAGCCCTGGAAACGATAATGCCCCCTTCGATTATTGTTGAGAGCATATCAGCCATGTCATCACTGTTGGTTTCACTCTTCAGTGATATAGCAGGCATTGACTTTATCCAATTGTGTTTTAAACAGTCTGCGCCAATCCTTGACAATGGCGGCGGTAATGTCACGGACCTGTTGATTGACATGATGGGTCTCGTAGGTAAACGACGCAACCAGACAACCGGGATGCAACTCCTCCAGACTGGCCATCATTTCGCCAGCAATTTCACAAACACCAATATCTGTTGCAGTGGATCATCCGTAAGCTATTCCGCCCGCTTAAACAGATCACTGAGAAGCAACGCATCCTCTTTTTGATGGCGCTGTAACAGCGCTGACACTCGGCAATATTCAACAACCTCTCCCTGGTTGCCAGGCCTTTACTCGACATGTTGATAAACCTCGCAATTTGACGGGATCGGGACCCGTGTACTATATGATCAACTGTGCCCACCCTAGCCACTTCGCGCATCTGTTCGAAGCGGGCGGCGACTGACTGAAGCGCGTGAAAGGTTTGCGGGGCAACGCCTCCTGCCTCAGCCACGCCGAACTGGAGGAATCTGAAACCCTGGATGACGGCAATCCTGCGGCTTGCGGCCGTGAACTGGGCCACTTGAGAGAACTGTCCCCCCATCTTACGATACTGGGTGGCTGCTGTGGTACTGATCACCCCCATATTGAGGAGGTCTGTCGGAATATACTCCATTAGAGAATATCAGCAAGAAACTGTGCTACCTGAAAGAGCAAATGAATATGACAAACTCTATGACACCCGTGGTGATAGCGACATGGCCGCCCGGCATCGAAGCCAACGAAGCGGCCTGGGCAAAACTGCTGGAAAGCGGCTCGGCACTGGATGCTGTGGAGGCGGGTGTGCGGGTAACGGAATCAAATCCCGACGTCTCCAGTGTTGGCCTGGGTGGCCTCCCCGATCGGGACGGCAAGGTCACCCTGGATGCGTGTATTATGGATCACCAACATCAGTGCGGCGCGGTGGCCTGTTTGCAGCACATCGAAAATCCCATCTCCGTCGCCAGAAAAGTGATGGAGGAAACTCCGCACGTGATGCTGGTTGGAGATGGGGCCTATCAGTTTGCGCGACAAAAAGGCTTCCCGAAATGCAACTTGTTGACAGAAAAGTCCGCAATGCGCTGGCGACAATGGCTGGAAAACGCCAAGTACCAACCGGTGATTAATATCGAGAACCACGATACCATTGGCCAGCTGGCGCTGGATGCCAGCGGCAACCTCGCCGGTGCCTGCACAACCAGCGGCACAGCCTACAAATTACACGGGCGGGTGGGAGACTCCCCCATCATTGGCGCCGGGCTGTTCGTGGACAACGAGGTAGGGGCTGCCTGTGCGACGGGAGTGGGCGAGGCTGCCATCAGAATTGCCGGCAGCGCTATTGTGGTGGAGTTGATGCGCACCGGTATGTCACCTTATTGCGCCTGTAGGGCAACGATCGAGCGTGTTGTCAAAACCCATAAGTCTCTGCAAAACCTCCAGCTCGGATTTATCGCTCTCAACAAACGGGGCGAACACGGTGGTTATGCGGTCTATGCCGGATTTAGCTACGCCCTGAAGAACGCTACAGACGCAAAATTGATCGACACAGAATACCGCCTGGTCCCTTAATCAATTGCTCGCTGCTAAATCCTGTTTCTGTTTCTATAAAATCAGTGATAAATTTATAACTCATTGTTATTTAGTAAAACTTAACATTAAGAAGGTGCACCGATTTATTGAAGGCAATAATATAGAAATATGATTCATCGGCGGACACTTTTATAATGCATTGATATATAAAGCATCCAAGTTTTTTTAGCCAGCACACCCCATCAAGAAAAGCACGACAGATTGCGCTTTCCCTGTAGCGTTTCTACTCTAAGAATAGGGCTTTCATCCATCTGGAAGCCGTTGCGAATTCTTCGACGAGGAAAACATAATGCACTATTCTGACCAGACCTTTGAGAACGAACGCTTGGACTTACATGGGAACACCTACCAGCGCTGCACCTTCAAGAATTGTGAGCTGGTGTATGACGGCGACAGGTCGCCTACGTTTCACAACAACCAGTTTATCGATACAACATTTGTCTTCACTGGTTCAGCGTTGCGTACCCTGTATTTTATGGGCAACATGTATCACGCCGGGGAAGGTGGCCGAGAAGTCATTGAGAAAACCCTGAATGACCTTAAGAAGGGCACCATCCATGGCCATGAGGTTAAAACCATAACACCGCATACCAACGACCACAGCCTCTCGAGCAACCTGGCTCAGTAAAGCTAGTGTACTGTTAAATTTGCTGACTGTTCGCGGGTTACCAAACGGGCAATGATGTTTTGCTCGATCCAACCCAACAAATACCCGAGCGCTGTTTCACTGACCATTTCGGCTTGTTGGTATACTAAAAGAGTTTCGCAAAGGGCGGCGAAATTGCAGCCCTCCAGTGCTTCCTTCAGTAGCGTGTACTCCTCAAAGCAAAGGGAGCGAAATTCTGTCAAGCGTTCGGGATTTCGCCATACCAGCCAATAACTCGGATTGGCGCCCCGAGGAGGCGGTGGGGTCTGTTTCCGTTTCAGGTCCTGCCAGGTATCTACGGTATTCCAATCGCTGGAGAACAATTGGGTACTAGGGTGAAAGCGCAGTCGTAACTCCGGCCATTGTTCTGACGGTAACTGCTGTAACTGTTCCAGAGTGACCGTGTCGGTGTCTGCCGCGTCAAAGGCTGTCAAGAGCAGGCGTTCGAAACGAGCCAGGTCTGCGATGAGCGGTTGTTGGTTAAACGGCGCCGTTTCCAGCAAGTATTGTGGTAAAGCATCACAGAAGTAACGCAATGAGCGTACATTGGAGGGATGGCGGCTGATGTAGCCATCCACCATCAGCTCGAACAACTTGTCTCCCAGGTATATGCCGAGCAGTGTGTGGTCGTTGTCTATCGTCTCTTTTAGCCTTTGGCGATAGGCATTGGCGTAAATGTTCAAGCGTATCTCACGGCTGACGTTGCCGCCCTCTTTGATCCTGACTGCCAGCCGTTGATCACCCGATAGCAGAAATTGTTTAAATTCTTGTTGTAACTCGTGCAGCTTGCTCATAAGCTCAGATAAATTGGGGGTTGTCAGTGGGAACTGCACCGAACAGCGCATTGTACTGCCGTCGAGCTAACTGCAGCTCTCCATACAGCGTGTTAAAGTCGGGGATGCGGTCATCCCGTTCAATCATCGTGCTCACCGGCCCGAACAGTTTGAGCGCTTCACGGTAGAGTGCCCACACCGGGTCGGCGATATCCTGGTCGTGGGTGTCGATAACATAGTCCCCGTAATCGGTATGACCTGCCAAGTGAAACTGGTAGATACGGGCCGGATCCATATGCTCAAGGTAAGCCATGGGGTCAAAATCGTGGTTCCGTGCGCTGACATAAACATTATTGACATCAAAAAGCTGGAGGCAGTCGGCACGACGGCAAACTTCGACATAAAACTCCCATTCGGTCATATTCCCGGAGTCAGTGTAATTCAGATAGCTGGAGACATTTTCCAACAGTATTTGGCGACCAAGAAACTCTTGTACCCGTTGGACGCGTTCAGCAACATGCAGAATGGCTTCTTCGGTATAAGGCATGGGCAGCAAATCGTGGCTATTCCAAGCGCCCAGGGAAGACCAGCACAAGTGATCGGATACCCACTCAGGTTGTACCTCAGCAGCAAGGGCTTTGAGCTGCCTGAGGTAGTCCATGTCAAGTGGCTCGACACTGCCAATTGAGAGGGACACCCCATGCATAACCACCGGATAGTGTTCGCGGATTGCGCGCAGGTAGTAGCGTGGCTTGCCGCCGGGAACCATATAGTTTTCGGTCAGTACTTCAAACCAGTCTACCGCTGGGCGGTGTTCCAACACATGTTGAAAATGTACTGTACGCAAACCGAGGCCAAAGCCGAGAAAAGGTCGATTCATTAGCGAAAAAGGAACTCCCCCTGCCCTACAGAGGGGCAGGTACAACTTGCCCTGTGAGGTGTTGTAAAGAAATTAGGCGCCTTCACGGCCGCCGATATCGGCACAGGCCTTGCTCGGAATGGCAACAAAACCTGTGCCTTTACAGGAGGCTTGCCCTGCGCAGGCATTGTCGGCGGTTTTGCAATCGTTGTGGCCTTTACAGATATTTGCGCCGTAACAATGAATCAAATCGGTTTTGGCCGCCGTGCCGCGCCAGACGTCCCTGACCTCGCCACCGACATCTGCACAGGCTTTGCTGGGCATGGCAACAAAACCGGTACCTTTACAACTCGCATGGCCGCCACAGGCATTATTGGCCGTCTTACAATCGTTATGTCCCTTACAGATGTTAACATTGTAACAGTGCGCGAGATCCGTGGTATTGGCGGAGGAGAGGGCCGTGCCCGACAGGGGAGGACCATTGTTGTTCGACACACAAGCCACCAGGCTTGCGGCTGCCAGGGCCAAGGATGAACCTGTTAGTGATCGTTTGGCGATTTTATTCATGGAATTGATCTCCAGGGGTGAAGGTATAACGCCGCCGTGCACGTAGCGAAGGCTTAGAAGCACTGGCACCAACAGAGTTTCATGCCAGTTATCAATATTATAGACCTAAGCTTATTTCCTGGAGGTTTTGTTTTACTTCCCAGCTCTTCGGGGGTTTTACCGATGCACTGCTACCATCGATTACCAAACGCAATGGAAGAATACCAACTACCCTATTGAATATTTCCATATTTTTACACAAGTAAAATTTCACAACGACGAGAGAAATTACTTCACCAGAGACAAAAACCCCGGCCTTTAGCCGGGGTTCGCAATTCTACTCCTCATCAAACATCTGAATCGAATACCCGCGATCCACCGCTTCCTTCAGCCACTTATCCGCCACCACGGCCCGGGCATTTTTTGCCAACCGCTCTATGCCCTTCCTCTTCTCAATCTTAATATCCGTAAAGCCCGCCCGCATCAAATACACCTTGCACAGCTGTTCCGCGCCAAACAGGTCTTTAAAATTGATATACACAATAAACGGCACGGTCTCGCCGGCTTTGGTGTGCTCCAGGTCTTTGCGGGCGGTACCGCTGACAGAAAATGCATACATATCAAAAATCTCTGGTCTTCAAGTGGCAACCGGCCAGGGGCTGCCTTTCTGTTTTATGACTATTTCAGGTGTGCCGGGTTACAACGGTATGACAACCTCCTACACCGCCACAATCACCCGAATTGCATCCTGCCTCAAACTGGCACTCTGCAGGTACTCCTCCAGGGCCAGAGTTTCATCCTGCAGGATATCGATCTCCTCCTGACGGATATTGGGATTGACTTCGGCCAAGGCTTTGAGGCGTTGAATTTCGGCACTTTGTTGCTCATGCATACGCTTGATGGCTGCGTTAATCTCCTCCTGCTCCTTGGGCTGGGCCAGTTGATCGGCCTTGTCGATAATGGCCTGGATATCGTCGCGAGCGTGGCGCACCAGTTCCTGGGCGGTGTTGCGCGGTACTTTTTGCAACAGGTGGGCGAGCTTTTCCGGGGTGAGTATTTCACCCAGGTTATTGCCTTTGGCATCCACGACGATACGCACGGTGGTAAGCGGCATAAAGCGCGGCACCTGGAGGGAACGCGGCGCGGTGGTCTGGACGGTGTAGATCGCTTCCACCAGCACAGTGCCGGGTTTGAGCGGCGGCAGTTTAATGGTGCTGAGGCCGGTGTTGCCAAAGTCACCGCCCAATACCATCTCCATGGCACCGCTCACCATGGGGTGTTCCCAAGTGAGATAGTGGATATCTTCCCGAGACAACGCCAATTCCCGCTGATAGGTGGCGGTCATCCCGGATTCCGGCAGACCGGGGAAATGCGGGGTGAGCATATGGTCGCCTGGATGCAGCACCACACTCACTGCGCTGTGGCGCTCCTGATCGACGCCAAACTGGTCGAAGATGCGCTCCATATAACCTTCCAGTTCGTAGCGGCGCTCGTCTTCGAGTACCGCGTCTACCACTTCCGCGGCGCGGCGATTGTTGCAGGAGTTGAGTTCCAACAGTCGGTCGCGGCCCTCCTGCAAACGTAACAAGGTGGCTTCAGTGGCGACGCGGCTGTCGGCGACCAGCTGTTCCAACGCGGCATCCTGCGCCTGAGAGGGAGAACCGCTGTGTTCGATACAGTGGTAGAGCTTCTGCTCAAACTGAGCAAACAGTTGCTGGCCCGCGGGGCAGGCACGTTCAAAGGCGTTGATGCCGCGATCAAACCACTGCAGCAACACCCCCTGGGCGCTGTGTTCAAAATAGGGCACGTGGATTTTTACGGTGTGACGCTGGCCGATTCGGTCCAGACGGCCGATGCGCTGCTCCAGAAGGTCCGGGTTCAACGGCAAATCAAACAGCACCAGGTTATGGCTGAACTGAAAGTTGCGGCCTTCGCTGCCGATCTCCGAACACACCAGCACCTGGGCGCCCTCCTCCATATCGGCAAAATAGGCGGCAGCGCGGTCGCGGGCCACCAGGCTCAGTCCTTCGTGGAAAACGGCGGAGGCCAACCCCTGACGCAGGTTGAGGTACTCTTCCAGCTCGATGGCGGTGGTGGCTTTGGCACAGATCAGCAGAACCTTTTGTTCGCGGTTTTGTTTCAGAAAATCCACCAGCCACGCTACTCGGCCGTCGACGTCAAGCCAGCGGTCGCCGTCATCCTGCATTTCGAACAAAGAACCCAGGATTCTTTCAGCATAAAGTTTGTCCACCAGCTCGGTGTTGGCACTGGCTTCGCCGAAACCCTCCGGGGCCGGCAAGGGGTAGGCGTGTAACTCCCTCTCGGGAAAGCCTTCCACGTTGCTGCGGGTGTTGCGGAACAGCACGCGACCTGTACCGTGACGGTCCAGTAACTCGCCAGTAGCGGCTTCTACGGCTTCTTTTAGTTGGCCACTGTTGATCTGGGCCTCTATAGCAGCGACCGAACTTTCGCCCAGGTAGGTTTCGAGCCGGCGCAGCAGCTCAGCTTCCGCTTTCACCCCCTCGGGGTTGTCCTCGGCGTGTTCATCCACGAGCGCCATCAGCTGTTGCACCAGGGTGTTGACCGGCTCGTAACTGGCCTCTTCGGCTTTGAATTTGGCCAGGTCGTAATAGCGGTCCGAGTCCAGCAGACGCAGGCGGGCAAAGTGGCTGTCGATGCCAAGTTGTTCCGGGGTGGCGGTTAACAGCAGCAGGCCGCGGGCCACGCGGCTCAGGGCCTCGATACAGGCGTATTCTGGGCTGATTTCAGTTTCACTCCAGCCCAAGTGATGAGCTTCGTCCACCAGCAGCATGTCCCAGTGGGCGGCTTCTGCCTGTTGGCGACGCTGTTCGTTGTCCACCAAAAATGACAGGGCGCACATCACCAGTTGGGCGCTTTCAAACGGATTGCCGTCGCCAATGTCAAAGCTGTCATTGGCAAACGGATCATCCTCCAGCCCTGCTGCGCCGCTCAAAGCGGCGCAGCGCTCTTCATCGAGGATGGTGAACCGCAGGTTAAAACGCCTCAGCATCTCCACCAGCCACTGGTGCACCAGGCTGTCTGGCACCACAATGAGCACGCGCTGGGCGCGGCCGCTGATCAGCTGCTGGTGCAAAATCAGGCCCGCTTCGATGGTCTTCCCCAGCCCCACTTCGTCTGCCAGCAACACCCGCGGGGCGTAGCGATTGCCAGTTTCGTGGGCGATATAAAGCTGGTGTGGCAGCAGTTGGACCCGCGGGCCCAATAATCCGCTCACTTTGGATTGCTGGTGGGCACGCAGGTGGCGTAGGGTTTCATGGCGCAGGTCAAAACGCTGGCGCTTGTCGATCTGGCCGGATAAGAGCCGGTCTTTGGGACTGCTGAACTGCACAAAGCTGTCCAGTTCCAACTCCAGCAGCTCCATGGCCTCCCCGTCCTGGTTGGTGCCGACGTAAACCAGGCAGCCCTGCTCTTCGAGCACACTGTCGATGGTCAGTTGCTCGCCGTCCATGCTGGTGACTTTTTCACCGACGTGGTATTTGACTCGGCTGACCGGCGCATTGTCCACCGCGTACACTCGGCGCTCACCGGCGGCGGGGAATGACAGAGTGACGCGGCGGTTGGCCACTTCGAGCACGATGCCCAGGCCCAGCTCGGCTTCGGTGTCACTGATCCAGCGCTGGCCGGGAATAAAAGAAGGTACTGCCATAAAATCCTGCTTTTTAATAATGTCGTTATTGCTATAAAGTGCTGCGGTTTTCGAAACTCTCCCCCGACCCAATCAGGCGCGGGACATAAACTTGCCGCGTTTTAAGTCACTGGCTTTGGGCATAGTGGGTCTCTTCCCAAGTTAATTCCGGGTATTGTCGTAGTGTGTTTAGTTTAGCTTACGCAACTTGAACTTTCGGCCTTTTATTTTCCCGTTCAATAGCCGGCCCAGGGCTTTGTCCGCCTGGGTGCGCTCAATGGCGACGTAGGCGACATAATCGAAGATATCGATTTTACCCACCGCTTCACCGTCTATCCCTGCATCACCGGTCAGGGCGCCGAGGATATCCCCCGGGCGGACTTTGTCTTTGCGCCCACCGGCAATGCAGAGGCAGACCATGGGGGGGGCCGGTGGGCGTTGAGGGTCCTCGACGGTCTCCGGCAGTGGCTGGGGATTTAGGGTTGTTTTGAGGGCCTCTTCTATGGCTTCCCGTTTGTAGGCTTCGCTTTGGGCCAGGAGGCTGATGGCTTGCCCCATTTTGCCGGCACGGCCTGTACGGCCAATCCGGTGGATAAAGACTTTGGCATCCCGCGGCAGGTCGTAATTGATAACCATCGGCAGGTCGTCGATATCCAGGCCCCGGGCGGCAACGTCTGTGGCAATCAGGAAGCGGCAGCTCTGGTTGGCAAATTGCACCAGGGTCTGGTCCCTTTCCCGCTGTTCCTGGTCGCCGTGCAGGGCCAGGGCGCTGTAGCCGTTGTCTCGCAACTGCTTGCTGATCTGGTTGCAGAGCTGTTTGGTGTTGCAGAAGATCACTGCGGCGCTGGGCTGGTGAATCCCCAGCAGGGTTAACAGTGCCTGGTCTTTTTGGCTGTGGTTGTCTACGGCGTACAGGTGCTGTTGGATCTGGCTGTTGCTGTGCAGGGCTTCGACGCTCACTTCTTTGGGTTGGGTCTGGAAGTCGTCGCTCAGTTCCCTGATTTTGTCAGGATAGGTGGCGGAGAACAGCAGTGTTTGCCGTTGGATGGGGGTCTGTAAAATAATCTGTCGAATGTCGTCGTAGAACCCCATATCGAGCATGCGGTCAGCTTCGTCGAGTACCAGGGTGTGGACTTTGTTAAGGTCGATGGTGTCTTTGCGCAGGTGGTCTTTTAATCGCCCCGGTGTTCCCACGACGATATGGGCGCCGTGTTGCAGGCTGCCGATTTGGGGGCCAATGGGCTGGCCGCCACAGATGGTGAGGATTTTGATGTTGTGCTGGTATCTGGCCAGGCGGCGCAGCTCCTTGGCGACTTGGGTGGCCAGTTCGCGGGTGGGGCACATTACGAGGCCCTGGATGCGGAACAGGCGCGGTTGGATTTTGTTGAGCAGGCCGATGCCGAAGGCGGCGGTTTTGCCGCTGCCGGTTTTGGCTTTGGCGATGAGGTCTTTACCAGTCAGGACCACAGGCAGGCTTTTCGCCTGGATGGGTGTCATGGTGTGGTAGCCCAGGCTTTTGAGGTTGGTCAGTTGTTGTTTTGGGAGTTTGAGGCTGGAGAAGCTGCTTTCGGTCACAGGTTTAGGGGCCGCTGGGTTTAAGGGGCGTGGATTATAGCAGGTTAATTGGTTGGCTGCTTAGGGCGGGTTGCTAAGTGCTAGTCTGCCAGGCTTTGGTATTTTTTAAGACTTCAGCAGTCCGGTTTTGCTGCAGCTTTTTTAGTCTTCGCACCACCCTTCTTCCGCTTGCGCTTGAAATTGGGCTTTTCGGATTTGAGGCCCTTTAGCGCCGTAGGCAGACAGGCCTGACTTTGATCCACCAGCGCTTGCAGTGAGTCCAGCATGGGTACCATAAAGTCGTTATAGCGGCTCTGGCGTTGGCTGATGGCGTCGAGGGTGGCTTCCCACTGGGCGGTCATGTCCGGCAGTGTGGTGGAGGTCGGCAGGCTGTGGATAAGGCCCCGGCCGGCGGCGGTGGCGAGAATCTGTTTGCCCTGGCGGGTGAGGAATTTGCGTTTGAACAGGAGTTCGAGGATACCGGCGCGGGTGGCTTCGGTGCCGAGACCGTCGGTTTCTTTGAGGATTTTGCGTACTTCCGGGTCGGTGACAAAGCGGGCGATGCCGGTCATGGCGGCTAGTAGGGTGGCGTCGGTGAAGTGCCTGGGGGGCTGGGTTTGTTTTTCCAGCAGTTCGCCGCGCTCGCAGTGGAGTGCCTGGCCTTTTTGTAGCGGTGGCAGGCCTGAGCCCCACGCTTCGTTCTCTCCGCTCTCTGAGGGTTTGCCCCCGCTGTCGAGTTTATCGGTTTTGTTGCTTGGGAAGAGTTGTTTCCAGCCCATCACTTGGGGCTCCCGCGCCTGGGCTGTGAACAGCCCCCCTTCGATAATGACTTCTACCTTTGTTTCGGTATATTCGTAGTGGGGGTAGAACTGGCACAGGTATTGGCGGGCGATCAGCTCGTATACCTGGGCTTCCTGTTGGCTGAGGCTGGCGGAACGCAGTTGTTTTTGGGTGGGGATAATGGCGTGGTGGGCATCGACTTTGCTGTCGTTCCACGCTTTGGATTTCAAACGGGTGTTGGCGCCTCGGGCGGCCTCTGCCAACGCCTGGCAGTTGTTGCCGATAGCGGCTACTACGTCCGTTCCCTGGTAATAATGTTCGTTGGGCAGGTAGCGGCTGTCGGACCTTGGGTAGGTAATGAGTTTGTGCTTTTCGTAGAGACTCTGGCAGATATCCAGCACCTGTTTGGCGCTCAGACTATAGCGTCTGGCGGCGTCGATCTGCAGGGCGGAGAGGTTGTAGGGAAGCGGCGGTGCCTGTTTTTTGTCTTTGCGCTTGACGTCTTTGACTTGGGCCGGTTTGTCAGTGATGCGAGCGACGACGTTTTCCGCCAGGCCTTTGGCGAGCACCCGCCCCTCGTCGTCCATATAGGGCAAGCAGGCTTCGCTGGGTTGCCAGCGGGCCACAAAGTATCGGTTGTCTTGCATACGCAAGTGGGCCAGCACCTGATAATAGGGTTTGCTGACAAAGTTTTCGATCTCTTCATCCCGACGCACCACCAATCCCAGCACTGGGGTTTGTACCCGCCCTACGGACAGCAGACCGTTGTAGCCCACTTTTCGCCCCTGGAGGGTATAGGCGCGGGTGAGGTTGATGCCATAGAGCCAGTCGGCACGGCTCCTGGCCAGCGCTGAGGTGGCCAGGGGGATAAACTCGCGGTTGGTTCTGGGCTTTGCCAGGGCGCGTTTGACGGCGGCGGGATTGAGATCGCTGATCAATACCCTTTGGATGGCGTCTTTTTTGGGCCCTTTCACGCCCAGGTAGTCGATCACCTGGTCCACCAGCAACTGCCCCTCCCGGTCAGGATCGCCGGCGTGTACCAGTTGGTCGGCGCCTTTCACCAGTTTGCGCAGAGCGCTCAGTTGTTTGCGGGTCTTGGCTTTGGGAGTCAGTTGCCACTCCTGCGGTACGATAGGCAGGTGTTCCAACTTCCACTGTTTGAAGGCGCTGTCGTAAGCTTCAGGCTCCGCCTGTTCCAGCAGGTGGCCGATACACCAGCTGACCACGTCGCCGTTGCCGACGCGGATAAAACCCTCGCCCTTTTGGTGGGGTTTGGGGAGCACGTCTGCTATGGCGCGCCCCAGACTGGGTTTTTCAGCGATGTAGAGTTTCATGCTCGGTTGTTTTCCCCCATTTCAGCCACACTCATCATGGCCTCCTTCCCCCTGACGGAATATACTGTATATAAAAACAGTAAGTCCAGCATTCTCGGGCAAATATACAAGCTTTAAGCCTCGTTTTTTGGTAGAGTGCGCGCTTTTGCCCTGCAGAGTTCAGCCTATAGCTCAGCGGCCAAAGTGCCCCAGTATGAGGATTTGCCCCTTGTTTACCGATTTCCCTCTCAATAAGAAGCTGATTAAAGCGTTAAACAAGCTGGGCCTGGAAAAACCTACTCCAGTACAAGAACAAGCTGTCCCGCTGGCGTTGACGGGTAAGGATTTGCTGGTCAGTGCCGAAACCGGCAGCGGAAAGACAATCGCATTTCTGCTGCCCACCCTGGAGCATCTGCTTGCGAACCACTCGCCCCATACCGGCACTCGTGCGCTGATTTTGGTGCCTACCCGGGAGCTGGCGCGACAGATTTTGAAAAACTGCAAGGACCTCACCGCCTTTACCGGCTTGCAAGCAGGCATGATTATGGGGGGACAGGAGTTCAAGTTTCAAAGAGCCCTGCTGCGTAAAAACCCGGAAATTATCATCGCCACCCCCGGTCGCCTGGTGGAGCATATGACCCAGGAGAATGTGGATCTGCGGGATCTGGAGGTACTGATTCTGGATGAGGCGGATCGGATGCTGGATATGGGCTTGAGCGAGGATGTGCTGAAGATCGCTCAAGCCTGTAATCCCAAACGCCAGACCATGCTGTTCTCTGCCACCTTGGGTCACAAGGGGGTGCTGAAGGTGGCGGAGGATGTACTGACCGAACCGCAGGCACTGACTCTGAGCCGTCCCCAGGACAAACATGCCGGCATTGCCCAGCAGGTAGTGCTGGTGGACGACCCTGCTCACAAGGAGCGGCTGACCAACTGGTTACTGGCCAACGAGGCCTATGCCAAGGCGCTGATTTTTGCCAACACCAAGGCACAGGCGGAAAAGTTGCACGGCCTGTTGCGCTACCACAATCACTCTGTTGGCCTGTTGCACGGCGACATGACCCAGGACGAGCGCAACCAGGTGATGACCCAGCTGCGCCAGGGACGTATCAAGGTGCTGGTAGCCACCGATGTGGCGGCCCGGGGGCTGGATATTCGCGGCATTGAGCTAGTGATCAATTTTGATATGGCCCGCAACGGCGATGACTATATTCACCGTATTGGCCGTACCGGCCGCGCCGGGGAAACCGGGCTGGCGATTACCTTTATTGCCGCCCCCGACTGGAACCTGATGACCCGCGTGGAGCACTACCTGCAAGTCAGCTTTGAGCGCCGGTTGATCAAGGGTTTGGAGGCCAATTTTAAAGGTCCCAAGAAGGTGAAGAGCTCCGGCAAGATTGCCGGCAGCAAGAAACGCAATGAGAGTGACAAGCGCGGAGCCCTCAGCAAAAAAAGAGGCAACGGTACCAATGCCTCAAAAGACAGTAACGGCAAAACCAAGCAGCGTTTGCGCGACCGTAAAAACATTGGCAAACGCCGCAAGCCCAGCACCGCAGCCGGGGAGTTAGGGGACGGCTGGGCACCTTTTAAGAAGAAAAAGTCAGACTCTTAGGCAATCCAGCCCTCTTCGCTATTGTGGGCCGCTGCCTCTGCGGCCAACAGAATCTCCAACTTGTGGGCGGGCACGGGTTTGCCAATCAGGTAACCCTGAACTTGCTCACAGTTCAGCTGCCGCAGGCGCTGCAGCTGTTTCTCGGTTTCCACGCCTTCCGCGACCACATTCAGATTGAGGTTGTGGGCCATACTGATAATGGCCGCGGCAATGGCAATGCCGTCTTCCCGCTCACCGATTTCACTGACAAACGACCGGTCCACTTTGAGAGTATCGATGGGGAACTGGCGCAGGTAACTGAGGGATGAGTAACCGGTGCCGAAATCGTCCACCGACAGGCTCACCCCCAGGTTTTTCAGCACCCGCAACATCAGGATCACCTTCTCCGGCTGTTCCATAATGAGGCTTTCGGTGAGTTCGAGTTCGATGAAGCGAGGATCGACCACCTCTTCGTAAAAAATAGTGGCCACCTCCACTGGAAAATCGGTCAGCTGGAACTGTTTGGCCGACACATTGATCGCCATGTGGATATGCCCGAACCCGGCGGCGTGGAGTTGTTTTAATTGGCGACAGGCTTCCCTCAGCACCCAGTCGCCGATGGGTTTGATCAGACCACTGTCTTCCGCCACAGCGATAAAGTCGGCGGGCGAGATCCAGCCGAGGGTATCATGGCGCCAGCGCAACAAGGCTTCAAAACCTACAATGGCCAGGGTCTTGGCATCCACCTTGGGCTGGTAAAACACCTCCAATTCCTGCCGGTTAAAGGCCTGGCGCAGTTCCCCTTCCAGACGGCTGCGCTCGTCCGCGGCTGTGTTCATATCCGGGCTGTAGAACTTGAGGTTATTACGGCCCAGGCTTTTGGCGAAGTACATGGCCATATCAGCGCACTGCATCAGGGATTCGGTTTCCCGCGCGTCGTCCGGGTAGAAGGCGATACCGATGCTCGCCCCAACACCGGTATCCTGTCCTTTAACCACAAATCCTTTTTCAAAGGCCTGCAGCGTCTTTTTGGCCACCAGCTCCGCTTCTCGATCGGAGTTGATATTTTCCAGGATAATGGTGAATTCATCGCCGGCCAATCGCGCCACCACGTCAGCGTCGCGCACGGTTTCCCGCAGGCGTTTGGCCACCTGGCGCAATAGTTCGTCCCCGGCGTCGTGGCCGAGGTTGTCATTGACGCTTTTGAATTTGTCCAGGTCCACAAATAGCAATGCCAGTTTCTGGCGCTGGCGTTTGGCGTTTTGCAGTGCCCGGTTTAGGGTACCCTGGAACATGCCGCGGTTGGGCAGCTCCGTCAAGGTATCGTAATTGGCCATATAGCGCAGCTCTTCTTCGGCTTTTTTACGCTCGGTGATATCCGAGAATACCCCCACGTAGCGCACGAACTGGCCATGTTTGTCGGCGATGCCGTTAAGGGCAAGCTCCTGGGGGTAGTGCTCACCGTTTTTACGGCAATCCCAGGCTTCCCCATCCCACTCCCCTACTTCAGCGATGCGTTTGCGCAACAGTCGTTTGAAATTTACCGGGTTCTTTTCTGACTGCAGAAACAGGTGGTTAGTGCCTACTACCTCTTCCGCCTCGTATCCGGAAATTTCGGTAAAAGCGCGATTAACTGCCAACACATAAAAGTCGCCGTCTAAAATCACCACCGCATCTCGTGTGTTGTCAAACACTGCCGCATAGAGTTTTACTTCATCTTCAATGCGCTTGCGGTCGGTCACATCAGCCATGGTACCGGTCATGCGCAACGGGCGACCAAAGCTGTCCCAGTCGACGACACTGCCGCGCAGATGCACCCAGGCCCAACCGTCGTTCTGTTTATTTGCCACCCGGTATTCCAGGTCACAGTTGCGGGTTTGCCCTTTGAGGGTTTTGATAAACGCCCGCTTGGACATATTGACATCGTCCGGGTGGATGCGGCTGTTCCAAACTTTGTCCAGAATTTCCACTTCCTTTTCGCGGATGCCCAGCACTTCACAGCAGCTTTGATCAAAATAGGTGGAGCGTGCCGGGATGTTCCAGTCCCACATGCCTTCCCCGCTACCCTTGAGCGCCAAACTCAACCGCTGCTCACTCTTGCGCAGGTCCTTCTCCCGCTGTTGAATCTCTTTCATCAGTGCCACAATGCCCTGATTGAGGGTACGCAGCTCTTTGATAGAGGTCGGACTAACAGTAGCCGGTGCATTGATGTCGCGACTGAGGGTCTCGGTCAAACTCACCAAACGAGAAATAGGTCCGCTGATGGAGGGAATCAAGCGGCGGGCAATTAACAGCGAGGCCAACAGGGCCACCACTAGAATACTGAAACCGATCCAGGTAAAGCGGAAAAAGCGTGCCTGCCCCTCTTCCAAGTCTGCCGCGATATACACATGCCCGATCACAGTGTCAGCCTCTGCAACAACTACCCCACCAATGCCTGGCGCTTTATAAATGGGGCGGGACAACTCCATAAGACTGTCCTCTTCCAGCAGCCCCCCTTCAATCACCCGCGGCTGAGGCGTTTGAGAAAGCGACCCCTGGCGGAATTCAGCCAGGGGTCGCAGCTGTGCATCCAACACTGCGGCATAGTGGATATGGGGAGAAGCTTTAACCAGCGCCAATGCCCGCCTGATCCCACTGGCATCCTCAGCAATTACGCCATCGATACTATTGGCGGCGGTCACTTCGGCCAACCGTGTCAGCTCCTGGCGGTACCTTTCGTAAAAGCTGTGCTGGTCGTAGTACACAAATGCCAGGTACGCCTGCAGCAGCGCAATAGCACTGGTGATGGCCATCACCAGTGTCAGACTGCGGGCCAGCGATAAGGGCTTTAAGTTGTTACTTTTTTTGTTGTTCGCCGCGCTCGCGCGCAGATTTTGTGGCTTGTTCAAGGCCCTGTCCTACGTTATTTGCCTCCATTGGTGCACTTTCGGGGTGTGCAACACGGAGAGCTCCCTGTAATTACGTTTTTTTTATAATATCTGGAACCGTCTTTGCTCCTTAACAGCTCCAGTGCTAACCGCTCTCCTTGGCCGCGGCAGTCGCGCCCACACCCCTACCGGTGCTCAATCTTTGTTGCGGCTAAACTCCGCAGGCACCGCCAATTGCTCAAGCAAATACTGTTTAAAGGCCCGATCGTAAGGCTGCTCTTCCAGAGCTTTTTCCATGCACAACAGCCAGGCGTCACGCTCGGCAGGCCCTATCTCCAGGTGGCGATGGGCGCTGGGGATCGCTATGGGACCGTACTTTTCCCGATACAGGCGCGGTCCTCCCAGCCAGCCGCACAAAAAACGCGCCAGCTTGTCGCGGGAGACCTCCAGGTCTGCCGGGTGCATCTCGAAGATGGCTTCTGCCTCCGGCAGTTTGCCCATATAGTCGTAAAAGCTATCGACCAACCGACGAATACCGGTCTCACCGCCCGCCGCCCGAAAAGACACATCGCCCTCACCGTATTGGGGTTTTTCCGATTCTGTCATCGTAAACCTCCCTACTGGGCTCGCTATCGCTATATCAGTGCTGGTGGCCGCCGACACCGTGAGCGTGGCCGTGGGCCAGCTCCTCGGCGGTAGCTTCGCGGACGTCGACGATATCCACCTCAAAGGTCAGGGTTTTACCCGCCAACGGGTGGTTGGAATCCACGTCGATGTTTTTCAGGCCCACCTTGAGTACCGTGGCTTCCTGGGGACCGTGTTCGGTACGTATCTGCACCACCATGCCGGGCTTGAGTTTGCCCTTAGTGAGCACGTGTTTAATGGCCACCCGCTGTTGAGCCCCTTCCCGCCGCTTGCCGTAGGCCTTCTCTGGCGCCAGGGTCACACTCAGGTTGTCGCCTGCCTGCTGGCCTTCCAGAGCCTCTTCCAGCCCCGGCAGCATGCCCCCTTGGCCATGCAGGTAAAGCACGGGGTGTGAATCGTGGGAGCTTTCGAAAGGCTCACCGCCCGGTTCACTTAAACGGTAATGAAAGGATACCACTTTGTCGGTGGAGATTTGCATATCACCCTCGCCCCTAAACCCGTTTTTCCCAATGTACTGGATAACAGGTTTAGTACATCTGTCTATCGTTGTTGGTATTTGTTGTTATAAGTGCTCTAACCCTAACTTGGGCCGCGCTAGTATGGCGATATTCGCCGACAAACACAAATCCTGGTCTCTTGGACACCACGGGTGTAGACACTTGGCAACAAACGGTCACAGACCATTCAAAAATGGCGCATGGATACGACGACCCGGCAGGATCAGGGCTTTCTCGGTTTGGCCCTGGCGGTAGGCTCGGCGTTAAGCGGATCATCGGGCCAGTAATGCTTGGGGTAACGGCCTTTCATATCCTTTTTCACATCGGCATAGCTGTTGCCCCAAAAGCTGACCAAATCCTGTGTGACCTGCAGGGGGCGCCGAGCCGGAGATAACAGGTGCAGCATTAGTGGCAGGCGGCCACTGGCGATAGTGGGCGTCGCCTCACAGCCAAACATCTCTTGCAGTTTGACCGCCAGCACCGGCGGCGACTGCGTGTAGTCAATCGCAATACGCGAGCCCGAAGGCACCTTTATCCGTTCCGGTGCCAGCTGTTCCAATTGCTGGGGGAGCGGCCAGGGCAGCAAAGCCAAAAGGATATTGGCCAGATCCAGGCGACCAAAATCATCCAGATGATGGATATTGGCCAGGTAGGGGGCCAACCACTCCTCGACGGTGGCCAGCAGAGTGTTGTCGCTCACGTCTGGCCACTCGCAGTCGCTACCCCGCTCCAGATCCAGTTTCCGCAGCAGGTCGACCCGCGCCTGCCACTGCCGTAAAGGCTCGTTCCAGGGCAACAAGCCCAGACCGCGATCGCGTACCAAGTCCAGCAATACCCGGGTTTTGGCCTCGGCGTCGATCTGGGTCAGGGCCTGACTACTCAATACCAGACTGCCAACACGGCGCTGCTGCTCAGCCACAAACCGCTCCCGCTGCTTGTCCCAATTGACCTGCTGGCGGGTGGTTACCAGGTCGGCCAGTTCGTTGTCGAACAGCTCCGGCGCCAGAGCGGCAGCCATAAATATACGGTCCGTGGCCTGGCCCCGGTGTCCTCCCAAATGTGCCGCTACCAGCCAGGTGTGTCGCTGTAAACCATCACGGGGTAACAAACAAGCGGCGCGGCCGTTGCTCAAGCGGTACTGAAGGTTGCTACCGGTCTTATTGTCGCCGTCGGATCTATTCTCATTGCGCGAAGCGCGGCGCTGAGCAATGCGATCGGGATAAGCGCAAGCCAGCAGGAAACCCAGCCACTTTTCGTCGTCGGGATTGTCTACAGGTAGTGCCTTTAACTCGCGCCCCAGTCGCGCTGAGGCCTGTTTGCACAGGTGCTGAAACTGCTGGCTCTGGCGGCGCATACGCTGCACTGTGGCGCGTTGGCGACCGTCAGCACGGCACTCGCCACGCAGCAGATCCAGCCGCAGCTGAATGTCAGCGCTGTCACTATTCAGTGGATCCCGTTCACTCAGCAGGGTGGCCAGGTCGCAGGCATGCTGCCGCAGACCGTAACGCTCCCCCATAATCAGCATATGGGCCAGGCGCGGATGGCTCGGCAGGCTGGCCATGGCTTCGCCGTGGGGGGTCAATTGTCTGGTGCCCTTTTTTTCTACCACAGCTCCCAGCTTTTCCAGAAGGTCCATTGCCTGCTGATAGGGGGCAACGGGTGGTGGGTCTAGCCACTCCAACTCGTTGACATCCTCCACGCCCCAACGCTGCAGTTGCAGTGCCAGGGGCGCCAAATCGGCCTGTAGCATTTCCGGTGGGGTAAAGGCGGGCAGTTGATCCTGTTGGCTGGCAGACCAGAGGCGGTAACAGCTCCCCGGTTGCAAACGCCCGGCCCGCCCCATGCGCTGTACGCTGGCAGCGCGGGACAAACGCCGGGTATCCAGGCGCGTCATGCCGGTCTTGGGATCGAAGATCGGCATCCGGCTTAAACCGCCATCCACTACCACGGTCACTCCCTTGATGGTCAGGCTGCTTTCGGCAATGGCGCTAGCCAGTACCACTTTGCGCTGCCCTTCCGGTGCCGGCTCAATGGCCCGGTGTTGCTCCGCCAGGCTTAAATCACCGTACAGTGGGGCGAGAATAATGTCGGGGTTGTTACCCAGGGTCTCTTCCAGACCCTGTTGAACCTGGTGTATTTCCCGTTGTCCCGGCAAAAATACCAACAGACTGCCCCGCTCCGTGGCCAATACCTGGCGCACACTGTTGATCACCCGCGGTGCAATGGCTTCGCCCGCTTGCCAGGGATCGCTGTAGTGCACCTGCACCGGATACTGGCGGCCTTCACTGCGTATAATTGGCGCTGAGTGATTTTTATTCCCTAAGAGCTCCGCCACATTGGCACCGTCCAGGGTAGCAGACATCACCAGCAGCTTTAAGGGCTCGGCGCCGTCAGCGGGGTCGCGGAACAGTTGTCGACCATTCAGGGCCAGGGCCAGGCCCAAATCGGCGTCCAGACTGCGCTCGTGGAATTCGTCAAAGATCACCAAGCCCACACCCTCGAGGGAGGGATCGTTTTGCAGATACCGGGTGAGAATGCCTTCGGTGACTACCTCGACACGGGTATTGTCACTAACTTTGCTATCGAGCCTCACCCGGTAACCCACTGTCTGCCCCACAGCTTCGCCCAAGAGCTGCGCCATACGCTCGGCGGCCGCACGTGCGGCCAGCCGGCGCGGTTCCAGCATCAGGATCCGCTGCCCCTGTAACCACGGCTCCTGCAACAGCGCCAACGGTGCGAGAGTGGTTTTACCGGCCCCGGGCGGCGCCTCCAGCACCACCTGGTGGTGAGTCCCCAGGGCAGCTTTCAGTTCCGGCAGGACGGATTCGATGGGTAACGCAGACATACGACAGTGTGACCAAACAATAGAAACCGCTTTAACCAAAAAGGAGGCACTGGGCCTCCTTTTTGTAGTGCTGCGTGTGCGTGACTTAGTTAAAGACAAGCACATCCACGTCCAAAGCAGCAATCACACGGGCAGCGGTATTGCCGCGGCGGGTTTTGTATTTACCGGTTTGGCCGAGGGTACCCATCACCACCACATCGGCGTCAATCTCATCGGCGACCGCAGACACCACTTCATCGGTATAGCCGGGTTTAACGTGGATTTTTCCCGCCGGCAGGCCGGTTTCATTGGCCAGTTTGCCGCGGTCCGGATACAACATGGAGTCCAGGTAAGCGTTGACCACGTGGAAATCCGCTCCATATTTGTCAGCGGTAGTCTTGCCCTGCTCCAGGATCTTGTGGTTAAGCTCTTTCTGTGCCTCGCGGGTGGCCTGGAAGTTCACCGCTGCCAAGACGACTTTACGCTTATCCTTGGCACCGGGTCGCACCAACAGCACCGGGCAAGCGGAGTTTTTCAACAGGTCCCACTTGGCCTCAGAGAATGTGAAGCGGCGACGGTTGGTCTTTCGGTGTACCGGCAGCAGAATCATATCGGCCCCAAAACGCTTGGCCGACTGGATAATCGCCTGGCGCCATTCGTTGGACCATGAGATTTCGATTTCCACCTCCAGGCCTGCGTCGGTCACGGGCTTGCGGATCTGATCTTCAAACCAGTACTGATCTCGAAACAGGTCGTCGTTGGTGGCCCGCATATCCACCGCTTCGTTATCCACGCCCACAAACACATAAAGCTTGGCTTTAGGGCTGCGCAATCCGGCAGTGATAATGGCACGCTCGAGTGCCACGTGTTTTTCATCGCTGGGATCAACAACGACAAACATCCGTTCCTGTGTATTCATGGGTTACCTCCTTGCTGCAGGTAAAGTAGATGAAGCGGTTACTAAACACCAAAGGCCAAAGATACGCTAGCTGGTTCAAGAGAACAATAGCCAACGCCCTCAGGCCGCTTTGCGCTGCTTCCGAATCATATCGTAGGCAACCTGGACCTCCTGGGAGCGCTCAGTGGCCACCTTGATCATATCTTCCGGCACCCCCTGCCCCATCAGTTTGTCTGGGTGGAATTCGCTCATCAAGCGGCGGTACGCCTTTTTCAACTCTCGGTCGTTGGCGTTCCGGTCCACACCCAGGGCGCGGTAGGCCGCTTCAATATCACTGGCACTGGCCGGTCGGGTGCCGTTATAGTGCTGCCGGGAAAACTGGTCCTGGGCACGGATCATGGATAACAGCTGTTCAAACGCCACCCGCGAGTAACCCACCGCTTCCGCCACTCGGCCCAGCACCGCTTCTTCGGTGCGATCCAGGGTGCCATCCGCCAGGGCCACACCGATTAAATAGACCAGCAGCATCTGGCGCAGATTTTGGTGGCGACCACAGACCGCCATAAACTCGCTGAGTGTATTATCCAGGGAAAAGTCTGTCGCTGCGCCGTTTTGAAACAGGGCAATGGCTTCCCGGCGGTGGTCCGCTGTCATGCCCAGCTGTGCCATAAAGGCCTCGGTATGGGCCACCTCCTCTTCCGAGACCCGACCATCGGCCTTTGCCAAGTGGCCCATCAGCGAAAATACGGTTTTAAAAAACACCGCCTGGACATGTTCCAGCGCTTCGGCACTCGGTTGTCCAAAGCCCCCCAAGGCTCGGCTGTTTTGCAATCCCCGGTCAAAGAGACCGCCGATGATAAATCCGAGTATGGCACCGAAGATACCGAAGGTAATATACCCCAGCACCGTGCCGATCAGACGTCCAGCCCACATAATGTCATCCCGTTGTTTGTAGTAAGTAGTCTTGATTCTCTTAACCCGACAATCTTGATTGCCGGGTTAACAAGTATTTCCGACAGTTAAAAACCGGCTTTAAGACTCTGTTTTCAGAGGTTGGCTCAACGGCGGCTCTACCATTCCCTGGGCCCGCTGTTGCTGCAGCAGCAGGGTTTTAATCTCTTCCAGTTGGCGCTGCAGATCCTTGATACCCGGCTCGCCGGCGGCTTCGGCCTCAAGGTCCCGCTCCCGCTGATGCTCCTCTTCAAGTACATTGACCACAATACCGATCACCATGTTCAAAAAAGCAAAGGCGGTAAAGAAAATAAAGGTCAGATAATAGATCCAGCTCAAGGGATACTCCGCCATGGTTTCGTACATGACGTCGGTCCAATCCTCAAAGGTCATTACCCTGAACAGCGTCAACAGGCTGATGGAGATATCGCCCCACAGGTTGGGATTGAGTGTTTCAAAAAAGGTGGTGCCGATCGCCGCGTATATATAGAAGATAATAAACATCAGCAGCATCACATAACCCAGCTGCGGCAGCGCTTTCACCAGGGAATTCAGCAGTGTGCGCAGCTCGGGGATAATGGACACCATCCGCAATACACGGAAGATTCGCACCAGCCGGCCGATCAAAGCCATCTCGGAATCTTCGATAGGGATCAGGCTCACCACCACAATCAAGGTGTCGAATATATTCCAGGGTACTTTAAAAAAGTGTTTTTTGTTCTCTTCCCCCAAAAAGCGAATGCTGATCTCCGCCAGGAAGATCAAGGTAATCATCCAGTCCATCACCGCCACCGCCTGCAACATGGCGGGCGGGATTTCGTAGGTTTTGACTCCGATCACAAGGGCGGAAAATATAATCACCCCCACCACAAACAGTTCGAAGGTTTTATTCGAGCGCAGTCGATCAAACGCCGCTTGCAGTTCCTGATTTACCATGACTTATCTGTACACCTTGTTGTAAACACTAACTTAAATTCTGTGCTCATACCTCAACCGGCAGGTCGCCAAACTCCGCCATGAAATCCAGCCCCGCCTGGTGGCGGATGGTGCGCCGGTGGTTAGCCCACAACGCCTGGATTTTTTCACTGTTGCACTGTTGGCGATCCACCAATACCCGGGTGCTGAGTTCACCCAGGTTGCCGTTGATGGGGCATTTGGTGAACACAAACTGGTTGCTGATCAGATCCATAAACGGCCCCGACTTGCTGGTGGGCATAATAAACAGCAGCTGCAGCCCCAGGCTCTCGGTCAAATAGTTGATCACCTCCTTGGAGCGGTGTTCATCCATTTTGGAAAATGCCTCGTCCACTAACACCATGCGCAGGTGGCTTTTGCCCTCGTTAAAACGGAAGGCGGAGGTAATAGCGGCACTGCGAATAATATAGGCCGGGGTCTCCAGCTGGCCGCCGGAACCGGTGCCGTACTGGCTCAGCGCAATGGGCGCCTTGCCATCCGGCTCTTTGTAGATTTCGTAATTGCGGTAATTGCGGTAATCCGCCACCCGCTCCAGTTCTCGCAGGGCTTTGTGTTCGTCCTCGTCCAGCAGCATGCGCATCAGGTTGTCGCGGACCTGGTTGCCTTTTTTACTGAATTTCAGCTCAAACAACGTGGTGCCATCCCCCAGGCTGGGATTATCGATCACCTCTTTAAAGAACTGCCAGTACTCCTTGTACTCGGGCACCCACTGCCAATCGAAGCGGAAGCTCTCCCGGTCAGCGCCAAAGCGGTGGTGTTGTAGCTCTGCGTTGAGGTCCTCGAGGGTTTTCTTGCCGTCGTTGATCGCCTGGTAGATAGAGTGGCAGAGGTTGGTGACAAAGGTGTTATTAAAGCTGAGTTTGAGCGCTTCCAGTTTTTCGTATTTAGCCGCCAGGATATTGTTTTTCAGGCGGTTGTGGATATTGTCCAACTGGGCCTGGGCGGTACAGATATCCTTAAAAAAGGCAACATCGTGTTCGCGGCCAAAATCCGGTTCAAAACTAACCGTATCCGCCGGACGGCACTGCTGGTTGTGGGCCATCACCGCCCTAACCAGCCCGTGAGCACAGCTGTTCAGTTCCGTCGCCAGGCTGTCGCGCTGATTGCAGAGTACCGTGAGGTTGTCGCTGGCAGCCTCCCGGTCGGCGATTTCCAGGCGTTGCTCCAGGTCAAAGTCGCTCCAGTGCGCCGCGACACTGCGCAGCCCCTTTTCCGCCTGATCCACCTGCGCCTGAACCGTATCCTGCAGCCCCCCCAGCTCGGCGCACAACTTGTCCAGCTGTTTGAGTTTGGCTTCCTGTTTACCGGCCTGTTTTTGCAGTTCACCCAGGCGGAAGTCCTGCTGGTCTTCCTGATCGCGCAGCCCCTGCAGCTGCTCGTCCATAGCGGAAAAGTCTCTGACATCCAGCTGCTCCAGTGCCAGCTCCGCGGTGCGCAGCTCCCGATGACGGCTGAGCATTTCTTGCAGAATATCCGCAAAACGCAGGGGCACCACGCTGTCAAAGGCCTTCAGCAGCTCGCTCACCTCTTTGTTGCGGTCGCAGGCCTGTTGCCACTCGTGAGTCAACGCTTGCAGCTCCCTTCGTTTGGCCTCCAGCGCCCGTTCCCGGGCCCCCTGGCCGAACACCAGTTCACTGTCGGGCAAGTCGCAGCGGAACATGGCATAGTTGCCGGACCCCATGCAATCGCGGGTGACGCCGCGGCGAGTTTTGCGAAGCTCCTCGGCGTCGCTCACCTGCTCGACATTACCATAACTGGCCACCAGGTAATGTTTGGCCGTGGCGTGGTGAAATTCCATGCGGTGGATGATGGAGTGTTTGGAGAGGCTGAGTTTTTCCGCATCACGGCGGGCTTTTTCGCCTTGGATCACCCGCGCGCGGCTGTCGCGTCCAGGCAACCCCCGCACAATGGCGATGGCTTCGGCTTCATATTCCGGCGCCACAATAATGCCAAACCGGGCGCCGCCGATATAACCTTCGATGGCCGACTGCCAGGCGCTGTCGTTGACCTCGACATAATCACACAGCACCCGCGCATCCGCGTCCGGATAGTGTTTATCAATCGCCTCCAGGGCGGTGCGAACCGGTGCCGGGTAGGTTTTTTGCCGTCCCTGTAAACTATCGATCTCCAGTTGTTTGCGCTCTACGTGTCGCTGCAGACTGGCCATATCCTGTTCGCGCTTGGTCGCCTCACGGGCCAGCTGGTCGCGCAGGCTCCCCCTGTTTTGCAAACTGGAGAGCTGTCCATCTTTTCCTCCGGGATGGTGAAACGCCTTGTTGTGCAGCAGATCAACCCAGTGGTTGTGAGCGCGCTGTACTTCCAGCGCATCATCCATATTGGATTCCAGCGGCGCGATGTCAATCCAGTCGCGCCCCAGCAGGCTGTGCAGATCGATTTCCACCTGGTTCTGCAATTGTCCCAGGATTTGAGCCCCTTTTTTCAGGCCCTTGTCCGCTAAGGCCGGCAGACTTAATGCCAGCGAAGTTTTGTTGAGGGCATACAGGGTACGCGCCGCTGCCTCACTGTTGCGCTGGCGAATCTGGTCCTGGGCCAACAGGGGTTCGGCCAGGGCGTGTAACCGGTCATGGCACTGCTTGATAGTGGTTTCCAATTGGTCCTTGTCACGCAGGGCGGGAATGCCCAGGCGCTGGGCCTCCAGCTGGCGCCCCTGATCCCGCAACTCCTTGCGGCGGGCTTCCGCCACCTGCCGCTCCTGGCCGTTGGCGACAATGGCTTCACGCAGTCCCTGCTGTTCCCGCTTGGCCTCCAGGTAGCGCTGCTGCTCCTGCAAAAAGCGGCACTGGGCCTGGCTGTACTGGAGCACATTGAAATCCAGCCATTGATTGATATAGCCCCTGGCCAGACCGTCAGCGTGGTTGAGCAGGCTGATGGACTCGCGCAGGGTGCGCGCCTCGCTCTCCATGCCGTGAATGATTTTCAGCAGGCTGGAAACGTTGCGAATGGCCTCCCCCAGGTCCTTGGGTTCCAGGATTTCGTTGGCCACAAAATCGTTGATGCTTTTAACCGGTTTATAGGCCATAAAGCGGGAAAAGGCCCGCGCGGCATTCATCGCCTCGCGCTCGGACACCGCATCCGGTTTACCTCGCAATACCCCGTACAGACGACACAGGTAGCTCTTTTTCTTGTCGTATTTCTCCACCGCCTGGGCGCCAAACTCTTTGCGCAGCAGGTTGTAGAGGTCCTTGAGCGGTGTGATATACCGCCCGGCAATATCCTCCCGTACCAAGTGGCCAAGGCTTAACTGCTCGCCGGGCAGAATCAGAAACTGGATCTCGTCCAGACGTGCGATACGCTGGTTGCCCGCCTCGTCCAGGTGCGCGCGCATGGCGATCACCGCCGTAAAGGGTTCGGCGTCCTCCCCTTTGGTGGGGTGAAATACCGCCGCCAGGTAACCGTCGCAATCGTGGGGTCGGGCGTAGGAGCCGTCGTCACAGCCCAGCACATAGGAAGCCAGAGTACGCACTTGTTTGCCGCGCCCGCGCTGACTGGCCTCTTCCTGACCCGGGTTAAAGTGAAAGAGGTTGTCGTGAGCGGCAGTCATCACCGTCTGGATGGCATCGGCCGCCGTGGTTTTACCGGAGCCATTGCCGCCGGAGAACAGCGAGATGGGGCCAAAATCGAATTCCAGCTGCGGGATATTGCCCCAGTTGACGTAGATAAACTTTTTCAGATACATGTTGTGGCTTTACTCTTCGCTGATCGCCTCTTCCGGCAGTTCGCTGGCTGCAAACGCATCCTCACCTCTTAATCCGTCGAGTACATCGTCGGCGATAAAACTCACGATCAGAGGCCGGATCCGCAACCAACTGTCACTCTGTTCCAGAGCGTCTTCACCGCTGTAGTCGATCAACCGCAATTGGCGCAGACGCCGAAACATAGCCCGCCGCTCCGTGACCTGATCCGGCAGCTGCCGCTGCAGCAGGTTTTTCAGGGAGATCATTAACGCTTCCAGCGGAAGGCGGACACAGCCCTGTTCGTCCACCTGTCCTTCGCGCAGGGCCTTGTCGTACTCCGCCCGCAGCACCAACACCAACGCCACGTCCTGCTGGTTCAAACGGGCGCGCAGACCGCCGTTAAAGGGGGTGTCATTATCGTCTTCCAGTCCCGGCACTCGCGCCCCCGGTGGTACCAGACGTACAAACTGGAAACGGTTGTCGTGCAATATACGTATGCCCAACAGGTCAAAGTAATCACGCACCACACTTTCCAGACGCAGAAACAGGTCGTAGTACTGTTGCTCGATCTGGCTCTCGTCGCGGCAGAGCACACCGTAGTCCAACAGTCGCAGCAGCAGATCGCTCAAACGTTCGCTGCTGATACCCTCCTGTTGCAAAGTAGGGGCCAGGAATTGGAGAAAGCTGTTCATGGGCTAATTCAAAAGTTCTGTCAGTCAGAGCGCTCTTCGCTCACCAATTTGATCGTGAAGGTGTCAAAGCGCTGGAAATAATCGTTGCTGGCGACTTCGCCATTGGGGGTAACTTCGAAGCGCAGTTCGCTGCTGAGATTGCTGTCCGAAGCCACTTCAATCGCATGGGCGGCAGCCAGCAGATCACGGGCGTTTTGCACCGGCAGGTGGCGGGTATCCACCTGGCCAACGGCGGTCAGTGCCTCGCGCACGTAATTCCGCACAGTTGTATCGGATACCATAAACGCCTGATCCAGCAGTTGCTGCACATACAGCTCCTTGCGTGCGTCCACATCAAACCCCAGATCGTCGTCATCAAACACACTGGTGATCAGCCGCGACTGGCGGGGCGTGTGCAAACGCACCTGGGCTGGATCCACAAAACCGGCCTGCAAACTCAGCAACTGGTCGCCAGCAGCCTGCAGGCGCGACGCCTGTTCGTCCGCGGGCAACTTCGAAAGCGCCTTACAGATGTCGAGCACATCGCTGTGTTGTTGCACAGCCAGGTAACTGAGTTGGCGGATAATGATATCGGCCCGCTGGGTAAAACTGTGCAATGCCTTGCGCAACGCCGGCAGCATCACCTCGCTGGCATTGCGCAGGCGGGCGTCGATGGTATCGAGCAGATTCCACAGCAGCGACTGCCCTTCCACCACGTGCTCCGGCATCAGCTCCCGCAGGCGAAATTCCGCCTGGGCTTTCCACTCTTTGCGCTTGCGGCGAATCTTGCGTACCAGCTCGGCAATCTCGTCCCGGTATTTTTCCACACTGTCGGCGGACAGGCGCACCGATAGATCCGGCTGGAAGCGCTTTTCCATAAATTCGAAGAATTGATCGCTGGCTTGCTGCACCAATTGCCGCGCTTCCACTTCCCGCACCAACTGCCGCTTGCGCTCCTCCAGCTCTGCAATAATATCGGTGAAATCGCTGATAATGCGCTCGGAACACTCGTAGGCGTCCAGCAGATCGTGCACTTCGCCGCTGTCACAAAACGCCTGCAGACTGTTACGGGTGTTGCGGGTGTTGCGGTGTCGGGTGCGCACCCGAGTGCTGTCGGTCTCCACAAACGGCTGGGTAAACAGGCGTCCAGCGCGACTGAAACCAAAGGTGCTTTGCAAAGTCGCATCATCCACCTGTTTTTCCAACCAGCCGGCTTCTATCAGGCGGTTGAGAATAAAGGTGGCCAGTTCTCGCTGGGATTTAAAGCGGCCCTCGCCGGCGGGCTCGCTCTCCGCCTCGCTCTCCACGTCGATATCCAGTACGGGTGCCCGTGCAATCGCCTCCTGGAAGATATCCATCAGCTGGTCGCGATTGAGGGAGTAACCGTAATCTCGCAGATCGGTGTAGAGGCGCTGGTACAACAGGCGCAGGCATTGCACCACCACTTCGCGATATTTGCCAATCAGGGGTTTAAAGAAATGCTGGCGTTGATCGTCAAAAAACATGCCGTGAAAAACTCAACTATTAGACGCAAGAATAGATGCTTTAGGGTAAAACAGCATTAGATACAGTTTTTACCGAAAATCCGCATCTCTTCATCGGTCCATTTGGCGTTGGGTTTTTCCAGCATGGCATCGCACCAGAGTTCATCGGCCACAATGGTGTCACCGTCCGTAGCGACAGATCTCGCAGAAGGGGTGTCGTTAATCAGGTACAGACCAAACATTAACGTCACAGCCCCCACCAACAGCAGGCACAAAACCATGAGATATTTTTGCATTGATTACTTTAACACACAGTGCTTGGCAAAATCCCCTGCCTCATTTGCGGTCCAGTCGCCTTTGGGTTTTTCTTTCATGTCGGCACACCAGGCATCGCTGCCCACTTCCGGCGCGCAGCCGGTCAGCCACAATACACTCACGACAACGCCGGCAATGGTACTAAGCGTTTTCATAGTTTTTATTCCTAATGGTCTATGCGGTTTTAGGGTGGTTTACGCCAGCCAGTCGGCCAGATCTTCGGCGTAATAGGTAATAATCAGGTCCGCACCGGCACGTTTAAACGCCATCATGGTTTCCAGAACAATCGCTTTTTCGTCTACCACACCGGCATTGGCGCCCGCCTTGATCATGGCGTACTCCCCGCTGACGTGGTAAACCGCCAGTGGCAGGTGGGTGTGTGCGCGGATATCGGCGAGGACATCCAGATAAGCCAAACCGGGCTTAACCATCAACAGATCCGCACCTTCGGTCTCATCCTGTAGAGATTCCGCCAGGGCTTCGCGGCCATTGGCCGGGTCCATCTGGTATGTCTCGCGGGTACCTTTGAAGCTGCTGTCCACCGCGTCGCGGAAAGGGCCATAGAAAGCTGAGGCGAACTTGGTGGAGTAGGACATCACCGGAATATGGCTAAAACCGGCTTCGTCCAGGGCTTCGCGGATCGCTGCGATCATGCCGTCCATCATGCCCGAGGGGGCAATCATATCCACGCCCGCCCTGGCGGAGGCCACCGCCTGTTTCTGCAGGTTGGCCAGGGTCAGATCGTTGTCGACGTCTTGAAAACCCGATCCGTCATTGCACACCACGCCGCAGTGGCCGTGGTTGGTGTACTCGCAGAAACAGTTGTCGCTGATCACCAACATCTCTGGCTGTGCAGCCTTGGCGGCGCGGATCATACGCGACTGCAGGCCCTCGTCCGCCCAGCTGTCGCTACCCACGTCGTCTTTGTGAGTGGAAACGCCAAACAGCAACACCGCTTTGATGCCTTTGTTCCAGGCCCGCTGGATCACCGCCGGCAGCTCCGCCTCCGGGTAGCGGTAGATACCGGGCATACTGTCAATTTCAACCTTTTCCGTGCTGTCTTCTTCCACAAAGACAGGGAGTATAAAGTCGTTGACCGAGAGCTGGGTTTCCCGCACCAGGTCGCGCAACACCGAAGTTTTGCGCAGGCGGCGGAAACGGAATTCGGGGGTCACTGTCATGGTTTAACTCTCCTGTCCCTTACTCGCGGTGCCACTCATTATTCGCGCCTCCACTTCGTGCCTTGGGCCGAATCTTCCAGCACCACGCCGGCTTCACTGAGCTGGTTGCGGATTTCATCGGCGCGGGCAAAGTTTTTATCCTTTTTGGCCTGGGCCCGCTCGGCGATCAGGGTCTCGATCTCGACGGCGCTGATTCCCTCTTCCCCGACGGTGGTGCTGAACCAGGTCTCCGGGTCTTCGGTCAACAGTCCCATCAGGTTGGCAGCTTTCAACAGCAAGCCTTTCAGGACGGGCTTTTCCTCGTCTGTGGCTTTGTTCAGGGACTTCGCCAGCTGGTGTAGTTCACCGAGGGCGATCGGTGTGCTCAGGTCGTCCAGCAGCGCGTCGTATACGGGCTGTCCCGCAAGCCCGACGCTGTCGTCGGCGACCACGTCCTGCACTTCGCGCAGGGCGATATAGAGGTGATCCAGGCTGTGCTTGGACTGGTCCAGCAGCTCTCTGGAAAAATCCAGCTCCGAACGGTACTGGGCGGAGAGCAGCGCATAGCGGATCACTTCCCCCTTGTAGAGTGCCAGCAATTCACGCACGGTGCGGAAGTTACCCAGGGACTTGGACATCTTCTCGCCGCCGATATTGATATAGCCATTGTGCATCCAGTAGCGCACATACTCCTTGTTATCGTGGGCGCAGCAGCTCTGGGCCAGCTCATTTTCGTGGTGCGGGAAAATCAGGTCGCGACCACCACCGTGGATATCGATAGTCTCGCCCAGGTGTTTCTCGATCATGGCGGAACACTCCAGGTGCCAGCCCGGGCGGCCCCGGCCCCAGGGGCTGTCCCAGCCAGGTTCGCTGTCGCTGGAGGGTTTCCACAGCACAAAGTCACCGGCGTATTTTTTGTAGGGCGCCACTTCCACCCGCGCACCGTCGAGCATATCTTCCAGGGAACGGTTGGAAAGCTTGCCGTATTCGGGCATGGACTGTACATCAAACAGCACGTGGCCTTCGGCGGCGTACGCGTGGCCCTTATCGATCAATGCCTGCACCATGGAAATCATTTCCGGAAGGTGTTCAGTGGCGTAAGGCACGACGGTGGGCTCCAGGTTGTTGAGCTGGGCCATGTCCTTGTCAAACTCCTGGGTATAACGTGCCGCCAAGGCGGAAATCTCTTCGCCGTTTTCGGCGGCGGCTTTCATGATCTTGTCGTCAATATCGGTGATATTGCGAGCGTAGGTCACATCGTCGTACAGGGTCTGCAATACGCGAAACAGGGTATCAAACACCACCACCGGGCGGGCGTTGCCAATATGCACCAGGTTGTAGACGGTGGGGCCGCACACATACATTTTCACGCAGTCGGGTTTCAGTGGTTGAAACGCCTCTTTCTGGCGGCTTTTGGTGTTGTAAATCGTTAACGTCATAACACTTTCTCTAGGGGGCTTGGAGCCCAAATCAAACCTTGTTGGCCCAAAGGCCACTTATTGAGCGGTTAAATCCGTATATTACCCTTTTTCCGATTAAACCTTATTAGCCCAGGTGTCTTTAAGACCGATGGTACGGTTGAACACAGGCTTTGCCGCCGAGCTGTACTTGCTGTCGAGGCAGAAGTAACCTTCGCGCTCAAACTGATAAGGCGAGCTGACCTTTGCTTCAGCGAGGCCAATCTCTCCCTTGCAACCCGAGAGAATGGTCAGCGACGCGGGGTTGAGGGTGTCGAGGAAGTTTTTGTCGCCGGCATCCGGGGCCTCGTCGCTGAACAGGCGATCGTACAGACGCACCTCACAGTCCAGGTTTTGGGTTGCCGACACCCAGTGGATCACACCGCGGGGTTTAATACCCTCGGGTGGATTTTCGCCTACCGTCCCCGGTACCAGGCTGGCGCGCACTTCCAGGATCTCGCCATTATCGTCTTTGACCACGTCATCGGCCTTGATCACATAGGCGCCGCGCAGCCGCACATACTCACCCAGCACGAGGCGTTTGAACTTCTTGCGCGAGAGGGTGGTGTCTTCGGTAAAGTCGGCGCGGTCGATATACAGCTCGCGGGTAAACGGCAGGCTGCGTTCACCCAGACTGTCGTCATTGGGGTGTACCGACTGGCTCATCCGCTCCACCGTACCGTCGTCCATATTGGTGACCACCACCTTGAGCGGGTGCAACACACACATGGCCCGCGGCGCGGTGTTGTTGAGGTCGTCACGCACACAATACTCCAGCTGGCCGACATCGATGGTACTGCCGGATTTGGTGACACCGATCATGTCACAGAAGTTGCGGATTGAGGCAGGGCTGTAACCGCGGCGGCGCATACCGGAAATGGTGGGCATACGGGGGTCATCCCAGCCGTCGACATGTCGCTCGTCCACTAGCTGCTTTAGCTTGCGCTTGGAGGTGACGGTGTAATTCAGCTCCAGCCGCGCGAACTCGTACTGGTGCGGCTCGTGGGGCACCGGCAGGTTCTCGATAAACCAGTCGTACAGGGGGCGGTGGTCGGCAAACTCCAGGGTACAGATAGAGTGAGTCACCCCTTCGATCGCATCCTCCTGACCGTGAGCAAAGTCGTAGGTGGGGTAGATACACCACTTGTCACCGGTCTGGTGGTGGCTCTCTTTGCGGATGCGGTACAGGATGGGGTCGCGCATATGCATATTGGGTGAGGCCATATCGATCTTGGCCCGCAGCACACATTCGCCCTCCTCAAACTCGCCGTTTTTCATACGCTTGAACAGGTCGAGGTTCTCCTCCACCGCGCGGTTGCGGTAAGGGCTGTCTTTGCCCGGCTTGGTCGCCCAGCCGCGGAACTGACTGGCCTCTTCGGCGCTCAGGTGGCAAACGTAGGCTTTTTCCGCCTTGATCAGGTGGATGGCCCAGTCGTAGAAGGTGTCGAAGTAGTCTGAGGCGTAGCGTACCTCACCAGCCCACTTAAAACCCAGCCAGCTGACATCGCGCTTGATCGCGTCGACGTATTCCTGCTCCTCTTTTTCGGGATTGGTATCGTCAAAACGCAGGTTACACTCGCCGCCGAACTCCTGCGCCATGCCGAAGTTCAGGCAGATGGATTTGGCGTGGCCAACGTGCAGGTAGCCGTTGGGCTCCGGGGGGAAGCGGGTGATAACCTTGTTAACCTTACCCTCTTCCAGGTCCTTGGTGATGATTTGCTGGATAAAATGCAGCGGCTTTGTGTTTTCGCTCATGCGTTTTAATTTACACCTTTTGTTCCATTTGACGCTTTTTACACGCAATATTTACGCATTTGTGGGTCTATAATGGTCTTTTAGCCTCAGTCGAGGCGTTTTGCCAGGCCCAAAGAGGGGCATTATACCGGTTGTGAACCCGGTAAACAGGCCCGCTGGCGGAAAAAACCCAGGATTGGAATACAGACCCGCAAAGCGTCCAAAAAACCACCATTTTGTCGGCCATTCAGACGCCCCAAAGGCGCTTGGAGGTCCGATTGGCCTGTACGGTTCCCATTACGTCCACTACCTTTTATGATGTGCCCTTTTCGGCAGCCAGACTTTATATGCCGCGCCGAACAGAACCTCACTTAGATTTAACCAGGAACACAGCCATGATTACTCTACATACCAATTTCGGTGACATCCAACTGGCGCTGGATTTTGACAAAGCGCCCAAAACAGCCGCCAATTTCAAGCAATACGCCGAAGACGGCTTCTACAATGGCACCATTTTCCATCGCGTGATCGATGGCTTTATGATTCAGGGTGGCGGTTTCACCGAGGACATGGCGCAGAAAGACACTCGTGCTCCCATTGAGAATGAAGCCGATAACGGTCTCAGCAACGACACCGGCACCATCGCCATGGCCCGCACCATGGATCCCCACAGCGCCTCTGCCCAGTTCTTTATCAATGTGAAGGACAATGGCTTTTTGAACCACACCAGCAAGGATACCCAGGGCTGGGGTTACTGTGTGTTCGGCAAAGTGACCGAGGGCATGGATGTGGTTAACCAGATCAAGGGCGTGAAAACGGGTAACAAGGCTGGCCACCAGGATGTACCCGTGGACGCCGTGGTGATCGAAAGTGTGACAGTTGAAGGCTAATTGCCTTGCCGATGAGCACCTACTTTATTTCAGATTTACATCTCGACGAAACGCGCCCGGTTATCAGCCGGGCGTTTTTCGATTTTCTCGACCAAAAGGCCCGGGGGGCAGATGCCCTGTACATTCTGGGCGATTTTTTTGAGGTCTGGGTCGGGGATGACGATGACAGTGCCTATAGTCGCGAAGTTGTGGCGCGATTGCGTGAGTTCAGTGACTCTGGCACCCCGCTCTTCTTTATGCACGGTAACCGGGATTTTCTCGTAGGCGAACAGTTCTGTCGGGAGGCTGGTGCGACGCTGCTGGGCGACCCGACGGTGATAGACCTTTACGGCAAACCGGTATTACTGATGCACGGGGACAGTCTGTGTACCCGCGATACGGAATATATGGCTTTTCGCCAGCAGGCCCGCTCTCCAGAGTGGCAGCAGGCGTTACTCGCCCAGCCACTGGAAGCCCGCCGCGCCTTTGCCCGGAATGCGCGCCAGCAGAGCAAATCCATGAACAGTCTCAAGGCTGAGGATATTATGGATGTCACCCCCAGTGAAGTGGTGGCTGCGCTGGAGAGGCACAATGCACAAATCATGATCCACGGCCATACCCATCGCCCGGATTGTCACGAACTGGTGGCCAATGGTTCACCAGCCCAGCGCTGGGTACTGGGGGATTGGGGGGCTTATATGTGGTGGATTGAGGCTTCTGCGGATGGTGCTTTGGTTCAGCATAAGGCGCGGATTGAGAGTTGAGTTGGTGCGGGGCTAAATTGTGACCTGACCTGGAGTGGCACGGTCGGGGACGGCGGCTTTTTTTCACGCTTTTTGTGAAAAAATGACTCCGTCCCCTTCAGAGGGTTCCACTCCCCCCTGCCGAGGCACCCGTCGCAGGTTACTCCGATCGTGTGATTTTCCGGGCTTTGGAGTGAATTTGTGGTGGTGCCTTCGTTTGGTGGGAGTGGCCCCATTCTAGGGGGACCCACCCAAAATATCCCCTGGGTTTTCCTCTTCCTCGACAATCTCTTCGAGACTCAAACTCAAACCACTACCAGTGCTGGATTGCGGTGTACTTTCACCAGTATCCCCTTGACCTGCCAGCTTAATCCGCAATCGAAGATTATTCTCAGAATCCGCGTTTTTCAGCGCCTCTTCCAGCGAAATCCGTCCCTCCTGATAGAGCTTGAACAAAGCCCCATCAAACGTCTGCATCCCCAGGTTCTCGGACTTCTCCATAGTCTCCTTGATACTCTCAAACTCACCCCGGAGAATCAGCTCCTCTATCGTCTTGGTTCCCAACAGAATCTCCACCGCCGCACAGCGCTTGCCATCCACCGTGGGCACCAACCGCTGCGACACAAACGCTCGCATATTCATCGCCAAATCCATCAGCAACTGCCGACGGCGCTCCTCCGGAAAGAAGTTGATAATCCGATCCAACGCCTGGTTAGCGTTGTTCGCGTGCAACGTCGAAATGGCCAAGTGGCCAGTCTCCGCAAATGCCAGCGCATGCTCCATCGTTTCCCGATCCCGGATCTCCCCGATCAGAATCACATCCGGCGCCTGGCGCAACGTGTTTTTTAACGCATTGTGCCAATTGCGGGTATCCACTCCCACCTCGCGCTGATTCACTATGCACTTCTTGTGTCTGTGAACATATTCAACCGGGTCTTCAATGGTGATGATATGACCGCCAGCGGTGGAGTTGCGGTGATCGATCAGCGCCGCCAACGAAGTGGACTTACCGGAGCCGGTGCCTCCCACAAACAGAATTAACCCCCGCTTGCTCATAATCACCTCTTTGAGCACGGGTGGCAGTTTCAGGTCGTCAAAGTTGGGAATTTCGGTCTGGATATTGCGGGCAACGATGGATACCTCGTTGCGCTGCTTGAAGATATTGATCCGAAAACGCCCCACCTTGGGAATCGAAATCGCCAGGTTCATCTCCAGTTCGTGTTCGAACTCCTCCCGCTGCTCCTCGTCCATGACCGACTCGGCGATAGCACTAATCTGCCCGGGTTGCATGGGCGCCTTTTCCAGCGGCTTTAACACACCCTGGAATTTGGCACAGGGCGGTGCGCCGGTACTGAGGTAAAGGTCGGAACCATCGTTTTTGGCCAGAATGCGTAAATAATCCGTAAATTCCATTGTTTTCCCCCTTGTGCCCTTACCAAAGAGCATCCCTTTTAGAATATATCCACAATTAGTCGAGAATCAGCCCCCACACAAACAGAAGCCAACCTGATCACCCTTTAATCAATTGTCCTAAACTGTGCCCCTCGATCGCTCAAAAACTGATGCAGTTCAGTCACCTTAACCTCTGGCAAGGCCACTTGCAGTGCTACGGCAGCAGTGTAGGTGCAGTCCAACACCTGTCCCTGATGTTGTGTCAACCAGTGGCGGACCGCCTGCTCCTGAGAGAAGCCGCAGTTCACCAGGCACTCGGTTAACGCCACCCGCTCCTGAACTTCCAGGATCTCCATCGCCTGCTGGGTAGCCGTGGAATAAGCCCGCACCAGCCCACCCGCACCGAGTTTGATACCACCAAAGTAGCGGATCACAACCACCATGATGTCCCCCACTCCCTTGTGTTGCAACACGTTGAGGATCGGTTTCCCGGCTGTGCCGCTGGGTTCTCCATCATCGGACATGGCTGCACTGGCGGCATTGTTGGGGTTGCCCAGCAGATAGGCCCAGCAGTGGTGGCGGGCATCGGGATAGTCGGCTCTGGCCTGAGCCAGAAACGCCATGGCGCTGTCGCGATCCCGCGTGTAGGCAATGCGGGTGATGAATCGGCTTTTTTTAATTTCGTAGGTCCGTTCACAAGGGCTGGCTGGGATCGAGTATGTCATAACAACACAATTGCGACAATAATGGTAGACTGATAGGCAGAAGCTTCCCGCTCCTGCCGCGGCTCAGTATACCCCAGGAGCCCCAGTATGTTAGCAGGGGCAATGCCGATCGAACACCACAATAACGCATTGGATATACCATCGAAAGGACACCACATGCCGGCAATTAAAAAGCGCTTATCCCTAGTTGCACTCACCATGGTTGCTGTTGTTTTGGGACTGAACCTGGGTGCTTGCAGCTCTGGCACAACCCTGCCAAGGATGGGTAAGACCCACTCGAGTCCAGTGGAGCAGCTCAACAATCCCTGGTACCAGTCTGCCCAGCAAACTCTCCGGGAGCACCAGCAACAGACACGTATCCAGGGTCCCACCAAAAACATTATTTTATTTGTCGCCGATGGTCACGGCATTACTTCCAATACGGCGTTGCGTATTCTCGATGGCCAACGAGCCGGCAAACCAGGGGAGGAACACATACTCAGTTATGAACATTTCCCCCACCTGGCGTTATCCAAAACCTACAACACTGATGCCCAGGTACCCGACTCCGCCGGTACCGCCAGTGCTATGCTCACCGGTATAAAAACACGCCGCGGCATGATTGCCGTTGATGAGACTGTGAAACGGGGCGACTGTGTGACGGCGCAACAACACACGGTGACTACCGCACTGGAGCTTGCAGAAAAAGCCGGTATGGCAACCGGTGTGGTGACGACTGCCCGCCTGACCCACGCTACCCCCGCGGCCAGCTACGCCCACAGTGCCGATCGCGGTTTTGAAGATGACAGTGCCTTTACTGAGGTACAGAAAGCCGCTGGCTGCCGAGACATTGCGGCCCAATTAGTTGAGTTCCCCTTTGGTGACGGGATTGAGGTAGCCATGGGCGGCGGGCGGCAACATTTTCTGCCCCAAGCGGTTACGGACATTGAGGGCGAACCGGGACTGCGCACCGACGATCGCAATCTGGTGGAGGAGTGGCAACAGCGCTTCCCCGATGGCCAGTATATTGAAACCCAGGCACAGTTTGAGCAGCTGGCCTTGCGCGCCCCGGTGCTGGGCCTGTTTAATCCCTCACATATGGCCTTTGAAGTGGACCGTCACCTGGACAAGGGCGGCGAGCCCTCACTGGCAGACATGACCGAACAGGCCATTCGCGTGCTGCAGCAAAACAGGCGCGGTTATTTCTTGCTGGTGGAGGGCGGTCGCGTTGACCACGGCCACCATGCCGGCAACGCTCACCGCGCCCTCGAAGACGGCCGCGCCTACGCCGCGGCCATTGCCCGGGCCGCTGCATTAACCAGCGAACAGGACACGCTGATTATCGCCACCGCCGACCACTCCCACACTCTGACCATGGCCGGTTACGCCAGCCGCGGCAACCCGATCCTGGGACTCTCGGACACCCGCGACGCCCAAGGTAATCGCATCCCCCGTCTGGCCAATGATGGACTCCCCTACACCACTCTGGGTTACGCCAATGGTCCCGGTGCAACCCACGCCAAGCGCACGGATCTGGACAATGATCAGGTGCGACACAAAGACTACCGTCAGGCGGCGCTGATACCCTTGAACAGTGAGACCCACGGCGGTGAAGACGTGGCGATCTACGCCCGCGGCCCCGGCGCCTGGCTATTCGACGGTACCGTTGAACAGCACTATATCTTTCATGTGATGGATAGCGTTGCACCCTGGTAATCAAAGAAAAGTCGCCACCGCCACCCGACAGCGAAGACCTTTCCCTTTTGGTTATGCACCCTTATCCCGATTCCGGTCAGGCAGGCCTGGCCGAGACTATCTATACTTACACTCCACCAGATGTGATCTGCAGAGAGGTACCCCATGCAATACACCGACTATCACCCCGCCCAACTTGATAAAAATGCACTGACCGAATTACAAGCCCTCGAAAACAGCTTGGGCAAGGTTCTGCTTGCCTTTGAACACGACGCAAAACCCGCCGATCTCTCCGACACTCAAGTGAAAGACCTTCAATCGCTGGAGGGCAAGCTGGGGGTAACCATCGTGGCCTACTCAACCACTATCAATTAGGCGTCTGACCTACTGTTAACCCTCGCCGGGTTAACAGTGTATTGGATGCGCCTGCCAAGGCGTGTGCAGTTACTGGCAGACAGCTTCGGGCACCGGCACCCCACTGTGGAACCGGAACAACGGGTCAGGGCTTAGAATGGCCTCCTGCTCGAGTGTCAGGAAGAAGGCAATGCGGTCTTCGATCGGTTCCTCAGCGTAATGCCGCGCCAGGTTTAAGTAGTCCTTGTAGTGGCGGGCTTCAGACTTGAGTAACGACAGGTAAAACTTTTGCAACTCAGGGTCCAGGTGCGGAGCGAGTTTCTCGAACCGTTCACAGCTGCGAGCCTCGATAATGGAACCGACAATCAGGGTATCGATAAACGAGGGCTTTTGTCCCTTGCGGATATGTCTGGCCAGGGATGAGGCGTAGGTGGAGGCCTTGATCGCCCGATAGGTGATGCCCCGCTGCTTCAGGATCTTGATTACCTGTTCAAAGTGGACCAGTTCCTCCCTGGCCAAGCGACTCATTTTGTTAAGCACGTCCAGTTTACCCGGATTCTTGCTCATCAAAGTCATGGCCGACTGGGCCGCTTTCATCTCATTAGCAGCATGGTCGATCAGGATGATATCCAGGCTATCGCGGGCTTTCTCCACCCAACTGTCAGGTGTGCGGCAAAGCAAATAGTCGAGAATTTCAGAAATATCGGTCATGGCACAATCTACAGGGCAACCTCGGCCACCTGGCCGGGGGCGAAATAGCGGTCGTAGTGGGCACTGGAAAGAAGGTAATAGTCCCGGTCTATCGCCTCTTTGATCGCTACCAAAGACACGTGTTTCCAGGCGGGCTGCAATTGCACCCCATAGACAGCGAGGTCGGTAATTTGACTGGCGCCGGCACGCAGCAGGTCATTAACCCAGCAGTAGGGAGACTGGTCCTCTTTGAATTGAATCTGCTGATGTTTGATTTGAGTCAGCAACAGCGCTTGATCCAGTACCTCTATCTTGTTTCGTACCACCTGGGCCAAAAACGTCTCCAGGCGTTTGGCGATGGTGAAACGCTGCTCTAGATCATAGGCATTCCAATCGATCACCTCGTGGGCGAAGCGTTTGCAGCCGCGACAGACAGTGTCCCCAATGCCTGTTGAACAGATACCCACACAGGGCGTTCTCACCGGTTTAAACACACAGGTTCCTCAAAGCGGAAGATGGCACAACAGGTGCGCTATCCTACCATGACTAGCGCCTGGTGGAAGTGGTCAATACCGGCTAAATTGGGCGTCCATCACATTGCTCCTGGCACAAAGCGGCCGAGCAGGCCGCCCACACACCCTGATTTCAAGTAGCTCGAAATACTATAAATCAGTGCTACCCTTGTATAAACATTGAGCTCTGCACCCTACCATTCACCCCATTTATAGTGGCTATAAGTAGTTGAATTCCATGATAACTTAACTAAAAGCGGCAATTCGTGTAGAATTCGCGCCCCGTCTACGGTGTGTTTTGTAGAAAAACTACACCGGGAGCTGATCGGTGTGTGTCGCCGATAGCCTCCCGTCCCAGAGATCCTGGTTTCGGGAGTAAGTCACAGAAACAGAGGAAAACAACCGTGCTTGAAGCTTATCGTAACCACGTAGAAGAGCGCGCGGCCCAGGGTGTACCACCCAAGCCGTTGAACGCCGAGCAAGTAGCAGGTCTGGTGGAGCTGCTGAAGAATCCCCCAGCCGGTGAAGAAGAGACCCTCCTGGACCTGATCTCCAACCGCGTGCCCCCGGGCGTTGACGAGGCCGCTTATGTCAAAGCCGGTTTTCTGTCCGCCATCGTCAAAGGCGAAGCCACTTCCCCTCTGATCTCCAAAGAAGGTGCCGTCAAACTGCTGGGCAACATGCACGGCGGTTACAACATCGAGACCCTGGTAGCCGCCCTCGAAGACGCTGACCTGAGCGCCCTGGCTGCCGAAGAGCTGAAGCACACCCTACTGATGTTTGATGCCTTCCACGACGTGGAAGAAAAAGCCAAAGCCGGCAACGACAACGCCAAAGCGGTACTGCAATCCTGGGCCGACGGGGAGTGGTTCACCAACCGTGACAAGGTTGCCGAAAGCATCAAAATGGCTGTCTTCAAGGTTACTGGTGAAACCAACACCGATGACCTCTCCCCCGCCCCTGATGCCTGGAGCCGTCCTGACATTCCCCTGCACGCCCGCGCTGCCTACAAGATGACCCGCGATGGTCTGACCCCGGAAGAGCACGGCGTAACCGGCCCGATGAAGCAGATCGAGGAAGTGAAGGCCAAAGGCCTGCCAGTAGCTTTTGTCGGTGACGTTGTCGGTACCGGTTCCTCCCGTAAATCCGCTACCAACTCCGTACTCTGGTTCTTCGGTGACGATATCCCCGGCGTGCCCAACAAGCGCGGCGGCGGTGTCTGTATCGGTGGCAAAGTGGCTCCCATCTTCTTCAACACCATGGAAGATGCCGGTGCCCTGGTATTCGAAGCCCCGGTTGACCAGCTGAACATGGGCGACGTGATCGAAATCCGTCCCTACGACGGCAAGATCCTGGCCGAAGACGGTACTGTTCTGTCCGAGTTCGCTCTGAAATCCGACGTGCTGCTGGACGAAGTTCAGGCGGGCGGTCGTATCAATCTAATTATCGGTCGCGGCCTGACCGCCAAAGCCCGCGAATCCCTGGGTCTCGGTGAATCCGACCTGTTCCGCAAGCCGGTAGCCCCCGTCGATTCCGGTAAAGGCTTCTCCCTGGCCCAGAAGATGGTTGGCCGCGCCTGTGGTCTGCCGGAAGGCCAAGGTATCCGCCCGGGCACCTACTGTGAGCCCAAGATGACCACCGTTGGCTCTCAGGACACCACTGGTCCGATGACCCGTGACGAGCTGAAAGACCTGGCCTGTCTGGGCTTCTCCGCCGACCTGACCATGCAGTCTTTCTGTCACACCGCGGCTTACCCCAAGCCCGTTGATATAGACACCCAGCACACCCTGCCCGACTTCATTATGACTCGCGGCGGTGTTTCCCTGCGTCCGGGCGACGGTGTGATCCACTCCTGGCTGAACCGCATGTTGCTGCCAGACACCGTAGGTACCGGTGGTGACTCCCACACCCGTTTCCCCATGGGTATCTCCTTCCCGGCCGGTTCCGGTCTGGTGGCCTTCGCCGCTGCCACCGGCGTAATGCCGCTGGATATGCCCGAATCTGTACTGGTGCGCTTTAAAGGTGACATGCAGCCTGGTATCACCCTGCGTGACCTGGTACACGCCATTCCTTACTACGCCATCAAACAGGGCCTGCTGACTGTCGAGAAGAAAGGCAAGAAGAACATCTTCTCCGGCCGTATCCTGGAAATTGAAGGCCTGAAAGGCCTGACCGCTGAGCAGGCGTTTGAGCTGTCCGATGCTTCCGCCGAGCGTTCCGCCGCCGGTTGTACCATCGAGTTGGGCGAGGAAGCGATCAAAGAATACTTGACCTCCAACATCACCCTGCTGCGCTCCATGATTGCCGACGGTTACGGCGATCCCCGTACCCTGGAGCGTCGCGCGCAGAACATGGAGAAGTGGCTGGAAAATCCAAGCCTGCTGAAGGGCGACACCGATGCCGAATACGCAGCGGTGATCGAAATTGACCTCAACGACGTCAAAGAGCCGATCGTTTGCTGCCCGAACGATCCGGACGATGCCAAGCTGCTGTCTGAAGTGGCCGGCGACAACGTCGACGAAGTCTTTATCGGTTCCTGTATGACCAACATTGGCCACTTCCGTGCAGCCGGTAAGCTGCTGGAGCAACACGCCGGTGGTATCTCTACCCGCATGTGGCTGGCGCCGCCCACCAAGATGGACGAGCACCAGCTGATGGAAGAAGGCTACTACAACACCTTCGGCAAAGCCGGTGCCCGCACCGAAATGCCGGGTTGTTCCCTGTGTATGGGTAACCAGGCACGTGTGGCTCCGAACAGCACCGTACTGTCTACCTCTACCCGCAACTTCCCGAACCGCCTGGGTGACGGCGCCAATGTTTACCTGACCTCCGCGGAACTGGCTTCCGTGGGCGCCATCCTGGGTAAACTGCCGACGCCTGCCGAGTACATGGAATACGCGAAAAACATCGACGCTATGGCTGACGATATCTACCGTTACCTGAACTTCGATCAGATCGCCGAATTCCAGGCCAAGCATGACGAAGGCAAGAAAATCGCTGCCGTCCAGATCCAGGACGTCGCGGTTTAAGAGGCTACAAACCTCACAGGTAAACCTGATCCGTCAGATTTTACCCAAAAAACCCGCCTTTTCGGCGGGTTTTTTTATGCCTTAATAAAATTGTAAGTCGCACTTAATCTTTTCATATAATTGCCGATAGACTCTGGTGTGAAGCCCATTTCTGGACACGGAGTAAGCCATGACGTCCCTGAAAAACCTGTCTGTGAGAACCAAACTTTTTCTACTGATCTCGATTCCACTACTGGGGCTGATCTATTTCAGTGCACTCAAACTGGTGCAGGCCTCCGCGGTGGTAGACAATGCCGCCAAAATCGAACAACTGGTGAAAATTGCTTCAGCCAATGCCGCGCTGGTGCATGAAATACAAAAAGAACGCGGTGCCAGTGCCGGTTTTATCGATTCCAACGGCGAGAAATTTGGCAGTATTTTGGCCGATCAGTGGGAGGAAACCGGTCGCGCCCTGATAGAGCGGCAACGGTTGCTTGACGAGTATCTTGAAGAGCTGGAGGAGCCCGAAATCCAGCAAAAAACACAGCAGGTCAATCGCTGGCTGGAGGATCTGGAAGAGGTCCGTTCCCGAGTCTCAGATCTGGCGATCCCCATGTCGGATGCTGTTGCTTATTACACCCAAAATAATACGCTGTTGCTGGACATCGCCCCCCAGGCTGCCAAGTTGTCCACCGATGCCAAAGTCTCGCAGATGATTCAGGCCTATTATAACTTCCTGCAGGGTAAAGAGCGGGCCGGTATTGAACGGGCTGTACTCAGTTCCGCCTTCAGTGTGGATCGCTTTAAACCGGGGGTGTTTTCCAAATTTGTTGCGCTGGTTTCCGAGCAGACTGCCTACCTTTCCACGTTTGAAAGCTTTTCGGGAACCGACCAGGCCAATTTTTACCGTGATGCGATGGCGCACGATGCCGTAAAAGAAGTACAGCGTTTTCGGGACAAAGCCATTGAATACGCGGAATTTGGGAGTTTTAACGAAGACCCGACCTCTTGGTTTAAAGCGGCCACCGGACGCATCAACCAGCTGAAACGTGTAGAGAACAAACTCAGTGCCGATATCCTGCAATTCAGCGCACAGCAGCGGGAAGCCGCTTCCACAGCATTTACCCTGCAAATTGTTCTGAGCCTGGTCATTATCGCGCTAACGCTGGCCGCCGCTTATTGGATTGTATCCCTGATCACCGCGCAGGTTTCCAACCTGACGACAACTGTCACCCATTCCGCGCAACACAAAGACCTGTCTCTACGCGCCGATATATACAGTCACGATGAACTGGGCAAGACTGCCACCAGCCTCAACGAGATGCTGGAGAGCTTCTCCGGTGCCCTGGATGAGATTGGCAAAGCCAGCGTACAATTGGCCAGTGCTGCCGAGGAGACCTCCACCACGGTGGAAGAAAGTGGTCAAAGTCTGGAGGAGCAGCGCCAGCAGACTGAACTGGTGGTTACCGCCACCGACGAAATGAACAGCACTAGCCAAGAGGTAGCCCGCAGCATCAACGAGGCGGCAGAAGCGGCCAACCGCACCCGAGTCACCGCCAACGAAGGCGCACAGGTTGTGCGGCACAACGTCGACCGTATTCAGCGCCTGGCCCACGAGGTTCAGGACGTGGGCAACATCATTGAAGAGCTACACGCCGGCAACGCCGATATTGTCAATGTGATCGCGGTCATTAAGTCCGTTGCAGAACAGACCAACCTGCTGGCCCTTAATGCGGCGATTGAGGCAGCCCGAGCCGGGGAACAGGGGCGCGGCTTTGCGGTGGTGGCCGACGAGGTGCGTACCCTGGCCCAGCGCACCCAGAGCTCAACGTCGGAAATTGAGGCCATTATCTCCAATTTCAACGCCCTGTCAGAGCGCGCCTTTGAGGCCATCAAAGCCAGCAGTGAAATGGCCGTGGACACCGCCAGCCAGACCGGAGGGCTGGAGCAGGCCCTTGATAATATCAGCAACGACATTACCTCCATCTCCGATATGGCGACCCAGGTGGCCGCTGCGGCAGAACAACAGGTCGCCACCACCGGGGAAATTGCCCGCAATATCGAAACCATCAGCGCCATGACCCAGACTACTGCCAGCGGCATGACTCAGATCAGCGCAGTGGCCCAGGAGCAGGCCCGCATGGCCAATAACCTGCAGGCAATCTCAACCGCCTTCAGGACCTGATCAAACTTCTCAAACCGGGCCAAAAGCCCGGTTGCACGACCTCTACTCGAGTTTAAAAAACGCCTTGAGAGGACCTATTTCCCACATGGCATCCTGGTAACCCAATTCGATCAGCTCGTCACAGAACTCGCGTTCAAACAGCAGATAACTGGCGGCGGCCGCGCCGCCCCCTTTGGTGGTTGCGCCAATCGCACGCAGAAAAAAGCGCATGCTCGGCGGCAGGTAACGCACTTTGCGACCGGCGATTTTATCCAGCTCCCTGGAGGGAGAAATGATCAGGCTATCGACCGGGCGCAAATGCAGACTCTGTTCCTCGCGCACCTGGTCGGGAATCAACGCGATCAACTCATTCACCCGGTCCAAGTGCTCGATGTCGCCCTCCAAACTGTCGATAAAAGCACTGTTAAACATATGGCCGACGATCTGTGCCATGGAGGGGGAGTGTCTCAACGGACGGCGTTTGCCCCAGTGCTGGGGGTTGCGGTTGCTACTGACCCCCACCACAAAAATGCGATCCGCGCCCAGGTGCAACGCCGGACTGATGGGCGCCAATTGACGCAAGGCACCATCGCCAAAGTATTCACGATTGATGCGCACTGTGGGGAAGATGGTAGGGATAGCCGATGAGGCCAGCAGGTGTTCCACCTTGAGTTTGCAAGGTGAACCCACCCGGCGATAACGGCGCCAGCCCTTGAACTCCTCCCGCCCCTGAAAAAAACTGACGGATTCGCCGGAACTATAACCCATGGCGGTAACGCTGACTGCTTCCAGATCTCCGTCAGCGATCGCCTGGTCAATATTCTCAAAACGGATAGTTCGCTCGAGCAGCTCCGCCAACGGGCTGTTATCCAGCAAAGCGATAGGTCGCGTGCGCCCTACGCCTTCGTTCATCATCGACAGCAACAATTTGCCAATGCCTTTAAACAGATCTAGCCATTCGTTACAGTAAATATGATTAATACTGAGCCCAGACCAAATTTCGGTCAAATCGTGAACAGCTTCTTTAAAACTCCCCGCGTGGGTGGCAAGTGCCAATGCGTTGATCGCACCGGCAGATGTGCCACAAATGATGGGAAAAGGATTGTGGGCGGTTTCCGGCAATATTTCCGACAGTGCCTTCAGTACCCCAACCTGGTAGGCAGCGCGCGCACCGCCACCGGATAAGATTAATGCGTTTTTCATACCACCCTAACAGTAGTGTTTGATTGTTATTGCACTACTGTTAGGGTGGCGAATTTTTGTAGAAATAGCAACTTACGCCGCAGTTGCTTCCTTGGTTTCCCTATTTTTCGCTTCCAGGACTTTCAGGTCCTTGCGCAGGATTTTCCCCACGTTAGACTTGGGCAGCTCGTCCAAGAACTCCACAAACTTGGGCACTTTGTAACCAGTCAGGTTCTGTTTGCAGAACTCCCGCACATCCTTCTCCGTGAGGTTGGCATCGGTTTTAACCGCAAACAGCTTAACCGCCTCACCACTTTTGCCGTCCGGCACGCCAATAGCCCCCGCTTCCAGAATACCCGGGTGAGTGGTAGCTACGTCCTCCACCTCATTGGGATAGACGTTAAAGCCGGAGACAATGATCATGTCTTTCTTGCGGTCGACAATCTTCATATAACCGTCGGCCTGAATCACTGCCATGTCACCGGTTTTCAACCAGCCCTCTTCGTCCAGGACTTCTGCCGTGGCCTCGGGGCGCTGCCAGTAGCCTTTCATGACCTGTGGGCCGCGTACACACAGTTCACCGGGCTGCCCTGCAGGCAAAGCCTGTCCCGACTCGTCAATCACCTTCACTTCGGTTTCGGGCACAGGTGTGCCGATGGTGCCCTGCTGGATTGCATCGGGCTTGTTGGCGGATACCACCGGGGAAGTCTCAGTCATGCCGTAGCCCTCAGACACATCGCAACCGGTAATCTGCTTCCACTGGCGGGCAGCTTCAGAGGTCAACGCCATCCCGCCTGAAGAGGTGGTCTTAAGATGGCTAAAATCCACCTTGGCTAACTCTGGATTGGCACACAAGCCATTAAACAGTGTATTAATGCCAACAAAACCATCCACCCTTTCCTTCTGCAACGTTTTGATAAAACCCGCCAGATCGCGGGGATTGGGAATCAACAAGCTGCAGAGCCCTTTACTGAACAGGAACATGCAATGCAGCGTAAACGCATAAATATGGTAAAGCGGCAGCGGCGCCACGACGGTACCTTCACTCGCTGTATAAAACTCACCGAGATGGGCATCCACCTGCAGCATATTGGCCACCAGATTGCGGTGAGTCAACATAGCGCCTTTGGCGACACCGGTGGTACCACCGGTATACTGCAAGACCGCCACGTCTTCAGGCTTGCGCGAAACAGGACGGAACTGGCTGTTTCGCCCTCGCTTGAGCGCCTCTTTAAAACTGATCTGATTGTGGAAGGCGAAGTCGGGCACCATCTTTTTAATATATTTGACTGCAAAATTCAGCAGACCGCCTTTTAGCGGTGTGTGCAGGTCGCCAATTTGCGTCACAATCACCTGCTCAACCGCTGTTTCCGCAATGACCTCCGCAGCGGTGCTGGCGATATTAGCAAACACCACCATCGCTTTAGCGCCAGAATCATTGAGCTGGTGCTTAACTTCGCGGGCGGTATACAGGGGATTAGTGTTTACCACCACCAAACCCGCACGAATAATGCCGAACAGTACAACCGGGTATTGCAGCACATTGGGCAGTTGCACCGCTACCCGATCACCGGGTTGCAGGCCGGTATGATTCTGTAAATAGGCGGCAAAGTGCGCAGACAATCGGTCGACATCGGCAAATGTCAGAGTGCGGCCCATACAGGTAAAGGCCTTTTGATCTGCAAATTGGGTGCTCGCCTCTACAAAGACTTCCGGAATTGTACGATTGTAATTCAAAGTTTCATCTCCCCTCGTCAAATTGCCTCTCGCCAAATACTGAAAGGCCAAACCCCTGTCCGGTGGTTTGACCTCTCAGAACCAGGCGACGCCCAAAGGCGTCTTACTGATGAATCATGCTCTGTTGTCGCGCCTTAAAAGGCAAAGTCATCGACATCCAATTCCATCAGGTTGTTGACACCGGACTTGATGGTGGCGACACAAGTCTGGGTGCGCGGCAAAATACGCTGATAGTAAAAGCGCGCAGTGGACAGCTTGGCTTTATAGAAAGCCTCGTCCGAAGTGCCCGCTGCCAGGGTTTGCTGGGATTTGGCCGCCGCCAGTGCCCAGAAATAAGCCAGGGTCACATAACCGGAGTACATCAGATAATCCACAGACGCGGCACCCACTTCGTCGGCATTTTCCATCGCTTTACCACCAATATGCATGGTGAGTTCGCCCCACTCTTTGTTCAGGGCGGTCAGCGGTTCGATAAACTCACGCAGCGCTTCGTTATCCGCTTGTGCCTGGCAGAACTTATGGACAATCTTGGTAAAGCCCTTCAGCAGTTCACCCCCGGAGCCCAACACCTTGCGGCCCAACAGGTCCAATGCCTGAACACCGGTGGTGCCTTCATACAACATGGAGATACGGCAATCGCGGACATTCTGCTCGACACCCCACTCGCTGATAAAGCCGTGGCCACCGAAACATTGGAGTGCCAGGTTGGCGGACTCGTAGCCGGTTTCGGTCATAAAGGCTTTGGCAATTGGCGTCAGGAAGCTTAGCAACTGGTCAGCGGCCTTGCGTTCCTCTTCGCTTTCCGCCCGCTCCATCAGATCTACCTGTTTGGCCGCGAAGTAAGCCAACATGCGGTTGCCTTCGGTAAAGGCTTTCTGGGTCAGCAACATGCGGCGTACATCGGGGTGCACAATAATCGGGTCTGCCGGGCCATCGGGGTTTTTCGCGCCGGACAGGGAACGCATTTGCAGACGTTCGCGGGCATAGTCCAGCGACTTCTGGAAGCCGATTTCGGCGTGGGCCAAGCCCTGGATAGCCGTTCCGAGGCGGGCAGTGTTCATAAAGGTGAACATGGCCATCAGGCCTTTGTTGGGCGGGCCGATCAGGAAACCTTTGGCGCTGTCGAAGTTCATCACACAGGTGGCGTTGCCGTGAATACCCATCTTGTGTTCAATGGAACCACACTTGACGCCGTTGCGGTCCGCGAGGGTACCGTCTGCAGCGACGTTAAACTTGGGCACGATAAACAGGGAGATCCCTTTAGTACCGGCAGGTGCATCCGGCAGGCGAGCCAGTACGATATGTACGATGTTTTCTGCCATGTCGTGCTCACCGGCAGAAATGAAGATTTTGGTGCCAGATATGGCGTAGGTGCCGTCGGCATTGGGTTCGGCTTTGGTGCGCAACATACCCAGGTCGGTACCACAGTGGGGTTCGGTCAGACACATGGTGCCGGTCCACTCACCGGAGATCAGTTTGGTGAGGTAGGTTTCTTTCTGCTCCTCGGTGCCGTGGGCGGCGACGGTGTTCATGGCGCCGTGGGATAGACCAGGGTACATGCCCCAAGACCAGTTGGCTTCACCGACCATTTCACTGATCACGGTACCCAATGAAGAAGGCAGACCTTGACCGCCGTGCTCTGCGCTGTGGGTCATGGAGGGCCAGCCGGATTCGACGTACTGTTGGTAGGCTTCTTTAAAGCCGGCTGGTGTGGTTACTTCACCGTCATTCCACTGACAGCCCTCTTCGTCGCCCACGCGATTCAATGGTGCCAGGACGTTTTCACAGAATTTAGCGGCTTCTTCGATAATGGCGCTAACCACTTCCGGGCTGGCTTCTTCGCCGTTGGGCAATGCAGCGTAATGCCCAGGGAACTCGAGGAGTTCATTCATGGCAAACTGTATGTCGCGCAGGGGGGCTTTGTAATCGGCCATCCTTATTTTTAACCTCTAGCTGGTTTGGTTTTGTCGATAAGACAAAGAATCTCTGATTCAGAGTTTAGTCTCAATAACGAAAACAACCAGATTATGTGACAAATGGGGGCGGGGTGGTGATGTTTTACTGTTGGCAATGTGACCAATTGGTCACTTTTGGTGTTTGGCGGCCGGATTGTGCTCAAAAGCGGACATTGAATAATTGTCGGTGGTGAATTTGTGCATGGACATGGTGGATTACGCTATCGCTAATCCGCCCTACGCAGCTACGAAGTCGCGTAGGTTGGATTAGGCGTTTTTTGCCGTAATCCGACACGACCATGTCCGAATTCACTCCCACCAATCAAATCGAGCGAGTGTCCGCTCCTGGCACAGACCAGCCCCTGACTACCGCCCTAACCTCTTGCGGTACTCTCCAGGTGTAACTCCAGTCCACTTTTTAAACGCCCTAAAAAATGCACTGGTTTCATCAAACCCCAAACGCTCAGCAATATCCGTATTACTCAAATCCGGACAACCCAAATAGTGGAAAGCCGCTTCCATCCGACACTCGTCTTTCAAACGCTGGAACGACGTATCCTCACCCTGTAAACGGCGCCGCAAGGTTGTGACCGATAGATTCAGGCGCGAAGCCACCTCCTCCGCACTCGGCATCGATACACTCACATCTTTTGTCAGAATGGAACGCACCTTCCCTTTCAGACTGGAGTGCGTAATATCACTGATTACCAAATGGTATGGCGCCGAGCGTAGAAAATCACTCAGCGTCTCCTGGTTTTGAACAATCGGATAGTCCAAATACTCCGACGGAAACTCAACCCCATTGAAGTCCTGCTCAAATTTAAACTCCGCCGGGTAGACTTCCGCCATCTGTTTAAACTCATCGGGGCAAGGAAAGGTAAAGTACAGTGTGTTCAACTCAATCTCGCGACCGATCAGCCAGCAGTGAAAGCGGTGCCAAATCGCCAGCTGGTTCCGGATCTGATTAGGGTTAGCGCTGCGAAGTGCCGACTCAAAATCGTCCTGGGAGAAAGCTTCCACAGGCGCCATGCGCCCTCTCGCCACCCCATTCTCCTCTGTCAACACAGACCGGACATTGAAGCCCCGACAGACTTCGCAAAACTCCCCGGCTCTAAGAATCGCCTGACGCAAATTCTTACACTGAATAATGGTAAGGCACATCAAACGGAAAGACCCCAGGCGCACCTTACCGGCGGTGAACATGCCAAAGCACTCATCCTGGGTGAGGAACATCACCCGCTGATACAGCTGACCATATTTAACCGCCGAAAACTGGGGCGATTCTTCCAGCTCCTTGCGGCAAGTCCCCAACTCCTCCAGTAGCGCCGAGGTATCAGTGCCGCTATCCTCCACCGTCTGCAGCAAGGTCAGGGCATATTCACTGGGAACTGTGGCAATCTCGTTGGACATACATACATCCTATTGGAAAAGCTGTTTTATTCTATGCCACAAAAAAACCACTAAAAAGGCCGAGCCGATCAGCCCACCCACCAAAATCACGGTAATCAACAGAAAACTGGCAGCTTTTTCCAGAGAGAGGCCCCAGCCAAAAATCGCCAGGGCGACAAAGGCCCCGCAGGCCAGCAACGAAACCGTCATAATTGCGCGATTTTTACTGCGCTTTTTTTTGCCAATCAGGCTAAATATCATACAACTACCGTTTTTTGCTTTAACGATGGATTCTCAACCAAGGCTTTGCTCCAAAGCGCACCGATGGTACCCGTGTCGAGCGCTTATTCCAGCGAGCGCAATACCTGATTGATCGCCTGGCGGGTTGCAGCGATCTGTTGGGATATGGCTCCATTACTTTCCAGGCTTGCCGCCTTTTGGGTTTCCGAGGAGTGTTGATGGACCCCCAACCGGTTGACGTTGGCCTCCCAGATCGCGTGCAACTTATCTGCTGCCTGGGGCACCGGCGGCGGAATCACTTCGGACAGGTCGTCCATATAGTTCACCTGTACCCAGCCGGCAATCGGATTAACCGGCATGGCGCGCTCAGAGACAGCCCAGCCATAGTGGGCCTGATCCACCAGCAGCTGCAGCTGATGCAACTCCCGCAACATGGTGAAGCTGGCATCGCGGATATTGCGCTGGAATTCCGTGCGGTTGGCGCGCTCGGTGTTAAACGTAAGCGCTACAATCGCCACTACCAAGCTGATCAGCGCTACCAGGTTATTTTTAGTAGCTGTCCAAAAACCGACCATCAACACCAACCTCGTTGGTTATGCTTCGCTAAACGGCGCCTTCATGACTCCACTCACAGTTCACATGCATATCACCTGAACCGGGCACATGGGCAGAGCCGCTGGCCTCCCAGGTAAAAGTATGAGTACCGGATAACTCGGTTTCAAGGTGAACGGTGGCGGATACCCAGTACATACGACTTAACAGCTCTTCAAACTTGGTGACCCACTGCTCCCACTCGTACTCCACGGCTTTGTAGGAGGCACCAAAGTGCATCACGTCGGTCTGGTAGTTGCCCTGCCCAACCTCTGCCTTTGGGATAGCGAACATCTCCTGACACAGAAACGGCCAATCATCCGCCTTTGGCAGGGATAACATGGCCGAGCGGTTCACTGAGCGACGCTGAGTATCGCCGTTATACCCCCCCGCATCCTTGATACAGCCGTAAACAATTGACTCCTGATCCATGTTCGCCTCTGTTGTTATTGCAATGGCATCGGTGTTAAAACCACCACCAACCTCGATTGAGCCGCTTTTCGCAGTCCTGCAGCTGACGCGTATAGATCGCCGACCGGGCTGACACTTTTTTCGCCACCGCCTTCAGCCAGCCTTTGTTTTTGAAAGATCGGCGATTAAAACCACCATGCCCTTCGTGATATGCGAGGTATAAATGGTAGGGGTCGTTCAGGGCTATTTTACTGCGCTTGTGGCTCTGGTAGTTGTACCAGCCGACAAAATCGATCGCATCGTCGAAATCGTCACGGTCGGCTCCCCAGTTACCACTTTTGTCCTTGTACCAGTCCCAGGTTTCGTCTTTGGCCTGGGAAAAGCCATAAGCACTGCTCTTGCGCGGCCCGGGCAGTACCCACAACAGCTTGGTTCGCGGTGGTTTGGCCTTGGGCTGGAAACGGGATTCCTGGTACATAATAGCCATCATGACCGGTATCGAAGAGCCCCAACGCTCCTGGGCATCTTTGGCCTCCTCATACCAGTCATCCTTTTCGTCAAAGATATGACAAATATTCTCCACATGGCGCGGGGGTGAGGTGACGCAACCGCCAAGCAGCAGCCCACTCACTGCAACCGTTAGCGCCAGAGCCCGGTGACTAAACATCAACCCGGTGCTCGCGCAGCAGCTCAATCAAGCCCGCTTCATCCATAATCTCAATCCCCAAATCCTGTGCTTTGGTCAATTTGGAACCAGCCCCTGGACCGGCCACCAGACAGTGGGTCTTGGCAGACACACTGCCCGCCACCTTGGCCCCCAAGTCCTGCAGTTTAACCTTGGCCTCATTGCGGGACATCGTCTCCAGCGTGCCTGTCAACACATAGGTTAGACCGGCCAGCGGTTCGGTCGCCGCCTCTTTCGGCGCTTCGTCCGGCCAGTGCACACCGGCACTGCGCAGCGCCTCAACCACCTCCATATTGTGCGGTTGCTGGAAGAATTCTGCAATAAAGTGCGCCACTACCGGACCCACGTCCTCAACCGCCAGCAGTGCCTCTTCATCGGCGGCGGCCAGGGTTTCCAGGCTGCCGAAGTGTTTTGCCAATCCACGCGCGGTCGCTTCACCCACCTCGCGGATACCCAAGGCAAACAGAAAACGTGCCAAGGTGGTATTTTTACTCTGTTCCAACGCGGCCAACAGGTTTTCCGCCGATTTGTCCCCCATGCGCTCCAGACCCGCAATCTGGTAGGCCTCCAGTTTAAAGAGGTCCGCTACCGAAGCGATCAGCTTTTCGTCCACCAGCAGCTCAACCAGCTTGTCCCCCAGACCCTCTATATCCAGAGCCTTGCGGGAGGCAAAGTGTTTGATAGCCTCTTTTTGCTGAGCACCACAGATCAGCCCACCACTGCAGCGAGCCACCACTTCGCCAGGTTCGGTTTCTACCGGAGAGTCACAGATCGGGCAGGTTTCGGGAAAAACGATGTCGCGGGCATTGGCAGGACGCTTGGATTTAACCACAGAGACCACCTGGGGAATCACGTCACCGGCGCGACGCACCACCACAGTATCACCAATTTTGATGCCGAGTCGATCGATCTCATCACGGTTGTGCAGGGTGGCATTGGAGACAGTGACGCCGCCAACAAACACCGGTTTCAGGCGGGCAACCGGCGTTACGGCGCCCGTGCGTCCCACCTGGAACTCCACGTCCTGCAGCTGGGTCATCTCCTCCTGTGCGGGAAATTTGTAGGCGATAGCCCAGCGGGGTGCCCGGGCGACAAAACCGAGTTTGTCCTGCAGCTTGCGGTCGTTGACCTTAAACACAATCCCGTCAATATCGTAGTCCAGCGAGTCGCGTTTCTCCGCCATTTTACGGTAATAGTCCAGACAAGCGCCCACATTCCCAGCCACCGCCATCTCGGCATTGATCAAAAACCCCCACTTATTAAGGGCTTTGAGTACGTCGGTATGGCGATCGGGCAGTTCCCCACCTTCAAACCAGCCGACACTGTAGGCACACATCTCCAGCGGCCGCTCCTGGGTCACGCGCGGGTTCAGCTGGCGCAGGCTGCCGGCAGCGGCATTGCGCGGATTCACAAAGGTTTTTTCGCCTTTTTCTCGCGCTTTCTCGTTGAGCGCCTCAAAACCCGCTTTGGGCATATAGATCTCGCCACGCACTTCGAGTACCGGGGGGTAACCCTCCCCCATCAATGCCAGCGGAATCGATTTGATGGTGCGCACATTCTGGGTGATATTTTCCCCGGTGGTACCGTCGCCACGGGTGGCGCCCCGTTCCAAGACACCGTCGCGATACAACAAACTGACCGCAATGCCGTCCAGTTTGGGTTCACACCCGTATTCGATCTCATCGGTGGTTTTCAACCGCTCACAAACACGGCGATTGAAGTCAAGCAGATCCTCTTCACTAAAGGCGTTGTCCAGTGACAGCATTGGCACTTCGTGGCGTACCTGCTCAAAAGCACTGAGTGGTTCGGCGCCTACCCGCTGGGTGGGGGAATCCGGTGTAATTAGCGGCGGGTATTGCTTCTCCAGCTGTTGTAGTTGTTGCAGTATACGATCATATTCCGCATCGGGAATCTGTGGTTCGTCGAGCACGTAGTAGCGGTAGTTGTGGTAGTTGAGCTGCTGTCTCAGCTCCTGCGCTTGATCTTGGATAGACTGGGGTACAGGCATAAAGGGGGGTCGCTTGTTAATCACCGCCGGTCTTCAGTGACTTGCGCATCAACTAAAGACCGGCTCGCTTTATTGTTAGACTCGGGACAGTTGCTTGCGCTCGAAGTCGCGAATGCGTTGGCGGCAGTGCTCCATGGTCTGGCCTGTCATTACGCTGCGATTTTCATCTTTCAACTCGCCGCCCAGTTCCTGACACAGGGTTTCGGCAGTGGCAACCATTATATCGAAAGCTTTCAGACTGTCGGACGCCAAGGGCAATGTCATAAACAGGCTCACCCCTGGCGTTTCAAAGCTGTCCATCACATTCAGATCGAAGGTGCCGGGCTTGACCATATTGGCCATACTGAACAGCACCGGACCATCACCGTCGGCGCCCTGGTGGTGGTGAAAAATATCCATCGCACCATACCGCATACCGCAGTGGAGAATAATATCCAGCAACGCCTGGCCGGCAAAACGGTGTCCTTGGGGGGCCATCACATTGATCACCAGCACCTCTTCCGCAGGTGCGGCGTCAACCTTGGGCTCAACTGCACTGACAGGTTCCCTGGCTGCAGCTGGCTCTGTGCTCTTGAATTCCCATGCGCCTTCATCAGCGGCTTCGCCACCGCTTTCAGTCCTGTCGACCTCTTGCGGCACTGGGGATTCGTCGCCGAGTGAAGGCTCGATACGTGCGTCTGCATCGGTGGAAGCCGTTGCATCGTCCACTTCCATCAACATGGGCACGTCTTCGTCCAGGTTTAGACTCACCTGTTCCGGCTCGCGGGGCGGTATCGGCTTGGCCAAAGTGACCTTGCTCGCCTCAAAGCTTTCCCGCACAGATCGATTGAGTTGATCAACGTCTTCCGGTGCGCGCTGGCTGACTACGCGGGCGCCGCCGTTGGGGAGCTCGCTGCCAAACTCCTCGAGATCCTTTTTCTCTGTGCCCTGGTGCATGCTCAAAGACATTCGGATGGAGTTTTGACGTGCCACGCGCATTCGGCGCCAACCATCCAGCAGGATCCCCACGATCAGTAATACGACAATGACTGTCAGCCACTCACGCATAGCAAATTCCATTGTTTCGCTGCTTCTTAATCTACTGTCAAATTACGCGTTTGATTACTGTTACACAGTTAATCATATCTGAGAAAAAATTACATCGCCGCCAGTTCTGCAGCTTCGTCCACATCCACGGTTACCAGGCGTGAAACACCCGGCTCGTGCATAGTGACCCCCATCAACTGGTGAGCCATCTCCATCGCTATCTTGTTGTGGGTAATATAGATAAACTGGACGTGCGCTGACATCTCTTCCACCATCCGGGCATAGCGCCCTACGTTAGCGTCATCCAGCGGGGCATCAACCTCATCCAGCATACAGAAAGGCGCCGGGTTGAGGCGGAAAATGGAGAAGACCAGCGCAATGGCCGTCAGTGCCTTCTCTCCACCGGACAACAAGTGGATGGTACTGTTACGCTTACCGGGCGGACGGGCCATAATGGCAATACCCGTGTCGAGCAAGTCCTCGCCGGTCAATTCAAGATAGGCGTGACCGCCGCCAAACACTTTCGGGAACAGCTCCTGCAAACCTTTGTTCACCTGCTCAAAGGTTTCCTTAAAGCGGGTGCGGGTTTCCCGATCAATTTTCTTGATGGCATTTTCCAGCGTTACCAGGGCCTCACGCAAATCTCCGTCCTGGGCATCCAGGTAGTTTTTGCGCTCAGACTCCGTTTTGTACTCCTCGATCGCCGCCAGGTTGATGGGACCCAAGCGGGAGATGCGATTGGCAACTCGCTCCAACTCCTCTTCCATGGGCTGCTCTGCGGCATCCCCGGGCAACTGTTCCAACAGGGTGGGCAGGTGGAAGTTCTCTTCGGTGAGCTGGTCCTTCAGGGTATTGCGCCGTACGTCCAGAGTCTGAGCGTCCAAACGCTCTTTTTCCAGGCGTGAACGCACACCCTGCACACCCTGCTCAGCCCTGCTGCGCTCCTGCTCAGCGGCGCGCAGGTTGTGCTCGACGGTCTCCACCGCCCGGCGCGCTTCCGCCAGTTCGTTCTCCACATCCAGGCGTTTGGCCAGCAGAGCCTCCAGCTCGGATTTGTTTTCCTCAATCGGATCGCGGTTTTCTCCCAGGCTCGCCAGCAATTGTTCGCGGCGCTCCTGCAAACGCTGTACCTGCTCACGCAGCCGACCCAGGCCTTGACGGATAGCATCCAGTTGGGTTTTCACCGACTGGTGGCGCATGGCCAGCTCGTGGGCCTTGTCCTTGTCGTGACGGGCCCGCTGCCGCGCCTGGTCCAAACTGGCCCGGATCTCATCGCGTTTTTGCAGCAGCTCTTCACGCTTGTCGGTATCCTGCTCCATCGCCTCGATGGCTTCACTCAGAATCATGCGCGCTTCGGACAGGTTTTCCGCTTCCAGCGCCATCTGTTCACGGGCTTCGTGGATCTCATTTTCAGCCCGCTCGCGACGCATGGTGATCTGTTCAACCCGCACCTGTTTGGCGCTGATCTGAGAGCGCATTTCGCCGTAGCGGCGGTTATGCTCGTCAGCCTCCCGACGCAGGGTCTCACGCTGCTGCTCCAGAGATTTGAGCTTTTCACGGCCCAGGTCCAGCTGCAGGCTCAACTCCTCGACGTTGACTTCGGTCTCTTCAATGGCCAGTGACAGCTCTTCCAGTTCCTGTTTGCGAGCAATCACGCCAGCGCTGGCATCGGTATCGCGAGCAACCCGTAACCAGTTGGGGCCCAGCCAGATTCCTTCTTTGGTGATCACTGATTCGTTGGCGGCCAGTTGGTTGCGCAGTGCCAGCGCGGCATTCAGGTCTTCGGCGCCGTATACACCGCCCAGTAGGCTGTTGACATCCCACGGGGCGTTAACGTGCTGACTCAGACGTATACCTTTACTGCCATCGGTCACGGCGGTGCCGGCTTGGGTATCCAAAAGCACCAGTTCACCCTGTTCCAGGTTACCCAGCACTGCCGCCACATGGTCGAAATTATCAGCGCAAACCGCTTGCAGGGTATTGCCCAGTACGGTTTCCACAGCCTTGTCCCAACCGCCGGACACGGTAATGCTGTCGGACAGCCGCGGCTTATCGGTCAGATTCTGCTGTTGCAACCACTCGCTGACGGCGGCGTTCTTCTCGCCCAGCGCCGCCTGCTGCAGGGCTTCCAGGGAGGCATGGCGACCGCGCATACCCTGCAGCTGGTTGCGGGCCTGATCCAGTTCGTTGGCCAGGCGACTGTTGTTGTCACGCAGGGCATCCAACTCTTCATTGGCACCGTCGATACGGCCGCGTTTTTCGTCCGCTTCCAGGTCCAGCTCCGCCAGCTGCTCGGTCAACAGCTCAATTTCCTCTTCCCCCGGGCCGGCGTTGAGGTTGCTTTTCTCATCATTCAGTTTGTCGATGCGATCCAGCAGCCGCTGCTGTACCTGTTCCAGGTGTTGGATACGGGATTGCTGCACCTCCGCACGCTGACGGGGCTCTGAGGCGGTCTGGTTAAAGTTGTCCCAATCGGACTGCCAAGTCTGCATGGCCTCTTCCGCTGCCTGCAGGGAATCTCCGGAATCCTCTTCCGCCGCCTTCATCATTTCCAGATCCGGCTCGATCTCCATCAACTCGGCTTCCCAGCCTTCTGCCTTCTCGGTATCGATCAGCAGGTGCTCTTCCGCTTCTTTACAGTCGCGGTCGGTTTGCTCCAGGTCGATCTGCAACTGACGAGCGCGATCCTGAGCGTGCTGTATACTCTGCTCCACCTTGGCAATATCGGTGCCAACGGCGTAATAACGGCCCTGGACATCGTTAAACTTGTCCCCCAGTTCGGTGTATTGGGTGCGATATTTCTCGATCAGGGTATCCTGGCTGACCTGGTCGGTCACAAAGGACTCCACCTGCAACTCCAGTGCGCGAATGGCTTCCTGCTTGACCTGGACCTGGTCGTCCAGGTTCTGGTAGCGGAGGGCCTGCAACTGGGCCTTGAGCAGTCGTTCCTCTTTTTTGTATTCCGTGTATTTTTCCGCCGCCTGGGCCTGGCGGTGCAGGCGAGACAGCTGGCGCTCCAGCTCTTCGCGGATATCGGTAAGCCGCTCAAGGTTCTCCTCGGTGCGGCGCATACGGTTTTCCGTGTCGCGGCGGCGCTCTTTGTACTTGGAGATACCAGCCGCCTCCTCGATATAGACCCGCAGCTCTTCCGGCTTTGCCTCGATCAGCTTGGAGATCATGCCCTGCTCAATAATGGCATAGCTGCGCGGCCCGAGCCCAGTGCCCAGGAAAATATCGGTAATATCCCGGCGCCGACACTTGGCCCCGTTAAGGTAATAGCTGTTTTGCCCGTCGCGGGTCACTTTGCGCTTGATGGAGATCTCACTGAAACCGGCGTACTCCCCCACCAGAGAACCGTCACTGTTGTCGAACACCAGTTCGATCGACGCCTGTCCCACCGGCTTGCGGCTACCGGACCCGTTGAAAATAACGTCGGTCATGGATTCGCCCCGCAGGTTCTTGGCGGAGGACTCCCCCATTACCCAGCGCACGGCGTCAATAGTGTTGGACTTACCACAGCCATTGGGCCCCACAATGGCGCAGAGGTTACTGGGAAAGTTGACCGTAGTCGGATCAACAAAAGACTTAAATCCAGCCAGCTTGATGCACTTCAGGCGCATAAATCAGTTTCACTCAAATTTTAACTTTATGATTTTCTTATAGTTTTTGCACTGCATGCGCAATTGGTGCGGCACCCTCGGAGCCTGTTGGGCTCTACCGCAACAAAGCAGACCGAAGTTCGAGAGGCCCCTCAAATCCACAGCACAATTGGCGGGATTTTACAGGGTTTGGTGCCGCATTACACCAATTGACATGGCCAAATTTCGTCTGATCGGCCGGAAGCCAGGCGAACAAAAAACAACCTAAGGCAACTGAGAAGCGATCTCCAAATGCAAATTGGTCTGTTTGTCCGCCAGTCGAATCGGACCCAGGGTCGCCAGCCAGTCACCTGACTTGGCTGTCGCGCTGCCATCCTGAGACAGACGAGCCACCAGTTCAATTTCCGGCACACTGGCTATGGTCATACCCGGTGCCATAGCCATTGACTCATCCAGGCGCACCTCAATGGGCAAATCAGACACCCGCAAGCGCTGAATCGCCAGCGGCATTTTGGGCCCCTGCCAGGCGCGAGCGTAGACAAAAATTACCTGATCATCACGGCGAGGTACATCGTCAGCCAGGGTGACCCGCAGGGAAATACTTTGCTCCGCTGAACCGGTTGCGGCGGATTCAGCCTTCTCAGGCCCTGTAGTGCCGGTCGCTTTCAGCTCTGCCTGGGCCCGGGCGATGCCCGCCATCAGTGCCGGGGCACCAGGGGACTGGGTCCCCATCACCTGAAGAGCCTGTTGCCAGCGGTTGATCGCCAACTGAAAGTCACGTTTTTCAAACGCCGCCACACCCGCAAGCCCCAGTGCGGTGGGGTTGTCGGGCATCACCTGCAAAGCCCGGCGGGTAAGCGACTCCACTTCCGGGGTGATGCGGTTACCACCGGCAATAAACAGTGCCTGGGCAAATTCACCCAGCACTTGTCCGGAATTCGGTTCAAAACTGAGGACTTTCTGGTAGGCCCTAACCGCCCCCATATAATCCTGCACCCCCATCAAGGTGCGCGCCAGCAGGAACCAGTTTTGCTGGTGCTCGGGCGCCTGCTCCAGACGCGCCTCAAGCTTGGCGATCAACTCCCGGGCATTGCTGGCATCGACAGAACGCCCTTCTTTTTGGGCCAGCAGCTGCTGCTCATGGGACTCAGCCAACAGCTGTCGAATTTCCCAATCCTGACCGGCACCCCACTGCCAATAGAGACCGGCCCCCACCAACGGCAACAGCAGCGCCAGCAGCAGCAGGGATTTTTGTCCACCGCGGGAAATCCTGCCAGGATGAACCGCCTCGCCGTTAACATCGCTGTCGTCGAGCAGCGATGTTTCCAGTTCCACCTTTAACTGCTCGAACTGAGGCGCGCTGAGCGAGCCACTATCACGCCCGGCCTCTAATTCCGCCAGATGCTGGCGATAAAGGGTAATATTGGTTTGCTGGCGGTCCTCTGACACTTCAACACGGGAGTGTCTGATCAAAGGCCAGATTACAAACAAAAAAGCAGTTACGCCCAGGAGGGCAACACCGGTCCATAGCAACATCGTTATTCCTCTTTACCGCTGGTATCGCGCTGCTCTCCCAGCAGGGCATCCAACCGACGCTGCTGCTCTGGGCTCAGGGACTCTGTTTGTGGACTTTTATCTACCCCGTCACCTCTGGCCCGTCGACGGGAGAGCACCCCCAGCAGAATCAACACTCCCCCGAGCAACAGAGAGGCAGGAGCAAACCAAAGTAGCCAGGTGCTCTTTTGTAATTTGGGATTGTAAAGGACATAGTCTCCATAGCGATCAACCATAAAGTCCGTAATCTCTTTATCGCTTTTGCCTTCCCCAATCAATCTGTACAGCTCCCGGCGCAAATCTGCGGCAATAGGGGAATTGGAACCCGCCAAATTCTGGTTTTGGCACTTGGGACAACGCAACTCTTCTACAAAGGCGTGGTAGCGCTGGCGATCGACATCGTTGTCAAATTCATAGACGTCCACCACCCCCCAGCTGTAACTGCCGAAGAACATCAAAACCAGCAAAAAGAGATGAGAAAACACGGAAAAATAACGTGGCATCACAATGACCAACCCCTAAAGATGATGGCCCAAATTATACCAGTCTCAACAAATCCCGCCTACCTGAGCAAGATTTAAACGATATGGCAGATTCTTGATAGCTTTTTGATTTTTTTGAAAAAAACCGTTGACGCGTCGGCGTTAATCATTAGAATGCGCTGCATCTGAACGGGGTGGTTAGCTCAGTTGGGAGAGCGACGGCCTTACAAGCCGTAGGTCACAGGTTCGACCCCTGTACCACCCACCACTTCACAGAAGTGAACGTTCAGTGTAGCATGTCAATGCATTAGCGGACCGGTAGTTCAGCTGGTTAGAATGCCGGCCTGTCACGCCGGAGGTCGCGGGTTCGAGTCCCGTCCGGTCCGCCATTTCCCCTACATTACTTTTTCGCTTCTTCACTGTCCTGCTTGATATGGCGACAGGCATAACGGCCGACATAGGCCACCACTACGCAAGTCAGCGCGACAATCACCAGACCAGATACCACCACAGAATCCAAATACATGAGTAAATCCCCTTTTTTAAAACTGGGGATATGTTACTCAACTGGTTTTTTTTCACCTTGACACCGATCAAGCAAAGCACTGGTAATCATTGGCTGAAAACAGGGCGAGACACAGGACTGTCAAAGGAAGTGCTATAGATAGAATAAATCTGGCTACCTTCGATAATATTTAGTATCAGCCCAGGAGACATCCCAGGAGGTGGACACCCATATTCCCAACCGGGCCCACAAACTGTGCGGCTTGGCTACAGCATCAGCGGCCACCATCACGTCCGGCTCTCCCGTCGCAGATTCGCCCACCGCCGGAGCCTCTCTATCGGTTTGCAGTACAGCGGCTGGCTGCTCCGGCAACACCTGTTTGGCAAACCCATCCGGCAGGACGGCATACTCGATCTGCTCGACCAGCTCCGGCAGCTCATTGACACTGCCACCGCTGTCTAACAATGCCAGCGCCGCCCGCAGCCGCTCAATGTTTTTCGCCAACACCGACTGCACCTGGTCATTGCGACCGGAGATCCTCAACAGCTGATCATTATCGCTGAGCATCTCCAAAATATGGTTGCGAAGCCGTCGTTGCTGTCGCCGCTCCCGGGCGCGAATAAGCTTCAATTCATCGGCCAGGGCTTCCTGCTCCAAGGCCAATTTGCTGCGCTCCAACTGCACGCCGCGCCGCTTCAGGACAATACGAATTGCCAGGCTGTGTTGCACCTGGCGAGTGAACAGACTTAATTTGGCCTGCAGTTGGCTAAACCGTTCCCGATCTTTATCTGTAGCCTGGTAATCGTGAAGAAAACGGGCATCATCCAACCGAATAACCCGATAAAGGACGGTGGACGCTTTCTCGAGTACCCGTTCCAGCTCGTCGAGCCTGTGAAGCAACAACTGAGTGTCGCCGGATTCATACTGATCGATCTCCTGGGTGAGACTCTCGATTAATGCCCCATCAAACTGCTGCGATGGGCGCACCAGATTCCTCGCCGCAGCCAGGCCATTGCCAGTCTCCTTCAACTGACACAGCAGTTGCGCCAGGGCTTCCAGCAGTCGCCGCCGGCACTTTAAGGATTCAAATGTCTCTGCAGAATTTACTGCCATCGTTAATCTGACCTGCCGCCATACCAAACCATCAACGCAGAGCGTCTACTATGGGTTTGAGAGTCTGCTGCCAGATTCTCTCGTCAACCACACCCACATGCTTGTATCGTATCACGCCGGCCCTGTCGACAACGTAGGTTTCCGGCGCGCCAAACACACCCAGATCGATACCCAGGCGACCATCGGCATCCACAACGCTTAACACATAAGGGTCGTGCAGATCCTGCAACCACTTGCGCGCTGCGATCACATCGTCCTTGTAATTGACGCCATAGATCGGCACCCCCGCTTGCGCCAACTTGACAAGGTATGGGTGCTCAACCCGACAGGATACACACCAGGTGGCCCAGATATTCAACAGACTGACTTGGTCTTTAAACAGATCGCGCCCAACAAGCTGGTTTTCATTCTTGAGGGTAGGCAACTCGAACGCTGGTACCGGCTTGTCGATCAGCGCCGAAGGCATACGAGTCGAGTCCAGGGACAACCCTCGCCAAAACAAGACGGCCAAAATAGCAAACACAATCAGCGGGATAAATAACTTCAGACGCGGCATTACTCCAAGATCCTTATTGTTTCTGAAATTCCACAACTGTCGCTGCAGCCGTTTCAACGTCGCGCGCGCTCACTCGCTTGCGATAGCGCTTGTCAATCAGGGCTACTATGCCGCCCAACGCCATAAAGATCGAACCCAGCCAAATCCAGCGCACGAAAGGTTTAAAGTGCACACGTACCGCCCAGGCGCCATTTCGTGCCTTCTCATCCAGGGGTTCACCCAAAGCGACATAAAGATCACGGAATAATCCGGGATCGATGGCAGCCTCTGTCATGATATTGCTGGAAGAAAAGTAGCGTCGTTTTTCCGGCTGCAGCGTTACCAGCAACTGCTCACCTTTAAACACCATAACGGTCCCCACGTCTGCCTGGTAGTTGGGACCGCGCTGCTGCACAACCGACTCCAGCTGGTAACGGTAACCACCGACATCCACTGCCTCTCCCGGTGCCATACGCAGGTCCCGTTGATCGCTGTAGATCGAACTGAATGCAATACCGATCAAACTGATCGCCACACCGATGTGCGCTACAACCATCCCCCAATAGCTCGCTGAGAGCTTTTTATAGCCTGCCAGCCAGTTAGCCGCATGGCGCAGCCGGTACAACATGTCACTTTTGGCGCTCAGGGCCACCCAAGCCGCGATAAAGACGGCGATAACGGCACTCCATTGGTAGTGGATGTCGTACAGGTACGGAATGATCAGTGCCAAAAACAGGCTCAACATCAAGGGCCAACGCAACAGTTGCTTAAAACGACTGCCATCGGTTCGTTTCCAGTTGCTTAAAGGGCCTATACCCAGCAACAGGCACAACAGCCCCATTAACGGCACAAAGAAGAAATTGAAATAGGGCGGGCCCACCGATATCTTGCCCCAGTTCAAGGCATCGGCAATCAAGGGGTACAGCGTCCCCAACAGCACCGTTGCCAACACCACCATCAACAGAATATTGTTGCAGAGGAGAAAGGTTTCGCGCGAGAAGATCCCAAAGCCCGATACCGATTTAACCACCGGCGCCCGCAGCGCATACAGGGTTAAAGAACCGCCGATAACCAGCGCCAGAAATCCGAGGATAAACACACCCCGCTCCGGGTCGTTGGCAAACGCATGGACCGAGGTCAGCACACCGGAACGCACAAGGAAGGTGCCGAGCAGACTCAGGGAGAAGGCAAAGATCGCCAGCAAAATGGTCCAGCTTTTAAACGCCCCGCGCTTTTCGGTCACTGCCAGCGAGTGGATTAACGCGGTACCGGCCAACCAGGGCATAAAGGAGGCGTTTTCCACCGGATCCCAGAACCACCAGCCACCCCAGCCCAGCTCGTAATAGGCCCACCAGCTGCCCAAGGCAATACCGATGGTCAAAAAGGCCCACGCCGTGTTGGTCCAGGGGCGGGACCAACGGGCCCAGGCGCTATCCAGTCGGCCGGACAAGAGCGCCGCAATCGCAAAGGCAAAAGCCACCGAAAAACCGACATACCCCATATACAGCATGGGCGGGTGAATAATCAGGCCTGGGTCCTGCAGCAGTGGATTGAGGTCGGAACCCTCGCCCGGTGAATTGGGCAGATAGCGGTCAAACGGGTTGGAAGTCAGCAAGATAAACAGCAGAAAACCCACAGCAATCATACCCATTACCGCCAGTACCCGCGCCAGCATATCCACGGGCAGATCGCGACTGTAAACACTGACCGCAAACGTCCAGGCGGACTGGATCAAAATCCAGAGCAGCAGCGAACCCTCGTGCCCGCCCCAAACCGCACTGATTTTGTACTGCACAGGCAACAAGGTGTTGGAGTGGTTGGCCACATATTGCACCGAGAAATCGTCTTGCACAAAAGCATAGGTCAGGCAGACAAAGGCCAATGCCACAAAGGTGAAAATACCCGTGGCCAGCGAGCGACTTGCCTTCATCCACAGCAGATTGCCGCTAAAGGTACCCAGCAGCGGTAAGGTGGAGAGCACAACGGCCAGACACAGCGCCAGAATCAGGGAGAAATGGCCAAGCTCAGGAAGCATAGTTCAACCCTTCGCAAGCTTTGCTGTGCTGGGCACCCTGCATGCTGTCGGCCACCTCGGGAGGGGTATAGGTCTCATCGTGTTTGGCCAACACTTCCGTGGCCTGGAAGACACCGTCGCCGTCCAAACGCCCGTTAACCACCACGGCCTCTCCCTCGGCAAACAGGTCCGGTAAAATGCCGCTGTAGTGAATCTGCAGTTGGGCGGCACCGTCAGTCACCAGAAAATCCACATCCAGGGAGTCGGTGGAGCGCTGCACACTGCCCGGTAATACACAGCCGCCGGCGCGAATACGCTTGTCCACTGGCGCTTCACCCGCCACGATCTTGGACGGCGGGTAGAACAGATTGATATTCTCACGCAGAGCGAAGGCCATCAGCCCCACAGCCACACTGGCGAAAACAACAATAAATAACACGGTGATCAACCGCTGTTTTCTTACGGGATGCATAATTAACCTATCTCTCCAGAAGTACGTTGGCCAGAAACGTGTGGGCCAGATGTATTCGGCCCCGACGCGCGTGACGCTGTGCCGTCCGCGGCGACCCAACGCTCAGTGACACGCAGCAATCGCCTTTGTTCCTGCAAAAACCGCTTTTGGCGACGCAGCGGGCTGACCACCAGGTAGACCAGCACCAGCGCAGTAATGCCGTAGCAGCCCCACACATAGGGGCCATGGCCGGCCATGGCCCAAAAATCCTGCAGGGTTTCAAACTGAAATATCATAGCTGTTTCACCCACTTGGTACGCTTCTCCCGTTCGAGAATCTCGGCTCGGGTGTGCAGAATCAATACCAACGCATAAAAACAATAGAACCCGAATATCATCACCATCAGCGGGTACCACATGGAGGGATGGATCGTCGAGCTGGAAGTGAGTTTGATGGTGGCCGGCTGGTGCAGCGTGTACCACCAGTCCACGGACTTGTAGATAATCGGGATATTCACTGTGCCCACCAGGGCCAGAATGGCACTGGCTTTATTGGCCGTTTCCTGGTGCTGGTAAGCCTCCTGCAAGGCGATGACACCCAGGTACAGGAAAAACAGCACCAGCATGGAGGTGATCCGTGCATCCCACACCCACCAGGTGCCCCAGGTGGGTTTACCCCATACGGCTCCGGTGACCAGGGCCAGAAATGTCAATGCGGCGCCAATGGGGGCTGCGCACTTCATGACCACGTCGGCCAGCTTCATTTTCCAGATCAGGCCCACGGCTCCACTGATCGCCATCACGTAGTAGCCCGCCAGGGCAAGAAATGCCGCCGGGACGTGAATATAGATGATGCGGTAGCTGTTGCCCTGTTTGAAGTCCACCGGCGCAAAGGCCAAGCCCCAGACAGTGCCGGTCAGCAACAACACAACGGTGACTGCCCCCAACCAGGGCAACCACTTGCGGGAGTTTTCATAAAACCAGCGGGGTGACCCCAACCGATGAAACCACTGCCAACCCATTATATCTTTCTCCCACACCCTCTGCTGTTGCCAATCAAATACCGCATCTCAAACTGCTGAACTCTCTCTGTCTTGAGCACTCGGGCTGCCTTAAACACATGAAACTAACAAATAACGTGCTCAAATGCCCTCTACCCGTTTACACTGATACGCAATGCCCCAGCAGCCGCCATCGGCGCCAGCACCACCGCCACCGCCAGCAAGGCCCCCAACACCGCCAGTTGCCCTCCCACCGGGAAACCTTCCACCGCGCTGCGCACGGCGCTGGCACCGAAGATCAACACGGGGACATACAACGGCATGATAATCAGTGACAATAACAGCCCACCTTTGCGCAGTGCAACCGTTAGTGCAGCACCGATGGCACCGATAAGACTGAGGGTTCCGGTGCCCAACAGCAGGGAAAAAACCAGCGGCCAGTAACCGGCCTCGGGCAGCGATAGCATTACCCCCAACAACGGTGCCATCAGGGTCAGGGGCAGCCCCGTGACCAACCAGTGCACCAGAATCTTGGCCAATACCATCAGGTACAACGGCTGTGGGCTGATCAGCAACTGCTCCAGGGAGCCATCTTCAAAATCGCTGCGAAACAGGCTGTCCAGGGACAACAATGTGGCCAATAGTGCCACCACCCAGATCATACCTGGCGCCAGGCTGCCCAACACCGCCGCCTCTGGGCTTATACCCAAAGGCACCATGGTAATCACAATCAGGAAAAACACCAGAGGATTAGCCATTTCACCGCGGTGGCGATAGGCCAAGGTAAAATCCCGGCGCAGGGTGGCGGCAAAAGCCGCGCTCAAACTGGGACTGGGCAAAGGCGTCGGCGCCACAGCGCTACCTGTCTCAGGCGCATTCATCGTCAACCCACTCCTCTTCAGACACCTGATAGTCCATCAAATTAACGCGCTTGATACTGTCTATGCCCATATCCTGATGGGTGGTGAGAATCACCGAGCCGCCTCCCAGAGCGTGTTCTGCCAGCAGGCGTTCCAGATTGGCCACCCCTTGCTTATCGATGGCGGTGAAAGGTTCATCCAGCACCCACACCTGGGCAGGGGTCAGGTAGAGTCGAGCCAATGCCACACGGCGGTGCTGCCCTGCCGACAGCCCATAACTGGGGACATTTTCAAACCCGTACAGTCCCACCGACTCCAGGGCCTCTTCTATTTGAACCTGATTGTGGCCAGCGTTCATGCCACTGAACCATTGCAAGTTCTCCCGTGGTGTCAGCGCCTTTTTAATGCCCGGCAGATGACCCAAATAGAGCAGGTGGTTGAGATAATCGAGCCGTCCATCCGTAAACGACTGCCCCCGCCACAACATCGCCCCCTGATAATCCCGGGAGACGGTGGTCAGAATCCGCAGCAGGCTGGTTTTACCACTGCCATTGGGGCCTTCCACCTGCACAATATCGCCGGGATAAACCTGCAGGTCGAGGCCAGCAAACAACTGACGCCCGTCTCGCTCGCAGCCCAGCTTACGCAGTTCAAGCACAGAATTGGTCAAGATTCACCCATATCGACAAATTTTGGAGGGCATTATGCGTTTTTCCAGCACAAATCGCTAAAATATTCACTGCCGCTATAATTAAACAGAATTATAACGACCCTCTGGCCTGAATTTCATCCCAAGCCGGTATAAAGCTTTGTAAAACCTGATTCTTTTGAAAGATGGCCATTAAACTACCTCCAGCGCTGCAACCGTCGGCTCAAACCCGGACCACAAACCCTATCCCCAGTGGCACGCCGAAAACCACGGCTCCGGGCGATGCGGCCAATGCGAACCCGCCGCCCCTACCCCCGGACAAGCTCCAGCAGCTGTTGCAACAAAACCACAACCAGCCCCTGAACGCCAAGGTGCTGGCCGTGACCCAGGCCTCCGAGCAACAGCGCCAGCAGTTGCTGCAGCAATTGCAGAGCGCCGGGGCCGGACACTCGCCCTCGCGCAGCGGCACCCCGGCAGCACCACAGCCAGCGACCAAGGCCCAATTGACGGGTTTGCTCGCAGCTCCGCTGCTGAACCTGGTCAAACTGGAGATCCAGGGGCAACGCCTATTGACATTTACGGACCAACCCCTGCGCCCTGGGGCGTCGGTGTTGCTGCAGCAGGGAAAAAACGGGCAGCTCCTTATACAATTAACAGCCACCCGCCCCTCGCAGACACCGGCCTCAGGCCAACCAGCGATAGGTAGCGCTCCACTGCGCAATGCACAGACTCAAGCCCTATTGTCAGAATCCCTGCGCGCCGCCCTGCCTCGCCAGCAGCCCCACCAGCGTTTGCTGGAGGGCTTGCAAAAGCTGCGGCAGCTGCCACCCGCGTTTCAAGCTCTGCTCCCAGCCCAAGTCAAAACAGCCGTGGCCCAACTATTAGAGCAAACACGAACGCCAACACAGTTGGCACACCCCTATGTGCTCAAAAACGCCATTCGACAAAGCGGAATCAACCTCGAAAACCAGCTGGCCACTAACACCCCGACACACAATGCGGCGGTCACCATCAGTTCGACGAAAAGCATGACCAGCCCGCCTGCAGGAGCCCAATCGGGAACAGGGAAGCCCCCAGCTACCACTGCCAGGCCACAGCCCGGCGGGTTAAGTGATTCGGCACTGAAAAATTTACCGGCCACCGACCTCAAGGCGGGATTGCTTCATCTGTCTTCACAGTTGGTAAAGGCCTCTTCGGCGCTCACTGGCGTGCAATTGAGAGGCAATCAGCAGGCAGTAGCCACAGACAGCGCCACCCGATTGCTGCGTTTTCTACAAAGCCTGATAGACACTCAACCCCAACAACGGCTGGAAGTTGACCAACGCGATCTGCGCCAACAATTAATCCAGCTGCTGCACCAACAGGTGATGGCCAGCCTGGCCAAAATGCAGATGCAGCAACTCCACAGTCTCAACCATCAACTTACAGATACGGCTCCCGGGAGCCAGAGCTGGGTCCTTGAGATTCCCCTAAAATGGGGCGAAGAGACTCACAGCCTGGAACTGCGGATAGATGAAGAATGGGTTGAAGACAAGGATAACAAACGCGGTAATCACCAGAAAATCCGCCAATGGGAGGTGATTATCTCATTCGAATTGCCTACCATGGGCAACTTTCACGCCCAACTGAAGATCGTGAACGACAGTGTATCCGCCACCCTTTGGGCGGAACAACAGCACACTCTGCAAAAAGCCAAGCAGCAGCTGGACGAGTTGCGTTCTCAACTGCTGGCCAGTGGCGTCGAAGTAAAAAAGCTCGAATGTTTACCGGGCCAGCCACCGCAAAAAACGATGCAACTGGGCTACTCGCTGGTGGATGTCAGAACATGAGTGAAGAGTATTCCCAAACCGGCCTAGAGGGTTTTAGCGCTGCAGAGCTGGAGGCCGCCGGCCTGCAAAAGGCTGTGGCACTGTTTTATGACGGTCAGAGCGCCCCCCGGGTAACCGCTAAAGGGGTGGGTCAGACAGCGGAAGAGATTATTGCCGTCGCTGAAGCCCACGACGTGCCCCTGTGCGATAACCCCGCCCTCATCGATCTGTTGGTAACCCTGGAACTGGGGGACACTATTCCCGAGGCTCTGTACATTGCCGTGGCCCACATTATCGCCTTTGCCTATCAGTTGCAGGGCAAGATGCCGGAGGGTTTCGAGGTCGAATAACCCGGCGCCGTTGCTCGTTAACGGCGGGTCGCCGGTTATAATGGCGCTTTTGATCAACGGCCAGGTATCTCTATGACAAGCTTCTCCCCCACAGCACGCATCGGTTTTATCGGCCTGGGATTAATGGGCACCCCCATGAGCCGACGCCTGCTGGAAGCGGGGCACCAGCTCTGGGTCTGGAACCGCAATCCTGCCAAAACAGCACCGCTGGCCGAGGCGGGCGCCCAGGTGGCCACCAGCATTGCCGAACTGGTGAAGGCGGTGGACGTCATAATGCTGTGTGTAACCGACACCACCGCCGTTCAGAACCTGGTGTTTGGGTCCGACGGCATAGCCGCCCACGCCCAACCTCACCAACTACTGATCGATTTTTCCAGCATTGCCCCCGCTGCCACTCGTCGCATGGCGGAACAGCTGGTGGAACAGACCGGCGCTCGCTGGCTAGACGCCCCGGTTTCCGGGGGTGTGGTCGGGGCCGAAACCGGCTCTCTGGCGATTATGGCAGGCGGTGACGAGGCGGCACTGGAACAGGTCCGCCCGATACTGGCACGCCTTTGCCAGCGGCTCACCCGCATGGGGCCCGTGGGCAGTGGCCAGGCCACTAAAATCTGCAACCAAATGATTGTCAGTTGCAACTTAATGGTGATGGCGGAAGTGCTGGCCTTGGCAAAAAAGGCCGGCGTAGATGCGACTCAGCTCCCCGCTGCCCTTAAGGGCGGTTTTGCGGATTCCATCCCCCTGCAATTAACCGGTAAACGCATGGCCGAAAGGGATTTTGATGAGGTTAAATGGCATGTCAAAACGCTGCTCAAAGATATGGGCATGGCGGAACAGCTGGCGGCTGATGTAAACGCAGAGACACCCATGACTTGCCTCGGGAAACAACTGATGCAGAATCACGGCGATGCCGGTTTTGCAGAACAAGACCCCGCTACCCTGATCAAGCTCTACGAGTAGCTCAAACCGTCAGTGCGTCGACACCTTTGTCTGGATGTGCCACTATTTGTTAGAGGTAACGCTCATAAACAACCGGAATAATATAGGGAAGGTAGTTGTCAATGATGACAGATCACTTATCGGTTAACACAGTCATGGACAACCTTGACACAACTGCGCCAGTCATCAGCGTTAGTCAACTCAATGAACTGCTCAAGAAGCAGGCCGTTGTACTCGACTGCCGTTTCTCCCTCGCCGACACGGGCCTGGGGGAGAAGCAGTACCGGGAAGGCCATATCCCCGGTGCCTACTACTTCCACCTGGACCGCGACCTGTCCGGGCAAACAGGTCCCCACGGTGGTCGCCATCCCCTGCCCGATATCGAAGCATTGGCAATCAAACTGCGTGACGCCGGTGTCAACGATATAACCCCGGTGGTGGTCTACGACGATTCCCGTTTTGGATTTGCCGCTCGGTCTTGGTGGCTGCTGCGCTATATGGGACATGATCAAACCTATATCCTGGACGGCGGCTTTCAAGCCTGGTGCGAGGCTGGCATGAATATAGACCGGCGCATTCCCGCCGCCAAAAGCGGCCGTTTTTCGCCCAAGGTTAACAGTGACTGGCTGTTGAACGTTGACGATGTTCGGGAAGCCGTGGACAGCGGAACCTATACCCTAGTGGATTCCCGGGAAGCCAAACGCTACCAGGGACTGGAAGAGCCCATTGATCCCGTTGCCGGCCATATTCCCGGTGCACTCAACTTCCCCTGGCAGGAAGTGACAGACGATAGGGGTTATATCAAGCCGCACAATAACCACCGTAAACGCTGGCAAGCGGTGAAAGAGAAACCCCTGGCGGTCTACTGCGGCTCCGGCGTCACTGCCTGTGCCAACCTGCTGTCACTCTTTATCGCCGGCATACCCGCCAAGCTTTACCCCGGTAGTTGGAGCGATTGGTGCTCCTATGAAGATACCCCTAAAGTGACCCACGGGGAGTAGTACTCCCTTGACCACTTGGCTTCGAAAAAAGGACTCGGCCAACACTCCCAACGGTCAATCACCGTCTGGCCAGGAGCCGGGACAGGAAACTACCCGAGAGGAGGACTCGTCCACACAAAAACAGCGGCGCCGCATATTGTGCGCCCACTGCCGCCACCCGCTGACCCACAGTAGCGAGGTCTGCAGCATTCAGGGGGACAGCGAGCATCGCTGCCTCAATCCCGCCGGAATCTATTTCCACATTCAGTGTTTTCTCACGGCTCCCGGGTGCATGTGCCTGGGGCCCACCACGGCGGAATACTCCTGGTTCAGTGGTTATCACTGGCAAATGGCCTACTGCGTCCAGTGCCAATGCCACCTGGGCTGGCATTACGACGGCCACCACCCCAACTTTTTCGGTCTGATTAAGGACCGGTTAGTGGTGGAAAAAGGCTCACCGGATACCGGCTGACGCTGGCGGGGTTACTCCGGCAGACAGAGGCCAGTGCCCCCCAAGCCGCAGTAACCACCGGGATTCTTGGCCAGGTACTGCTGGTGGTAGTCCTCCGCGTAATAAAAGGTCGGGGCCGCTACAATCTCGGTGGTGATATGACCCAGACCAGATTGCTCGAGCGCGCGCTGAAACCGCTCTCGGGTATTTTCGGCTGCTCGTTTTTGGGCATCGTCATAGAAATAGATGCCCGAGCGGTACTGAGTTCCCCTATCATTGCCCTGGCGCATACCCTGTGTGGGATTGTGGGCCTCCCAGAACACTTTTAACAGTGCATCATAGCGGGTTACCTGGGGATCGAAGACCACCAGCACAACTTCATTGTGTCCGGTCAATCCGCAGCAAACTTCTTCGTAAGTGGGGTTAGGGGTATAGCCGGCGGCATAACCCACCGCCGTGCTATACACCCCCGGTTGCTGCCAAAAACGCCGCTCTGCCCCCCAAAAACACCCAAGACCAAACATGGCCAGGGACAGCCCGTCGGGAAACGGTGCCTTTAGGACATGGCCGTTGACAAAGTGCTGATTGTGCACCGGCATCGGGGTTTCCCGCCCCGGCAGCGCCTGCTCCGGAGTTGGCATCTGAGTTTTATCGATCATCATAATCTGTCTCCTGAAGCGACTATTATTGCGCTTACAAACACAACCGCCAACTCATATCCGTCTACACTGGCTACACTCTTTTAAGACCCTCTCATCAATCTTCTGGTCCATCGACAACTACCATCAGAGAACCGAGCCGATGAGCAATAACACGTTATCAACCGCAACCCATCAGCTTCGCCGGCGCCTGCTTCGGGAGATCGAACAGGACCTGCAACAGGGTGCCAGCGAACTGGCCCGCCAGTGCCTGAGGCATTTGAGTACCTTTGCCGCGCATCTCTGTCAAGAGACCAATGGTCTCTCGCCAACGCAGGCGGTGGACGAGCTCCTGAGCCTCTGTTGGGATCTGCAACAATGCCGTCCCAGCATGGCGCCATTGAGCAATCTGCTGCGACTGTGGCAAAACAGGTTAACGCAAGACTGCTTTGACAGTATACAAGCGCTAGAACAAGCAGTGACCCAAGCCACTGAAGCGATCATCCAACAGTCCGAACAGGCCGGCGCATTGATTGCAGATCACGCGGTTCAGCTAATTAAAAATGAGGCGACTGTAATGACCCACAGCCGCAGTTCGTCAGTGCTGACCTGCTTTGAGCATTTGGCAGCAGCCAACAAGAGTATCCAGGCGATAGTGACCGAATCGCGCCCGGGCATGGAGGGCCGCCAGTTGGCGAAGGAATTGGCGCAACTCAATATCAAGACCCACTATATTACAGAGGCCCAAATGGGCCTGTTTGCTGCCCGGGCAGATGTGGTGCTGGTAGGTGCGGATACCGTGCTGGCGGACGGCGGTCTCGTCAATAAATGTGGGACCTACCTGTTGGCATTGGCGGCCAAAGCAAACCAGGTGCCTTTTTACGCCTGCTGTGAAAATGCCAAATACTCCCATCTGGTGAGCGACACTATCCACCTGGAAAGCCAGGCCGCTGAAGAGCTGAGAGCTCCAACTTCCGGCAACGCGGACCTGATCCAACCCCACAATATCTATTTTGATATCACCCCCGCAAAATTGATCAGCGCTTATATCACCGAGCACGGCTTGCAGCTGCCGGAAGTCAGTCGCGAGTTTTATGCCGAAGCCAGCCTTGCCGACAAGCGTGCCAAGCGTGGTATTTTTTCAGCCCATTAAGGTGCTTGAAAGAACTCTGTCTGAGGGTAAAACCCAAACCAGGCGAACCAAAAGGCGGTGGTAGCCGGTGTCCCGCGAGAGCACTTGGGTGTTTGGGTAACGCGCTGACCATTCCTGCCAGCTGGTGTGTGATGCGGGCAAAAGTTCGAGCCGCGTTCCGGCCACCGGGCCGGTCACCGCTTGTTGCAGAATCTGGGACCATAGAGATTGGCTTTCCCGGTCATATACCAGTACGTCGCTATGGTAGAGTAAACCGGAGACGCCAAAGGTGCGTATACCCTTGGCGTTAGCATTAAACACCATGGCGGTACCGCAGAGGGGGCAGTAGCTGACAACGATAGGCTTGCCCCCGATTCGATCGTTGACGATTTCGTGCCAATTGAGGATAGCTATGGGGTAGACTTTGGCTTGGCCGTTAAGACGAACTCTCACAATACGGTCTTGGGGATTGAGGTAGCTTGCATTGGTAGCGGAGATAAATTTTGGCTGATCGATGGCGGGGATGCCATCTTTGGGCGTCCCTTTACTTATAGCGCCAAGTTGTTAAATCCCGGTGCGGTTATAAGCCGATGGCCAATAGAGCGCCCGTGTCCCGACCTATACTTAAGAAGATACCTTTGGGAGAAACCACTATGCCATCCATGACTTTCCGTTTTGTAACCGAATGCCAACTCACCCTGGAAGGAGACTCCTACGAGGAGGCCTACCTGAAATTTAAAGACTTGTGTCACGGCGAAATGCCAATCGCCAGCCACCCTAAACTGGAAGTGTTTCCACCGGAAAACAGCGAAGTGTTCTTCGAAGTTGACGACCAAGAAGACTTTAGCCGCATTGAAATGTTAAAAGGCGACTTTAAGGAAGATATTCTCAAGAATTGCCCAGCGGCCATCGCCGAGAAAATCCAGGCGCACATGTATCACTAGACGCCCAGCGCCAAACCTTTAGCGCCAAACCTTCAGCACAGCCCCGACTCACCGGCCCCCGCTCACGCGGGGTCCGCGGGGCGGGACTGACAGCGGGGCAGCTGCAGAGACACACCACTGGTCAACAACAGAAACAGCGTCGACACCACCAGGCAGGCCGAGAAGCCCCAGGTTTGATACACCCAACCCGACAGCACCGTCCCCAATAAACGCCCCGCTGCATTCGCCATATAATAAAAACCCACATCCAGCGACACGCCGTCGGCCTTGGCATAGGCCACGATAAGGTAGGAGTGAACCGACGAATTGATGGCGAATACGGCCCCAAACAACATTAAACCGATCACCAGCACCCAGTTGCCATCCAAGCCCAGACTCAAGCACCCCACCATCAACAACGGCAGTACCGCCAGTACTGTGGCCAGATTCATGGCGGTATAACCGTCTGGCACCCGCCCGGATTTCAATCCGGTCAGGGTCGGCGCAACGGATTGCACAATGCCGTAACCAATCACCCAACAGGCGAGAAACGCCCCCACTTGGGTATGGGCCCAATCCAGCACACTCTGCAGATACACCGGCAAGGCCACCACAAACCAGACGTCACGGGCACCGAAGAGAAATAACCGCGCACCGGACAGCAGGTTCACCGACTCGCTTTTTGACACCAGATCCCGAAATTTGGGCTTAAAACTGCTGCGCCCCAAATCCTGTCGCAGGTACAGCACCCCGACCACACAGATCAACATCAGGGCCGCGGCCATGGTCCAGAGCGCCCCCTGAAAACCTATACTCGACAACAGCACTGCCCCTACAAAAAAGCCCACTCCCTTTAGCGCGTTTTTGGAGCCGGTCAGTATTGCCACCCATTTGTAGAGACTGCCCTGGGCGTTATCGGGCACCAACAGTTTGATACTGCTCTTGGCGCTCATCTTGTTGAGGTCCTTGGCGATGCCCGATAACGCCTGGGCCGCCATCACGTAGGGCACCGTCAGGTAGCTCCGGTCTACGCTGAGCATCAACAGCGCCAGCACTTGCAGCGACAGGCCCACGTGCAGGGTTTTATTGAGCCCCCAGCGGGCGCCGAGCCAACCTCCGAACAGGTTGGTGATAACACCAAAAAACTCGTACAGCAAAAACAGCATGGCCACTTCCAGCGGGCTGTAACCCAGCTGGTGGAAATAGAGCACCACCAACATACGAAGCGCACCGTCGGTAACGGTAAACCCCCAGTAACAGCCGGTGACGGCCATATATTGCTTTAACTGCACGAGATACAAACCCTGTGTAGATCAAGCCGCCATCGAAGTTGCGACCCGGGTGACCAGTTCCATCATGCGATTGACGTAACCCACTTCATTGTCGTACCAAGCCAGAATTTTAACCTGGGTACCGTCGACAACCATGGTGGAGGGTGCGTCGACGATACTGGAGCGGGTATCGTTGGTGTAATCCACAGACACCAGGGGCCGCTCTTCGTAACCCAACACCCCTTTCAAGGCGCCTTCAGCCGCCTCCCTGAGCAGCCTATTGACCTCCGCCACATCGGTTTGGCGGCTGACTTCAAACACACAGTCAGTCAAAGAGGCATTGGCGAGAGGCACACGCACAGCTAAGCCGTTCAACTTGCCCCTCAGTTCCGGGAAGATCGCGGTAATGGCCGTTGCCGAGCCAGTCGTGGTGGGGATCAGCGACAGAGAACTGGCGCGGGCCCGGCGCAGATCCTTGTGCGGCTGATCGAGAATACTCTGGGTATTGGTAATATCGTGAATAGTGGTGATAGAGCCGTGTACGATGCCCAGTGACTCGTGAATCACTTTCACCACCGGCGCCAGGCAATTGGTGGTGCAGGAGGCGGCCGTGACGATATGGTCGCGCTGGGGGCTGTAAAGGTGATCATTCACTCCCACCACCACATTGAGCACCTCCTCTTTCACAGGCGCCGAGACCACCACTTTTTTCACGCCCTGGTCGAAATAGGGTTCCAGCGCCTCACGGGTTTTGAATTTGCCCGTGCATTCCACCACCAGATCCACACCCAGCGCCTGCCAGGGCGTATCTTCGATACGGCTGTTCTGACTGTAGCTGAGGGACTGACTGCCGATAGTGAGGGATTCGAACGCCCTCCCATTGGCGCGCTCCGTGGCCAATGCCTCCTGCGACCAGCGCCCGTGCACTGAATCAAAGTTCAGCAAGTGCGCCGCTGTGGCCGCATCGGCGGCCATATCATTAATATGCACGATTTCAAACCCAGGCCATCCCCACGCCGCTCTCAGTGCCAAACGCCCCATACGACCAAAACCATTGATACCAATCCGAATAGCCATAAAACCAACCTTGTAACTTTTTCCTGGCAATTATTTCGGCCAGGCAATTGCTGCCAAGCGTGTGTGACACCGCTTTCTATATCCGGACACCCTTATATACGGATAAACGGATATATTAGCGCACCAATTGTCACAAAATTGTGACAATTTATTGACAAGCTGCCATGGGATTTTTTATCGACTGCAGGTCCTCAACCATCTGCTGACAGTTTGCCGCTCCTTGCCGAAATGCCGCTAACACCGATAACACCATGGGGGGCAGTTGTGCCTCCAGCTGGTAGTAGATCCACACTCCATCCCGCCGGGTATTGACCAGGCCAGTCTTGCGCATATAGGCCAGGTGGCGGGAGACCACACTCTGGGATAAGCCCAGACCACTGACCAGATCACAGACACACAGCTCTTTGTGCGCCAACAACAGGTAGAGAATACGCAGCCTGACCGGCTCCGAAAGGCACTTAAAGAATTCGGCCATTTCCACAGTATCTTGTGTCACCAACAGACTCCCGAAAATTTCGCAGAGCGCTATTATATTTGCTTAGGCGGATATATCAACTTATACCCAACCATTACCGGCAGATAAGCGATGAACTACACTTAATAGAGGTGTATCGGGACAGAACCGTACAAGCGACCGGAGGTGCAAACTGTGACCATTTGCTTCAATACCATCAATTTCACGGCCAATAACCAGACCACAAGCCGTTTGTTGGCGAAGGCCTTTGAAGATTGTGAACTGGATGACTGGGGTATCAGCCCGCAAAACTTCAGCTTTAAACCCTTTCTCGATGCTGCCACCGACATCCCCGCTGGCGAGGACAGCAGTGAAACCATCTGGACCAACTGGATTGACCGTCAACCTATCGATAACCAGCAAGAAAAACTGATGATCGAATTTGAAACCCAGAGCGAACCTCCACTGCACGCAGTCACGGCCTTGATCCAGTGGCTGGATCAAGAGCAATTGAACTATAAGCTGAATATGACCTATCGCCTGGAAAACAACTGTTTTGAAGGACAGGTCAACGCCCATCGCCCCCATTAACGATTCTTACGCTATTTTCATTAGCCCCGTTAGGCTCCATAATTGCCTCTCGTTTTCCGGTAGTTAAGGCCTGTTATGGGGCGTTTAATCATTGCCGCGGCAGGGGTGTTGTTAGCCTACAGCCTCTATCGCCATCTGCAGAAACAGCCACCCGCCCAGCGCAGGGCGCTGATGCTGCGTTACGGTTTTATCTTACTGGTGGTAGTCTTGATCGCACTGGCTGCCACCGGGCGCATGCACTGGCTGGGCGCGGCAATAGCGGCCCTGCTGCCGCTGCTGAAATACCTGCTTAACGCCGCTATCCGCTTACTGCCCTTTCTGCAACAGTGGCAACGGCAACAGCCCGGTGCAGATCGAGGCGGCGCCCAGCACCCACCAGCCCCTGCCAACACCCAAATGAGCCGGGATGAAGCACTGCAAGTACTGGGTTTGGAAGGGGATGCCAGCGAAGAAGAGATCATCGAAGCACACCGTCGCCTGATGCAGAAGATGCACCCCGACCGCGGCGGCAGCGACTACTTGGCGGCGCGGATCAACCAGGCAAAGAACGTACTTTTGGGATAATGCACTATCGAATTTCAGGTTTATTATGAGCAATTTAACCCCTCAGGAGCTGTCCTCCATTGACCGCCAGCATATCTGGCACCCCTACTCCTCCCTGACCGCCCCACAGCCGGTTTACCCCGTCGACAGCGCCGAGGGTGTTTACCTGCAACTGTCCGATGGCCGGCGCCTGATAGATGGCATGTCCTCCTGGTGGAGCGCCCTGCACGGTTACAACCACCCAGTGCTCAACCGGGCCGCCAAAGACCAGCTGGACAAAATGTCCCATGTGATGTTCGGCGGCTTAACCCATCAACCCGCGGTGGAATTGTGTCGCCTGCTGGTGGAACTCACCCCCAAACCGCTGCAAAAGGTGTTTTTGGCGGACTCAGGCTCAGTGTCAGTGGAGGTGGCCATCAAGATGGCCCTGCAGTACTGGCACTCCCAAGGGCAGCCGCAAAAATCCAAGCTGGTGGCGCTGCGCAACGGTTATCATGGCGACACCTTTGGCGCCATGTCAGTCTGCGACCCGGTCACCGGGATGCACCATCTGTTTAAGGGGGTATTGCCACAACACTACTTTGCCGATGCACCCACCCCCAGCTTTCACGATCCCTGGGACCACAGCGCAATAGCCAATATGACGCAACTGCTGGAACAACACCGCGACGAACTGGCGGCCGTAATACTGGAACCCATCGTCCAGGGGGCCGGCGGTATGCGTTTTTACTCACCCGAGTACCTGCGCCGCGTCCGTCAGCTCTGCGACCAGTACAATGTATTGCTGATCGCGGACGAGATTGCCACCGGCTTCGGCCGCACCGGCAAACTGTTCGCCTGCGAACACGCCGATATCAGCCCGGATATTCTCTGCGTGGGCAAAGCCATTACCGGGGGCTACATGACCCTGGCCGCGACCCTGTGTACCGAGAGGGTCAGCGATGGGATCTGTCACGGCGAAGCCGGCGTGTTTATGCACGGCCCCACGTTTATGGGCAACCCACTCGCTTGCGCAGTCGCGGTGGCCAATATCAAGCTGCTGTTGTCCTGCGACTGGAAGGCACAGGTGGCCAATATCGAAGAGAAGCTGCAAACGGGCCTGGAGGAATGCCAGGCATTACCGCAGGTGGAAGATGTGCGGGTGCTGGGGGCCATTGGTGTGATCGAGATGAAACAACCGGTGCAGATGGCCAGTATTCAACAACAGTTCGTGGAACGCGGCATCTGGATACGCCCCTTCGGCGAACTGGTGTACACCATGCCGCCGTTTATTATCGGGGAAGAGCCGCTACAAAAGCTCACCACAGCACTGTCGGAGGTTATTGCCCTACAGGGGTAATGGCACCTCTTCGAGCGGCACGATATTGAATCGGAGTACGTTCCCGACCGTGCCGTTCCAGGTCAGGCCACAACTTGGCGCCGTGCCGCTTGTAGATGTGCCATTGGCAATGTCCGTAAATATACTATCCTTGTATATCTATCATCTCATAGTGTATGAATCGATAGATTTCAGGCGATAGGGCGAATCCCTACAGACTCGCGCAATTCGGCCAAGAACGGCCGACTGTAAGCACGCGCCTTTTCCGCCCCCTGCTGCAATACATTTTCGATATGCCCCGGATCAGCCAATAGCGCCTCGTAACGCTCGCGGGCCTCTTTGAGTTCGCCATTGACCAATTCAAACAACTGCTTTTTGGCTTCACCCCAAGCGATGCCGTTGGCAAACTCCTGGCGCATATAGGCGGTTTGCTCTTCGGTGGCAAACGCCTGCCACAACTGGAAAACCGTTGAAGTATCCGGGTCTTTGGGATCGCCCGGCTCCAACAGGTTGGTCTTGATCTTATTGATGTGTTTACGCAGCTTTTTTTCGGACAGAAACAGCGGAATGGTATTGCCGTAACTCTTGCTCATTTTTCGACCATCCAGCCCCTGTAAAACAGCGACACTCTCATCGACCACGGCCTCCGGCAACACAAAGTGTTCACCGTAGTGGTGGTTGAAACGCCCGGCTATATCGCGCGCCATTTCCACGTGTTGAATCTGGTCTTTACCCACGGGCACCTGATTGGCGTTAAACATCAGGATATCCGCCGCCATCAACACAGGATAACTGTAGAGCCCCATGGTCACACCATAGTCCGGATCTTCCCCTGCCTCTTCATTGGCCGCCACCGCTGCTTTGTAGGCATGGGCGCGATTCATCAGGCCCTTGGCCGCCATACAACTCAACATCCAGCACAGTTCGGGGATCTCCGGTACATCGGACTGGCGATAAAAAATCGCCTGATCGGTATCAAGCCCCAGCGCCAGCCAGGTGGCGGCGATTTCACGGGTGGACTGGTGCACCATGTCCGGATCCTGGCACTTGATCAGTGCGTGAAAATCCGCCAAAAAATAGAATGATTCTATCTCCCCGGAATGACTGGCAGCGATAGCAGGGCGGATTGCGCCCACGTAGTTGCCCAAGTGCGGAGTGCCTGTAGTGGTAATGCCGGTGAGTACCCGTTTTTTGCTCATGTGTACCGCTTACTATGCTATGACTAAAACCCACTATGATACAGGGATTGGGTCAGACTATAAATTATCACCAGGGACTCTAAGCGCTTTTTTCACTTATCGCCACTTCAAATGCCGCCTGATAATGAGGACGCAACCGTGGCCAGACCATGGTCGTTACATCTGGTACCGCCAGGTTTTGACCGGAAGACCAAATTTCAACCTGCTGAATGATGGCCTCGGCCAATGCTTCCGCCTCCCGATCCGAAAACGTTTCATCGCTAGTATAACAGCAGCTTCGACCAAACCACTCAGGATACGCCTGACGCTCGGGCACCAACGGACGACAACCGGCGGCGACAGCCTCCAATACAGCTAACCCTTGAAAGTCGTGCAATGCGGTTGAGAGGACCAGATGACAGGATTCCAGCAGCTGGCGATAGGCGTTGCGGGAAGACACGTAACCCCACTGCCCCAACGCCCCGTAGTTTACCAAGAGGGTTCGAATATCTTCAAACTCCGGGGGGGACTGACGAAACTGCTGACCAACGACATGTACCGTCAACGGTAGGTCCCTGGGAAGCAGGCGTTCTAGGGCTCGCAGCAGGCGATCCGGCCCCTTGTCGTACTCCCAGCGGTGGTTCCACAACAGCTGCAGCCGCTCACCCGGTGAACACTGGCCCTGCAGTGCTCTCCCCCCGGTAACAAAGCAACCCTCTTCCAGCGGAACCGGGATCACCCGGCTACGGTCGCGCATGCGCTCAATCAAACCCGCTGGCACCCTATCGGGTAACTTTTTCAACAGGGCGGCAGTACCCTCAAAAAAACTCTGGCGATTGAAGTCTGAATTGAACACCAGCAGATCGCCGCACAAGGCTGAGTACAAATTCACCATCTGGGGCTCGATACCCTTGTGCTGCCGAGAACTCATCGGGTAGGCAAACTGGTTTTCGTGAAAGTAAACCAACGTCGGAACTGTACCCAATGCGGGCACAAAGCCGCGCAGCGCAGACAAATCAACCATGGAGGTGGCGATCAGCAAATCATAGTCCCCATTGAGCGCTGCCTGTTCAGCAAACCCCCAACTCAGACTGTTACCGCGAATGCGCCAGTTAAAGTACCTCGGCGGCAACGACAGTTGTGTCCAGTGGGAGTCGGGGAACTGAGCTTCCAGGCCTTTGCGCCAGCGTTGGTGACTGGCTGCGTCATAGGCCGACAACAACAGGATTTTCACCAAGGCTCGCCCAAGGTTTAACCGTAGTGTTGCTGGCTGTTTTTGAGGATATAGGCGTCGAAGCCCGCCTGACACAACAGGTGTGCTGCGACATCACTGCGGCGCCCGGCATTATCGGTCACCACGTAAACCGCCTGTGGATTCAGGTTGGAAAAACGATTGCGCAACCTGTGCAGGGGGATATTCAGCGCACCTTTGAGGTGTTGGAAACGGAATTCAACCGGCAACCGAACGTCCACAATCTGCAGTTCACGCTCCTCACCGAGATACCGGTTCACCTCGTCCATTTCCACAAAGCGCATCGCCGGCTTCTGCAACAGATTTTTGAAATCTTCCTTACCCAGGCGCATCAAAGCGCCTTCGGTAGTCATCACCACCGAAGCGTTGCGCGTGGTGTCACCCACTAGTGCTTCCTCGCCAAAAAACTGACCCGCGGCAAGATCGGCAATGACCTTGCCTTCTTTGCTCACAACCCGTGCCCTGCCGCGCTCAATGACATAGAAATAATCGCCAGGCACATCCTGCTTGACAATCACATCGCCAGCCTTAACCGTCACGTGTTCAAAGCGGGCGAACAGTTGTTGAATATTGGCCGGGGGTACCCGGCTAAACAGTGGCGAGTGTAACAGCGCCGACATCCAGTCCACTTCCCGTTCACCGGGCGGCTGGGATAACGGGCGCACCGGTTGCTGAACGTAATTGTCTGTCTGCGCCTCGGCAATTTCACCAGATTGGCTCCAAGCCATCACCAGATCCAACAGGTCCCGCTCCACGGCCAGCAACTTAACCTCAGATTTGGCGACGGCCGACACCCGTGATGGTGAAGATTCATTCAACGGAAAGCGCCGGGCTTCACTCTCCGCATTGAGTGAGGAGACTTCAAACTGCGAATTCACCAGATCCACATCACCTTCGATCAGATAATAACTCTCGTTATTCTCCTTGCCTCGCCTGAAGATCAGTGTACCCTTGGGATACTCCCTGACGGTGACCTTTGCCGCCACCTGCTGCAGGTATTTGTCCTGCAAGTTATCAAAGGGGGTAAAGGTTTTGAGGGTTTCGAAATTAATGGTTAAATTACTCACGGATTGACCACCGGGTCACGACTACAACTGCGTAATATTTGACACACAAGTCCGTTGCGGTAATCGGGGGGCTATTCCATTAACCACCAGGTTTTGGGTCCGCCGCGTCCTTGCTACGAGGTTGTTAGTATAAAGCGTTTTAGGCAAAAAGTCGGCTACAAAGTCTGCTGAACCCTGGTGTAACATCAAGAAAGGGTGGAAATTGATGGCAATGGGTGAAACCTGGTAGAGGGAAGCATAACCGTTGAAGCGCACGATCACAGCCCTGGGCATACTGCTCACAATCCTTATTATCCTGTTGCAAACCACAAGCCTGCCCACCGAAAGCACGATTCTTAACCGGCTTGATCACCTAATATACGACTTTCGCTTTCGTCTGCTAAAACCCACTGTCGATCAAAACCGACAACACCGGATTGTGATTGTAGATTTGGATGAAAAAAGCCTGTCGGAAGTGGGCCAATTCCCCTGGCCCCGCCAAACCCTGGGTACTCTGGTCAATAAGTTGGCCAGCCACGGTACCCTGCTGGTCGCCTTTGATATTGTGTTTGCCGAACCAGAGCGCAACCCGGTGGACGAAATCGGGGCCCTACTGTCAGACCAAGCCATAGGCCGGAAACAACTTATTCAACAACTGCAGGCGCAACGATCGACGTTTGATGGCGATCAGCACTTTGCTGACGTGCTGAAACAGCATGAAGTTATCAGTGGTTACTTGTTCCACAACCTGTCCAACATCCGCAGCGGCGATTTACCCACCCCGCTAAAGGGCTTACCCAAGGTGCTGCCAAAGAGCGCTCTCATGGAAATGCCCGGATACAGTGCCAATATACCTAAGGTACAGCAAGCCATGAACGGCGGTGGTTTTTTAACCATTATACCAGACGGCGACGGCACCCTGCGCCGCGTACCTCTGATGATCCAGCATCGGCAACAGGTTTATGGCTCCCTGGCTCTGGAAGCGGCCCGTTTGTATCTGTTGTTGGACACTATTCAACCACGCTTGCTTCAGCTGGAAGGAAATCCTGTCCTGCAAGGATTAACCCTTGGCCAGCACTGGATTCCTACGGACCGCGAAGGACAAATGCTGATTCCCTACCGGGGGTCAAGGGGCCACTTCCCATACATTTCAGCCAGTGATGTCCTGTACGATCGAGTCAAACCTTCCGAATTCCAAAATGCGCTCGTCTTTATTGGTACCTCCGCTCTGGGCTTGGAAGACCTTAAAACTACACCCCTGGGTACCGAATACCCGGGGGTAGAAGCCCATGCAACGGTTACTGATGCTCTGCTATCCGGTCATATTCCCTATACCCCCGACTGGGCACCGGGAGCTAATGTCAGCCTGTTAATGATCCTTGGGCTATTGTTAAGCATTTGGCTGCCCCGCTGCAGCTCGCTGGAGATAGCTATCTGCACCGCGATAACGCTAACGCTTATTATTGGCACCAATGCCTGGCTGTGGCACAGCCAGGGCCTTAATCTGCCGCTGGCCGCGCTCCTGCTGCTAACGTTGGCACTGGGCTTTTTCTGTTTGGTGTCAGGCTATTACCAGGAAAGCCAGCAGCGGGAAAAAGTGGTGCACATGTTTGGGCAATATGTCGCTCCCGCCCACATCGAGCGGCTTCTGACACACAGGGATGCGACCCACAGTTTCGCCGGCGAAACCAAACCCATGACAGTGTTGTTTTCCGATATTCGCGGTTTTACCGCCATTTCGGAAAAGCTGTCGGCGGCCGAACTCAAACAACTGCTGAACGACTTCTTTACCCCAATGACCGAAATTATCTTCGCCAACCAGGGCACTATCGACAAATATGTGGGTGATATGATCATGGCCTTTTGGGGAGCCCCGTTGGAGGATCCGCAGCAGGAGCAGCGCGCCGTGCACACGGCCCTGCAGATGCTGGAAAGAGTCGAGCACCTGAAACAGCGCTTTGCATCCCTCGGTTTGCCCCCAATCAGCATCGGTATTGGTATCAACAGTGGCGTGATGAATGTCGGTGACATGGGTTCGATTTACCGACGCGCCTATACCGTGCTGGGCGATGCGGTCAATCTGGGGTCGCGCCTGGAAAGTATTACCAAGTTTTACGGGGTCGATTGCCTGGTCAGCCAGAGTACCCGTGAGGCGGTCAGCGACGTCACGTTTCGCTGTGTGGACAGGGTGCAGGTGGTCGGCAAGGAGGAGCCGATCAATATTTTCCAGCCGTTGCGCGCCGGTCAGTTTGGCGAATTAAATCTGGATGAATTGCTGCGGCTCTACAATCGGGCACGCGACGCCTACCTGCAGCAAAACTGGTCCGAGGCCAGCGCTGGTTTTGAAAAACTGCAAGAACTCGACAGCAGCTCTAGCCGGCTGTATGAAATCTACCTGGAGCGCATTGGGAACTTTGCGTCTACTCCACCCGGTGAGGACTGGGAAGGGGTTTATCGCCACCAGAGCAAATAAACCCCGCCACGCTAACGTCCGAGGATATAGACCCCGTCGTACTGCTCATTGCTTCGGGGTTCGACAAATGAAAAGCCCATTACCGCGGCTTCGCCATCGGCACCGGTAAACACGCCACCGATGCTGTTGTTACCCGTTGCCAGTGGAGCTGCGCCATTGATGTCCTGGAACTTCGCATCGATAAAACCACCCTTGCCATCCAACCGGATTATATTGCCGGTAAAAGTGGTTAGCAGTTGTTCGGCAGTACCTGCGGCTGCCCACTGTAATTTCAGTTCACCATTGCTCACCACTCCGGTACTGAAGTCCACGTTAAAACGGGATGAGTGTACCGTGGTGCCCGCCACCGGGGCCACCACCAACTGGTCCACCACTTGATTGTAGCTATGCTTGCCCACCAGCTTTTCCGGTGTAGTGGGCACAGCCGTGGAAAAGATCATTGTATCGGTGACCAGATCCTTGGCGTCGGGGTTGTCGGCATCCTTCTGCACAATGATGGGCTCGGCCTGCGAACCGTTCCAGATTCCCCAGGAAATAGGTGTTGAGTACCGGGTGATGGTCTTCAGATGGGTAACCTGCGCTGAACCCCGTCGATATACCTCCTGGGATGGGACTTTCATAAAGTTTGCCTCACCGGGCCCATCGTTATTACTGGTAATAATGGGATCGCCGCTGGACCCGTCCGAGGCTTTGCCACCCTGCATGCGGTTGGTGCAGTCAGTCGCACTGGGGCGACAGCCAATCAACATACCCACTCGGTCCAGACTTTGAAGTTCTGCATCGGTTAAGCGCAAATCGGTGACCGTGCCTGTCGAGTCCCCGGGGCTGGATGCTATGGGTTGCTGTGTTGTGGATGTTGTATCGCTGAGGTCACCTGTGCCTTCGTTGGAGGGCGCCACACCCGCTTCCGTATTCAGGCTGTAGTTATCCACCTCCGTCGTGACATCGACCTCGGTTTCGCTTTCCGACGCCAACGCCAGGGTATCCTGCGTGGATTCAACAGAAGCCAAGGTTTCCCCTTCCGAGGTATAACTCTCGCCTGGCAGCTGTTGCTGCTGCGGGGTCTCTTCAACCACGCTTTCATCACTTGAGCGGGATTCCTTCTCCGGCTTCAGCTCCGCCGATTCCGCTTCAGAGGCGTCCTCATCGGATTGGCCATCCCCGTCGCGGCTATTATCCTCTTCCACTGCGGCCTTTTCTTGCGGCTGTGCCAGTGGCGCCTGCAATACGGCCGGTGCTTCCAGCAAGCCCTTCGGGGTTTCTCCGACGATAACCCGCGCGAAGTTGTAATCGGCCCCCATACCCAAGTCGAGGCTGCCCTGGTCGTTACTCACGCGAATGCCCCCTTGCCACACTGCGGTAACCAGGGCGTTTGAGCTTTCCTGTACGGCTTCATAATTGGTGCCGCGAATACCGATGGTCGCCACCGGTGTTTCAACCCGGTACGCCTTGGGATCGTCGTGACCAATAACGCCGGTAATGGTTCGAAAACCACCTTCCAGCAGGCGCATCAGCACCCGGTTATCAGCGTGTTGTTCGCCGTGGTAATCGAAGGTCTCCAGCAAAAAAGCACTGTTAGCACGCAGGGAAAGGATTGAGCCATCCTTAAAGCGCATTTGGACCTGAGCTTTATCCCCCGTACGTATGGTGTCACCCTCAAAAAGCACCGACCGCCGCTTGAGGCTGCGCTTCTCGCCGCTGCCGGCAGTTGCAATGACCTCGCCTGTAGTCATCAGTACCCGCCCAATGGTTTCCGCGGCCTGGACCTGTGCAGCCAGCAAGCACACAGCGATCAGAAAAATGCGTTGTATAATCCTAGATACTCTCAACACGGGAGTCTCCTAAAACTGATAACTGATACCGGCTTCCACGACATTGCGATCGTAGGTAAACAGGTCGAGGTTGCTGTGGTTATCGGTGTAACTCGCCTCTAAACTCAGCTGCCACTGGGGGTCGAACTGCCATTGCCAACCCAGCGTCGCGGTATAATATTCGTCTTCCCGTATCTCAAAGAAGGTCGGGTGAATATCTTCGTACTCCACGTCCTGAACTATGGCCCGAGCAAATAGCTGATGGCTGGCTGTCACTGTCCACTGCCAGGCGTAAAACAGACCGTAAAAATCCTTGGCATTGTGTTCCGCCTCAGACAAGCGGGTCTGTTCGTCCCCGTAGAGCACACCGATACTGTGTTGATGATCCGGCCCGGCATTAAGGAGCGAAGAGAACACCAGCATGCCCTGTTCGACGTCACGCAAGGAGTCGCCGGGGTAACGGATATCGTTGTAGGACAAGCTCGACATCAACTGCCAGCGAAAATCGCCTACCGCATCACCCTGCCAGCGCCACTGACCATAAAGCGAAGCCGCATTTTGATATTCATCGCCGTCCAGATGCGCATTCTGGTACCGCACACCGGCAGTGAACTGATGCCGGCCGGTGTCGCCGGCAGCCCAAATGGCGGCGGCCTCGGCACCGAGTATCAGAGAGTCAAAATCGTCATTCTCCAGATAGTCACGCTGCCGGACGTCCCCCCGCAGACGCCAGGCCATGCGTTTGCTTTGCGGGGCCAACCAGGTGAGACCGGCACCCACAAACCCGAATTCACTCTCGATTTCCCGGCTGGTCTCTTCGATAAACACGGGAATATTACCGATGGAGATTCTGTTGAGGGCAGTCGCACTGTTGATATTGCTGTCGTAACCCGCCGCCGACTGGAGGTATCCCTGCAGACTGCTGTGCTGGGCTTCTCGCCGCGTCTCGATACTGCTGAGAAAGGCCTGGATATTGTTTTGAACCTGCTTTGGAGGCTCGGTCTCCAATACCCGGGTAAACGTTTCTTCCGCAGCATCAAGATTGCCCTGGATGTATAAACTGCGCGCCAATTCCAGCTGTATGCGCCGATTGCCCGGCTCCATCAGCAATACCCGTTCGAAGGCGTACTGGGCTTCATGGGGGCGCCCCGACTCCAATGCAGCCAAACCGTACCAGGCATCAAAGGCGGTCTCGCCTTCGCGCTGCGCCCGCTGCGCCAATGCCAGTTCGTACGCCTCTGCTGCACGCCCCTGGACGAGGAGTTGTCGAATTTGGGGAATTAAATCTGTGCTCACCTCACCTGCTGTAGCAGTAGGGGCTACAGCGCCCATCCCTGTATCGTCGGCGTGGACAGGGGCCGAATTGTGCAACGCACAGCTTGCGAGAACGGCAGCAATCAGGCTGCCATTGCGGTAAAGGATATGTCTCACACTCAGGTCTTCCTGGAAAATCATGGGGCACCGTCCATGACGAGCACCTGATAAGTTATTGTTTATTCCCAATCATTTGTAGCTGGTTTGACAGTAAAACCGCCACTTCCCACTATTTTTGTATGCCGAGACACATGCATATTGATTCTATTTATTATTCAGCTGACTTTATGATCTTTTAGTACAGTTTTAATGCACTTTCTATAAATTACTGTGGAAATATATTTTTTCCACCCAAACTGTCTACAACTTATACCATTTGGCGCCTAAATGATTCAAGCTCTGGCAACAGGCGCTTCACTGTACTGGTAAAAACCTTTTAACACCTTGTACAAATAATAAGCATCCCGTGTGCCACCCAATTCCCGAATCGAGTGCATGGCAAAAGTCGGTACACCGACATCCAGGGTGTTTACCCCCACTTCTGTAGCCGTAATTGGCCCAATGGTACTGCCACAGCCCAAGTCTGTGCGTGTCACAAAGGCCTGCACCGGCACATCACACTGTTCACACAAATGGCGGAACATTGCACTGGTTTCGCTATTGCTGGCGTAGCGCTGATTGGCATTGACTTTAATCACCGGTCCTCGATTCAAAACCGGCCCGTGATTATCATCGTGACGATCGCTGTAATTGGGATGAATGCCGTGGGCATTGTCCGCGGAAATCATCATCGAGTTGTCGATCGTGCGGTTACGCAGCTCAACATCCGGCAACCAACGTTCCAGCAGCCCTTTTAACATAGGCCCCTGGGCGCCACAGGCCGAAGCACTCCCGACCTCTTCGTGATCGTTGCAAACCAGCAGTGCACTGGTTTTGGTATCGGCATCGATTAACGCCTGCATTTCCACATAGCAACTCAGCAGGTTGTCGAGTCTTGCGCTAGCAATAAAATCCCCCTGTAGCCCAACCACCGCTGGTGGCTGCACATCGTAAAAACTCAGTTCGTAATCCAGCACCTGTTCGGCATTCAATTGGGGCGACTGATCCTGCAGTTCCTTCAACAGCAACGTTCGAAAATCAGGGTTCTGGTCCTTGACCGCCTGCATCAAAACCGGAGGAATATCTTTTTGGGGATTCACACTGCGGTTTTTGTTGGCCTCCCGATCCAGGTGTATTGCCAGACTGGGAATCACCGCAATCGGGCGCTTAAAGTCCAGCAGGGTGTTGCACAACTGCCCCTGTTGATTGCGGTAGGTAATCCGCCCTGCCAGGGACAGGTCGCGGTCATACCAGGGGTTTAGCAGCACCCCCCCGTAGACCTCTACACCCAATTGAAAATACCCCTGCCGATTAAGCTCCGGGAGGGGTTTCACTTTTAGACAGGGGCTGTCGGTGTGGGCACCGGCCATGCGAATACCGGTTTCCGGCAACGCCGCGGTTCCGTATACAAAGCCGATGATGCTAGAGCCGTTGCGGGTAACGTAGTATTTGCCGCCCGGTTGCAACTGCCAGGTGTCCCCCTCCAACAGTTGAGTGAAACCCGCTTTAGCCAGGGCCGCTGCCATGTTTGCCACGGCGTGAAAGGGTGTGGGTGATGCCTGCAAAAAAGCCAGCAGATTTTCGTTAAAGCTTGTCTGATTCATGCTGTTGGTCTCAAGTTTTCCAGTCGCGCCAACAGACTGGAGGTATCCCAACGGCCACCGCCTAGGGCTTGTACTTCACTATAAAACTGATCTACCAGTGCCGTGACCGGCAAGTGGGAACCATTTTGGCGCGCTTCGTCCAGCACGATGCCCAGGTCTTTGCGCATCCAATCCACGGCAAAACCGTGTTCGTATTCCCCGGCCAGCATGGTCTGATAACGATTCTCCATTTGCCAGGACTGGGCCGCGCCTTTGGAGATTACCTCCACCACCTGTTCTGGATCCAGCCCGGCAGAACGGGCAAAGTGCAGCCCCTCAGCCAGCCCCTGAACCAAACCGGCAATACAGATCTGATTGACCATTTTGCACAACTGTCCGCTGCCAACCGGTCCCATCAATTTAACCGCCCGGGCAAAGCTGCCAATCACAGGTTCCGCTGTTTGAAAGGCATTTTCTGAGCCGCCCGCCATCACGGTTAACACACCATTTTCGGCCCCCGCCTGACCGCCTGACACAGGGGCGTCGAGAAAATCTATCCCCAATTGAGCGGCTTTTGCGGCCAGTTCACTAGCCACTCCCGCAGACGCCGTGGTGTGATCGACAAACAGGCTGTCGGCGTTCATGGCTTGAAAGGCGCCGTGATCCCCGATCGTCACTTCGCGCAGATCATGGTCGTTGCCGACACAGCAAAACACAATCTCAGCACCTTTCACCGCCTCTTTGGGAGTAGCTGCATATTTGCCGCCAAACTCGGCCACCCAGGCTTGTGCTTTGGTCTGGGTGCGGTTATAGACAGTGACCTGGTAGCCCGCTTTGTGCAGGTGTCCCGCCATGGGATATCCCATCACCCCTAATCCCAAAAACGCCACGAGTTTTGACATAGTTCTTTCTCCGGATTGCCTTTGTAACTCAGGAGAACCAGACCACAGCGCCCAAGGCTCCGGCCAACGCGATTCGGTAATACACAAACGGCATCATGCCGATGCGATTGATAAAACTCAGAAAGTAGTAAATACATAAATAGGCACTGATACCAGACAGTAAAGCACCCCAGAAGATATCCGACCAGATCACGCCATCACTGCCAATCAGTTCCAGGGTTTTATAGCCCCCACTGAGGGTAATAACCGGAATCGATAGTAAAAACGAAAAGCGTGCCGCAGCTTCGCGCTGCAATCCCAGTAGCAGAGCCATAGTGATGGTAATACCGGAGCGAGACGTACCGGGGATCAGCGCCAGCGCCTGAGCTAACCCGATCAGTATCGCCATCCCCAGGGTCATTTCCACGAGAGTTTTACGCCGTTCTCCCAGTAGATCCGCTCCTCCCAGCAATAAGCCAAAGAGCAGTGTCGTCGACATAATGACCAAAATGGAGCGCAAGTGGGTTTCGATAAAGTCACTGAATAACAGCCCTGCCAGACCTGCAGGCACAGTTGCCCAAATGATATACCAGGCCAAGCGGCTGTCATCGCTGGTTTTACCCCCTAATCCGGCAAACCACGCCACGATCATTTTTTGCACGTCTTGTCGAAAGTAGATTAACACTGCGCTTAGCGAACCGACATGCACGGCGATATCGAATGCCAAACCCTGATCCGGCCAACCCAGCACTTCGGTGGGCAAAATCAGGTGTGCGGAACTGGAGATTGGCAGGAATTCGGTAATCCCCTGAATCAATGCCAGAAATAGAATATGAAACCATTCCATTTGAAGAATCTTTCCTCGGATTATTGTTATGAGCAGTGGTTAATGATCAGCTGAGCGATCACGAATACGCTGGCGTTTTTTCCAGGAGACCTTATCCCGTAGGTACACAGGTTCAGCGTCCAACGCGTCGACCGTTTCCCCCCGGGCAAAGGCTCTGCTCGCCAGCGCCGCTATATCATAGGCATGGGGATAAAAATCCAGATGTACAACCTCAGTTTGCAAGGCCTGCATTGCCGGGTAGTGCCATCCGGGGCCAATGCCCGTCAACGGCAATTCGTGCCCTTTTTCAATGGCCTGGAGCTTTTCTTCCACCAAATCCGGGGCCATAACGTGTTCGTCCGCAAGTGCAATAACACCCGATTCAGTGGAGTGTTGGTACAGGCCCCAATAAATTTCTTCCATGCGAGCATCCAGTGCCACCAAAAGAGGCTTGTTGACTTCAATTGACAACAATCGGTAGGCGCCCGCCGCCATAGCGGCCAGGGTGGAAACAGGAATCACCGGCAGATCAGCCCCAAACGCCAAACCTTGGACAACGCCAAGACAAATACGTAGGCCGGTAAAGGAGCCCGGCCCTCTGCCGAAAGCGATAGCATCGAGGTCCGCCAGGGATATCCCCTGTGCCGAGAGTATTTGGTCAACCATCGGCAACAATCGTTTGGTGTGTTCGCGGGGAATAACGGCAAACTCTTCAGTAATGACTCCATCACAGGCCAGTGCTACGGAACAGGCGTCTGTGGAGGTATCCAAAGCCAGAATTTTGGTCATAAAACTCTACAAAGTGTCACTAGCATTCAACGATTCAATATTGGTGCCTATTTTCGCAGAATTTTGAGGTGCCATATAGAGAAAATCCCCCAAGAAGTTCATTCCGGGGGGATTTTTGTGTGTTACCGCCCGCCAAGGGCGGTTTGGTTAACGGTGAGCTTGTACGGGGACTATTTTTTGCCCCTGCGCGCGGCCCTTTTAGCCTTGGGCCTGGCTTTAGCCGCGGCTCTGGCCTTCGGCTTGGCCTTGGCTTTAGCTTTGACTTTAGCTTTGGCCTTGGGTTTGGCCTTGGCCTGGGGTTTGGCTTTGGCCTTGGGTTTGGCTTTGGCCTTGGGTTTGGCCTTCATCGCTGCTTTTTTAGCAGCGGCTTTGGCCTTGGCGGCGGCTTTCTTTTCCGCAGCTTTGGCCTTGGCAGCAGCTTTGCGGGCCGCTATTTTCGCCTTGGCAGCGGCTTTTTTCTCAGCAGCCTTGTCTTTGGCGGCGGCTTTTTTCTCGATGGCGACTACCTTGGCCTTGGCTTTGGCAGCTGCGACTTTGGTTTTGGTGGCCAGTTTCTTGGCTGCAGTTTTAACCTTCTTCTTGTCAGCGGCTGCGCGGGTTTTCTTCCACTTGGCCTCGAAAGCTTTGACCGCTTTTGCCAAATCCGCTTCGGCTTTCTCTGCCAAACTCGCTTCCATAGCCTTTATGCGGGCGGCAGCGGCGGCTTCTGCAGCTTTAGCCGCGGCCATAGCCTTGGCTGTGGTCAGGCTTACTTTAGCGGTCGCTGACTTGACTCGCAGCCCTTTAAGTTTGACGGACACTTTGCTGGCCGCGGAGGACGTGGCTTTGGCTGAGCGTTTGTCGCCCGCTTTACCAGATTTTGCAGCTTTCGCTTTGGCGGCAGCGGCCTTTTTCCGGGCGGTGGTCAGCGCTTTTGACTGATCCTGTATCTCTTTCTGCAGTTTACTAAAGGCCACTTGCGCTTTTTCTACTGCAGGCGCCGCAGTTTTTGCTGCTGGCGCCTTTTTAGCCGCCGCACGCCTGGCCGGTGCTTTTCTCGGTTTGGATTTCTTTGCTACTTTCTTGGTACTACTCTTTGCAACTTTAGCCATAGTCTTTTCTCCTCAGCTTTCCGTTGGCCGGTGTCATTCATTGACAACTCGACGCATTAGTTACCACTAGAACCAATAGAACCATAGCACAATTTTTGATCGCAAAAAGCGATTACACGAATATTATGAAAAAAAATAGCATTTTTCATCCTGAAAACTGCTTTTTTTTAAAAAATTTTATCTTTTTTTGGATTTTTCCCGACCGATTTTTCTGTCGCAATAGATTTCTGGGGGTGTGAGAATTAAAAAATTAGTCTTTTGACTTGCATAAACTCTCAAATTTTATTCATTTTTCTTTGATTCTGTTTTTTTGACAGAAAATTTTGAGCCTTTATTGCCAAATTGGCTTTTGGAATTCCAAAAAATGCTACTAGGGTATGGGTTTAGGCACTTATAACTATATTAAGGTAAGGATAGTGATGTGCTAATGGCCGCAGTGTGCCAAAAGCAATGGCACAAACCAGCCCCAAAAGTAAACCACCTAAATCACCCCAAAAAACTCCCGAACAATATTGCCCATCATCGCAATATGGTCTGGCCGATCGTTCAAACACCCAATATATTCGAACCGCTCACCACCCGCGGCCAAAAAAATCGCCCGATTCTCGCCGTCGATCTCCTCGATCGTCTCCAAACAATCCGCCGAAAATGCCGGGCAGATAACATCGACGCTGTTAACGCCCTCTTTACCCCAAGACTGCAATAATTTATCCGTATACGGCTGCAACCACTGCGCCTTACCTAAACGAGACTGAAAACTCATCGCCCACTGCGAAGAAGTCAAACCCAAACGCTCCGCCAGCAACCTTGCCGTTGTTGCGCACTGATCATAATAGGGATCCCCCAAATCCACATTGCGCTGGGGAATACCGTGATAAGACAAAAGCAAGCGCCCCCCTCTGCCCTTCTCCTGCCAATGCGCTTCAACAGAACGCGCAAGCGCCTCAATGTAATCCGGGCGACGATGATAATCTCGATACACCGTCATGTTGGGAATATTGCGATTCTTCTGCAACACCCGCGCATACTGATCGTAAACTGAACCCGTGGTGGTGGCAGAATACTGTGGGTATAAAGGCAGCAATAAAATGCGCGCCGCCCCCTGGGTGCGCACAGCATCTACCCGTGACTCAATACTCGGCCCGCCGTAAACCATTGCCGATGTCACCGACGGGGCATTTTCACCCAACTCATCAGCCAACAACTGCGATAACGCCGTCGTTTGCCGTTCCGTGATTACGCGCAGGGGAGAACCCTCAGGCCCCCAGATCTCTTGGTACAACTTTGCCACACGCCTTGGGCGAAACGGCAGAATGAAACCGTATAAAATCGGCCACCAAACCAACCGCGGGATTTCCACCACCCGTTTATCACCCAAAAAGTCCTTTAAAAACTGGCGAACCGCCTTTGGAGTAGGTGCACTGGGCGTGCCCAGATTGATTAAAATTACCGCATTCTTGTTTTTTATTTCCACGTATCCCCCAATCCTTAAGTCGCGATGCACTCCCCCCAATAATTTTGAGCAAACGCCGTCAAAAAGGCGGGGCGCCGCTCCTGCGCGTCCATGCGCCCGCGACATACCGTTCATCCTGAACATAAAAAAATAGGCCCCGTAGAGGGGCCTATTTTAAATCCAAACAACCGGTTTTCGCTATCAGCCCAGGGCCTCGAAAACCTTATTGCGAATATCTTCCATACTGCCAACACCGGGAATGCTGACGTATTTTGCAGCATTTTCGCCGCCCTGTGCCTCCAGGTCTTGGTAGAAACCTACCAGAGGCTCAGTTTGCTCGTGATAGACCGCCAGACGCTTGCGCACGGTTTCCTCTTTGTCGTCTTCACGCTGAATCAGCGCTTCACCGGTCTCGTCGTCGATACCTTTCTGCTTGGGCGGATTGAAATCGATGTGGTATACGCGACCAGAGGCCTCGTGTACACGGCGGCCACTCAGACGAGAAACGATTTCTTCATCGTCAACGGCGATTTCCAGTACACAATCGATCGCGATACCCGCTTCCTGCAAGGCTTCCGCCTGCGGGATGGTACGCGGGAAACCGTCAAACAGGAAACCGTTCGCACAATCAGCTTCCTGAATGCGCTCTTTTACCAGTGCAATAATCAGATCGTCAGATACCAGACCGCCGGTGGCCATGATATCTTTTACCTTAAGACCCAGTTCAGTGCCCGCCTTGACTGCTGCACGCAACATATCGCCAGTGGAAATTTGCGGAATACCGTACTTTTCCATAATAAATTGAGCTTGGGTGCCCTTGCCTGCGCCGGGTGCGCCCAACAATATAACTCGCATCAGGATTGCTCCTTTATTTGATTCTCCCCGAACGGCTTTGACTGCCGTTTTCGAAATTTAAAACAACTTTCTGCCTAAAAAAGGAGGCTACCATACACGCACCCACTGACAATCACAACCTCGACCTTAGTCTGCACTGAGTAGACGATTGTAACCTATTGTTTTATAAAGCCTTTTAAACTCACAATAACCACAAAACGTTAGTGGTTATAGCCATCACAGCAACTCCGCGCACTGCCTTCCAGACGTTGGCAACCCCCTCCCTGCGAGCGTCACTTTCGAGTGCCTGATCACTTTCGGTTTACTCCCCATAGGCTATAAATAAGGTAAGGCCCGCGGCCCCATTCGCGGGCAATATCAGCGAGGTTATTACTCCATGAAAGTCAGTGAACTTGCGACCATCTGGGAAGATACCGCCAGCGGGCAGCTCACCCATTCCAGCTACACCCTGCATCTGTCCATTGAGGATGCGGCCAAGCTGGAAGCGTTGGCAGAAATGTACCCAAAGCGTCCTACAGAGCTCCTGTTGAGCGATCTGATATCAGCTGCCTTGAACGATCTGGAAATAAGCATGCCCTATATAAAAGGCAACAAGGTGATAGCCAGAGACGAGATGGGAGATCCGATGTTTGAAGATTTGGGCCCCACGCCCAGATTTCTGGAGCTAACCCGCAAGCATCTGGATCAAATCAAACACGAAGAGCCTTCGGTGTCGGCGAATTGATTGCCACTGACGCCCGCGACATAGCGTGTCGATAAAGACACGCTATCGCAATAATAAACCGCATTTATCATGGGATGTCTAATAGGCGCTTCCCACTCAACCGAAGGGATAGCAGCGACGCGAAATTTACTGTTTTTCCTGCTTTTTGACCTCGTCCCAAAGATTGTCCATAACGCCCAGTGACGCTTCCGCTGGGGTCAAACCCCGCGCCTGCAGACCTTCTTCCACCCCCCGAAAACGCCGCTCAAACTTGCGGTTGGCAGCGCGTAAAGCGGCTTCAGGATCAATTTTCAAGTGGCGGCTGGCATTGACGACGGCAAACAACAAATCACCAATTTCTTCAGTTAAAGCCCCTTGGCCCCCCTCCTGGACCGCCTGCTTTACCTCGTCCACTTCTTCGTCAATTTTATCGAAAACCCCGGCGATCTCAGGCCAGTCAAAGCCTGCCCCCGCGGCGCGTTTTTGCAATTTTGCGGCGCGTGTGAGGGCGGGCAAGTTTGTAGGGATATCATCCAGAGTGCCGCGCTTGCCTTTTTGCTGACGCTCTTCCTGTTTCAGGGCCTCCCATTTGGCCTTTATCTGTGTCTCATCCCGCTCACGGCCCGGTTCGATGCGACTCTCCAGGGTGCCTTCGGGAAACACATGGGGATGGCGGCGAACGAGTTTTGTCACCAAATTGTTGACGATACCGCTGAAATTGAAGCGCCCCTCCTCCTGTCCCAATTGACTGTAAAAAATCACCTGAAACAAAAGGTCGCCAAGCTCCTCCTTGAGGTGGTCAAAGTCGCCGGTTTCAATGGCGTCCGCCACCTCGTAGGCCTCTTCCAGCGTCGAAGGCACAATGGTGGCGTAGCTCTGTTGCAAATCCCAGGGGCAGCCGGTTTCCGGCTCCCGCAAACGTGCCATCAAGTTAATGAGGTCATCGATGGAATACTGCCGGTTCTTGCTCACAGGAGTTTCCTTTTACCTTTGCTCGTTAGTGTTTGCGCCGCGCTGATGCAACGTTGGGCAATTGATTCAAGCGCGCCAGGATCCGGCTGAGTGCATTAAAGCTGCGTATCTCTATGGTTACCTGCATATCCACGGTGTTTTTGCGTTTGTCGGACAAGGTTTTCATCGCGTTGATGTTAATGCGCTCGTTATCCAGCAGCGCCGTGATATCGCGCAACAGACCATGGCGGTCAAAGGCTTCAATAATAACGTCAACCGAGTAGACACTTTGCGGTGCCTGTCCCCACTCCACCTTGATAATTCGCTCCGGTTCATCGGCCTGCAACTGCAGAATATTGCTACAGTCCTGACGATGAATGGAAACACCTTTCCCGAGAGTGATATAACCGACAATGCCGTCACCCGGAACCGGGCTACAGCATTGTGCAAAGTGGGTCAGCAAGTTACCGACACCATCGATATAGACATCGGAGCTGCTCTGTGTGGCGGTTGAACGGGGTTTGAGCGGTACCACTGTCTCTTCTTGATCGCCCACCGACAGGAGCTTCTGGGCTGCGTTCAACACCTGCCCTACACCGATATCACTGGCGCCCACTGCGGCATACAGATCGTCCAGAGACCTGAATTTGAGCTTTTGGGCCAGCTCTTCAAAGTCCAGCTCCATCAGTGCCAGGCGACGGAACTCCCGGTCCAGCAACGCCTGACCATCGGCGATATTGCGGTCCCGGGCCTGCTGTTTAAACCAGGTTTGCACCTTGGCCCGCGCCCGAGAGGTGGTAATATACCCTAGGGCCGGTGTAAGCCAGTCGCGACTCGGGGACTCCCGCTTGCCGGTGAGGATTTCCACCTGATCCGAGGTGTTGAGCGGGTGATTAAGGGGCACGATTCGGCCGTTGACTTTGGCACCGCGGCAGCGGTGTCCAACATCGGTGTGGATACGGTAGGCGAAGTCCAGCGGTGTTGCTCCGTGGGGTAGATCGACTACGTGGCCCTCTGGGGTGAACAGGTAGATGCGATCCTGGGCGATATCGCTGCCCAGGTCATCGTCCAGCGCGTGGCCTCCCAGCTCATCGTGCCACTCAAGTACTTGCCGCAGCCAGGCGATCTTCTGCTCGTAACTGTCTTGGTCCCCGGTCTTATCTGTCCCCTTGTATCGCCAGTGGGCACAAACGCCAAATTCTGCCTCTTCGTGCATGGCGTGGGTGCGAATCTGAACCTCCAACACTTTGCGATCGGGGCCGATCACCGCCGTGTGCAGGGAACGGTAGCCATTCTCCTTGGGCGAGGCAATATAGTCGTCGAACTCGTTGGGAATATTGCGCCACAGACTGTGCACGATTCCCAACACCGAGTAACAGTCCCGTACCGTGGGCACCAGGATACGGACGGCACGAATATCGTAAACCTGGGAAAAGCCGATGTCCTTGCGCCGCATTTTGCGCCAGATGCTGTAGATATGCTTGGCGCGGCCGTTGATTTCCCCTTTGATTTTGGCTTTGGCCAACTCATTCTGCAGTGTGGCGATCACATTATCGATATACTGCTGACGATCGACACGGCGCTCATCCAGCAGCTTGGCAATGAGCATATAGTCATCCGGCTCCAGATAGCGGAACGACAGGTCTTCCAACTCCCACTTGATATGGCCGATGCCCAGGCGGTGAGCCAGTGGTGCGTAAATGTCGGCCACTTCCCGTGCAACCCGGCGGCGTTTTTCGTCTGATGTGTTTTTGACAGCCCTGATAGCGCACGTACGCTCAGCCAATTTGATCAGTGCCACCCGCACGTCATCCACCATGGCCACCAGCATCTTGCGAACTTTTTCCCCCTGCTCCCGGGACTGTTTGCCAAACACTTCCACACTGGAATCGTTGCGGCGAGTGCTGATCGCCGCCATGCGCAATACCCCTTTGATCAATTTGGCAACAGTATCACCAAACTCGGTTTGAACCTTGCTGAGAGGCATCTTGTTTTCGCGCACAGCCCGATAGAGGATGGCGGCAACCAGGGTGTCCACATCCAGCTGCAAGTCCGCCAGGATTTCCGTCATTTCCAAGCCAGTTCGAAAGCTACTGGCCCCTTCGGCCCAAATATTTTCTGCCGCGATCGCTTCCTCTTCAGCTGTAAGGCTGATAAGACAGGCCCGACGCAGCGGCTCGCGAGCAGTGGGATCGAGGCAGGCCATATCGATGACCCTCTCTACCCACTGATGAATATCGATGCTGCCGTCGGCAGTAACAGGATGATCTTCTCTAACTTTTACCATGTCGCTCTGTTACTTCAATTGTTGTAACTCGTTATCGGATACGGTCTTTAACAGGCAGCCTTGAGCGGTCTTTAATAAAAAGCGCCATGGATTCCACATGGGCCGTATGCGGAAACATATCCATCACCCCCAGTGCCTCCAGCCGGTACCCCATTTCCCCCAGGATCTGTGAATCCCTGGCCAGGGTTGCCGGATTGCAGGAGACATAGACAATGCGCGAGGCGGATAGTTGCCTCAAGAGGTCCATCGCTCCCTTGGCTCCAGCCCGGGGTGGATCGAGCAAGACCGCGTCGACGCTGCCAAGTCCGTCGGGGCCTGTCATTTGGTCCAGGTCCTCTTCCAGATCCACCGCCTTAAACTGAACATTGCGGATGCCGTTGGCTTCCGCGTTCTCCCGACCGCGCGTCACCATGGACTCTACAGCCTCCAGACCAATCACCTCTCCCGCCTGGCGGGCCAGGGGTAGGGTAAAATTGCCAATACCACAAAACAGGTCCACAACCCGCTCCGAAGCCGATGGCGCCAACAGCGACAGCGCCTGGGACACCATGGCCCGGTTCACCCGGGGATTGACTTGGGTAAAATCCCGCGGGTGGTAAGCCAACCGTATACCCTGTTCAGGCAACTCATAGTACAAGCGCGGGTCACTAACTTGACCATCGAGGTCGCGCAGCGGACCCTCGGCGTCCGGCTGCAACCAAACCTGGGCCTGGGCAGTCTGGGCCAGCGCCTTCAGCGCCTGCACATCCGGTGTTTTCAGGGGGCTGGTATGCCGTACTACCAGGGCCAGGGGCAACCCCATCCCCAACAGCTCAAGATGGGCCACCGCGCGCTTGGCCTGCAACCCGTGCAGCCATTGACGCAAGGGATCGAGCATTGCTTGCAATGAAGGTGCCAATACCGGGCAATGCTCAATTTCCACCAGTTGCTTGCTCCTGCCTTCGCGAAAACCGAGAGCAATTTTACCATTGCGTTGGTACCAGACACTTAGACGGGCACGGCTGCGGTAACCCTGATGCTCAGAGGTGATAGGTGGCAATAGGCGTGCCGGTACCTGTCCCCCCCAACGGCGCACCTGGTCCTGCACAGCGTCCTGCTTAAAGTTCAGTTGTCGCGCCACATCCAGGTGTTGCAAGTTACAGCCGCCGCAGCGCTGATAGTGTCCACAAATGGGTTCACTGCGTTCCGAGCTGGCGCTCAGCAGCGTTTGTACTGCGGCTTCACTGAAACGGCTCTGCACCGACCGCAAGGTCACTTTTGCACATTCACCCGGCAGGAGCCCCTCGACAAACAGCGTCTTGCCCTCGTGTGAGGCGATACCCCTCCCATCGTGGCTGAGTTTATCGACAGTGACCTCAAAAGGGGCACGCTCTGCGGGTGCCAGTCTCGACGGTTGTGAGCGCCCGGCCCCGGCATTGCGGTGACCGCCGGAGCGAGGGTGGACAGCAGAAGGGCGAGGACGCGACATAAAGGAAAAAGCGTTGGGCTTCCTGGTGTTATTAGTTTGATTATTGGTTGAAGAGCCCGGATGAGAGATAGCGATCCCCCCGATCACAAATTACCGCCACGATAACGGCATTTTTCAACTCTTTATTGAGTCTGAGGGCACCGGCCACAGCGCCACCGGAAGAAACCCCGCAGAAAATGCCCTCTTCCCGAGCCAATGCACGCATGGTCTCCTCCGCCTCCGCCTGCGGCATATTCATGGTGCGGTCTACCCGCGCTGCATCGAAGATAGAGGGCAGATACTCCTTGGGCCAGCGGCGAATACCGGGAATGCTGGCCCCCTCCTCCGGCTGCAGGCCCACAATCTGGATATCCGGATTACGCTCCTTCAGGTAGAGAGAGGTACCCATTATGGTGCCCGTGGTTCCCATGGAACTGACAAAATGGGTAAGGGTGCCCTGCGTTTGTTGCCACAGCTCCGGGCCCGTGGACTCGTAATGAGCCCGTGGATTGTCCTGGTTGCCAAACTGGTCCAGCACTTTGCCTTTACCTTCAGCTTGCATGGCCAGGGCCAGGTCGCGGGCACCTTCCATGCTCTCTTCCTGGCTTACCAGTATCAGTTCCGCGCCATAGGCTGCCATTGCCGCCTTGCGCTCTTCAGTACTGTTGTCGGGCATTATCAAAATCATGCGGTAGCCCTTGATCGCCGCCGCCATCGCCAGCGCGATGCCAGTATTGCCACTGGTGGCTTCGATCAGGGTGTCGCCGGGCTTTATGTCCCCTCGCTGTTCCGCACGGTTTATCATAGAGAGTGCAGGGCGATCTTTAACCGAACCGGCGGGATTATTACCTTCCAATTTGACCAGGATGGTATTCGTGGTATTGCCCGGCAAACGCTGCAACCTTACCAAGGGAGTATTGCCAACACAGGACTCAATGGTGGGAAAATCCATAAACAACCTTAATTCGCTCAATCTCTGCCCAAAATCCGGCAAGAACGCCACCTTTGGCGGCACTTATAACCACCAAAATAAATACGGGCGACATAACCGCACTATTCTACCGCTGATTGGCAGGGGGTTAAACTTATAAACTGCCGCTCAATACCACAAAAGCGGTGGCATAGTATTGCTCATCGGAGATACTGAGATGGTGATGGCACCCCCCCAGGGCCATAAGCCGCTCTGCCGCGCCGTCACTCAATTTGAAGAAAGGAGCGCCAACCTCATTGTGGCAAACCAGCATATGTTGCCAGGAAACGCCGCGACCTATACCTGTGCCCAGGGCCTTCGCCATCGCCTCTTTGGCGGCAAACCGCTTGGCCAGCAAGCGCTCGGGCTGACGACTGGCGAGATACTCCTGCATCTCGGGCGGGGTCAGAATACGCTGGGCAAAAGTTTCACCCAGGCGATCCAGGCTTGCCTTGATGCGCGCAATTTCAACAATATCGGTGCCGATGCCCACAATCATGGCTGCCCTCCCTGAGACTTTTCCGTTGTGTGCGCCGTTTGAGATTCACTGTCTCTGGTAGAGAGCTGCACCGGGCGAAACAACTCTCGACTTTTTAGTGGTTTGACCCCCAGCAGGGGTTTCAGTGCCTCGCGCAGCAACAGCTTGGCGGCCCGCCGGACATCAACATCGGAGAATTCTCGCCGGCCGATGCGATGCAACAGTCCACCGCTAAACACCGCCAGCTGTCGCTGCCGATAGATATCGCCATCACAGCAGACAAACCCGGTATCAGGTACGAGGTAATAAAGGCTTTCCTCCGCAATAGGCGCACCGGTCTCGCCGTCAACGCTAAACTCCAGGCCGTAACCCAGGGCTTCCAGCAACGTCAGTTCAAACTGACGCAGCACCGGCTCCAAAGGCAGATCTGCAGCGTCTGCCTGCTTGCGGTTTAACACCGTAAGTCCCGCCAGCGCCTGCTGGTATGCAGCATAAATAGTGGGATGTGCATCCATCGGCAGCAACAACCTCATCAATAGCTCATTGATGTAGAAGCCGCTATAGAGAATATTGCCGTGCAGGAAAACTGGCGCTCCCGCCGCTTCAATCCCCGTCAGGGTTTTCAGCTCTCCCTTACCCTGGCAGGAGATCAACAGGGCCTGAAACGGTGCCAGCAGCTGCTTGATACTGCTCCGCCCTTTGCGTCCGCGCGCGCCGCGTGCAACTACCGAGATGCGGCCATAGTCCGGAGTCAGTAAATCCACAATCAAACTGGTGTCGCGGTAATCGCGGCTGTGCAAAACAAACGCCGGTTGCAACTCCACTGCGGTCATACTGCATCAGACATCGTCATAGCCAAGGCTGCGCAAGGCACGTTCATCGTCCGACCAGCCAGACTTCACCTTGACCCAAAGTTTTAACATGACTTTGGTGTCGAACATGTTTTCCATGTCGTAGCGCGCTTCCTGGCCGATCAGCTTGATGCGGGCACCTTTGTCACCGATGAGGATGCGCTTTTGTCCCTTGCGTTCCACCAGAACCAGCGCACTGACATGCAGTATGCCGCCTTCGTGGCTGAATTCTTCAATCTCAACAGCCATTTGGTAGGGCAGCTCAGCCCCTAACTGTCGAGTGATTTTCTCGCGCACAATTTCGGCGGCCATAAAGCGCGAACTGCGGTCGGTAATCTGATCTTCCGGGAAAAAGTGGATCCCCTCTGGCAATCGCTCGACAATTTCTGCCTCGAGCCGATCCAGGTTGTGGCCGCGCAACGCGGAGATCGGGACAATTTCCGCTACTTTCAACTGCTCTGACAGCAGTTGTAAATGGGGCAACAACTCCTCTTTGTTATCTATCTGATCGACCTTGTTAATCGCCAGAATAATGGGACAATTCAGGTAACGCAGTTGTTTGGCGACAAATTCGTCTTCATCGGTCCAGGCACAGCGATCCACCACAAACACCACCAGATCCACATCCTTGATCGCCGTACTGGCCGCCTTGTTCATATAACGGTTAATGGCCTTGGCATGACTCAGGTGAACACCGGGGGTATCCACAAAAATAATCTGCACCTCCCCCTCGGTTTTAATGCCCAGCACATTGTTGCGTGTAGTCTGGGGCTTGCGGGAGGTAATGCTGATTTTTTGGCCCAGCAGGTGATTGAGCAAGGTGGACTTACCAACATTTGGACGACCCACAATTGCCACGTAACCACAGCGTGTTTGAGGTTTCATGTCACTGTCACCGCTCATGGCTACGCCTCTTTCTTGTTGGCCTGGATCAAGTTCCAGGCTTGTTCCGCCGCCAATTTTTCGGCGGTGCGACGACTGGAGGCCTCGGCTCGGGTGGGCTCAGACAGCAGCGCCGTGTGACATTCGACGGTAAACACCTGAGCGTGGGCCTCCCCGGAAACCTTCGCCACCTTGTACTGGGGCAGAGGCTTGCGGTGCGACTGCATCAATTCCTGCAAGCGAGTTTTGGGGTCCTTGAGGGTTTCTTGCAGTGAAATGGCGGCCAGACGGTTTTTGTACCAGCTGAGAATACGTTCGCTGCAGGCCGCCATACCGGCATCGACATAGATTGCGCCGATGATAGCCTCTACCGCATCTGCGAGAATGGAGTCACGGCGAAAACCGCCACTTTTTAATTCACCTTCGCCAAGATTCAGGCAATCGCCCAGCTCAAATTCGCGGGCAATTTCAGCCAGGGTTTCACCTTTAACCAACTGCGCTCGCAAGCGGCTGAGTTGACCTTCTTTGGCCCCGGGAAACTGGCGAAACAGGGCTTCACCGATAGTAAAGTTGAGAATGGAATCCCCCAGAAACTCCAGGCGTTCATTATTGCGGGCACCACAACTACGGTGAGTTAACGCCAGCTCCACCAATTCCATATCCTGAAACGGGTGGCCGAGGCGTTTTAACAAGCGTTGTTTAATAATACTACTCACTTTCGGGTTTACAGCAAGCATCCGGCCGCGAACTGTCGAGCTGATTCTTGAAAATCATGACAACGTCGATGTTGTAAATCAACGGCACGCGAACCTCATAATTAACATTTACCAGGGTTTTTTTACTGGTGCGCTCAATCTTGATATTTCTAGCCCCTTCCGAACGCACGTTGTTGATCATGTAGAACTTGTCCAGCTTTTTCTTGATCTCACTGTTGCTCAGTTCCATCAGGGCTCCCCCCTGAGGCAAGGCTTTCAAGGCGGACTGGATATAGCGATCTTCAGCGTAAGACGGAATCAGTTTAAAGGCACACAGCAGAAAAAAACCTGCCACCATAATGGTCAATAACCATCCAATTGATGACAACCCTGCTTGATAGCGCAAACTATTCATCACCTTCTCCTTATGTTTATTGTTCTACCCAGTAAATACTGTGTTGATGATGCGTCGTTTCGTGAAAAATAACTGCGAACCCGTCCCCACCCTACTGAATTGCTCCGACCCGACTAAAGCTGGGCAAGCTAAACAGGGACTCCCAATGCATCCAAATGCCGAATGCTTTGCCGACAATATCTTTCTCCGGCACCGGTCCCCAGTCGCGGCTATCCGAACTGTTGTCGCGGTTATCACCCATCATAAAGTAGTGCCCTTCCGGCACTACCCAGCTACCGTTGACGCTCAAACGTCCTGGCACAATGTGCTTGCGCATGGCGTGAGCAACGCCCTCCAGGTTTTCTTCCATCAACTGATACTTGGGATTAGCCGGAGGTAGCGCTGCCACCAGCTTTTGCGGCATCTTTTCGCCATTTACATAGAGCACATTATTAATATAGCGGATTTCGTCACCCGGCAGTCCCACCACCCGCTTGATAAAGTAGGTATCCGGCTTGTGAGGAGGGAAAAACACCATCACGTCACCGCGCTGAGGCTCATTGATGTCCAGCACCTTGGTACGCACCACCGGCAAGCGAATACCGTAGGTATATTTGTTGACCAGGATAAAGTCGCCAATTTGTAGCGTCGGCACCATGGAGGCTGACGGGATCTGAAACGGCTCCACCAAAAACGAGCGCAAAACCAGCACAATAAACAGCACCGGAAAAAACGATTTGGCGTATTCCACCGCCACCGGTTCTTTTTCCGCCGCACTCCTGGCCGCAGCAAAGGCGTTTTGACGCTCTTTGTCGTCGATATCCAGACCGGCAAACTGACTCTCAACGGCATTCACAGCCAGCTGTCGTTTTTTGGCCAGCAACAACCAGTCAAACAACCATATAATGCCGCTGAGAAATACCAGCACCACCAATATCAGTGGAAAATTGATATCCATATCGTCCTCTAGCTATCGACTTTAAGTACGGCAAGGAATGCTTCCTGTGGAATTTCCACTTTACCGACCTGTTTCATACGTTTTTTACCCGCTTTCTGTTTCTCCAACAGCTTTTTCTTACGGGTTACATCACCGCCGTAACACTTGGCAGTCACATTTTTGCGCAACGCCTTCACGGTGGTTCTGGCGATCACCTGGCCACCAATGGCCGCCTGAATGGCCACATCGAACATCTGTCGGGGAATCAACTCCTTCATTTTTTCCGCCAGCGCCCGGCCTTTGTAGTGGGCGCTGTCCCGGTGGACAATCAGCGCCAGGGCATCCACCTTTTCACCGTTGATCAATACATCCAGGCGCACCAGCTTGGCTGGCTCGAAACGCACAAAGCTATAATCCAAAGAGGCAAAACCGCGACTCACCGACTTCAATTTGTCGAAGAAGTCCATCACCACTTCATTCATCGGCAGCTCATAGTGCACCGACACCTGGCCGCCCAGGTACTGCATATCTTTCTGGACACCGCGCTTTTCAATACACAGGGTAATTACAGCGCCCAGGTGTTCCTTAGGCACCAGAATACTGGCTTCCACAATGGGTTCGCGCATCTCCTGGATCATGCCCACATCCGGCAGTTTGGAGGGGTTGTCCACGTAAACCACTTCGCCGTCGGTGCGCAGAACCTCGTACACCACTGTGGGGGCAGTGGTGATCAGATCCAGATTGTACTCCCGCTCCAGTCGCTCCTGGATAATTTCCATGTGCAGCATACCGAGGAAACCACAGCGGAAACCAAAACCCAGAGCATCCGAACTCTCCGGCTCGTAGAACAGGGAGGCGTCGTTTAGGGTCAACTTGGCCAGCGCCTCGCGAAAAGCCTCGTAATCGTCGGAACTGACCGGGAACAGACCGGCATACACCTGGGGTTTGACTTTTTGGAAACCGGGCAGCGCTTCGACGCCCTCCGATTTCTCGTGGACGATGGTATCCCCCACCGGGGCGCCGTGAATATCCTTGATACCCGCTACCACAAAGCCCACTTCACCAGCCTTCAGCTCTTTGGTTTCCTGGCGTTTAGGCGTAAACACCCCCACACTGTCAACCACATGGGCGCGCCCGATGGATTTGGTTTTAATCTTGTCTTTGACCCGTAGCGTGCCCTGCTTTACCCGTACCAGAGACACCACCCCCAGGTAGTTGTCAAACCAGGAATCGATGATCAGTGCCTGCAGCGGGGCATTCACATCCCCTTCCGGCGGTGGGACCAGCCGCACCAACTCTTCCAGCACGTCTTCGACACCGAGACCGGACTTGGCACTGCACTTGACCGCCTCTGTGGCATCGATGCCAATAATGTCTTCGATCTCCTGGGCCACTCGGTCCGGTTCCGCCTGGGGCAGGTCCATTTTATTCAGTACCGGGATCACCTCCAGCCCCTGCTCAATGGCAGTGTAACAATTGGCCACAGACTGAGCCTCGACCCCCTGAGCAGCATCCACCACCAGCAGCGCCCCTTCGCAGGCAAACAGGGAGCGGGACACCTCATAGGAGAAATCCACATGCCCCGGGGTGTCAATAAAGTTGAGCTGGTAGGTCTTACCATCACGGGCCTTGTAGTCGAGGGTCACACTCTGGGCCTTGATGGTAATACCCCGCTCCCGCTCGATATCCATGGAGTCGAGTACCTGCTCGGCCATTTCTCGTTCGGACAGGCCACCACACACCTGAATAAAGCGGTCGGCAATAGTGGATTTCCCATGGTCAATATGGGCGATAATGGAAAAGTTGCGAATATGGCTGAGATCAGTCACGACGGATAATGTACTGCTTTAGAAAAGTGGCAAGAAAATCAATCAGTTAGTTGCGGCATGGTAGCCGCTATAAGGTGGGCAAGTGTACCGTATTTGACAGGCAGGCGCCACGACAGGCTGCGGAAACCCTGCAGACAGCGGCCAGCCCCCGTAAACCGGGGGCTGGTTCGGTTATTCCTTGATAATAATGGTTCGGAAGGCGGGACGCCCACGCCGGAAGAAGCGAATCGGCAGCAAACTGTCGTTCGGTAACTCCGCCTCTACCCCTTCAAAGGTCTCCAGCGAGTCAATCTCAGTAAAGCCCAGCTGGGCGATGACATCGCCCGGTTGCAGTCCGGCCTGAGCACCGGGCCCGCCCCGGCGCACCTGCTTGACCACTACACCACCAGAGAGGTGCCACGCTTTTTTCAGACGGGCATCCACGTCGTCTACCACCAGGCCCAGTCGTCCGCCCACAGCCGCGGGTTCCTGGGGGGTAGCTGCGGCTCCCGGCTCAGCGCCACCGAGGGTTCCCACGGTCACTTGCACCGTTTTGGGCTTGCCCTCACGCAAGACCTTGACGGGAACCGTTTTACCCGGCGTCGTTCCGCCAACGGCATGGGGCAGATCTCCGGAGGACTGGATATCCGAGTCGCCAAACTCGAGAATAATGTCCCCTACCCGAATTCCGGAGGTATCCGCCGGACCATCCGGTTCCACCTGAGCGACCAGTGCTCCCCTAGGCTTATTCAAACCAAAGGAGTCAGCCAGGTCGCGATCCACCTCTTGGATCACCACACCCAGCCAGCCGCGGTCGACGCGCCCTTTCTCCTTCAATTGTTCCACCACTTCCAGTGCGACGCTGGCGGGAATGGCGAATGACAGGCCAATGGAACCTCCCGAGCGGGTATAGATCTGGGAGTTTATGCCCACCACTTCCCCGTCGAGGTTAAACAGCGGCCCTCCGGAGTTTCCCGGGTTGATAGCGACATCTGTCTGGATAAAGGGGACGTAATTTTCGTTGCGTTCGGTGGGGATACTACGGCCGATGGCGCTGACAATACCGGCGCTGGCGGAGAAATCCAACCCAAAGGGCGAACCGATGGCCACCACCCACTCGCCAACCTTGATGGCTTCAGGTTCGGCGAACTTCAGGACCGGCAAGTCGTCGGCGTCAACTTTCAACAATGCCAGATCGGAACGCTCGTCGACGCCGATCACCTCGGCTTCGAACTCGCGCCGATCCAGGAGACGGACATAGATTTTATCCGCATCGTCAATCACATGGTTATTGGTCAGAACATAACCATCGCGGGAGATGATAAAACCCGAGCCCATAGAGTGAGCCCGTCGTTCCGGGCTGGGGCGGGGTTCAAACAGATGGCGGAAGATATCGGGGATGTCCTGGTTGGGCGGAAACTGAAACTGGCTGGGTTTGCGCACCCGGGTAATGGTGTTGATTTTGACGACAGCTGGGGACGCCTCTTCAATCAGGTCGGTAAACTCCGGCAACTTACGTGCCGCATTGGCCTGTTGGCTTAGCAACATAACCAAAAACAGCCACAAACCGCCAATCAGGCAACGTCCGCTAATTCCGTTTGGCGTAAACACCTTTAATCCCATGAATAACCTCTCTGTCATTACATCAATTTTACCGCTGTCTCGGTGACAGTGGTGGTGGAATCCAGTAACACCGGCTGCAAGCGCCGGTCATTGCGGGTAGCTTTCGCATGCCATTTCACCAGGCCAGCCCCCGCCAACAGTCCCAAAAGCGCACCACCAATAGCCGCCCCCTCTGAGAAAAGCCAGTTCTGTCCCAACCAGGCACCCAAAACCAGCAATAGCAGTGGCACCAGATAGACAAACAGGGAGCCCTTGACCACAACATCTTCCTGAATGCCGATCTTGACCTCATCATTGACATGGAAGCCCTCAGGGCTACGACCGTCCAGCAGAACCCGTAAGTAAGAGGTGTGTCCACCCCACTTGGCTACCAAGCTTTGGCCACAGCCCTTTTCCGCCGCACAGCTGTTACAGGTTGAGCGCTGAATGGTCTCCACCCACAAGCCGTCGTCTTCAACGGCTACCACTCGTCCGGTTTCTGTGATCATCTGCCGGTACCCCCGCATCTGTATGAATTCTGTTGACCTGGGCGGTATTCTAGTGGGCCTGGGTAGCCGGGGGAAGAGGGCTGATGGAAGCCGCGACCCGCTGAGCGGTCACCGCGGGCACCTCCCCCACTACGGTGATGCGGTAGGGCACCTGGTTGCGAACCAGTTGGCTCATATAGGCAACTGTCGCCCCCCGCTGTGCACGCCCCTCCATCAGGGCTTGCCCGGCCGCAGGCTCGATAAAGACCGAAAACGCGGTCAAGCCGTCGGTATACATCAGCATATCGCTGTTATTCTCTGAGCGCCGCTGCCCCGACAGCACAAAACCTTCCGGCAACCAGGTGATCTGCCAGTGCTCGGATTGGGCCGGCTGATCCTGGTTACAGGCTGACAACTGGTGATCAGCGAGACGGTGTCGAGTGGAGGCTGGCTGGTAATCCTGCTTTCCAATCATGGGGCCCAGTTCCAGTTCGACAAACTGGAAGCGCTCCAACACCCGCTTTTTACCCCCGATAAGCAGGGATTTCAGGGGCAAACCGGTGGCTTTATCAATACCCAGGGTATACCCGTATCTGTATTTATCCTTGGGAATTACCTGCACCACAATCGCTTCGCGACCTGCCACCCGCTCGGAACCACGGATATAGAAGTGGTAATGCTTGTATAAATCGGTATTCTCGCCCAGCGCGGAGAGACGACCGCGCAATAGCTGATCGCCCGGGTGCAGACAATCGACCGCCTGCCCCTGACGCAACACCTCCCTTTCCGGCCCGCTGAGGTGCTGTAGGCGCTCAAATTCCACGCCATCTTTTACCGCGTGGACAACCCGCAGGGTTTCCAGGGAGCCACCGTATTCATAGGTGAACAGGCCCCGGTAATTCAATTCCCGCACGGCTTTGGACATCTGGCTGAGCAAGGCCTGGACCTGCGCCTCGTTTTCGGTCGCGTAACCCTGGGGAACCCAAAAAGCAAAAAGGGCAAGCGTTAACCCGCTTGCCCTGACAAGAGATCTCAGACTCATTCCTGACTATTCTTCTTCCATACGCGCCACGCGGGCAAAAGGCAACATCCCGCGTCCGCTGTTAAGCGCAGCGTGCTCCGCGTGCTCCAGCATCAACTGATTGAGGTGATTTTGAATCTCACGCTTGGAAGCCGCATCTGGCAGACTATTCTCGCCCTGGCGAGGCACGATGAGGACCTTGCGGCTCTCCGCCATACCCGGGTTGGGGGCGTAGCGGTCATGGCTGCTCACGGTGCGGGTGTTAAATGATGGAGCGGTAAAACCGGCCGGCAGTGGCACCGACTGGCTGGCTGTGGAGGCTTCTGCGACTTCAGCGTCCCGAGCACCCCCCAGCAGTTGCGCCTGGTACTGCTGAGCGCCGAGCACAACCGCACCGGCGACAGAAGCGGCGACGGCAAAGCGGCCTGCGGCCTGCCACCAGCGACGCTGGGCTTTGGCCTGGATCGGGGATTCGTCATTAACGGCGTGGGCGGGCTCCTCACTGATTGCAGCGCTAATAGCGGCAGAAAGGTCTACATAACTCCCTGAGGCCACATCGCCGCGCATGGCCGCACTGGCCATCTGGTAGCGCGCCCAGGTTTCCCGGACTTCTGCACTGCTTTCACTCTGCTTGAGCAAACGGTGTAGTTCCAACTCCGACGCCTCGTTGTCTACCAGGGCAGAGAGAGATTCCAGAGTGGATTGATTGACCGTGTTTTCCGCCATTCTTGGGGTTACCCCTCTTATATTAAGTAGTTCGCAATAGTAAGAAATCCGGCCAGGGGCCGCAAATTCCCGTGCATTTATCAAGGACAGCCATTATGACCAACCAAAACCCTAATGGTTTCATGCTGTCCCCAAATTATTCCAAATTTATTTCCTCGAGGTATATTTTCCGGCGACGGCCGGCAAATATACGCCAAAATAGGCCGCCGGCTGTCACCGAGAGGACATTAAGGGCTGAACCTGCTTATCGATGGCCTCCCGCGCCCTGAAAATGCGTGAGCGCACTGTGCCCACCGGACAATCCATGACCTCTGCGATCTCCTCATAGCTCAATCCCTCCATCTCGCGCAAGGTGACTGCAGTACGCAGGTCCTCTGGCAGCTCCTGGATAGCATTGTTCACCACTTGTTGCAACTCATCCCGAAACAGGTTGTTCTCGGGGGTATCCACGTCTTTCAGGAACTCACTTCCGGAATAGAACTCTGCCTCATCCACATCCACGTCGCTGGCGGGCGGACGGCGGTTCTTGGCCACCAGGTGGTTTTTTGCCGTATTGATGGCAATACGGTACATCCAGGTATAGAAGGCGCTCTCGCCCCGAAAGTTTGGCAGGGCACGATAGGCTTTGATAAAGGCTTCCTGCACCACATCATTCACTTCAAAGCTGTCGCGGATATAACGCCCGACAATTGCCATTATTTTGTGTTGGTACTTGATGACCAGTAGATCAAAGGCGCGTTTATCGCCCTTTTGTACCCGCTCTACCAGTTGTTGATCCGTATCCTGCGCTAACTGCGCTGTCATTCTCGACTCCCAAGCATTCCGCCACTACCTGGAATGCACCCCAAAGAATTAATGTGCTGAGCTAGACCCAACCCGCAATTAAAAGTTCATAAACAGCCTAATTTTCTGTAATTTAGACTATTTATTAAGCAAAGTGGGCAATTTAAGCCTTAACGGCCCAGCCATCGCTTGTATATACTACGCGGCCCTTTTGAACAATAGCTTAATTTGTAAAACAACCGCAGTTTGACGGTGGAGATGTCCCGCCAATGACCCAACATTACACTCATGACGTTTTGGTAATCGGCAGTGGTGCCGCTGGCCTGACCCTCGCGCTGCACATGCCGGAGCATGTGAGGGTCGCGGTTCTCTGTAAAGGAGCCATGCACGAAGGATCCACCTGGTTTGCACAGGGGGGTATCGCCGCTGTGCTCGACGATGCCGATTCCTTCGACCGACATGTCGAGGACACCCTCAACGCCGGCGCAGGCCTCTGCCACAAAGACGCGGTGCAATTTACCGTAGAGCGCGGTAAAGAGGCCATACAGTGGCTGATCGATCAGGGAGTCATCTTTACCAAAGAAGCTGACAGCGAAGATTATCACCTCACCAAAGAGGGCGGCCACAGCCATAGACGTATTATCCACAGTGCTGACGCCACAGGGCGCGCAGTGCACAGCACCCTGATAGAACAGGCCCGCAGTCACGATAATATCGAGATCTATGAGAATCACGTGGCGGTCAACCTAATTACCCAGGCCGACGCCGGCTCCCGCAAGCTGCGTTGCAGCGGCGCCTATGTACTGGACAACAATATCGGCCAGGTGAACTGCTTCCAGGCCAAGGCGGTGATTCTGGCCACCGGGGGGGCCAGCAAAGTCTACCTCTATACCAGCAACCCGGACGGCGCCAGTGGCGACGGTATCGCCATGGCCTGGCGTGCCGGTTGCCGGGTGGCGAACATGGAATTCAACCAGTTTCACCCCACCTGCCTCTATCACCCCAAAGCCAAGACCTTCCTGGTGACAGAAGCCCTGCGTGGTGAAGGTGCCCACCTGAAACTCCCCAATGGCAAACGCTTTATGCACCGCTTTGACGAGCGCGGCGAACTGGCGCCGCGGGATATTGTCGCACGCGCCATTGACCACGAGATGAAACGCCTGGGCTGCGACTGCCTGTACCTGGACATCAGCCACAAACCGGCGGATTTTATTGCCGAGCACTTCCCCACCGTTAAAGCCCGCTGTCTCGAATATGGCATTGATATCACCCGCGAACCCATCCCGGTGGTGCCGGCCGCACACTACACCTGTGGCGGTGTTGTGGTGGATACCAACGGCCAAACGGACCTGGTAAACCTCTATGCGATCGGCGAAACGTCCTTTACAGGCCTGCACGGCGCCAACCGCATGGCCAGTAATTCCCTGCTGGAGTGTATTGTCTACGCCCAGGCTGCAGCCGGCCACATTCTCGCCAACCTGCAGCGGATTCCGACCCCGGACAGCTCGGCAGACTGGGATGAGTCCCGCGTCACCAACTCTGACGAAGATGTCGTGATCTCCCATAACTGGGACGAGCTGCGTCGCTTTATGTGGGACTACGTGGGCATTGTGCGCACCCGCAAACGCCTGGAGCGTGCCACTCACCGCATAAAACTGCTGCAGAAGGAGATTGCGGAGTATTACAGCAACTACAAGGTGGGCAACGATGTGATTGAGCTGCGCAACCTGGCGACAGTGGCGGAATTGATCATCCGGTCTGCAATGGAGCGCAAGGAGAGCCGCGGGCTTCACTACACCCTGGACTACAAAGCGCTAGCCCCCATTGCCCGGGACACTATTTTGGTGCCCACCAACTTTGCGGCCCAGGATATTATTGTCAGTAAAAACTAAAACGTAAATCCGGTACGCAGCAACACCCGCAGGCGGCGTACCTCATCGGCCCGGGTATTGTCCGCCAGCAAGGCCAGGGAAAACCGCTGCCCCAGCCCGTTGCGCAGTTGCAGCACAATTAACCAAGACCAGATCAACACCGGGCTGCAGAGTTCAACGGACTGCCCCTGGGCCCCCTGTTCCGGGCCGCATAGGGACCAGCCCAATTGCTCTCGATCCTGTTGCTCTTGAACGCTCTCGTCAACGACCTGGCGGCCATAACACAAAACCCTCTCACCAACAGTGCAGTGCTGGCGGCGAGCACGGTAATAGCCCAGCAAAATCAGCAGGTCGCCAAACAGACAAAGCCAGGGATCCAGGCGCGACAGCCAGATTACAGCGGCCGCCAGGCAGTGAGTAGAGAGGATAAACAGACACAGCCTCCGCGACGGCGAAATGCGGAGGCTAAGGGAGGTCTGAGCTGATAGAGGGGGAGACGTATGCGGCGGGCAGAGCGCGACAGCCGGATCAGTCTTCCCGTTGCATTCCGGTGTTGGCACGAATAATTTTCACAATCCTTTGCAGGTCCGGCTCTTCCGGGTCTTCGCGGCGCAGAAACCAGCCAAACATATCCTGATCTTCGCATTCCAGCAATTTCTGGTACAACGCCTGATCTTCCTTCGACAAAGTGGGGTAAACATTCTCCACAAACGGCAACAGAATCAGGTCCAGCTCCAACATACCGCGACGGCTGCCCCAAAACAGGCGGTTCTTTTCCATTGCCTACAACCTCAATATAACTGTCAGTAATCTTCGCAAGCACCCGGCAGCTACCGCCCGGCGCGGCGCATTATAGCCCAACACCCGCCACGGCTAAAGGACTAAGCGAAATCTGCCCAAACTGACAGATCAAGTCACCTGACTCGACAATGATATCGAGTAGCCAAGCTCCCAATGAATCTCTATGATAACGCGCAGCAATAGCAATGCAGTATAGCATTGATGGTTCACAACACAGCAGCATTCAAGTGGTAGCGTAGATTATGAGTAGCTGGAAAGCCTTTATGGAAAGCCAGGGCGCCCATTGGGACAAACTGGGCAGTGTTAACTTTGAAGGCGCTGAAGCCCCATCCGAGGATGCCACACTGCTTGCCGACCTCAGCTACCAGCGCCTGCTGGCCGTGGCCGGTCCCGATGCAGCAAAGTTCCTGCAGGGCCAGGTCACCTGCGATATCAATGCACTGGGCCCAGTCTCACGCCTGGGAGCCCACTGCAATCACAAAGGCCGTATGCTGGGCAGTTTCAGGGCGGTTAAACTGGACGCCGACCGGATTATGTTGCGCATGCACGGCAGCGTGCTGACCGGTATGCAGCAGGCGCTGGGTAAATATATTGTCTTCTCCAAAGCGGAACTTAGCGATGCCAGCGAAGAATTCCGCCGCATCGGCCTTGCCGGCCCCAAGGCCGAAACACTGATCAAGCAACTGTTTGGTGAGTGCCCACAAGCAGATCAAGCGGTTTTCCTGCATGAACACGGTTGCGTGATCAAAATCAGCACCGGCCGTTACGAGTGCTGGATTAAAGCCGATCGGGCAGAAAACCTGTGGCAGCAATTCGCCACTCAATGCCCCACCGTTGGCAGCGCCGCCTGGACCTTGCTGGATATTCGTGATGGCTTGGGTGAAGTGCGCGAACAAACCGTGGCAGAACTAATCCCCCAAATGCTCAACTTTCAGGCCATTGAAGGTATCAGCTTCAACAAAGGTTGTTACACAGGCCAGGAAGTGGTGGCCCGTATGCAGTACCTGGGCAAAATGAAACGGCAGATGTTTCGCGTCGCCCTGACCGGCGATAAATTGCCCCAACCTGGCGATCACTTATACAGCGACACCAGCCAACAAAGTGTTGGTAATGTGGTCATGGCAGCCACCTGCAGTGGCGATAAGAAAAGCGCAGAAGCACTAGCGGTAATCACCAAGGTTGCCGTCGAAGCCGACAGTGTTTTTCTGGATGAAAATCACCAGCATAAACTGCAAGTTCTCGAGCTGCCTTACGCTGTTGCGAAGGACGACGAATAACAATCCACTGTATTAGGAATTTCCATGAACCAAGTTGCAGAGTCTGTCCGTCAGAAGATCCTCGACGCCCTCGACAAGGATCAACTGGTACTGCCCACGCTACCCGAAGTTGCCCTGCGGGTACGGGAAGTGGCTGAAGATCCCAATGCCGGGATCAAACAACTGGGCGATGTCATCGGCAATGATGCAGCCCTGACTGCACGTATCATTAAAGTGGCAAATAGTCCCCTGTTGCGCGCCCAGCGGGAAATCGAAGATCTGAATATGGCGCTGATGCGCCTGGGCATGGAGTACACCGCCAATGTCGCCACCGGCCTGGCCATGGAGCAAATGTTCCAGGCCACCTCAGACCTGGTGGATATACGCCTGCGTGAAATCTGGAGGCGCTCCAGTGAAATTGCCGGCATTTGCCACGTCCTCTGTAAATACTACACCAACTTGCGTCCGGATCAGGCTACCCTGGCGGGTCTTATACACCGCATCGGGGTGTTGCCTATCCTAACCTATGCCGAAGAACACCCGGCCCTGTTGAGAGACAGTATTACTCTGGACACGGTGATCGACCAAATTCACAGCCAGATTGGCGATCGGATTCTGGAGAAGTGGGAGTTCCCGGCGGAACTGCGCAATGTGCCGTCTCAATACATAAACTTTAGCCGACAGGCCGGCGAAGCGGACTATGCCGACATTGTGACTGTGGCCATGCTGCAGAGTTATATGGGGACAGATCACCCCCTCGCCCAAGTGGATTATGCAACCGTTACCGCCTTTGCCCGATTGGGGCTTGACCCTGATGTAGAAGAGGCGGAAGCCGAAGACTTGTCCGCCGATATGGACGCCGCCATGGCTCTTTTGCAGTAACTTTTGGCTCGCCAACCTCCTGGCGTCCAGCAGGGCTTCAGCGCATTGCTGCACTTCTCTGCAGCAATACTTTTATGTCTGATCGCGGAGGCCTTTAACCGGTCAGTGATAGATGCTCTTCTGGCGGCAAACTCCAGTCGACAGGTGTCTTGCCCTGCTGAATTAAATAGGCATTGGCTTTGGAGAAGTGGCCGTTACCAATAAAGCCGCGGTGGGCGGACAGCGGCGAAGGATGCGGCGATTTCAGCACCAGGTGTTTTTTCGGGTCGATAAACTTGCCTTTTTTCTGCGCATAGCTGCCCCACAACATAAACACCAGCCCTTCACGCTGCTCGTTTAAGGCGTGAATGGCGCGGTCGGTAAACTCCTCCCAGCCTTTGCCCTGATGCGAACCCGCCTGGGATTGCTCCACCGTTAGCGTGGCATTTAGTAGCAACACCCCCTGCTCCGCCCAGTGTTGCAGACAACCGTGCTGTGGCATGGGGATGCGCAGGTCCCGCTCGATCTCCTTAAAAATATTCCGCAGCGAGGGGGGAAAGCGCACACCGGGCAAGACGGAAAAACACAAGCCGTGCGCCTGATTGGGACCGTGGTAGGGGTCCTGCCCCAGAATGACCACCTTAACCTGATCAAAAGGGGTGCTGTTGAAGGCGTTGAAAATATTTCTGCCTTCCGGGTAGATGACTTTGCCCTGCTGTGTCTCCTGCAGCAAGAACTGCTTGAGAGACTGCATATACGGTAAATCAAATTCCTGACTCAGGACGGACAGCCAGGGTTCATGGAGCTGAATTTTTGATTGATCTGTTTCTGGATAATCCATAGACGACGCCACTTACCCATTGATAAATGGCGACATCTTACAGCGTTAACTCGATATCGTTAAGGGGCGGGATTAACTACCGTAATAGGGGAACTGCGTATCCTTGGAAGAGGCAAATTGGCGATGCTTGAGGACTTCCACATCTCGATAGTGCACATCGCGCCAACACAGTGGTAGCTCTTCGCCAGAGAGAAAACACAGGTCTTCCTTCTTGAAGGCCTCTACGTCCTGCTGTTCTTCTCCCCACTGCAAACGACCAAACACCCAACTGGCGTAGGGATTAGCCAACTCCTGTACACTGGCGATTTCCACCAGTAAATTACGTTCTTTAAGTTTGAGTAACATGGTAACCACCCATAACCACTAGAATTACCACGACCGCGTCCGCTGATCAATTTTTGATCCCTAGGTTAACAGTATAGCCCTGTTAAATATGCCGACACCCGCTTCTTAAGGCCGACTCACTATGAGCAGCGCCGATTTAATAACACAATTGACTAGTACTCCTTCAAGGTGGTCAGTACTAGGCAGTGATCGCCGCGCCCGGCCATAAAAAAACCCGCCAGGACCAGTCCTGGCGGGTTTTGGAGTGTCTCCTCAGCCCGGTGATTATTCCGGACGCATCGCCGGGAACAGCAACACGTCGCGAATGGAGGGGGAGTCGGTCAGCAGCATCACCAGGCGGTCGATACCAATGCCCTCACCCGCTGTCGGCGGCAGGCCATACTCCAGGGCCCGCACATAATCGGCGTCGTAGTGCATCGCCTCGTCGTCACCGGCATCCTTTTCCGCCACCTGAGCCTGGAAGCGCTCCGCCTGATCTTCGGCATCATTCAGCTCGGAGAAGCCGTTGGCAATTTCACGGCCCCCTACGAAGAACTCAAAGCGGTCAGTCACAAACGGGTTGTCGTCGTTGCGCCGCGCCAGCGGTGAAACTTCGGTGGGGTATTCGGTGATAAAGGTAGGCTCGTCGAGGCGGTGTTCAACGGTTTTTTCGAAAATTTCGATCTGCACCTTGCCCAGCCCCCAGCTGTCTTTCAGCGGGATATCAAGATGTTCGGCGATCTGGCGGGCACCGGCTTCGTCGGACAGGGCCTCGGCGGTAATGTCCGGATTAAAGTGCAGAATAGAGTCAAAAACCGACAGGCGCTCGAAGGGTTTGGCGAAGTCGTAGAACTTCTCGGATATCACTTCACCCTCGGCATTTTTCACCGTATTTCTCACCTCAGTGGAGCCCAAGACCTCGGCCGCCAGCTTGCGCAGCATATCTTCGGTCAGGTCCATCAGGTCGTTGTAATCCGCATACGCCTGGTAGAACTCCAGCATGGTGAACTCAGGGTTGTGGCGGGTCGAGAGGCCCTCGTTGCGGAAGTTACGGTTAATTTCGTAGACCCGCTCAAAACCACCCACTACCAGGCGTTTGAGGTACAGCTCGGGGGCGATACGCAGGTACATATCAATATCCAGGGCGTTGTGGTGCGTCACAAATGGACGCGCCGTGGCACCACCGGGAATTGCCTGCAGCATCGGAGTTTCAACTTCCAGGAAGTCGTTGCCATTGAGGTAGCGACGGATAAAGTCGACTATTTTGGAGCGCAACTTAAAAGTATCGCGCACCTCTGGGTTGGCGATCAGATCGACATATCGCTGGCGGTAGCGCATCTCCTGATCAGACAGGCCGTGGAACTTGTCCGGCAGCGGACGCAGGGATTTGGTCAGCAGTTGGTATTCGTCCATCTGCACATAGAGATCGCCTTTACCGGATTTATGCAATGCCCCTTTACAGCCAACAATGTCGCCCAAATCGAGAGTCTTGGCAAACGGGCGAGCTTCTTTGGTGATATAAAGCTGCATACGGCCAGCCACATCTTGAATCACAACCCAGGGCCCCCGCATGGCCACAATACGCCCAGCAACACTGACAATGTTGTACGATGCCTCTAATTCTTCCTTGGACTTTTCACCGAATTCATCCCACAGCCCCTGGCTCTTGTGCTGAGGGCGAAAATCGTTGGGAAATGCCGGGCCTTCTTGCTCGCGCAATACCTGCAGCTTCTCACGGCGGACGGCAACCAACTTGTTTTCGTCTTGGGATTGATCTTGCATTTTACTCATCGATTTACTCAATTCCGTAGTGCGGATTAGCACAGCGTAATCCGCCATAAATACCTACTGCCGGCACATTGTGGTGGATTGTGCTAGCGCTTTTATGCCCGCTTTCCGGGTACTTGTGCCCGCTTTCCGGGTACTTGTGCCCGCTTTCCGGGTAAATCCACCCTACAGCGGATAATTCCTATAGGCCGGCCTTCAGGCTGGCTTCGATAAACTGGTCCAGGTCACCGTCCAGCACCGACTGACAGTTACTGGTTTGTACACTGGTGCGCAGATCCTTGATGCGCTGGTCATCCAGCACATAGGAGCGGATCTGGCTTCCCCAGCCGATATCGGCCTTGTTGTCTTCCATGGCCTGCTTTTCGGCGTTGCGCTTGAGCACTTCTTGCTCATACAACTTGGCACGCAGCATTTTCCAGGCCTGATCCCGGTTCTGGTGCTGAGAGCGCTGACTTTGGCACTCGACCACAATATTGGTGGGTTCGTGGGTCAAACGCACAGCGGAGTCCGTTTTGTTCACGTGCTGACCACCGGCGCCCGAAGCGCGGTAGGTATCTGTGCGAACATCGGCAGGGTTGATATCGATTTCGATGTTGTCGTCGATTTCCGGCGATACAAATACGGAACAGAAAGAGGTATGACGACGATTGCCGGAATCAAAAGGGGACTTGCGCACCAGGCGGTGCACGCCGGTCTCTGTGCGCAGCCAACCAAATGCAAAATCCCCTTCAAAGCGGATTGTGGCACTTTTAATACCCGCCACTTCACCAGCCGAGGCCTCTTCCAGAGTGGTTTTAAAGCCCTTGGCCTCACCCCAGCGCAGATACATGCGCAGTACCATCTCGGCCCAGTCCTGGGCCTCGGTGCCGCCCGATCCGGACTGGATTTCCAGAAAGGCATTGTTTTCGTCCATTTCACCGGAGAACATGCGGCGAAACTCCAGGGTACCCAGCTTTTCGTCCAATCCCTGAATCTCGGCTTCCACCTCTGTCACACTGTCGGCGTCGTCCTCTTCCACCGCCATTTCCAGCAGGTCGTGGCAATCCGCCACCCCCTGATCCAGGTCTTCGATGGTTTTAACCACATTTTCCAGAGACGAGCGTTCGCGCCCCAACTCCTGGGCACGCTCGGGATTATCCCAGACCGAGGGCTCGGCCAGCTCCATTTCGACTTCGGTTAAACGCTCTTTCTTATGAGCGTAGTCAAAGATACCCCCTAAGAACGTCGGTACGTTCCTGCAGGTTTTTCAAGGCATTGAGAAGAGGATTGATTTCCATAAGGTGAAGCCACCAGCTATAACCAGAAAGGCGCGGATTTTACCCCACCGCGGGCCTAAACTCTAGGCAGCCAGCGGCTTTTCCCCAGGGATTACCCCGGGAGGAGGCACCGGGCTCACGCCCGGGCCCGCCCGGTGAACTACGCCATGCCATTCAGCACCAGCGCCAGCACCACCACCTGAGGCACCGTCAAGAGTGGCAAAAACAGGGCCACTTTCCAGGATTGCATGGTGTCCTTGATCACCATCACCTCAGTATAATCCGTGGCTACACCGGTCATCAGGAAGGCAAAGCTGTTGCCAGGGGCCTGGGCCCGGTTCATCAGGTCGGCTGCAATGGGCGTCGATCCCTCTGAACATACCTCGATTACTGTAGCCGCCAACAACGTGGCCATCAGCCCCATCAGCGAGGGTCCAAACAGGCTCTGGAAATCTTCCAGGGCCACAAAACCGCGAACCGCCGAGGCCAACAACACGCCAAACAGCAACCAGCGAACGACTATGCGGGATCCCTTGATACCCTCCCAGGCCATATCCCCCAGCAACTCTGACGTCCAGCGCACCTGGGACAGTTTGGCCCGTGCCTCGCGCCAGAAATGGAACCCTTCTGGCAACCCCCGATGGTCACCGTTACCCGGCAAGCGTCCTGCAGACACCAACCGATCAAAGATCAAACCGGTAATCACGGCGATCACCAGGGACAGGGCAATAAATGCCAGAGTCCAGGGCAGGCCAATCAACGCGATCAAAATCAGGGTCAGAGAGAGTGAATTCCAGGGGCTGGCGATCAGGAAAGCCATCACCTGCCCTAAACTGGCCCCTTTTTGGTAAAGTTTCATCCCCACCATCAAAATGCCGTGGCTGCACAAATCCAGCAACACTCCCGCCAGGGTAGCCCGCAATATGCCTTTTAGGCTCCCTCCCCGCCCCAAAATGGCGGTGACAAAATCCTGGGGGATATGACTGAGCAGGCCGACGAAGAACGCCGCCAGCAATACACTCCACCACATGGTGTTGACCAGTTCGTAAACCGAGTGGCCGATAATGGTCAGGGGAGGATAGGCTAATTGAAGCTGCCACCAGTGCATCAGATAAAAGAAACACACCAGGCCCAGGCTGCTCCAGAGCAGATAGTCTACAGATCGTTTGCCCGCCGTTTGGACTTCATCACCACAGCAGGTACTGACGACCGGCGCTTGCGGCTCGCTGTGGCGACCGTGTGCCACAGATTCCGGTCGTTTCTTTGCTTCTTCTTCGCCCAGCTCGGTGTTTTTAGCGGTATGGTCACAATATCCACGCATGATCCTTGCTCCTCAAATTCGTTTCAAGGGCCGTTATCTGACACTGTTACTGGTTGGTTGTTCACCACTGAGCTCATCGATAATGGCGCACTGAGGCCCCTCATCGCCGGCGCAGCGATCCGCCATGGACACCAGGGTATCCCGCATGGCGTGCAACTCCCGGAGCTGTGCATCCAGCTGCTCAATCTTCTCCAGCACCAATCCCTTTACGTGACTGCTATGGCGTTCCTGGTCAAGATATAAACCCAGCAACTGCCGGCACTCCTCCACACTAAAGCCTGTGGCCCGGGCCCGCTGCAAGAACCGCAGGGACTCCAAATCCTGTTCCCGGTACTCACGGTAGCCATTGCCCTCCCGCTTGGCACGCACCAGCAGGCCAATATCTTCGTAATAGCGAATCGTCTGGCTGGACAGCCCTGTTCGCCGGGCCGCTTCTCCAATTTTCACAGGGACTCCCGCTCGCTGCTGCTTTACTATAACCACACTATAAACCTTACAGTAACTATAAGGTCAAGCGGTTTTCGGCATCAAAAGCGGACGGCTGGTAGTGGCACTTCTACGAGTGGCACGATGTAGAATCAGCGCGCGCTCCCACCCTTGAGCGGCACGGTCGGGGACGGCGGCTTTTTTTTCACGTTTTGTGTGAAAAAATGACTCCGTCCCCTTCGGAAGGTTCCACTCCCCTCTGCCGAGGCACCTGTCGCAGGTTACTTCGATCTTGTGATTTTCTGGGCTACGGAGTGAATTTGTGGTGGTGCCTTCGTTTTGTGGGAGTGGCCCCATTCTAGGGGGGACGGAGGCACCGCAGGCCAGGTCACCATCTGGCACCGTACCGCTCGTAGAGGTGGCACTAGCAACTGACCGATGTTGGCATCGTGAAGACCCAAAAAAATTATTTTTTTCGTGCGAAAAAAAAATAAATCAATGCAAGAAATTTTGAAGCGAGGCGAGAAGCGAAGCCGGGAATGGCTCCTATCAGAGAGAAAATTGGCTGTTTTTTGCCTGCTTTCGGCGTCCCATTTACACAGCCGGATATCCAATCTAACCCTGCCTTTTTAAAAAATCAACCTAAAAAAATTTTATTTTTCGACCGGGAAGTTTTCCCTCAAACCTTCATCGGTCTGTCATCTTGAAACTCCAATGTTTTTACTGCTATAACGTCTGTGACGTATCACCACATCGGCAACCACCCGGATTTAACGGCTGTCGGTTAAGTAGGCACAACCCGAAGGAAGACGCGCTTATGGGAGAGATACACCTAGCCAGCCAATCCCCCACCGAGGACACCACCCAAACGGACTTATCCCTGCCCATCCTCTACATTCTCGACACCAACGTACTGATTCACGATCCCACCGCCCTGCTCAATTTTGAAGAACACCATGTCATCATCCCCATGACCGTGCTGGAGGAACTCGATAACCTCAAGAGCGGCAAAAAAGCCCAGGCGGCCGACTGCCGGCAAGCGATTAGGGAAATCGATAAAATACTGGGCGGGGCCTCACCAGAGGAAGTGGAACACGGTGTGCCCATAAAACGCGGCGAAAAGAGCACTCCCCAAGGCAGACTCTCCATCCTCATGCCCGTGAGCTCCGACGCCGATAACGTCAGCCCGCTCCCCACCCACCTCAACGACAACAAAATCATCAATGAACTCTGCCGACTGAAGCGGGAATTCCCCCGACAACGGGTGGTATTGGTGACCAAAGATATCAATATGCGGCTCAAAGCCCGGGGCTGCGGTATCGACTCGGAGGATTACCAGAACGATCAGCTGGTCACCGATATCGAACACCTGAACAAAGGTTTTCTGGAGTTTAACGGCAGCTTTTGGGACCGGGTAGAGAAGGTAGACACCGAGCAACAGCTTGGACGCACAGTGCACCGCCTACCCAGAGTAGAGCCCGTCAAGGATGTTTACCCCAACCAGTTTATTCTCGATGAACAAGGCTTTGTGGGACAGGTGATCGAAGTGGAAGAAGACTCCGTCAGCCTGCTGCACCTGGAGAGTTCAAGGCTGCTGGACCAGAAAGCCTGGGGGCTTCAACCGCGAGATATATACCAGGCCATGGCGTTGCACTTACTGATGGATCCGGATGTACACCTGGTCAATCTGACCGGTGCCGCCGGTTCCGGCAAAACTATTCTGGCCCTGGCCGCTGCCATTGAAATGACGGTGGCCACCAAGCAATATCGCCGCATCATTGCCACCCGCAGCACTCAGGGGCTGGATGAGGACATCGGCTTTTTGCCCGGTACCGAAGAGGAGAAAATGGGGCCCTGGCTAGGTGCCATCACCGACAACCTGGAAGCCCTGCACTGCGACGACGAAGACTGTTCCGGCAGCATCGACTATGTACTTAACAAGGTACCGCTGCACTTCAAATCCCTCAACTATATTCGCGGCCGCAGCTTCCAGCACAGTTTGATTCTGATTGATGAATCCCAGAACCTGACACCGCACCAGATCAAAACCATTGTCACCCGCGCGGGTAAAGGCTCGAAGGTTATCTGCCTCGGCAATCTGGCCCAGATCGACACCCCCTACCTGGGCGCCACCAGTTCGGGGCTGACCTATTTAACGGAGCGCTTTAAAGGTTTTGAGTACGGTGGCAACTTGCAACTGCAAGGCGTTCCCCGTTCCGTACTGGCAGAATATGCCGAAACCCACTTGTAACCGACAGCTTCCCTGGTAATCCATAACAGGGGCAGATCCGGTCGGCTATAGTTAGAGAACAGATACTCTTACTATAGCTGACCATACCATGTGGTTATTATCCAACCTGCCAGGTTTACTCCGTTCACTCACCGCCGTTGCACTCGCCCTGAGCTGCATCCCTGCCAACGCCCACGAACGCGACCCCGAATGGACACCAGATTACCTGCAAGTCTATCTGGGGGCTATGGATGTCACCGATAATGAGGTCGCCATCGACACCGGCGACGACAAGGGGGTTGCCGATGAGTTTCCCGAAGACCTTCCCTGGGCCGGGGGTGTCACTCAGATGCCACGCTACCCCGGCCGTTTTCAGTACGGATTGGAAAGCGGCGGTTTTATCAGCTGGAAGGACACTGACACCAACTTTCTGTTTTTTAACAACACCGCCCTTGTCAGCGTCGACACTTCGCTCCTGTTGATCGAGCTGTTCCTGGGCGGTTTTGTCAGCTACAAGGTAAATGACCTGGTTCGCCTGCACGCCGGGGCGGGCCCACTGGCGCTTTACAGCCGTCTGGACCTGGAAGGCGATGAAGAGGAAGAAGATCCAGAGAGTACCCGGGTAATTATTGTCAGTGGTGGCACGCGCATTGTACTTGCGGACGAGGATAGTGACAGCGACCTGGCGCTGGGTGGATACGTTCGAATCGGCATCGATTTACACTGGGACCACGACAGTGCCATTGGTATCAGCGCCCGTTACATCGATGCCCAACCGGATTTTGACGACAGTTTTGGGGAGGTCTCGGTGCGAGGCCCGCAATTATTCCTTACCTTTACCCGACTCTACTAAAGTTCCCCCTGCAACAGCCCACAATTCGGTTACTCAAGCTTCAGGATTCCGCTCGTTGTCCAACGCCTTGTCAGCAATCTCCTTGTACAGGCGAATCATCTGCAACACCAAAGGTTGGTAGTGGGGCAGCCTGTCCACGAGGGGTTTCACGTTCTGGGTGTCGTCAAACAACTGCTGCAAAAAAGCCAGGTCAAAATCGTTGAGCTGTTCCCCCCGAGACACCTTCGCCTGTAGTTTTTGTGCCCGCGGTAACCCGTATTTGATCAGGCGCTGCATCAGCACCCGAACAATCACAGCATCGTTGTGTAACTCGGACATGGTGATTACCGCAGACTCAGTTAACAGCTACCAGTATAGCCAGAATCAGCGTATCACCGGTGCTCCCCGCCCGGTGTTAAGCCACTTCCCGCAGCACCACGCCCGGGGCCACGGTTACCACCTGGCGACAACTCCACGCTCCCAGGGCAGCGATAATCAGGGTCGCTGACAGGGGGCCTGCGACCCACAATTCCGGGTGTGGTTGCAAGGGAGTTTGCAGCACCCACTGTTGCAGTCCCAGCAACAGCACCTCGGACCCCACCACCGACATCAAACCGGCAAAGGCGCCCAATACCGCAAACTCGGCCAGCACGCTACCCATCACCAACCGCCGGCCACTACCCAGGGCACGTAACAAACCGGCCTCTTGCAGGCGACTGTCCATACTGGCATTGACCGCCGCCAGCAGTACCAGCAAACCACCGCCCAATACCAGCCACAACACCAGTTCCACCCCGCCGCTGACCTGCGAGATAATGGTGCGAATCTGTTCGATCACTTTGTCCATTTCGATCACCAACACCGTAGGGAATTGCCGTAACAGGTCGTTGATCAGGAGCTTTTGTGCCGGCGGCAGATAGGCGCTAGTCAGGTACATGGGGGAGAAATCGTCCAGCGCTCCCGGCGAAAAAAGAAAGTAGAAATTGGGTTGCATTGAGTCCCAATCCAGTTCGCGAATGCTGGCCACCCGAGCTTCCATTGCCAGGCCACCCACACTGAAACTCAGTAGATCTCCCACTTTCAGCTCGAGATCCCGGGCAATCCCCGCTTCCACCGACACCCCCCGCTCGCCGGCGCGCTGCGGTTGCCAGTGATCCCACCAGACGCCGTCCACAATACGGTTATCCTCCCGCAGGGAAGGCGCCCAACTGAGATTGGCCTCTCGATTGAGCACCTCTGCCTGGCGCTGGATACGGAGATCGGGTTCCGCGCCGTTAATCCGGGACAATCGCCCCCTAACCATGGGGTACAAGCCGCTGGTCTCCACGCCACGGGTATTGAGCAAACGTTCTACACCCTCCACCTGGTAGGGGGCGATATTCACCAAAAAGTGATTGGGCGCCTTTTCCGGCAGCTGCAGGGCCCAATCATCGATGAGACTGGTGCGCACACTGGTAAGGCTCAACAACAACATTATCGCTGTGGCAAACACCAGAATTTGCATCACACTCTGCCCGCGACGGCGCTGCAGACTCGCCAGGGCCAACCGCCAGATGTGACCACGGCGCTGCCCCAAAGAGCGCCCCAATTTTAGCAAGCCAAAGGCACCCAGCGCCGCAATGCCTGACACAGCGCCAAAACCCAGCATCACCGCCAGGGTGATTTTGATATCCCCACTGTAGAACCACACCAACAGCAGTACAGCGGCCACCCCCAAACCGGCCTGGGCAGCAGTGCGCATTGTTCTGACCTCCATCTCGCGACGCAGCACCTTTAGCGGAGGTACTGTGGGCAGATGCCACAGTGGTGGCAGTGCAAAAAACAGCAGACACACAAAGCCGGTCAGCAGGCCTATGCCGTAACCACTGGGTTCGGCCGTTTCTAACGCCAGGGTGAACAATGACCCCAAAGCCCGTGCCACCAATTGCTGAATGCCTTCGCCCACCACCAGGCCCGCCAGAGACGCCAACAGCGCCAGCAACAGCAACTGCATAAAGTAGAGATAGCGGATTCGCCAGGCGCCGGCCCCCAGACTTTTCATCAGCGCCACCTGATCGATATGTCGAGCGGCAAACCGCTGGGCCGCAATGGCAAGCGCCACCCCGGCCAGCAGTACGCCGATCACCCCGGCCAGCATCAGAAAACGCCGCCCCGTGGTGAGTGTTTGAGCCAGCCCCTGTTGTGCGCTGTTGAGATCCACCACTTTTTCGTGATCGGTAAACTCAGGTTTGAGGGAGTTCAGAAAGGCCAGCAAAGGCCCCTCCTCCCCTGTCAACAGCCACTGGTAACGGACCCGACTGCCCGGCTGAATGACCTCTGTCGCCGGCAGATCTGCCGCATTCATCATCAGGCGGGCCCCAATCAGGGCAAAGCTGCCGCCGCGGTCCGGCTCGCGAATCACAATACGCGAGACCTTGAGGGCCTTTTCCCCTACGTAGATCTCATCCCCCAACGCGATATCCAGCAGCGGCAACAGTCGGGAATCCACCCAGGCTTCCCCTTGGGGCGGAATACCGTCCGCTATCCAGATATCCTCCGCTGCCGTTGCAAAGGGTGTACGACTGATTTCCAGGCTGCCCAACAGCGGATAACCGGGAGTGACCGCTTTAACCGCCGCCAAGTGCATATTGTCACCGGCAAACACCATGGAAGCGAACAGGGTAGTACGCGCCTGCGCCAGCCCCGCCACCTCAGCCTGTTGCCGCCAGGTGTTGGGTATGGGGTGAGAGCTGCGCACAATACGGTCAGCCCCCAGGAAGCTGCTGCTTTTGGCGACCAGGGAGGATTCCAGCCGCTCGGTAAACACCCCGATGGCGGTGACCACCGCTACTGCCAGCATCAGTGCCCCGGCCAGGATTTTGACCTCGCCGCTGCGCCAGTTACGCCACAGTAGTCTCACAGGCAGTGCGGACAATCCCATGTCAGTCCCCCAGGGTCAGGCGGGTTTTACCAGTTTCTGGTGCGACGGAAGGGTCCCGGATTGGCGCCGGGGTGAGGCTGTCGGAACTGCGCTTCGATGAAGCCGCGGGGCTGCTGTTAACCACCCGCCCCGCCTCCAGTTGCAGATGTCGCTGACAGCGTTGCGCCAGCCGCTCTTCATGGGTTACCAGCACCAGGGTCGTTCCCTGGGCCTGGTTTAACTCAAACAGTAGTTCAATCACCGTGGCGCCGGTTTTGGCGTCCAGGTTACCCGTGGGCTCATCGGCAAACAGAATGCGCGGTTCGCTGGCAAAGGCCCGGGCAATGGCCACCCGCTGTTGCTCACCGCCGGACAATTGCTTGGGATAGTGGTGCAAGCGCGCCTGCAAGCCAACCCGCTGCAAAAATTCCGTGGCCCGACGCCGGGCGTCAGCTACCCCGTGCAGCTCCAGCGGCATCATCACGTTCTCCAGGGCGCTCAACCCCGGTAGCAGTTGAAACGACTGAAATACAAAGCCGACACTGTCCGCCCTTACTTTGGCCCGCCCCTCTTCGTCCATGGCCGTAATCTCCTGGCCGTCTAGGACTACTGTGCCCGCCGAGGGCAGATCCAGCCCGGCCAATATCCCCAGCAAGGTGGATTTGCCAGAACCGGAGGCCCCGGTGATGGCCAGACTATCGCCGGCATCCACCTGCAAACTGACCTGATCCAAAATGGTCAAAGGCCCTTCAGCGGTATCAACGGACTTACAGATCAGGTTGGCTTCTATCATAGGGCTGACCAAACGTTCGACGGTTCAAAGCAGACGCAATCAGAATTGTTCCCAGCCCGGACGGTCTTGTCAAAGCGATTCACATAACTTTACTGAGCGCAACGCAGATCAATAGCAACGGGACTTGTCTGTTGTTGACGTTCAGGGGGAACAGGACAAAAGTAATTAGTGTCCATCCGGATGTGCACTTATTAGCGCACATGCTTCAAAATCTGAATCAAGTCCGGCAACAGCTGCAGGTAAGTCCCCATTTGCCCTGCCAAACTGCCGACATCCTTGCCCGGATGTTGCAGCTGCTCCTCCACCTGATCCACCAATCGATGCAAGAATTTTTTCGCTCTCAGCCGGTTGATGCCATATTCCGTTAAAGGCGCAATCAAGGGAGTCGCCACCAGCACCACCCCAACGCCCGTCACGGCTCCGGACACCGTCACCCAACCGGGCACCCCAAACCAGCTCGCCCAGAGGGTCCCGACAAACGACTGCTGGCTCAAGTAGACACCACTGGCGGCAGCGCTACCGAGGGACACAGCGCCACCAAAGGCCACCTTTTCGCACAAACCCCGTCCCAGCAATCCCAGGGAGACAAACAGCAAAAAGTCGCGACTGCCTTCGTGGGTGAGAGTCAATTGATTTACGGCTTTCTCCAGGTAAAAACGGGCGGCTTCGGGAGAATACCCGTCGAGCACAGCTTGCAATTCCTGCCATTGACCGGCTTGTAGATCCGGGTGGGTTTGCAGGTGCAGGATTAACTTCCGTTGCAACTGACTCAGTTGCAGCAGCTCCGCTTCGAGCACCCGGCTGATCGCCAACTCTTTTTGACTGGGCGTCGATGTTGCGACTTCGCTCTTGAAACCCAACACTCTCGAGGAGGCGCGCCAAAGACCCCGTGGCAGGTTTAACAGGTCTCTGGGAATGTCGCCTTTGTAGCGCCAGTGGCGCTGCCACACCGCGCGGGCGGAACCAAACTGCGAATTATAAACTGTGTCGACGCGTTCGCGGGCAGCACCGAAGTGTTCCGCAAGGGTTTCCTGCCAGCGCTCTTCCCAGGTAGGTTGCGTCGTCGGGGCCATTGTGTAACCCTGCTTTGTCATGACTTCACGGGTGGATAACGTAACCAAGTATAAAGCACCAGGCCACCAAAGGCGGTATAAACTGCCACAAAGACCCATTGGGGGGCATCGTAATACAGCAAACGCTGTAACCAGTATTGGATAAAACTACCTTCATAGTGCCCCCCGCCCGCCAGGGCTCTGAGTCTCATCTCAAGCTCGGTCAAGGGGCAGATCATGCCCAACCAGGACTGCGCCACGACGATGGCAATACACCCCAAGTGCACAACCCGCAACCACCAGTGGCGCACCCAACACCAACCTCTGATACCGCCTGCGAGAATCAGCATTTCTCCCAGTACAATAAAGACGACGAGCAACCCGTGCAGCAGCAGTATTCCGTCGGCGAGAATTTGATACATTTTTCAAACAAACCGCTATAACTGGTGTTGTATTAACAAAAACCTGTCACTTTGTTGCAGAGGCTCAGTTTCGAGACCCGCGTCACTCTGGCGCCAACTACACTTTGATAGACTAGTGTTTATTAAGTTTACTATGAGATTGTCATGAATAAATCAATGATTGTGGGCAGCGTTTTGGGCGCAGTGGCCGTTGCCGGCGCCAGCACTTGGGCTGTGCTGGATCGCGGGCCGAAATTTGCTGAGGTATTAAGTGTCGAAACCGTGACTGAAACCATAGAAACACCTCGCCAGGAGTGCCAAAACGTGGTAGTCACCCACCAGAAACCGGCGCAGGACAAACACCAGGTTACGGGGACGTTGCTGGGCGCCGTGGTGGGTGGCGTCCTGGGCAAACAGGTCGGTGGTGGCAATGGCAAAAAACTGGCCACCGCCGCCGGTGCGGTAGCCGGGGGTTACGCCGGTAAAAAAGTACAGGAAAACATGCAGACCAAGGACACCTACACCACAACTGAGCAGCGTTGTGAAACCGTCACCGACACCCAGGTTAACGTGATCGGCTACGATGTCAGTTATCAGCTGGATGGCAAGGTGGATACAGTGCGCATGGATCACCAGCCGGGTAAAACAATCCCCGTGGTAGACGGCGTGTTGGTATTGAACCAAGCCGGAGCTTCAGAAACTGTGAATTAATCCCGCCAGATATTTTACTCGGCGCTACAGCGATCGCGAGAATCAACACAGGTTGTGGCGCTGACCAGAAACCCCTCACTCCTCTTTGGGGGCAAATTCTTCGATGACTTCTGCTTCGAAGGTAACATCTGTACCACATTCAAGCGCAATAAATGGTCCCCCCTCTTTTGTTCACATAACTTAACCCAATTGCCGCTGTACTTTGCCTGCAATTGCGTTAAATTTAGACAACATACGACATTGTGCCAAGGCCATTAACATGCTCACCGGTTTGCGCCGAACTCTGCCACTGCTTATCACACTACTGTGCCTGCCAGCTCTGGCTTCAGCCAAAACCCTGCTGATCCTGGGGGATAGTCTAAGTGCCGCCTACGGTATCAAGGAACATCAGGGCTGGGTACAGTTATTGCGCGACTCACTGGCTGACCAGGGGCAGTATCGGGTTATCAATGCCAGTGTGTCCGGTGAAACCTCCGGCGGTGGGCTGGCGCGTCTGCCGACATTACTGGAGACTCACCGACCCGATATCGTGGTGGTGGAACTGGGGGGCAATGACGGTCTGCGAGGCCACCCGATCAAGTTGTTGGGCAAAAACCTGTCCGGTATTGTCACCCTATGTCGGCAACAGGGAGCTCAAGTGTTGCTGCTGGGCATGCGGATTCCCCCCAACTACGGTGCCCGCTACACCGACCGCTTTACTGCTGTCTACGGTGATCTGGCAATCAAGCACCAGTTGCCACTGGTACCGTTTTTTCTGGATCAGATCGCCACCCGTCCAGAGTGGATGCAGGCCGACGGCATTCACCCCAAAGCCGAAGCCCAGGCGCAGATACTGGAAAACGTCATGCCTCACCTGCAACCGCTTCTGTAGCGATAGACAACGGCCCGCTTCTGGTAGCTACAGCGCCTCGATGTACTCCACTATCAACTGCACCGACTGACGCCCGCGAAACTCGTTGATATCCAGGCGGTAGGCCAGGCGGGCTTTTTGCGCCTGAGGATTGGGCCACAACTCCAGGTCGATATTAAAGGCGATAGCATCGATCAGCTCCCGCCCCTGTTCGTCCAGTGCCAGCACCAGTTTCAGGTGTTTTTCGCCGACGATGCACTGCTGCACCAGGTAGAACTCACCGTCAAACACCGGCTCGGGAAAGTGCTGTCCCCAGGGGCCGCCTTCACGCAGCTGCTCGGCTACCTCCAGGGAGAATTCCGCGGCCGACAACGCCCCATCGCTGAGTACGGTGGCCTGCAGATCGGTGGGTTTGAGCTGGGAGCGAACCACCTCATCAAAGGCCTTGGCAAAGTCGTCAAAGCGGTTCTTGTCCAGGCTCATGCCCGCCGCCATGGCGTGACCGCCAAATTTGGTGAGCAGGCCCGGGTGTTTGGCAGCCACTGCGTCCAGGGCATCGCGGATATGCAGGCCCGGGATGGAACGGGCCGAGCCCTTGATTTCGGCGTCCGATGCATCGGCAAAGGCGATCACCGGACGGTGATAGCGGTCCTTGATGCGAGAAGCCAAAATGCCAATCACCCCCTGGTGCCAACTGCCGTCGTAGAGGCACAGGCCCCAAGGCAGATCCACCCCAGATTCACTGCCCTCCCCGGGTAACGCCAGCTGCTTAAGGGTCGCCAAAGCCTCCGTCTGCATACTGCTCTCAATAGCCTTGCGATCGCGGTTGAGATCGTCCAGCTCGGCAGCCATCTCCCGGGCCAGGTGCTGACTGTCACACAGTAGACACTGAATGCCCAGAGACATATCGTCCAGCCGTCCGGCCGCGTTCAGGCGCGGCCCCACCGTAAACCCCAGGTCACTGGCCACCAGGCGGTTACGCGGGCGTCCCGCCACTTCCAACAGTGCCAAAATACCCGGTCGTGACTGGCCGGCCCGAATCCGTTGCAAGCCCTGGTGCACCAAAATGCGGTTGTTGTGATCCAACGGCACCACGTCAGCTACGGTGCCCAGGGCCACCAGGTCCAGAAAGCTGGCCATATTCGGCTCCGCCAGTTGCTGGCGTTCAAACCAGCCCCGATCCCGCAAAGCGCCCCGCAGGCGGCTCATGACGTAAAAGATCACCCCCACCCCCGCCAGGTTTTTGCTGGGAAAGGGGCATCCATGCTGATTGGGATTGACAATGGCATCGGCTTCGGGCAACTGCTCGGCGGGCAAGTGGTGGTCGGTAACTACCACCTTGATACCGGCCTCCTTGGCCGCTGCCACCCCTTCGATGCTGGAGATGCCGTTATCCACGGTAATGATCAGATCCGGGTGGCGCTCACGGGCGACCGTCACAATTTCCGGGGTCAGGCCGTAACCAAATTCAAAGCGGTTGGGCACCAGAAAGTCCACCTGCTGCAGCCCAAGAGCCCGCAGGGCCAGTACCGCCAGGGCGCTACTGGTGGCCCCATCTGCGTCAAAGTCCCCCACAATCAACACCCGCTGTTGCGCCTCGACCGTATCGGCCAGCAGGTTTACCGCCTCCTCCATCCCCAAAAAGGCACTGGGCCTATGCATTTGCCCCAGCTGATTGTGCAGCTGACTATTGTCGGTCAATCCACGGGCCCTGTAGACCCGCTGTAACAACGGTAGGACATTGCCAGCAAAAACTGGAGAGTTGGCGGGAATTTCGCGACGCAGGATCTTTTTGTTCATTGGGCATTGGGACCTGTGGGACTGCAAAACACGGCAGTGTAGGCAGACCCGGCCCCAAGTGCAATACAGCGCTACTGTCAGCCCTTGACCGGGGACTATCACACCGATGTCAACCACAACCGCACCAAACGGATTTTTGACGACCATACAGGCAAGCGCTGTGCACCAACACCAAGCCGTTTCTACTGCAAACCTACAAACGCGATACCGGCGAAGTGCTGCACGATATCTCGGTGCCCATTTTTGTTAAAGGGGCGCCATTGGGGAGCTTTCCGCATGGGCTACCAGGCGCAGTAAGATCACTCCGATCACCGTTATTTCTCTTCGTGATGATCTTCCAGATAGCGGTGACAGGCATCCGGCTCCGGCAATGAGGGGTATTTATCGAGCACCTCCTCGTAAAGTTCATAGTGGTGGGCTTCCCGCCACTTGGCCACCGCCTTCAGTTTTTCCTGAACATCTTTGGGCAACTCTTCAAAACTGAGTGTTTTACGCTCTTTAGTGCTCATAACGAAGCTCCAACTCTGTTGCTGTCCGAATCAGTGGATAAGCTCATTGCCGCCGCACAAAAAAAACATCCATCCGCTACCCACACCTGAAATGATAGCTAGTTATGAGCGGATTTTATTTGCCCCTTGCAACCTACCTACTAGTAGGTTAGCATCTGAACCCATGTCAGACCGCAAACAACAGATCCTCGAACTGGCTGCAGACCTGCTGCAGACCAAAGGCTATGACAGCTTCAGCTACCAGGACCTGTCCCGGGAGCTGGGCATCACCAAGGCCAGTATCCACCATCACTTTGCCCGCAAAGAAGACCTGGGGATCGCCCTGTGCGAATGGACCGGGGATTGGCTCACCAAGGTGTACCAGCATATTGACGCCAGTACCGACAGCGCTTGGGAGCGGCTGGAGCGCTACCTGCATGGCGCTATGAGCTACGTGGAGCGCGAGGGTAAGTGCTGCCCCCTGGCCGCGCTGCACAACGATGTCGTCCTGTTGCCGGAAAGCATGCAAAACGCGATGAAGAAAGTGGACCAGGTAGAACTGGACTGGTTTACGAAGATTCTGCGGTTGGGACGCGAGCGGGGTGAATTTGATTTTGAAGGCGAGCCCGAACACCTCGCCACACTGCTGGTGATGGCCTTAAAAGGTGCCTATGCCTACAACCATGTGCACGGCCAGAATTTCTACTGCAATGCGATGAAACAGTTTAAAACGTTAATTAGCTAAAAAAAAATTTATCCTCACAATCTACCTACTAGTAGATAGGCAGCTCATAGATAGCTATTGCTGCAAACACTTGCCAAAGGGCTAAACATCCCACAGGAGATACCACCATGAGCAATACCTTTGACCGCCTGCTTCAGCCCGCTGCCCTGGGGCCATTAACCCTCCCATCCCGCATAGCCATGGCCCCCATGACCCGTCAATACAGCCCCGGCAATGTGCCTCACCAGGGGGTAGTGGACTATTATCGTCGCCGTGCGGAAAACGGCGTTGGCCTGATTATTACCGAAGGGGTGCCGGTCAACCACAAAGCCGCCAACGGTTATGCCAATGTGCCCTTCTTCTACGGCGATGAGGCCCTGGTGGGCTGGCAGCAGGTAGCAGAAGCTGTACACACTGCCGGCGGCAAGATCGTGCCCCAACTCTGGCACGTGGGCGCGATACGCTCAGAAGGTGTGGAACCCGATCCCAAGGTGCCCGGCTACAGCCCTTCGGGCCTGATCACCCCCAGAAAACAGAGCGGCATAGCCATGAGCCAGGCAGATATCGATGAGGTGATCGAGGCCTTTGCCCAGGCAGCCGCCGATGCCAAGCGCGTTGGTATGGACGGGGTGGAGGTGCACGGCGCCCACGGCTACTTGATTGACCAGTTCTTCTGGGAGGGCACCAATCAGCGCGATGACGCCTACGGCGGCAATCTGGTCAAACGCACCCGCTTTGCCGTGGAAATCATCGAAGCGATCCGCCGCCGGGTCGGCCCGGACTTTCCGATCATTTTGCGTTTTTCCCAGTGGAAACAGCAGGACTATAACGCCCGGCTGGCTAACAATCCGGACGAGCTACAGCAGTTCCTGACACCGCTGGTCGAAGCGGGTGTGGATATTTTCCACTGCTCCACCCGACGTTTCTGGGACCCAGAATTTGAAGGTTCCAGTCTCAACCTCGCCGGCTGGACCCGCAAACTGACTGGCAAAGCCACGATTACCGTCGGCAGCGTCGGTTTGAATGCCGACTTCATCGACGAAGAAAAACGGGACATGGTGGATGCCGCCGGCAACACTCAAAACCGCTTCGACGAACTGCTGCAGCGGCTCAACAATGAGGAATACGATGCGGTGGCCGTGGGACGGGCCCTGCTGATGGACCCCGAATGGGCCATTAAAGTTCGCGATGGCCGCTACAACGAACTCAAGGATTACGCCAAGGACGCTTTGACGGAGCTAGTCTAGAGAGAAGAACGCAGCTTTAACGGTTGCTCAGGCGTTCGCGGTTGGTTTCAATCAGCTTGAAGATATCGCGCCAGCTGATCACCCCCACCGGACGAAAGGCTTTATCCACCACCGGCAGGCAGGAGATCCGGTGACGATTAAACAACGTCACCGCGTCGTAGGCGCGGGCGTTCTCCTCCAGGGTCACCACTTCGCGGGTCATGATCTGATGCACCCGCTTATTGAGCGTCGCGGTATCCCTGGTGGTTTCCGCTGGCGTGTTCAGGTTGGGGCTCAACGCCTTAAACATGTCCCGATCGGAAATCACTCCCTGCAACTTTCCGTCACCAACCACTAACAGGTGGTGGAAGTGCACGTTATCGAAGATCTCTTTTACCACATCCAGCGTATCGTCCATCTCCACGCTGACAACGGATGTGCTCATGATTTTGTTGACTTTCACTGGATTCTCTCCCACGTCGACGCCTCATATCGCTGCAGAAACTCTCTCAATTCCGCAATGGGCAGCGGTTTGCTGATCAGATACCCCTGGGCGAAGTCACAGTGCAACTCCCGCAACACTGCCAGCTGCTCTTGAGTTTCCACCCCTTCGGCGATGGTTTGCATACCAAAATTGTGGGCCATGTCGATAATGGTTTTAACCAGCACATAATCGTCACGGCCGGCTGTGATATCAGCAATAAAACTGCGGTCGATCTTTAACCGATCAAAAGGGAAGTGCTTCAGGTATGCCAGCGACGAGTAACCCGTGCCAAAATCATCCATATAGAGCTTGAGACCACGTGCGCGCAACTCACTCAGGTAGCGACGGGCGAGTTCAGGATTTTTCACCATCAAACTCTCGGTCAGCTCGATGGCAATCTGCTCTGCCGGTAATCCGATCTGTTCCGCCAGCGCCACCACCGGATCCACCTTGTCCCCCCGATCCATAAACTCCTGGGGAGAGCGGTTGATGGCCACGGTAATCGGTGTTTGTCGCTGATCATTCAAGTTCTTGACCTGGCGTATTACCTTGGCAGTCAACTGCCGGCCAAGCTGTTGAATCAAACCACTGTTTTCTGCCACCGCAATAAATTCGTCGGGTGGGACGGTGCCCAGCTCCTTATCCTGCCAGCGTGCCAGCGCTTCGCAATGCAAAATCTCACCGGAGGCGATATGTATGATCGGTTGGAAGTAAGGTTCTATGCCGCCCTGCTCCAGCACCAGCAACAGGCGCTGACGCACACGCTGACTGCGCAACGCCTTTACTCTAAGCTCTTCTGTGAAAAACACAAAGTTATTGCGGCCATTATCCTTGGCTTGATAGAGCGCCTGATCGGCACAACTGAATAGACCCTTGGTGTCCTCGGCATCCACCCCAAACAAACTGATACCGATTGAGGTAGTTACCGTTAAGATACCCCCATGTTCCAAGACAAAAGGTTCACTGAACAGTTCCAGCAGTTTGGAAGCCAGCGCTTCGATGCCTGAAACATTGTCAAAGTTGGCAAAGATGGCAAATTCATCGCCCCCCAACCGGGCGAGCAGGTCATCATTGCGCAAACGCCGCTTTAGGCGCAACGCCACCTGTTTAAGCAACTCATCGCCGGACAAATGCCCCATACTGTCGTTCACTGACTTGAAGTTGTCGATATCCAACAGCAGAAAAGCACCGATTTCATCCTGGCGTTTGCTATGGGCCAACTGGTGTTCCAGCTGACCGTTAAACTCGAACCGGTTGAGCAGCTCGGTCAGCTGATCGTGAGTGGCCTGGAAGGAGATCAGTTCCTGAGCTCTCTTTTCACCACTGATGTCCCGGTGGATCGCAACGTGATTTTGCGGCTTGCCATTGGCGCCGGGAATCACACTGATCGCCGATAGAATGGGATAGGTTTTACCGTTTTTGTGGCGATTCCACAGCTCGCCCTGCCAATAACCTCTGTCCGTCAAACTGTCCCACAGATTTTTGTAAAAATCCTCGGCTTGCAAACCGGAATTCAATATCCGCGGATTGCGGCCCACCAACTCCCGCTCACTGTACCCACAGATACGCTCCATGGACCGGTTGACAAAAACAATGCGGTTTTCAGTGTCCGTAACGATAACGCCGTCACTGGTAAAATCGTACACCTGCTGGGCCACATTAAGGCGTTTGTTCTTGTCCCGCAGTTCATTGACTTGAGAGATCAACTGTAATTCGTACCGGTAACGTTCCACCTCGGCGGCAGCGCGAAGGGTAAACAACTGAAAGAGATCAGTTTTAAGGCGCGGATCGCCTATCTTTTTTTCAAACAGCGCCACCAGCAAACCTATTTTCTTCCCTTCGCTGTTACGCAGCACCACACCAATATAGGATTCGATATGGTAATCGGTCAGAAATTGATCTTGCGGATAAAGGCTCTGAACACTATCGGGAAAACAGCAAACACACTCCGACACCAGATTTTCACAAGGTGTGCCCGCCAAGGTGTATTCGATATTCTCCAGTCGCCGCCCTTTGCCCCAAAAGGCCAGGGAGTTCACGCGAGAAATATCCTTGTCTAACTGACTGATCAGGGTATAGTCTGCCTCCACCAGCTCGGAGAGCTTTTCCACCAACAAATCGAAGTAGTTTTTCCCACTCAACAGGCTGATTTCATGAATGGCCTGCTGCAAAGGGTCTTGCTCGGTCGCGATGGCGACCGGAGAGGGTTTAGCCTGCGAGGGGAAGTTACCCGTACTCATTGTCGAACGTATCCTATTGTCGCTGGCGCCAGTCCTTATGCTTTAGGCGCCAGGTCACGCGTTTTATAACACAATGAATGAATAGGCCTTACTGGCGGATATTGTCCGCCATAAACTGCTGCACCGCTGTCAGGTCTTTCGGTTGCACGCTGAAACGCTCTTCCCGCTCAAACAGGTCATGCATATGGTGTGGCAGTGCCGGATCTTCGCTCTGGCCGGCCTTGCGCACTGCTTCCGGGAACTTGGCCGGGTGTGCCGTCGCCAGGCAGACCATTGGAATATCAGTACGGCGTCGGACTTTGCGCGCCGCTTCGACACCAATGGCTGTGTGTGGATCCAGGAGGTATTCGGTGCTTTCAAACACATCGCGAATCACGTTGATCATGCCACTATCATCCAGACGGTAACTGCTGAACAGCTCGCGCGCTTTGCCCAGCGCCGCTTCACTCAAGTGCATGGCCCCGGATTTGAAATCCTCCATCAATTGCGCAATGGCGCCGCCGTCACGACCGTAGAGGTCAAACAACAGGCGCTCAAAGTTACTGGACACCATAATATCCATACTGGGCGACAGCGAGTGGATCAGCGCTTTCTTGCTGTGGTCATTGGCGCTGATGCAGCGGTGCAGAATGTCATTGGCATTGGTGGCGACAATCAGCTGGTCCACCGGCAACCCCATCTGCTTGGCCAGATAACCGGCGAAAATATCACCAAAGTTACCAGTGGGTACGGAGAATGCCACTGGGCGGTGAGGGGCACCCAGTGCCAGGCCGGCGTAAAAGTAGTACACAATCTGGGCCATGATTCGAGCCCAGTTGATGGAGTTAACCGCGACCAACTGGCGATCTGCCGGCAGGAAGGACTGATCTCCAAAGCTCTGTTTGATCATGTTCTGGCAATCGTCAAAGTTGCCCTCGAGGGCAATGTTGTGCACGTTGTCTTCGAGCACAGTGGTCATCTGCCGACGTTGCACCTCGGACACACGCTGGTGCGGATGCAAAATAAAGATATCGATATTGTCGCAGTGGCGGCAGCCTTCAATCGCCGCAGAGCCAGTATCCCCGGAGGTCGCCCCCATCACGACAACTTTCTGGTCACGTTTTTTCAGGATGTAATCAAGCAGATTGCCCAAAAACTGTAGCGCGAAGTCTTTGAACGCCAGTGTCGGCCCCTGGAACAGCTCAAGAATCCACTCGTTGTGGCCGGTTTGCACCAGCGGCGCAATAGCGCTGTGGCGGAAGGTCTTGTAAGCGTCGCCGATAATGCGCTTGAGATCTTCCTCGGGCACCTCGCCCGCCACAAACGGAGCCATCACGTTGAAGGCCAGCGCCTCATAGCTGAGCCCTGTCCAGGAGGCGATCTCGTCCTGGCTAAACTTGGGCAGACTTTCCGGCACATAGAGGCCGCCATCCGGGGCCAGGCCGGTCAAAACTACATCTTCAAAAGCCAGAGCCGGCGCCTGGCCGCGAGTGCTGATATATTTCACAGTAAACCCCTAATCAGGCCGCCGCCGGTCTGGGCAGCGACACACAATCGTTTAATAAGCTGTTAATCCAGGCTCTCGACCCGGACATGACTGACCGGCCCCTGGATCTCGTCCAGCGCTTCGATCTTGCTGGCCGATTCCAGCAATTGTTTTTCCACGGCGCGGTTAGTCAGCAGAATCAGTGGTACACGGGTCTCCCCTTCCCCGGGCTCTTTCTGGATCAGGGCTTCGATACTGATACCACCATCACTCAGGATAGTTGCAACTTTGGACAACACTCCGGGTTTATCGTCCGCAGACATGCGCAGATAGTATGCTGTCTCCACCTCTTCGATCGCGAGAATCTTCTGCTGGGCCAGGGTATCGGGCTGGAAGCCCAAATGCGCCACCCGGTGTTCCGGATCGGCGGTCAGGGTACGGGCCAGGTCAACGATATCGGCAATCACCGCAGAGGCGGTGGGCTCGGCACCGGCACCGGGGCCGTAGTAGAGGGTTGGACCCACCGCGTCCCCTTTCACCAACACCGCGTTCATGACCCCCTCCACATTGGCGATCAAACGTTTCTCCGGAATCATGGTGGGGTGAACGCGCAACTCAATGCCGTTGGCACTGCGTCGGGCAATACCCAGATGTTTGATGCGGTAACCCAGCTCTTCGGCGTATGACACATCCTCCGGGGCGATATTGCTGATCCCCTCGGTGAACACTTTGTCAAACTGCAGCGGCATGCCAAATGCCAGGGATGCCAGAATCACCAGCTTGTGGGCAGCGTCAATGCCCTCCACGTCGAAAGTGGGATCGGCCTCGGCGTAGCCCAGCTCCTGAGCCTCTTTCAGCACATCGGCAAACTCGCGGCCCTTGTCGCGCATTTCCGTCAGGATAAAGTTACCCGTACCGTTGATAATCCCTGCCACCCACTCGATCTTGTTGGCCGCCAGGCCCTCACGGATAGCTTTAATAATCGGGATGCCGCCGGCGACAGCCGCTTCAAAGGCCACAGTTACGCCTTTTTCTTTCGCTTTAGCGAAGATTTCATTACCAAATTCAGCGATCAGGGCCTTGTTGGCCGTTACCACGTGTTTGCCGTTCTCCAGCGCTTTGAGCACCAGTTCTTTGGCCACACCGGTACCACCGATCAGTTCCACAACAATATCGATTTCGGCATTGTCCACCACCGCGAAGATATCGCGGCTCACGTTGACCCCGGACGTATCGCAGTCGGGATTATCGCGACGCGCACCCACCTGCTCGATAATAATCTCACAACCGGCTCTGGCATTAATATCGCGCAGATTGCGCGATATTACGTTAAAGGTGCCACTACCCACTGTCCCTAGGCCACAGATGCCTATCTTTACCGGTTTCAAGATATTATCTCCAAAATCGCTGTCTTGATATTAACTTCGGGGGTGCCCACCTGGCCCTTTTGGACACAGGCAAGCCTCCCACAGAAAGCAGAAAGAGGGCCACCTTACTGAGCCAGCACCGCAGTGTCAATGCAGGGGGCGAATTGCCTCCAACAGAGGGATATCGGGGCCAGCGGGGCCCCTGAAAGTCTGGTGAGGTTTAAGGCTGCAGGCCTAATGCACGGGCCATATCGCTGGCGTTACGGTAACCGGGGATCAACTGACCGTCACCCAACACCAGTGCCGGTGTACCGCGTACCCCCATTTTGTTCCCCAGGGCGAACTGATCGGCAACCGGGTTATTGTCGCACACCTTAATCGGCAGGGGCTCGCGGTTTTTCAAGCGGGTCAATGCGTCGCGGGGGTCGTCCGCACACCAGGCTGTTGCGATCTTGTCGTAGGACGCTGATGGTATACCGGCGCGCGGGTATGCCAGGTAACGCACCTCGATCCCCATGGCATTATAGGCGGGTACTTCCTGATGAAGCTTTCGGCAGTAACCGCAGTCCACATCGGTAAAGACGTTGATCACCGCTTTGGTTTCACCTTCCGGGGCAAATACAATCATGTCTTTGAGGTCGACCTTGGCAATCAGATCGGCGCGGTTTTTAACCCGCTCCTGCTCCTGCAGGTTCACAAACTGCCCTGGCAACACCGAAAACATCTCACCGGCAACAAAGTGACTGCCATCGGCAGATACAAACAGGGTCGGCCCCTGCTGAACCTGGATTTTGTACAGCCCTGATATCGGTGACTTTTCCACTGGCCCATAGGGCAGGTCACCGCGCCCCTGCTTTAGCTTGACCAGAATGCGATCGGCAACTTCCGGATCAACCCCTGTCGCCTGGGCGGATGTACTCAAGCCGGCAACCAGAAGAATCATTATCAGGGTGTGAACCAGGCGGCTGCCCCTGCCCTGGCGAATAAAGAAGCTAAATGGGTTCAATATAACATCCTCGATTAATCGATAATTCCGTTGAAAGGCCTGACCACTTGGAGCGGGCTATCTTCCCAGAGTTCCCCCCGCGGCTCAATCTTTTCCGTGCAAATGGGGCTGACTGCCTGGCCCCACTGCCATTACCCCCGCGGATGGTGCTGTTCATGCAACGCTTTGAGTCGAGCCCGGGCGACATGGGTATAGATCTGGGTGGTGGACAAGTCACTGTGCCCCAACAATAACTGCACCACCCGCAAATCGGCGCCGTGATTGAGTAAGTGAGTGGCGAACGCGTGACGCAGGGTGTGTGGAGAAAGGTGCACCTTGATACCCGCCACCTTTGCCCAGGACTTGAGCCTGTGCCAAAAGGTCTGCCGGGTCATCGCCTGGGCGCGATTACTGGGAAACAGGATGGCGTTGGGTTGACCTTTTAGCAGCAGCGGCCGTCCCTCCACCAAGTAGCGATCCAGCCAGCGAACCGCCTCCTCGCCCAGTGGCACCAGGCGCTCTTTACTGCCCTTACCCATCACTCTCACTACGCCCTGGCGCAAATTCACCATCGGTACCGTGAGGGAAACCAGTTCACTCACCCGCAAACCACAGGCGTAGAGGACTTCCAGCATTGTACGATCCCGCAACCCAATGGGATCTTCCGGATTGGGCGCTGCCAGCAGTGCCTCCACATCGGCTTCCGTCAGGGATTTGGGCAGTGAGCGCGGCAGTTTGGGATTTTCCACCGAAACAGAAGGATCCTCATTCAGGACTTTCTCGCGCACCTGGTAACGGTAAAAACCACGGATACAGGACAGGAATCTCGCCGTTGAACGTTCGCTGAGCCCTTGCTCCTTGCGCCATTGCAGGTGTTTACCAACCGCCTCTTTTTCCACCGTCATCAACGCCAGCCCCCTTTCGGCAAGGTAAACGGCAAAGCTGCTCAAATCCCGTCGATAGGAGGTAAGGGTATTGGCGCTGAGCCCCTTTTCCACCCAAAGGGCATCCAGATAGTGGTCGATATCACGCTGATCCGCAATCGCCACCTGTGCGGTGACGGCCGTCGGGGAAGAAGCCTTGGGGCCAGTTTTCGGTTCTTTTTCAGGGGGGGCGCTGTCCATTTCCATGGCGCCACCATACCGAAAAACGGACAGCGGCAAAAGCTCCCCGGCGCTGCAGCGAGTAACACCTACATTAACTGACGGGACGCCTGCTGTATAAAATCGCTATTAAGACCATAAGCGCCGGCCGGCAAGCTGCCTGCAATTTGCAGTACGTCATTCATATCGGTCAACGCATCGCTGCTGAGATCGCAGGTGCGAAACGGCTCCGCCGGTGCTTTGTGTTTGTCCAATAGCATCAGCACTTGGGGCCGCAATCGACGCTCGCGCCCCTCGGCCACCACCATAGCCACTTCACCGGAGTTCAGTTCCACCAGGGAACCGGCCGGGTAAATACCCAGGGCCTGGATAAACTCCTCGATCAGCTCCGCCTGGAAGTCCTCATCCCGCCACTGGTAGAGTTTTTTCAGGGCATCATAAGGGGACAAACTCTCTGCATAGGGGCGTTCGCTGGTCATGGCATCGTAACAGTCTGCGATGGCGGCAATGCGAGCAAACAACGGGATGGCGCCACCCTGCAACCCCTGCGGATAACCGAGGCCATTGTGACGTTCGTGGTGTGCCGCCACCATATCCCGCACATCCTGGTTGATACCCAATGGCGCTTCCAGTGAAGCCAGCTCTTGGAGGCTCAATTTCACGTGGTCGTGAATCTTCAGCAGTTCCTCCTCGGTCAGAGGCTCCACTTTCTCCAGCAGGTGACGCGGCAACTTGCACTTGCCGATGTCCAGCAGCACCCCACCCAGAGCCAGGCTCTTGAGACTGGATACCGGTAACCCCAACTCGCGCCCCAGGGCAACCGTCCACACCGCTGTGGCCGACGAGTGCTGGTAGAGATATCTGTCCTGTTTTTTCAACGAGCTCAACCACATACAAGCATCGGGATTGCGCACCATACTCGCCACCATCAGCGCCAGTGCCCGCTTTAATTCCGCCAACCGGAACCCCATGCCACGCTGCAAAGCATCCACCATATCGTTGACGGCGTTATTGACCTCCAGCATCGCCGCCCGGGCATCCACCAGCTCCTCCCGCCAGGAAGCGGTATCGGTATAGTCGCGACGAGTCGTCCCCTCCAGATCGTGATACCTGTGCAGTGGATCCAGGGCAATTTTTGAGACATTGGGTGCCAGGAACTTGCGCCCTGACTCCGGCCGCAGGCGCGTGGGCTGCACCTCCTGCTGCTGACCGGCGTGGCCCTCCTGTCCACTCTTGGTCACATCGATGTATACATACTGGCACTGCCGGGCCAGATCGCGGATCTCTTCCTGTGACTTGAGATACATGCCGGGGGGACTGTAATCGGTGTGTTCCCAGGGCCGATCGAGGGCACAGACATACATACCCACCTGGAGTTCGGCGATTTTAACTTTAAGACGGGTTCCGGACTCAAGCCGCCTGCCGGGATTTGAAGGGGCGAGTTCTTCTGATTTGGGGGGCTCTGTGGGTTGCATGGCGATGGCTACTACTGAACTGAAGGCACTGCCTTCTCTGCCAATGGAGTTGCATATCAATCAGAGTATAGATCATTTTTTAATCAAATTGACTTCAGCTTAATCTCCCTGCAAACAAAAAAGCCGGTGCTGCTACGCAGTACCGGCTTTTTTGTTTGCAGGTCGCTGGAGCTGGTATTCAGCCCCGCGATACTTAACTTAGTTAAGCTTTTCCTTGATACGGGCAGCTTTACCAGTCAGCTCACGCAGGTAGTACAATTTGGCTTGACGCACATCACCACGACGCTTGACCTTGATGCTGTCAACCAGCGGGCTGTGAGTCTGGAAGGTGCGCTCTACGCCAACGCCGTGAGAGATCTTGCGCACAGTGAAAGCAGAGTTGATGCCGCGGTTGCGAACACCAATAACCACACCTTCAAACGCCTGCAGACGCTCGCGGTTACCTTCTTTTACTTTAACCTGTACAACAACTGTATCGCCGGGAGCGAAAGCCGGCAGGTCCTTCTTCAGTTGCTCGTTTTCCAGTGCCTGGATAATTTTGTTTTTGCCACTCATGGTAGACTCCAAAAGTTATGTAGCTTCACAGCTAGAGTTAATCGCCTAGCGGCACCCTCGGGTAACAAACAGGGCTAGTCGCTATCAGCTTCTTTAAGGTCCCGACGAAAGTCCGTCAGCAGCGCTTGCTGCTCCTCGCTCAAATTGATGTTTTCCAACAAATCCGGCCTTCTCAGCCAGGTCCGCCCTAACGCCTGCTGGAGGCGCCAGCGCCGAATTTTTTCGTGGTTACCGGACAGCAACACCTCCGGCACCTGCAACCCTTCGTAAACCTCCGGGCGCGTGTAGTGCGGACAGTCCAACAGGCCCTCGGCAAAGGAATCCTGCTCGGCAGACTGGGCATGACCCAGGGCCCCCGGTATCAACCGCGTTACCGCATCGATCAACACCATGGCGGCCAGCTCACCACCACTTAACACGTAATCGCCAATAGACCACTCCTCGTCCACTGCCAATTGAATCAGGCGTTCATCGATGCCTTCGTATCGCCCGGCCACCAGCACTAGATTTCCGGCATCGGCCAGCTCGGTCACACCTCGCTGATTCAGCACCCGCCCCTGAGGCGAAAGGTAGATCACCCTCGCCGTCTCACCATCGGCCTGCGCCCAGGCTCTGGCATCGGCGATGGCATCCCGCAGCGGCTGAATCATCATGACCATGCCGGGGCCACCACCGTAAGGGCGATCATCCACCGTCTGGTGGCGATCTGAAGTGTAGTCGCGCGGATTCCAATACTCCAGCTCGACCAACCCCTGCTTTACCGCCCTGCCGCTAACACCGTAGTCGGTTATGGCGGAAAACATTTCCGGAAACAGGGTAATCATCGCAATGCGCATTGCTGCTTACCTGTGCCGGTTTAAAATTCCGGATCCCAATCCACCCGAATCTCGCCATTTTCCAAGTCGATAGACTTGATAAACTGCTCGGGCACATAGGGTATCAGGCGCTCCTTCTGGTCCAGGCTGTCGCTGTCGCCTTTGACCACCAGAACGTCGTTGGCACCGGTTTCGATCAGTTTAGTCACCTTGCCCAGAACACAATCACTGTCACCAAACTCGCTGATCACAGTCAAGCCTTCCAGCTCGTGCCAATAAAACTCATCGCTTTCCAGTGCCGGCAGCTGATCGCGTTCAACTGCGATATCCAGCTGGCAGTACTCCCGTGCCTGATCCCGGTCATCCACGCCCTTGATGTGGGCGACAATGCCCTGTCCGTGGAGTTTTCCGCCGTCAATCTCTACGGCTTTTACCCCGTGGCGGGTTTTGAGCCACCAGGGCTGGTACTGCAAAATATTTTCCCGCGGCTCGGTGTGGGAGTGGATCTTGACCCAACCTTTCACACCGAAAACCGTGGTGATTCGCCCGACATTGACCAGATTGGACTTTTTGGTTGTCACAACCTCTCTTAAGCCTCTATCGAGCGATCCACTGCGCCCTTAAGCGGCAGCGTTGTCTTTCAACAGCTTGGCGACGCGATCGCTCATCTGGGCACCTTGGCCTACCCAGTACTCGATACGCTCGCGGTCAACGCGCAGACGCTCTTCCTGACCACGGGCAACGGGGTTGAAGAAACCTACGCGCTCGAGGAAACGACCGTCGCGGGAGCTGCGGCTGTTGGTTACGGTCAGGTGGTAGAATGGGCGCTTCTTGGAGCCGCCGCGTGACAATCGAATGCTTACCATAGTAAGTCGTCTTCCTGTTAATCCAGTTTTCGTGTTGCCTCACGGCAAGACACAATCAATGTAATTCAAAATTCAGTACTTTTGGCGGGCCACATATCTGTCAAAACCTTCAGACACAAAGATGCAGCCTGCGAAAGGCGCGGTATTTTAGGGGAAAATAAAAGGCATGTATAGGATTTTATAGGGGAATTTGCCCTCTATAAGCCATTGCTGGCGTTATTTCGGGCGCTTCGGCCTGCCTGACCGGCTACAGACTCGGGTTTTGAGGTTCAGCAGGGGTCATTGCGACCCCTCTAGCGCTGTCCTGGGGTGTTAGCGGCCAAAACCGGGGGGCAAGCCACCTCCCGGGAAACCGCCCGGTGGCATACCTCCGGGAGGCATACCACCCCCACCGCCGAACATACCACCCATGCCGCGCATCATCTTGGCCATGCCGCCGCCCTTCATCTTCTTCATCATTTTCGCCATCTGTTTGTGTTGTTTCAGAAGGCGGTTCAGATCCTGGATGGTGGTACCTGATCCCTGGGTGATACGGCGTTTGCGAGATCCGTTGAGGATGTCCGGGTTGGCTCGCTCGGCCGGGGTCATGGAGTCGATGATCACCTCCATCACCTTGAATTGTTTGGTCATATTGGCCTGCTCGGCCAACTGCGCGACATTGCCCATGCCGGGCAGTTTTTCCAGCATGGAGGTCATGCCACCCATATTCTGCATCTGTTGCAGCTGGTCGCGCAGGTCTTCCAGATCAAAAGCCTTGCCCTTGGTAACCTTTTTAACCAGCTTTTCCGCTTTTTTCTTATCGATCTTCTGCTCGGCTTCCTCAATCAGGGAGAGCACATCCCCCATACCGAGAATCCGAGAGGCGATACGGTCCGGGTAGAAAGGCTCCAGCGCGTCGACCTTTTCCCCCATTCCCATAAACTTGATCGGTTTGCCCGTAACCTGGCGAACAGACAGGGCCGCACCGCCGCGGGCATCGCCGTCCGCCTTGGTGAGAATCACACCGGTCAGCGGCAACGCATCGTTGAAGGCCTTGGCTGTATTGACGGCATCCTGACCGATCATCGCATCGATCACAAACAGGGTTTCCGCCGGCTGTGTGGTCGCGTGGAGCTCCTTGATCTCCTCCATCAGCTGGTCGTCGATATGCAGGCGACCCGCGGTATCGACAATGACAACATCCAGGAACTGGCGTTTGGCGTGCTCGATCGCCCCTTTGGCGATATCCACCGGTTCTTGCTGGGCAGTAGAGGGGAAGAACTCTGCCTGCACCTCGCCCGCCAGGGTTTCGAGCTGTTGAATCGCTGCCGGACGGTAGACGTCGGCACTGACCACGAGCACCTTCTTCTTTTCCCGCTCCTTCAGGTAGCGCGCCAGCTTCGCCACCGAGGTGGTTTTACCCGCGCCCTGCAGACCCGCCATCATGATCACCGCCGGAGGTTTTACCGACAGATTGAGGGACTCGTTGGCCGCCCCCATCACCTGGATCAACTCGTTTTCGACAATCTTGACAAACTGCTGCCCCGGATTCAGCGCCTTGCTGACCTCCTGGCCTACCGCACGCTCTTTGACCTGGGCGACAAATGCCTTGACTACCGGCAGTGCCACATCGGCCTCCAGCAGCGCCTTGCGCACTTCGCGCAAAGTATCCTTAATATTGTCTTCCGTCAGTCGCGCCTTACCGGTAATTTTGCGCAACGATTGGGACAAGCGATCCGTTAAACTATCAAACATAGGTTTCCGCCAAAAGCTAGGGTCTGCCACATCAAAAGGATAAAAGGGCAAGTATACCTTATGGGGGTGACCACAAACCAGCGACTTGCCCCCTGACGCTTTCAATGACACACTTCCGCCGTTAAAACAAAGGACTCGTTAACCCCATTTATCATGATCACCTTAGCCGCCAGCATCGCTGCCATTGCGCTTTACCTTGCAGCCAGCCTGTTTTTACTTACCCTTCTGCTCAAAAAACAACCAACCCAAAATCCCTGGCTGTTCTGCTTCGCCACAAGCGCTCTGATCATGCACGGCGTAGGCAACTATGGACAAATCTTCACCCCAGAGGGATTTCAGTTTGGATTTTACGCCGCCGCCTCGGTGATGTTTTGGACCATTAACCTATTGGTGTTACTCAGCAGCCTGAAAAAGCCACTACACAACCTGTTTATTTTCCAGTTTCCTATTTCCGCGATATTTGTCGCCCTGTCCACCTTTGTGCCCGACACCAGTGAGCCCTCGAAGATCGGCCTGGATATCGCCAGTCATGTGATACTATCGGTAATGGCCTACAGCCTGCTGGCCATTGCCGCTCTGCAGGCGTTGATGCTGGCCTTTCAAAACTACCAACTCAAACACAAGCACCCCACTGGTATGGTACGGCTGCTGCCGCCATTACAGACCATGGAAGCACTGCTGTTTGAGTTTCTGTGGGCGGGAGAAATATTGCTGACGCTGTCCATTGGCAGCGGCATCCTGTTTCTGGAGGACATCTTCGCCCAGCACTTGGCTCATAAGAGCGCCTTTTCCCTGATTGCGTGGCTCATTTACGGCATCCTGTTGTGGGGACGGCACCAATTGGGATGGCGTGGCAACACCGCCATTCGGTGGGCTCTGGGCGGATTTGCCGCGCTGATGCTGGCCTATTTCGGCAGCAAGCTGGTTTTGGAATTGGTTCTCACCTATCCCTGACGTCTCCCCGGCCTCCACGAAGTGCTCCCTAACCCCCGCAAAGCCAGCTGTCGCGGGGTGTTGCGCGCAATCAAACAAACTGCAAACCAGTATTGTCAAACCGCCCAATCTCCTTCAATATACGCCTTCATCTAAGTCTCACAGGTCTCACCTTTTTTGAACGACGCGCCCCTTGGCCTGCTCTTTAGCGTACTCGCCGGCCTTATTGTCCTCTCTGCTTTTTTCTCCAGCTCCGAAACCGGCATGATGGCCCTGAACCGGTATCGGCTGAAGCACCTGGCGAAGAAAAAGCATAAAAGTGCTATCCGCGCTTCCGAATTGCTGTCGCAACCCGACCGGTTGATCGGTGTTATTTTGATCGGCAATAACCTGGTGAATATCCTGGCAACGTCTATAGCCACGGTCATTGCCATTCGTCTCTACGGTGATGCCGGTATCGCTATCGCCACCCTGTTGCTGACCCTGGTGATTTTGATCTTTGCGGAAGTAACACCGAAAACCATCGCCGCGTTGCACCCGGAAAGGATCGCGTTTCCCGCCTCCTGGGTACTGCGCCCACTGTTGACACTACTCTATCCGGTGGTTTGGTCGGTAAACCATATGTCCAATGCTCTGGCCCGTACCTTCGGTGTCGACCCCAGCAAACACAAACTCGATGAAAGCCTGCACCCTGAAGAACTGCGCACCGTTGTTGACGAGGCCGGCGATCTGATCCCCGACCGACACCAGGGTATGCTGTTAAACGTGCTGGACCTGGAAGGCGCCACCGTGGAAGACATCATGATCCCGCGCAATGAGGTCTACGGCCTGGATCTGAACGACGATATCGAGGAGTTAATGCAGCGCATTCGCTCCAGCGAATACACGCGCCTGCCCGTCTACCAGGATGACATCAACCAGGTCGTTGGCATCCTGCACCTGCGCAACGCGTCCCGGTTTATCTACGGCGAAGATAAAACCATCAGTCACGATGCCATCCGTCGCTTTGCAAAGACCCCCTACTTTGTGCCCGAGGGCACGCCACTGCACACCCAGCTGCTCAACTTCCAACAAGAAAAGTCGCGTATGGCAATGGTGGTGGACGAATACGGCGAGGTGCAGGGTATCGTCACCCTCGAAGACCTGCTGGAAGAGATTGTGGGCGACTTTACCACCAACGGCGCCGCCGACAGCCACGACGAGATATCAAAACTGGAAGACGGTTGGCACCTGATTGAAGGCGGGGCCTCCATCCGGGAGATCAACCGCACCCTGGAGTGGGAGCTACCCACTGATGGTCCCAAAACCCTGAACGGCCTGGCCATGGAATACCTGGAAGCGATACCCGATGCCAATATCAGCTTTGTGCTGGAGGGCTACCGTTTTGAAACGGTGACCATCTCGAACAAGATGATAGAAAAGGCGCGGGTCAAAAGAATCAGGTAATTCACAGAAACGGATTTAAGGCTTTACCGCGCTTGTACACTTTGGCCAACACCTCGCGGCGTTGCTCATTAGTGTAGGCGCCCCAATCCGTAATTTCTCGCCCGGTGCGGTAGCAGCCCACACACACGTCGTCGTCGTTGAGCACACAGACGGAGACACAGGGGGATTTGACCGGTTTCTCCTTGGTGGTGTTTTCTATGACTTCAACCATCATTCACTCTCTTTGCAGGTTTCCAGTTCGACGGACTGCAGAGACTCGTTGTACCGCTGGGCGTGCTCGACATAAACCTGGGCGTTTAATTTCAGCATCTCGTGGGCTTTTTCATCCAGTGTACGAATAACTCGTGCGGGCGCCCCAACCACCAGCGAATTATCGGGAATTTCGCTCCCCTCAGTCACCAGTGCATTGGCACCAACAATACAGTTCTTGCCGATTTTGGCCCTGTTCAGCACCACAGCACCAATGCCCACCAGGCTGTTGTCACCCACAGTGCAACCATGCAACATGACGTTGTGACCCACTATCACTCCTTTGCCCAGGGTTAGCGGCAGGCCCGGGTCGGTATGCAATACCGCGCCATCCTGGACATTGGTCTCTTCACCCAGGGTGATCGTGGCGTTATCAGCCCGAATCACCGCATTGAACCAGACGCTGCTGCGCGACTCCATCACCACATCGCCGATAAGGGTAGCATTGTCTGCGACAAAGTGGTTCTCGCCCTTGAGTTGGGGGCGTTTGTCTCCGAGCTGATAGATCATTGCACTGTCCTGGTTTTAATAGTAAGAGCTAGCCCCAGCGTCGCACCGGAGCGGTACTTTCGGCCACAATGCCCGCGTCAAAAAAGCCATTGAGGAAGTCCACCAACAGGCCAGCCGTAAAACCCCATATTTCGTAACCTTTGAACATATAAGCGGGCGCCCAATAACTTTTGTTCCGACGATCAAACAGGTCAGTACGAGCGCGGTTGTCGGCCTCGAGAAAATAGCTGAGAGGTACCTTAAAAATATTGTCCAGTTCATCCAGGTTGGGGATCAACTCAACCGACTGGGGCACTATACCTACATAGGGAGTAACCAGCACATCCCAGCGGGTGAAACGCGGCGACATCCCCCCCAATATCTCTACCAACGACGGTTCCAGGCCAATCTCTTCGTGACTCTCGCGCAGTGCGGTGTGCAACAGCGAGCGGTCGCTCTGGTCCCATTTACCGCCGGGCAGCGACACCTCGCCGCTGTGGGAGGACAGATGCCCAGCGCGTTTGGTCAGAATTATCTCCGGGTCAGGCGCACTGGTAAGGGCAATCAAAACGGCGGCCTGCGAGGGGTATTCCCCTTCCCGGCCGGATTCCAGTTGCTTTGCATGACGTCGTAATACCGTTAACACTCTGACCTACTACCCCTCTACCGATTAACCGCGTCTGACCTTACAACAGACCGCCACAAGACACCAGCCGCATCCCCCCTGAACACTCAGCCAACTCAACAACATATTTCATTTCCTTATAAAAAACATTTTACTCATAACTACCTATCGTTTGCTAGTATAAATAATAACCACAGTAAATTTATCCTCATTAACACCAGTTTGCCGCAACAAGCTGGCTAAATGATACGGATTTATAGGGTTTAGTATGAGATCTCCACTGCCCGATTTTGACACACTGATGGAAATTGCCCAGAAGGACCCGGACGCTCTGGAACAGTTTCGCCGCCAAGCGGTGGAAGCCACTATTCTCGCGGCCCCCAAGAGTTCGCGCCAGCGCCTGCGGGGCTTGCAGTTTCAGATCGACAGCCAGCGACAACTGCACAGTTCTCCCATGGGTTGCTGCCTGAAACTCTCGGAGATGATGCACGACTCCTTTCACCACTTGCAGTCACTGCTCGCCCAGTTGGTGCAAGCCGATGGGAAACATTCGCCGCCGCTGAAGTTCCCTCGAGCGCCGGACAAGCGCGGAAAAACGCCCTCAGCTCAGATACTGTCTTTTCGGGAGCACTGAGGGCCAACCCACAGCCTCACCCTCTGCCACCAGTGAAGGCACAGATACGCCTGCATATCCATCCCCAAGCGGGTATACTGTGTGCCGATATACGCCAATGAGTAAATTTATGAAATTCTGTAGTCACTGTGGCAACAGTGTCGTATTAAGGATCCCCGCCGGAGACGACCGCGAGCGCCACGTGTGCGACCACTGCGACACCATCCACTACCAGAACCCGCGCATTATCACCGGCTGCCTTCCTATTCACGAAGACAAGGTGCTGCTGTGTAAACGCGCCATTGAGCCACGCCACGGTTTCTGGACCCTACCGGCGGGTTTTATGGAGAACGGGGAAACCACCGAGCAGGGCGCCCTGCGCGAGTCCTGGGAGGAAGCACGCGCAAACATTGCCATTGAAGGCCTCTACACCCTTTTCAATTTGCCCCAAATCAACCAGGTGTATTTCTTTTACCGCGGCCAGCTTACCGATACCAACTTCGGTCCGGGCACGGAGTCTCTGGAAGTGGAGCTGTTCAGCGAGGAAAACATTCCCTGGGATGAGCTGGCTTTTCCGGTCGTAAAAAGGACCCTAAAGCACTACTTTACAGACCGTATCACCGGCGATTACCCGATGCGTAGCGAAGACATTATCAAACCGACCCATAAGGTCTGGATACCAGAATAGCCGCCTATAAATCCGCCAGCACCCAGACGTCGTAGGCGGGTTCTTCGTAGGGGTGGGCGTCGATCAGAGCCTTCACCGCCTGGCGGATCAAGCCGTCTTCACACACCAACTCCACCCGGTACTCCGACACGGTTTCCACCTCGCCCTGCTCCCCGATAAACGGTTGGCTGCCGGGCAAGGGGCGGAACTGCCCCTGCCCCAGCGTCTGCCAGGCACAGCAGTCGTAATTGCCGATACGGCCGGCGCCAGTAGCGAAGACGGCCTGTTTGACCGCCTCCAGATGGGACTCGGGAACAAAAAAGGCGAGTTTGTACATGCCGACTAAATCACCCGCACGCTAATCACGTGTTCCACATCGCGAATGGCGTCCATCACTTGCTCGCTAGGGTGATTCTCCACATCGATAATGTTATAAGCCACATCGCCGCGACTCTTGTTTACCATATCGATCACGTTGACGTCACTGTCAGCCAGAACGGACAGTACGTGTCCCAATACGCCGGCGACATTGTCGTTGCTAAAGGTGATACGGGTGGTGTCACCGGGCGCGCGATCCATCTGCACCGCCGGGAAGTTAACCGCGTTTTTGATATTGCCGTTTTCCAAATATTCCATCACCTGATCCGCCGCCATCACCGCACAGTTCTCCTCCGCCTCGGCGGTACTGGCGCCGATATGCGGCATGGCAATCACATCTTTGCGCGACAGCAGGATCGGCTCTGGGAAGTCACAGATATAGCTGGCTAACTTGCCATTTTCCAGGCTATCGACAACCGCATCTGCATCCACAATGGCATCGCGGGCAAAGTTCAGCAGAATCAGGCCTTCTTTGGCCGACTGCAGGGTTTCACGATTAATCATATGGCGGGTGGCATCCAACGCCGGCACATGCAAGGACACATAGTCGGCATTGCTCAACAGAGACTGCAGGTTTTCCATACGCTTCACCTGACTGGGCAGACGCCAGGCGGCCTCTACCGACAGCGCCGGGTCAAAGCCCACTACCTTCATACCCAGGGCCAGGGCCATCTCCGCCACCATGGAACCGATCGCACCCAGGCCCACCACACCGAGGGTACGACCGTAAAGTTCGTTGCCGGCAAAGCGTTTTTTCTCTTTCTCCAGCAGCTTCGACATTTCAGCCGCATCGGTCATATTGGTAAGGGTCTCGACGTAGTTCATGCCCTGGGTAATACCGCGAGAGCCCAATAATAAACCGGCCAACACCAGCTCTTTTACCGCATTGGCGTTGGCACCCGGGGTATTAAACACCACTACCCCTTTTTTGGTGTACTCCTCAACCGGAATATTGTTCACGCCGGCACCTGCACGCGCTACCGCCAACAGCGTGTCGGGAATGTCTTCGCCGTGCAATTTGTGGCTGCGCAACACATAAGCATCCGGGTGACCGATTTCACTGGCCACTTCGTAGCGGTCGCGAGAGAAGCGGTCCAAGCCCTTGACGGAGATGGCGTTATAGGTCTTGATTTTAAACATGGGAAAAGCCGTTATCTTTTTCGATGGTTCGTCTGTGAGTTTTTTTTCGTTTTTAAAAAGGAGCCTGTCGGCCCCTTATATACTGTGAACAATACTACTTGGTGGCCTCCTGGTAAGCCCACTGCAACCAAGGCAGGAGTGCTTCCAAATCCGCTTTTTCCACGGTTGCACCACACCAGATGCGCAGGCCCGCCGGGGCATCGCGATAGGCGCCGATGTCATAGGCCACACCCTCTGCTTCCAACAGCTTGGTCAATGCTTTGACCTGCTCTTCGGTGGCGTCCAGGGTAAAGCAGACACTGGTGTTAGACAGGGTTGCCGGCGCTTCGGCGAGGAATTTTATCCAGTCGTTGGCGGCCACAAACTGCTCCAATACCGCCAGGTTTTCCCGGGACTTGGCGATGGCCGCACTTTCGCCACCGATAGATTTCACCCAATCCAGAGCATCCAGGTAATCCGCTACCGCCAGCATGGACGGGGTGTTGATGGTGGCGCCTTTAAAAATGCCTTCAATCAGCTTGCCGCCTTTGGTCATACGAAAAATCTTCGGCAGGGGCCAGGCCGGGGTATAGCTTTCCAGGCGCTCGACCGCACGCGGGCTCAAAATCAGCATCCCGTGGGCACCTTCGCCGCCCAGGACCTTCTGCCAACTGAAGGTCACCACATCCAGCTTCTCCCAGGGCAGCTCCATAGCGAATACCGCAGAGGTAGCATCACAGATGGTCAACCCCTGGCGGTCCTCGGCAATCCAGTCACCGTTGGGCACTTTGACTCCAGAGGTGGTGCCGTTCCAGGTAAAGACCACATCGTGCTCAAAATTCACCTGGGTGAGATCCGGCAGTTTGCCGTAGTCTGCTTCCAGGGTGGTGACATTATCCAGTTTCAGCTGCTTGGTGATGTCGGTCAGCCAACCTTTACCAAAGGATTCCCAGGCCAGTACGTCGACCGGACGGGCGCCCAACAGCGACCACAGCGCCATTTCCACGGCACCAGTATCGGAGGCCGGCACAACCCCCACACGGTAGCCCTCTGGCAGCCCCAACACTTCAGCCGTGTCCACACAAGCGCGCTGAAGCGCAGCCTTGCCGATGGAGGAGCGGTGCGAACGCCCGAGAGTGGACAGATCCAGGCTGTTCACATCGTAACCAGGGCGCTTGCTGCAAGGGCCGGAGGAAAAATTCGGGTTGTTGGGCTTAACCTGTGGTTGCATGCTGTTCCTCTGTGATCAGTCAAATATTCAGGGCGGCAGATTATGCCAGCAAACCCGCCAATCGCCTAATCAAAAACAACAGCTTTTGCAAGAGTTTCTTATAGGAAATTCATATCCATTAAAATAGAACCTCTGGTGATTTCCGGTGGGACGTTAGCACCATTTTGTGACGGTTAAGTTTCATTGTGGTCACTAGAGTGCATGTATAATCAAAAAAGCTTCTATTCTGCGAACGGTTTTTACCACCGATCACGTTTCTGTAACCTGAGGACTCATCTTGGTACACAGTCGGCCCTGGAACAGTGAAGAGAATCAACTGCAGCGCTTTTGGGGTGTGTTTCGCTACAGTCGGCGTGCAGTGGAGCTGGTATGGAGTACGTCGCACACGCTGACCATCAGCCTTGCGATACTGACACTGATCGCCGGTGTGCTGCCCGCCGCAGCGGCCTATGTGGGCCAGCTGATTGTCGACGGCGTAGTGGCTGCCATGGCCGAACACAAGGCCAGTGGTGAGGCGGACACCTGGCCGGTGATGCAGTATCTGATTCTGGAGGGAGTGATCATTGCCGCCCTGTCCGGCACCCAGCGCGGAACCTCCGTCGCGCAGTCGCTACTGCGGGCACAACTGGGCCAGCGGGTAAACGTAATCATCCTGGAAAAAGCGCTGACACTACAGTTAGCACAATTTGAAGACTCGGAGTTTTACGACAAACTGACCCGGGCCCGCCGAGAAGCATCCTCTCGCCCCCTGAGCCTGGTCAAACGCACCTTCGACCTGATTCGAAATTCCATCTCGTTGGTGAGCTTTGCCGTCCTGCTGGTGCAGTTTTCACCCTGGACCTTGCTTATTCTGGTACTGGGGGCACTGCCGGTCTTCCTGGCGGAGACGAAGTTTTCCGGCGATGCCTTTCGCCTGTTCCGCTGGCGCTCCCCGGAAACCCGTATGCAGATGTATCTGGAAACCGTGTTGGCCCGGGAGGACAGCGCCAAGGAGGTAAAACTGTTCCAGCTGGGCCCCCTGTTGTTGCAGCGTTACCGGGATATTTTCCACAAACTCTACCGCGCAGACCGGGATCTGACCTTGCGCCGCGATGGCTGGGGCTTTTTACTGGGACTGGTGGGCACTCTGGCGTTTTACGGGGCCTATGCCTGGATTGTTCTGACGACTGTCAGCGGTGGTATAACCCTGGGGCAGATGACGATGTATCTGCTCGTTTTCAAACAGGGACAAGGTGCAGTAAGTGACATCCTCAGCGCGATCAGCGGCATGTATGAAGATAACCTATACCTGTCAAATCTGTACGAGTACCTGGAGCAGCCATCGGTACCGCAACTGGGGGATGCACAGTCCGGCCCCAAGCCCGGCGACGGCATTCGCTTTGAGGGGGTAAGTTTTATCTACCCCGGCGCACAGCACCCGGCTTTGGACAATATCAATCTGCATTTGAAGCCGGGCACGAGTTTGGCCTTGGTGGGTGAGAATGGTTCGGGAAAAACCACACTGATCAAGCTATTGACGCGACTGTATGACCCGGACCAGGGCCGAATTTTGCTGGAAGGCCTGGACATTCGCCAGTGGCACCCGGAAACGTTGCGCAAGCGGGTGGGCGTTATTTTTCAGGATTTTGTGCGCTATCAGATGCTGGTAGGTGAAAATGTGGGGGCCGGGGATGTGGAGTATTTCACCGACCGGGAGCGCTGGCAACAGGCGGCCAATCACGGTATGGCTGCGCCGTTTATCGAGCGTTTAAACAGTGGTTACGAAACCCAGTTGGGGCGCTGGTTCAAGGGGGGGCAGGAACTGTCGGGCGGACAATGGCAGAAAATCGCGTTGTCGCGGGCGTTTATGCGGGAGCAGGCGGACATTTTAGTACTGGATGAGCCCACCGCGGCAATGGATGCCCAGGCGGAGGCGACTGTGTTTGAGCATTTCCGTACTCATACGGCGGATAAGATGGCGATTTTAATTTCCCACCGGTTTTCCACGGTGCGTATGGCAGATCAGATTGTGGTGATGGATAAAGGCCGCATCATCGAGCACGGCAGTCATCAGGAGTTGCTCGCCCAGGGTGGGCGGTATGCCCATTTGTTTAATCTGCAGGCGGCGGGGTATCAATAGTGCCACTAAACACAAACCAGCTTTAATACAACAAAGTATAAAGCTTACGCTGGAACTCCACCGCCAACGGATCGCCCTTACCCAGGCTCGCCAGAATATCCTGATACGCCTTCTTCGCTGCACCCTCTTCGTAGCTCAGATCCTTGCGCAGCAAGTTCAGCAACAACTCCAGCGCTTCCCGGTACTGGCCGGTCTGGCTAAATTGCACCGCCAGTTTATAGGCCGCTTCCCTATTGTCCGGATCCTTGTTCAACTCTTCCTCAAGCGCTTGAACCTCCGGCGACTTGGCCGCTTCACGCTTAAGCTGCAACTGTGACATCAGCTGCTCATAGGTTGCATCCTGGTCAACCATCTTCACATTGCCCAACACAGCTTCGGCTTCATCACAGCGATTGAGCTCGAGATAAACCTGGGCCAGCACCAAACCGATATTGGCCTGCTGCTGAGACTCCTCATAAGCCGGACGGAGCAACTCCAAAGCACCGACAAAGTCGCCACCGGCAATCATGCCCTGGGCCTGGGCCAGACTCAGATCCCAGGGCTTGGGCAGGTATTTGTCCAGCAGTTCCCGCACCGCGGTTTCGGGTTGGGCGCCGGCAAAGCCGTCCACCGGCTGGCCGTCTTTAAACAACATCACCGTGGGCAGGCTTCGCACACCCAACTGCTGACAGATGCCCTGGTGCTGGTCGGCATTGACCTTGGCCAGCAGGAATTGGCCATTGTATTCGTTGGTCAATTTCTCCAGCACGGGCATCAAGCTTTTACAGGGCTCACACCAGTCCGCCCAAAAATCCACCAGCACGGGACGCTGCCGGGATTCTTCGATCAGAACCTGTTGGGCGTTTTCCTGGCTAACTTCAACAATGTGCTGACTCATAGACTACTCCTGATACCACGGCCTTTTGCGTATTTGTATAGAAGCGCACCATAGAACAATTGGCTTAACAGCGCAAACCTGAACTCCCCGGAAAGTGCAGTTCACGCCAGCGGAGTCACGTCACCACAATCTTTTTCGCCATATCCACAACCTCTTTCGCCTCCTGCCCCAGGTTCAACGCCTTGATGTCGTAGTCCAAGCCAAGCTCTTCGAGCGCCACCGAGGCCTTGAAACCATTGGGTGTCGCAGCAGTGTATAAATCGATCATGGGATTCTCCTAGATGGGATAAAGTACCAGCCTGCGACAGAAAAAAACTTAAAATTCAATAGGTTAAAGAAATCCTATGAATCCAGGTTTCTATCTTGAGGTGATTACGGGTCACATTCCATCAAGCACGATGCGCAACCAGGTGTCAGTGGGCAGGAAGCCGTCCCCCCATTCCGCCTCCAGGTCGGCAATGGGCTTGGACGCGATAATCTCCTCAACACTCTTGCCCGCCGCGGTGAGAGCCAACAACCGGGCATGCACAGTGGCCAGCATATCGCGGAAGGCTTTGAGTTCTGCTTTGTTGCTCAAGGGACCGTGGCCGGGGATAACTTTGGTTTGGTCATTGATCGACGCCAGCAGCTTGTTCACACCGTCGATCATGCCTTTGAGGGAACCGCCGGCGTTGGCGTCGATAAAAGGGTAGAAGCCGTTAAAATACAGATCCCCGGTGTGCAACACATTGGCATCCTCAAAAAAGATCACCGCATCCCCGTCGGTGTGGGCGGGGGCGATATGTTTCACTGCCAGAGTCTGGTTATTCCAGTGAAAGGTAACCTCGGAGGAGAAGGTCACCACCGGCAACGCCTTGGCCGGGGCCGGTGGCATGGTGGTGTTAAACGCCTTGATAAACTGCCCCGCCGCCAGACGCTTGCGCACATTGTCGTGGGCCACAATGATGGCCCCGCCTTTACCCAGGTTTTCGTTACCACCGGTATGGTCACCGTGGTAGTGGGTATTCAACACAAAACGCACGGGCTTGTCACTCAGGGTGGCGAGCGCTTTTTTAATCTTGTCCGTCAGGGGGGCGTACTGGTCATCGATAATGAATACACCATCCTCACCCACAGACACCCCGATATTGCCGCCCCGCCCCTGCAGCATATAGATACCGTCGGCAACCTTTTGGGTGCTAATCTCAACCTTGGAAAAATCCTGCTGCGCCCATGCGCCGGTTAAGGCACACAACCCCATCACCCCAACCATCAACGCTCTTTTTATTGCCATGTTGTTCTCCTTTTTATTTTCCAGTCGTTCGCTTCCACTCAATGGGGCACCTTACCCCGCATCGCTTTGACCTGTCCGCGTTTAACCTTGCTGTCCACCCGCTTTTTCTTTGACGCCCGCGTCGGTTTGGTGGGCTTGCGCTTTTTGGGGGTTACAGATACCGATTGCAGTAACAGCAGTAACCGCTGTAGCGCCGCTTCCCGGTTTTTCTCCTGGGTGCGGTACTGCTGAGCTTTGATCACAATCACACCCTCTTTGGTTATACGCTGATCGCGGAGCGCCAGCAAGCGTTCTTTGTAGACTTCTGGCAGGGACGAAGCGCGGATATCGAAACGCAAGTGCACGGCACTCGACACCTTGTTGACGTTCTGCCCCCCTGCACCCTGGGAGCGAATAGCACTGAGTTCAATCTCCGCCAAAGGAATAAACACACGATTGGAGACCTGCAGACCCTGGCTGGAGGTAGGTCTGTCGGAGGTATTCATCAATCTAAGACACCAAACGCGGGTCGCGAGCACAGAAGTGGTCCGGCTGTCGACCGATATGGGAAAAAAACTTGGTGTCTTTATAGGGCAATTTCATAAAACCCGATACCCCCAACCCTTCAATCAAATGCAGATTTTGCAAAATATCATCCAGGCACTGCACAAACTCTGTCTCCCGCTCGGGATCCAGCAGCTGAAAGTGGTTGTGTATTTTCAGGTCGTATTCCAGGCTCTCAAAAATAATACAACCGGTGTGGTGGATAGCATTGAGCACCGCCAGCTTTTTGCGAATGGCAAATGGCAGCTCCAGCATCTCATCCGGGTCCTCTCCATCTTCAAAATAGGAGTGCAGGCGGCTTTCGCGGCTGTCTGCGAGGCTGTCTATCACGTCGTAGGGAATTGTCAGGCCCTCTTTTACCACAAACGGTTCCGAAGGGACATCCCGTTCCACATGCAGCGTTTTACGGGCGTCAAACATACAGCTTTTAAACACTCCGGTTTTGCTGATGGCGCGCCCCAAGTGCACCATATTATTCACTGCGGTGACAAACGAGGGCATCAGGCCGGGTTCGCATAAATTGATATTGGAATCGATTGACATGCCACCCTGGCCCCAGCGAATGGCCAGCCCACCCACCACCGGGTATTTGCCCAAGTGGCTAACGGCAATAATAAACGCTTTTTCTGTATCCCCCATCCCTTCCAGGTAATTTTTATAGTAGCGATCCAACTCAGTGGGATCAACATCGGCCACAATTCTCTCAGCGACCTCCTGTCGCAAAAACGATTTGCGCGAACTGTAAACCACCGTGTCAATGGTCTGGAGCTCTTTACTTAACCATACCGGCACCAGGGGCAGAGCGTCAACAGTTTGCACATTGTTGTGGCGCGGTTCTGTGACGATATGGCGCATATAACGCATATTTCTCAGAAAGTAATCGCCGGCCTTATCTCGGGTATCCGCTTCGTCGGACAGCATCCCCTCCAGGGTGCGGGCAAATTCCACGGGTAACCCCAGGGAACTGGGGGTAATCACCCTGCTGCCAAAACGGGCGGATTGCCCCGAGGCAAGTGCATAGAGGGTACCGGCGACTCCCTGCTCGTCAAAACGCGGCGACGACAGCGCGCCGTTCAACTGTTCCTGACCGATAAAATAAATATCACCGAGCTTGGCATTGGTTTCCTGCAGGTCCGACGATAGCGCCCCCAGGCCACCGCTGTTGACATACTGACGCCGAGCGTCTTGCTGTGCAAAAACGGCAGCCCCCCAGTCGATCAGGCCGATAGCTTCGGTCACCTCATCAAACACCACATTGGAGGGTTTAATATCGCCGTGAATCATAGGGGCACGATGCTTTTTCTCAGCATCTTCGCGCAGGGCCAGCAGAATCTCAGCAAACTGGGCGGCAATTTTCAGCACCAGGCGCGGTGACAGTCGACCGCGCTTGAGAATCAACTCCTCCAGGTTAATGCCACGCGCCCGCTCCATCATCAGAATGGACTGTCCGCGCACGCGCTGGAAATCCACATAGGCGGGTATGTGCACCAACGACAGCTGGGAGAGCATATACGCTTCCTCTTCCAGCCGGTCCTGAATATGGTTGGGCAGAGTAATGCGGGAAAACTTGAACACATATTGGCGGCCGTTGCTGCCTGTGCCACCAAAGACAAAGCCGTAGGCGCCTTTGCCAATCAACTCGATAGCGCGGTAACCCAAGCGCCGCAATTGCTTTTTACAGAGTTCCAGCCAGTCCTTGAGCTTTTGCGCATCGCGGTGGCTCAGCAGGTAAAAGGACTGCTCTTCGTTGATATAGAAATGCTGGAGGTTGCGGCTTTCCATAACGAATGATTGTAACCCAGCCAAGCACTGCCGTTAACCTAACGCAGCGCTAACAGCATGGCGCTGGGATCCTGCAAAAACGCCTTCCAGCGATTACTGAATCGCGCGATGGTACCGCCATCAATAACCCGGTGATCCGCCGACCAGCTGAAGGTCATCACCTGGCGCTTGACCACCTGTCCACTGTCGTCAAAGCGCGGCAACACCTGCACCTTGCCCAGGGCCACGATCGCCACCTCCGGCTTGTTGATAATAGGTGTCGCTGCCGTACCGCCAATCGCCCCCACATTGGAGATAGTCACCGTACCGCCACTCATATCCGCCGGCGCCACCCGCCCTTCCCGGGCCGCCTCCGTCAGGCGGTTCAGCTCCTGTGCCAACTCGACAAACGACAGGGTTTGCACCCGTTTGGCATTGGGAACCAACAGACCGGCTTTGCCGTCCACCGCCATACCGATATTGTGGTCAGCCAGGTAGTGCAGCTCGGTAAAATCATCATTGGCACGGCTGTTGATAATGGGGTATTCCAGCATCGCCAGGGAGAGGGACTTCATAAACAGCGGCATCAGGGTCAACTTAATGCCCTGATCAGCCAGTTTGGCCTTTAACTGCAACCGCAAGGCGATCAGGTCCGACACGTCCACTTCGTCGACATAGGTAAAGTGGGGAATCGTAGACACCGACTCCATCATGGCTTTGGCCATCAACGCCCGAATGCCTTTGATGGCCTCAATCCTGTCCTCTGCAACTGTCGTAACCGCCGCCGTCGGCAACGGTGGTGCCGCCTCTGCTGCGAGATAGCGCTGGATATCCTCCTTCAGGATACGGCCGTTTTTGCCCGAACCGGGCACCAGGGTCAGATCCAGGTTGCTCTCTCGGGCAATACGCCGCACAGCGGGAGTGGCCAGGACTTTGTGGCTGCCCACCGTTTCCCCACCCGGGGCTGGCGCGGGTGGCTCAGGCGCAAGAGCAGCTGCAGGCGCAGCTGTCGACGCCGCTGCAGGTGCCGTTGCGGTCGGCGCTTCAGCTGCCTCCCCTTTGGGTTCAATGGCAAACAGCGGCGTATGCACTTTGGCAATATCGCCCTGGGCATAGTGCAATTTGATCACTCGGCCCGCATATTTGGCTGGGATCTGCACCAGGGCTTTATCGGTGCTGACATCCACCACGGGCTGGTCCTCTTCGATCTCCTGTCCCTCTTCCACCAGCCACTCGACAATTTCACACTCCACAATGCCTTCGCCAATATCGGGCAAAATAAAATCGATACTCATCCGGTGATCCTCAGGCCCTGGGTTAATCTCACCATCAGTGTTCCCTCAGTAGTCCATCGATGCCTTGATGGCTTCGTAGATTTTCAGATGGTCTGGCAAGTACTCCTTTTCATGGGCCAGCGGAAAGGGGGTATCGAGCCCGGTAACGCGACTGATGGGCGCTTCCAGGGACAGAAAACACGCCTCCTGAATAGCAGTCGCAATCTCTCCGGCAAAACCGCCGGTGCGGGGGGCTTCGTGACTGACCAGCAGGCGGCCGGTTTTGCACACCGACGCGACGACGGATTCCAGATCCCAGGGCAACAAGGTGCGCAGATCGATCACCTCGCAGCTGATACCCTCCCCGGCCGCCAATTCCGCCGCTTTTTGCGTCACCTCTGTCTGGGCGCCCCAGGCAAGCAACGTGATATCACTGCCCGCTTGCAATACCTCCGCCTTCCCGAGGGGCAAGGTGTAGGCCGTTTCCGGCACTTCGCCGACCGCCGCCCGGTATAGGCGTTTAGGTTCAAAGAACAGCACCGGATTGGGGTCTTCAATGGCCGCCAGCAACAAGCCTTTGGCCTGGTACGGCGTGCTGGGTACCACCACTTTGAGCCCCGGGGTATGGCAGAAATAGGCTTCCGGCGACTGGGAGTGATACAGGCCGCCGGCAATACCGCCGCCATAGGGGCTGCGAAAGGTCAATCCCGCCACGTTAAACTGGTTGCCGGAACGGTAGCGGAACTTGGCCGCCTCGTTCACGATCTGGTCAAACGCGGGAAATATATAGTCGGCAAACTGAATTTCTGCCACCGGCACCGAGCCCTGGGCCGCCAGCCCGACCGCGAACCCCGCGATACCTTGCTCCGTCAGCGGCGTATTAAAACAGCGCTCGCGGCCATACTTTTCCTGCAAGTGGCTAGTCGCCCGGAACACCCCGCCAAAGGTGCCCACGTCCTCCCCCAGGCACAACACCCGATCATTGGCAGCCATGGCGTTGTCCAGTGCACTGTTTACCGCCTGTAATAGGTTCATGGTTGCCATCAGTAACTCCCTTTGGTGGCCGGGTACTGCTCCGGATATTTGCGCAGGTGTTGTACCAGGGCGTCATACTGTCGTTGTAAATGCCAGGGCGGCTGGTCGTAGACATCCTCAATCAACTGCCCCAGTGCCGGTGCCGGCAACTGCTCCTCAGCTTTTAACTCCGCCAGTACCTCAGCCCGGTATTCCTCCAGCAGGGCTTTTTCCTCCACCTCCCCCCACCATTGCTGTCGTATCAACCACTTTTTCAGACGCTCGATAGGGTCCAGTTGACGCCATTTGTCTTCCTCTTCGCGGCTGCGGTAACCGCTGGGGTCATCGGAAGTGGAATGGGCTCCCAGGCGATAACTCATGGCTTCAATCAGTACCGGCTCGCTGTGTTCCAGCGCCAGCCGCCGCGCCTCCACCGACGCCGCATACACCGCCAACAGGTCATTGCCGTCCACCCGGATGGTTCTAATACCGTACCCGATCCCCCGCGAGGCGATGCCGTCACCGGCAAACTGTTCCGCCGTGGGCGTGGAGATAGCATAGCCGTTATTGCGACAGACAAAGACCACCGGACACTTGAGCACCGCGGCCATATTCATCCCGGCGTGAAAGTCCCCCTCAGATGCCGCCCCTTCGCCGTAATAACAGAGGGTACAGGTTTTATTACCCTGCAACTTTTGTCCGTAGGCGTAACCGGCAGCCTGGGGAATCTGGGTCGCGAGGGGTGAGCTGATGGTCATGAAATTGAGTTCGCGGCTGCCATAATGGACCGGCATCTGCCGCCCCTTGCCCAGGTCATTACAGTTGCTCAGCAGCTGGTCCATAAACTGTTTGGCGCTAAATCCCCGAAAGCGCAATGCCGCCTGCTCCCGGTACTGGCCCATCAGCATATCGTCGTTGCTAAAAGCCGCCGCTGTGCCCACTACCGCCGCCTCCTCGCCGGCACAGGTGAGGTAAAAACTGAGTCGCCCCTGCCGCTGGGCCGCCACCATGCGTTCGTCCAAAATGCGGGTAAACACCATGGCCCGGTAGATCTTCAGCGCCATCTCCTTATCCAGGACTGGTGCCTCAGCCCCTTTATACAAGTGACCATCCGCCTGCAAGATCTCCAGGGTGGGGATGGGTAAATCACCCCCGGCAATAAATACCGGTTGATAGACACTGTTTCTCGTCCGTTTCATCGCGCCCCACCAATCCCGTGTAATCAGGTTTTCATGCACTTTTATGCTATTGGCGCGACCGGTTATCGCGCCAGCTTTTTAAAATGATGCCTAATTACAATATAGTCGCTTTTGGGCAAACGTCTGCCCAAAGGAAGGGACAACGGAGGACGAAACCGGTCAGCCTGACAGGCAGGCAAGCGGCACCTCCACAGTTTGCTCGCCCGCGGTGATATAAAGGGTATTCTCGGTAATGCTGACCGCCAGCTCCATGGTGCGGGCCACCAGTTGGCTCAGGGCCTGGATATCGGCCCAGTCAAACTGGTACACGGTCACCTTCGGTAAAGCCGAGATAACGTCGCCGTTTAGCTGCCACCAGGTGTCGGCGGCTTTGCCAAAGGCATAGACGCTGACCTGCTGTGCTTGGTTCGCGCCTTTTTTCAGGCGATCAGGTTCCGGCTGACCCACTTCAATCCAGTGCAAAATCTGGTTATCCAGGCTGCGCAGCCACAGATCCGGCTCTTCACTGGTGGACAGACCCTTGGTAAAACTCAACTCTGCCTCGACACTGGCCTCCGCTTGCAGACAATAAGCCAGCAGACGCACCATCATCCGCTCCACCGTTTCCGAGGGGTGTTGGGCAATAGTTAACTGCAGTTCATCATAGTAGTGGCGGTCGATATTGGACAGGTTAACCGTGACTTTGTAGATGGTGGGTTTCAGGGCCATAACCGCAACTCTCAATAACCTCTGCATTTTGGGGAGGCGGAATTAAACGTTTCCTCCTGGTCAATGTCAATGACTGACTAGTGCGTCCCCTTATTGCTGTGAATACACAGCGTCGGTGAGCATACCACGGAGGTAGGTTGCTCGTGAGAATTTGCGTAGGATCAGCTCACTCGCTGTTACTTCCAGTCTCTTTTCATGTACGCTTGATCAACAATGATCTCTCTCAATAACCGAGCTAAGGATAACCTTTATGTCCCTCAGCAACGAAACCCGGATTATGGCCATTTTCTGTGATTTCGAGAATGTCGCCCTTGGAGCGCGCGACGCTCACTACGAAAAACTGGACATGGGAAAGGTGCTGGAGAAACTGCTGCTCAAAGGCAATATCGTTGTCAAAAAGGCCTATTGCGACTGGGAGCGCTACAAACAGTTCAAGGCATCGATGCACGAGGCCTCCTTTGAGCTGATCGAAATCCCCCATGTGCGCCAGTCGGGAAAGAACTCCGCCGATATTCGCATGGTGGTGGATGCCCTGGATCTTTGTTACACCAAAGAGCACGTAGACACCTTCGTGATCATCAGCGGCGATTCCGACTTTTCGCCATTGGTAAGCAAACTGCGCGAAAATAATAAAACGGTCATTGGCGTGGGTGTGAAAAGCTCTACCTCAGACCTGTTGATCGCCAATTGTGACGAATTCATTTACTACGATGACCTGGCAAAACGCCAGCGAGCAAAGCGCTATACTGCAAATAACAAACCGTCTGCAAAGGCAGCCCGCGGCAAAGGTAAAGTCGACAAAGGCGCCGAAGAGAAAGTGGAGGAGCGCAAGGAGGAGGCCTGGGATCTGATCGTGGAGACTTACGAAGCCCTGCTGGAGGAGCGTGGAGAAAGCGACAAAATCTGGGGCTCCATGATCAAGCAGGCGCTAAAGCGCCGCAAGCCCGGCTTTAGCGAGTCCTATTACGGTTTCCGTTCTTTTGGCGAATTGCTGTCCGAGGCCGCCGCACGAGGTATCATAGAGGTGGAGAGCGACGAAAAGTCGGGTGGTTTTGTTATCAAGGGCTATAGCGCACATTGACATGCTGGGGGAATAGAAGCATGGTTCCCTAACGACGTCCTCGCCGACTGTTGTCTCTTCGTTTCGCCTGACCACCAGAGGTCACCCGTCGACCACCGGCGTTTCGATTTCTCGAATGGTATCCCCCGCGACGCTTCTCTTCCGCCGGCACCAGTTGATTGGGCCCATCGCCAATCAAATCCTGACGCTTCATCTTAATCAAAGATTCGCGCAAAAACGCCCAGTTATCAGGATCGTGATAGCGCAAAAACGCTTTCTGCAGCTTTCGCTGCTCCATCTTCTTCGGAATGTAAATCTTCTTCGACTTGTAACTCAGCTTCTTCAGCGGATCCCGTTCCGAGAAGTACATCGCCGTCGCCAACGCCATGGGTGACGGATAAAAGGTCTGCACCTGATCCACCCGGAACTTGTTGCGCTTTAACCACAGCGACAAGTTCAACATATCCTCATCCTCACAACCGGGATGAGCCGCAATAAAATAGGGAATCAAATACTGTTTCTTGCCCGCCTCTTTTGAGAACCTATCAAACATTTTTTTGAATGCATCGTAAGTTCCCATGCCCGGCTTCATCATCTTGTTCAGCGGGCCCTCTTCTGTATGTTCCGGGGCGATTTTCAGGTACCCCCCGACATGGTGCGTCACCAGCTCCTTCACATACTCGGGATCGCGCACCGCCAGGTCGTAGCGCAGCCCCGAGGCGATGGCGATTTTCTTGATGCCCGGCAACGCCCGCGCTTTGCGGTATAGCGCCGTGGTTTGGGAGTGATCTGTTTTCAGGTTTTTGCAGATGGTCGGGAATACACAGGACAACCGGCGGCAGTTGGACAGGGTTTTCTTGTCCTTGCAGTTCAGGTGGTACATATTCGCGGTGGGGCCGCCCAGGTCAGAGATCTGGCCGGTAAAGCCCGGCACCTGTTCGCGGATGGCTTCAATCTCCCGCAGCACCGATTCCTGGGAGCGGCTCTGGATAATACGGCCTTCGTGCTCGGTGATGGAACAGAAGGTACAGCCGCCAAAACAACCGCGCATAATATTGACCGAGGTTTTGATCATGTCGTACGCCGGGATGTGGGCGTCGCCGTAGCTGGGGTGCGGCCGGCGCTGGAACGGCAAGTCAAACACGGTATCGATTTCCGGGGTTTCCAGCGGTACCGGCGGCGGGTTGATCCACACCTCGCGGTTGCCGTGGCGCTGCACCAGGGCGCGGGCGTTGTGGGGGTTGGATTCCTGGTGCAACACCCGGGAGGCGTGGGCGTAGAGGGCGGAGTCGTTGCGCACTTTTTCAAACGACGGCAGGCGCACAACCAGTTTGTCTGTCGCGCTGTCGCCACTGCGCAGCTCTTTGCGCGCCAGAGGCATAGGGATAATACGCACCGGCTGCACCTCATCGGCATCCGCCCGGGGGGTGTCCGCCGCCTGCCTGCAGCCACTGTCCTCGTGGCCCGGGCCATTGTAATCGTAAGGGTTTGTCAGCTGGTCGATGTGTCCCGGCCAGTCGATGCGGGAAGAATCGATCTCGGTCCAGCCTTCGGGGGTGGTGTTGTGGATAACCGCCGTACCGCGAATATCGGTCAGGGCTTCAATTGGCGTCCCCAGCGACAACTGGTGGGCCACCTCCGCCATAGCGCGCTCGGCGTTGCCGTACAGGAGGATATCCGCGGTGGCATCCACCAGCACCGATCGGCGCACTTCGTCGCTCCAGTAGTCGTACTGGGCAATGCGGCGCAAACTGGCTTCAATACCTCCCAGTACCACCGGTACATCGGTATAGGCCTCTTTACAGCGCTGACTGTAGACAATGACCGACCGGTCCGGGCGCTTGCCCGCCTCCCCGTTAGGGGTGTAGGCGTCATCGTTACGCACCCGCAAGTCGGCGGTGTACTTGTTGATCAACGAATCCATGTTGCCCGCGGTGACACCAAAAAACAGGTTGGGTTTGCCGAGCGCCATAAAATCTTCGGTATTGCGCCAGTCCGGCTGGGCAATAATACCCACACGAAAACCCTGGGATTCCAGAAACCGGCCAATCACCGCCATCCCAAAGCTGGGGTGGTCGACATAGGCGTCACCAGTGACAATGATAATATCGCAGCTGTCCCAGCCCAGTTCGTCCATCTCTGCGCGGGACATGGGCAGGAAAGGCGCGGAGCCATAGCATTCAGCCCAGTATTTGGGGTAGGAAAACAGGTCGGGAGCAGTTACGGTCATGGGGCAATCACAGCGGGTTCAGTCGGGACATCAAACCCGCTATTTTCCCAGAATTTCGCCCGAGATAACAGAGCAGTGACGATTATCCTCAGGCTACTCTGGCCTCAACAAAACTGCATTATCCACATGGTTTTAATGGTTTTATCCAATTCCAATGCTCGGGTTTAATGCTCTTTACCCCCCGTTTCACGGAAACCTCAATATGCCAGGCCCAGCTACACAGCGCCACCTATCAGTAGATACAACCCTCCCCCAGCAGTTACAATCCGCCCCCTAAAGTCACTTCAATTTACTGACTCGGTATGAGCAACACCCCCTTTGAACAACACCTGGAGATCAGCGCCGATAACACCAAAGCTGTGGATGCCCTGGCGGCGGCGTGTCAACTGTCCAAACAGCAAATCAAAGCGGTGATGCAAAAAGGGGCTGTGTGGCAGACCCGCGGTAAACATACCCAGCGCTTGCGCCGCGCCAGCAAAATCTTGAAGACCGGTGACCAGCTGCACCTTTATTACAATCCCCACGTGTTGCAGCAGGCACCCACAGCCGCCCAATTAATTGCCGATGAAGGGATCTTCAGCGTCTGGTTTAAACCCTATGGCATGTACAGCCAGGGCACCAAATGGGGCGATCACTGCGCCATTGATCGCTGGGCGGAGCAGCATCTGCAGCCAGAGCGCCCAGCGTTTGTGGTACACCGCCTGGATCGGGCCGCCACCGGTCTGATCTTAATCGCCCATCAAAAGCGCAGTGCCGCCGCACTGAGCCAACTGTTTGAACAGCGGCAATTGACAAAAACCTACCGGGTTATCGTCCACGGCCGGTATGCGGATCAACCCGGCACTTATAACACCCCCATCGACGGCCGCCCGGCAGTGAGCCATGCCCGGCTGATTGCCTCAGACACCGCCAAACAACAGTCACTGCTGGAAGTGACTATCGAAACCGGCCGCAAACACCAGATTCGCCGCCATCTGGCAGAAGCCGGTTTTCCCGTGGTAGGTGATCGGTTGCACGGGACCGACGAGAAAGACGGGGGAGTCGACCTGCAACTGTGTGCCTACCGCTTGGCATTTACCTGCCCGTTGAGCAGGGAAAAACGCTGTTATCAACTGCCCGACGCCTTGAGCCCCCGACTTTAAAGCGTTTTGAATTGCAGTAAAGAAAAACAGTTATTAGGCCTACTGGTTATAATTTTTTCATATCCGCATATAACCAGCTGACTGAAAATAACTATTCAGTCTAGCCTAAAAAATGACATAAACGCCCTCAAAAACTAGCCTTAGATAGGGAAATAATCCCGTTAGTCACTATCCTTAGGGTCAGTCCGCCACCTTAAGGTCTCTTCGAGGTAGCAAAAGGGGCCAGTTATGTTGAAAGCAATTGGTTATCACTCTCACTGGATGGTAAAGCCGCTGGTGCTGGCCATTATGCAGTGCAGCTTTGCCGGTATTGTCGTTGCCCAGGACAAAGGGAAAAAAACAGATGTCATTGAGGAGGTGGTAGTAACGGGAACCCGCAAAGAAGGGCTTTCGCCGACGGAGACTTTGTCCCCCATCGACGTGTTGGGCGGCGCCGACCTGGCCAACCAGGCCACCTTTGATATGACCGATGGGTTGTCTAAAGTGGCCCCGTCCATCAATACCCAGCGTTTTCCGATTGCCGACGGGACGGCGTTTATTCGCCCGGTGACTTTGCGCAATCTGTCACCTGACCAGACGCTGGTGCTGGTCAACGGTACCCGTCGCCACCGCTCAGCGCTGGTCAATCTACAACTGGCCCCCCTGGGGACAGTGAACCAAGGTGCACAGGCAGTGGACTATTCCACCCTGCCGGCCGCCGCTATCAAACGCGTTGAAGTGCTGCGCGATGGCGCTTCCGCCCAATATGGATCCGACGCCATTGCCGGTGTGATCAATGTCATCCTCAAGGACGATAACGAGGGCTTTAATATCTCCACGCAGTATGGCGAATACACCGATGGTGATGGCGAGCGTTTTACCATCAGCGCCAATGCCGGGTTCCCCTTGACAGATGATGGGTTTATCAATGCCACAATCGAGCATTCCACCTCGGACACCACCTCCCGCGGCGGTGTGCAGGGTGATGCGGCGGAGATTGGCCCCCAGGTCGGCGGCGTGGTACCCCTCAAGGGTTTGGGCCAGCGCTGGGGAGATCCCGATATTGAGGCGACCAAGGTGTTTATCAACAGCGGTATCGGTATCGGCAATGATATCGAACTGTTCGGCTTTGCCAGCTGGATGGACAATGAGACCATTTCCGATTTCTTTTACCGCAATCCGGTGATTGATCCGCAGCCGCAGTCGCCGTCTGCACGCTCCACTTTGCAAACCGACGCTGACGGGGATGGCATTGTCGACGTGGCCCCGCAATCACTGGTGGATGCCATCGAGAGCGCCGGTCTTATACCTGATGATTACCTGGTGCCCGACACAGAGGTCGCCGGTGTGACCAGCGCCAGTGGTTACGTGCTGCGCAACCCGATCCACACCATGTTCCCTGGCGGCTACAACCCCGACTTTGGCGCCGACATCAGCGATTACTCCTTGGTACTGGGCGCCCGGGGCGAAACCGGGGGCGGCTTGAGCTGGGACTTCCGCGGCCGCATTGCCGAAAACGAGGTGGAATATACACTGAAAGAGTCCATTAACCCCAGCCTCGGACGGCTGTCCCCCACCAGTTTTAAACCGGGCGAATTGACCCAGGAGGAAACCAGTTTCCACGCCGACTTTGTCAAACCAGTAAATGTGGATGGCCTATCCTCACCGCTGAATATCGCCTTTGGATTTGAGTACCGTGAGGAGACCTACGAAATTGGCGCGGGTGATCCCAACTCCATCAACCCCGGTCCCACCGCGGCACAGTTTGGCGTCGGCTCGGACGGATTCCAGGGCTTCCCCCTCGAATCCGCCGGGGAGTTCGAAAGTGAGAGTTATGCGGGCTACATTGATCTGGAAGCGGATATTACCGACCGCCTGTCCGGCGGCGTGGCCCTGCGCTTTGAGGACTACGACGAATTTGACGATACCGCAGACTGGAAGGTCTCTTTCCGCTTTGCGATAACAGAAGACTTCGCCATCCGCGCCACCGCCAATACCGGTTTCCGGGCTCCGACGCCGGGTCAGGTCAACACCCTGAACATCACCACCACTGCCAATGCCGCCGGCGAACTGATCCCTAACGGCACCTATCCGGTGGACCACCCCGTGGCGTTGGCACTGGGGTCCCAACCGCTGGATCCGGAAGAATCCGAAAGCTTTACCCTGGGGTTGGTGTATACCGGTTGGGAGGACACCAGCATTACCGTTGACTTCTACGACATCACCATCGAAGACCGCATCGCGTTGCAAAACAACGCAATCGGCCCCGATGAAGTGACGCTGTTAACCAATGCCGGCGTTGCCAATGCCAACCTGTTACTCAACAGCAACGCCAACTTTTTTGTCAACGCCTTTGAGTCCAATGTCGAAGGCGTTGATGTTGCCATCACGAAGGACTTCAATTTGGCAACAGGCACCCTGACCTGTGACTTGCGCCACAACTTTAATGAGCAGGAGGTGAGCGATGTTTCGCCGGGGACCATCAACGGTTCGCGCATCTTTGACCTGGAAAACCAGGTGCCAGAGCATCGCACCACCCTCAGCCTGAGCTATGATACAGGTGAGCTGTTCAGTGGCTATGTGCGCATCAACCGCTATGACAACTGGGAGACCACCGGCGGTCTGTTTGATGATCCGCCTGATGGTTCAGTGACCAACTCCTATTCCGCGGAGGTGCTGGTGGATCTGGAGGCAACACTGAATTTTAATGATAAGTATACTCTGTCGCTCGGCGGTGAAAATATCTTCGATACCGAACCCGATGACGAGGAAAACGGCGTACTACAGTTCCTCGGTGTAAGAAAAGCACTGACCTCACCTTTTGGTTTTAATGGCGCCTTTTGGTATATCCGCGCCAGTGCGCACTTTTAACCGTTATTAGGAGTTTTTTTCACCCCTCTGTATGAAATAATGCAGAGGGGTTTGTATTTTTACTTTCCTAATTGTGAAGTGGACATTAAAAAATTGTCGGTGGTGAATTTGTGCATGGACATGGTGGATTACGGCAAAAAACGCCTAATCCACCCTACGGTTCTCCGTAATGGATAAGGTGGGTTTACCCAAAAAACCGGGGACAGACCACGTTTTTGCGTTTTTGGCAAAAACGTGGTCTGTCCCCGGTTTTTCAATCCAGCTACTCAACCCCTACCACATCAAATCATCGGGGATTTGATAATCCGCATAGGGATCGTCTTCATCCACCTCCTGCGCGACAGCCTGGGCAATCACATAACTCTCATCCCGCTGGCTGATCTTTTCCGCCACCGGTGCCGGCACCAGCTCATAGCCCTTGCCCAACTTCACGATCGCCAGGCGCCCCCGCGTCAGCAAGCCCTGCACCTCTTCCGACACATAGATCTTTTTAATCTGCTTCCCGTCGGTAAAGTTATAAGCTACCTCGCCGCTACCCCCGGCCCCTTTGGGCTGGCGGTTCATCTCGATCAGTTGCTTGATCTGGGCCGCGATAGCCTTGCGTTCCGCCTCAGCCTTACGGTCCTCGTTCAGGCGGCGATCCCGCTCGGCCTTCTCAGCCCGCGCCTGCGCTGCCGCCGCCTTGGTTTCATCGACGACCACCGCTTTGCTCTTGTGCTGCTGCTTTGTGGCCTTGCGCTTGTCATTTTTAACCTTTTTGGCTTTTTTTTCATCAACCAAACCGGCTTTTAACAGCTGATCCTGTAGTGAACTCACTGTAACCTCAACAACTTTGTCTGTATTTCTGGGTCTGTATTTCTGGCCTTCTTTACCAAGCTTTACCCGATTGGCCGCTTTCTCACCGGGCGAATAGCGTATGATACAGCAGTGAGCATTCGACTTTAACCAGTACCTACCATGACAGCAAACGCCGAGCCCAGGACCACGGAATCCGAAATCCCGCCGACTAAACGCAAAAACCTCTCGATCCTGCTGGAACTGGCCCAATTCCTTAAGCCCTACACCAAAGTCCTGATCGCTGCGGGTATTGCCCTGGTATTTACCGCCTGTATCACCCTGAGCCTGGGCCAGGGGGTCAAACTGCTGATTGACCAGGGCTTTGTGGCCCAGTCGCCGGACAAGTTGAACGAAGCGGTTGCCATTATTATCGGCCTGACGATGCTTATGGCCATCGGCACCTATACCCGCTTTTACCTGGTCTCCTGGCTGGGGGAGCGTGTCAGTGCTGATATACGCAAAGCGGTGTTTAATCACATTATCGGCCTGCACCCCAGCTATTTCGAGACCAACCGCAGTGGCGAGATTATGTCCCGCCTGACCACCGACACCACCCTGCTGCAAACCATCATCGGTTCCTCCATGTCCATGGCCCTGCGCAGCGCCCTGACCTTTATCGGGGCGCTGATCATGATGCTGGTCACCAACCTCAAACTGAGTCTGCTGGTGCTGGCGGGTGTGCCGGTGGTGTTGGTGCCTATTATCCTCTACGGTCGCCGGGTACGCGCCCTAGCCCGCCGCAGTCAGGACTCCATCGCTCACGTGGGCAGTTACGCCGGCGAGGTGATCCAGCATATCAAAACCGTGCAGAGCTACACCCGCGAAAACCAGGAGATGGGTGCCTTTGGCAAAGAGGTCGAAACCGCCTTTGGCGTCGCCCGCCAGCGGATTCGGCAGCGGGCCTTCTTAATGGGATCGGTGATTTTCCTGGTCTTCAGCGCCATCGCCGGCATGCTGTGGGTGGGTGGCAACGATGTTATGTCCGGTGCCATTAGCGGTGGTGATCTGGGGGCCTTTGTGTTCTACGCCATTATTGTCGCAACCTCGGTGGGTACTATTTCCGAAGTGTTCGGCGATGTACAGCGGGCCGCAGGGGCTACCGAGCGGTTGTTAGAGCTGCTGTCTGTCAAAAGCCTGATCGAAGAGGAGGGCCCAGGCGCTGTGCCTACAGTTGCAGCCAGCCCCAACCAGGAGTTGGTGTTGGACCGGATCAACTTTAACTACCCCTCCCGCCCGGATGTGCCCGCCCTGCAAGACCTGTCACTGGTGATCGAGAAAGGCAAGAGCTTGGCCCTGGTGGGCCCATCGGGGGCCGGTAAATCCACCGTATTTGAGCTGCTGCAACGTTTTTACGACCCCCAGTCCGGAACGATCCGCCTTGATGGGCGCGATATGCGTCAGTGTTCTCCCCAGTACTTGCGCGAGCAGATGGCGCTAGTGCCCCAGCAACCGGCGCTGTTTACCGCTGACGTCAGTTACAACATCCGCTATGGCCGTCCCGAGGCCACGGACGAGGAGGTGATTGCTGCCGCCAAGGCTGCCCACGCCCACGATTTTATTATGAAGTTGCCGGAGGGGTACGCCAGCCATTTGGGCGAGCAGGGGGTACGCTTGTCTGGCGGTCAGCGCCAGCGTCTGGCCATCGCTCGGGCTATATTGAAAGACCCGCGGATTTTGCTGTTAGACGAGGCGACCAGTGCATTGGATGCGGAGAGTGAACACCAGGTGCAGTTGGCACTGGAAGAATTGATGCAGAACCGCACCACGCTGATTATTGCCCACCGTCTGTCGACCATTCTACACGCCGACCAGATAGCTGTAATGGATCAAGGGCGTTTAGTGGCCATCGGTAAACATGAGCGGTTATTGGAAACTTCCCCTCTGTATCGGCGCTTGGCGAATTTGCAATTTAAAGAACCGCCTGTTGACCAGGTCAGTGTTTTAAGTTGAGTTTCTTTATTGTGCCATTTCCGGACGGTTGCTAGAGGCACCTCTACAAGCGGCACGGTGTCAAGTTGTGACCTGACCTGGAGCGGCACTGTCGGGGACGGAGGGATCGCTCGCAGAGGTGCCACTAGCAACCGTCCGTATATGGACTCCTCAATACAAAAAAAGCGGTCATTTGCATGACCGCCTTTTTTTGTTGCACCAGCGCAATCAACGCTTATCCCACAAACACCCGCGCGTTGCGGAACAAACGCAACCAGGCACCGTCCTCGCCCCACTCATCCGGGTGCCAGGAGTTGGTGACCGCGCGGAACACCCGCTCCGGGTGTGGCATCATAATGGTGGCGCGGCCATCGGTGCTGGTGACACTGGTAATACCCGTCGGCGAACCGTTGGGGTTGGCCGGGTACACTTCCGTCGGCAGCAGATTATTGTCGATATAACGCAAGCTCACTTGACCGCTCTCGTTAAAGGCCTGCACCGCTGCAGCGTCTTTAAACTCCGCGTGCCCCTCACCGTGAGCCACTGCCACTGGCATATGGGAACCGGTCATGCCATTGAACAGAACAGAAGGCGATTCCTGCACCTGTACCAGACTGAAACGCGCCTCGAACTGTTCCGACACATTGCGTACAAAGTGCGGCCAGTGCTCGGCACCCGGAATCAGGGCTTTCAGATTGGACATCATCTGACAACCGTTACACACCCCCAGGGAGAACGTATCCTCGCGGTGGAAGAACGCCTGGAACTGATCGCGGGCCTGGCTGTTAAACAACACAGTTTTAGCCCAGCCTTCACCGGCACCCAAGACGTCACCGTAGGAGAAACCGCCACAGGCCACTAAACCTTTAAAGCCGCCGCCGGCACTGCCTGTTTCGTCATTTAAATTTACACGACCGGCGAGAATATCGCTCATATGCACATCGACAGCGGTAAAGCCGGCACGGTCGAACGCCGCTGCCATTTCCACATGGCCGTTGACTCCCTGCTCCCGCAACACAGCCACTTTGGGGCGCATGCCGGTGTTGATAAAAGGTGCAGCCACATCCTCATTCTGATCGTAGCTCAAGGAGACACTCAGTCCCGGATCCTGCTTCAGGATATGATCGAACTCCTGTTGCGCACAGTCGGCGTTGTCGCGCAGGGATTGAATGCGGTAGCTGGTTTCGCTCCACAACACCTGCAGGAACGAACGCGCCTGATCAAAAATATGCTCGCCCCGGTAGTCGATGCGTACCACGTCCTCGTCATTGAGCGTACCAATAGTGTGCACACAATCGGCGAGGCCGGCATCGGCAAAACGCTGAATCACCTCTGCCGCTTGATCGCGACGCACTTGCAGGACCGCGCCCAGTTCTTCATTAAACAGCGCCGCCAAGACGTCGCCGTTGGGCTCACCGTTCAACAGGGTATCCAGTTTAATATCGATACCGGTGTGACCCGCAAACGCCATCTCCGCCAGGGTGGCAAACAGGCCGCCGTCGCCACGGTCGTGGTAGGCGAGCACCTGGCCCGCCTCCAAACTGGCCTGCATAGCATTGAAGAAGCCCTTTAGCTGCTCTGCACTGTCGACGTCCGCCGGGGTGTCGCCCATCTGGTTGTACACCTGGGCTAGGATGGTGCCGCCCAGACGGTTTTTGCCGTTACCCAGGTCCACCAGCATCAGATCGGAGCCATCGCCAATTACGTCACGTTCGGTGCGCAGCTGCGGCGTTACGGTCTTGCGCACATCGACTACCGGTGCAAAGGCTGAGATCACCAGGGACAGCGGGGAAGTCACCGCTTTGTCGACACCGCCATCGTTCCAGGCGGTGCGCATGGACATGGAGTCCTTGCCCACCGGAATGGTCAGGCCTAACTGCGGGCACAGCTCCATGCCCACCGCTTCCACGGTGCGGAACAGTTTTTCGTCCTCGCCCTTGTGACCAGCCGCACACATCCAGTTGGCGGACAGTTTGATATCGCTGATATCGCCGATGCGGGTGGCGGCAATATTGGTCAGCGCCTCACCGATTGCCAAACGGCCGGAGGCCGGGGCGTCCAACAAAGCCACTGGTGTGCGCTCACCCATACTCATGGCTTCACCGGCGACGGTGTCATAAGCAGCGGTAGTCACGGCGCAATCGGCCACAGGCACCTGCCAGGGGCCTACCATCTGGTCACGCACCACCTGCCCTGTTACCGAGCGGTCGCCGATGGTGATCAGGAAGTTCTTGCTCGCCACCGCCGGGTGTTTGAGTACCCGCTCGGCCGCTTCATTGATATTGATCGCCTCGGTGCTGAACGGCTCGCTGTGACCCTGGTACTTGTCAGCGGTGCGATGCATTTTCGGCGGCTTGCCGAACAGCACGGACATGGGCAGGTCCACCGGCTTGGCATCGAAGTGTTTGTCGTTCAAGATCAGGTGCTGCTCTCCGGTGGCTTCCCCCACCACGGCATAGGGGCAGCGCTCGCGCTCACAGATCGCCTCAAAACGGGCCAAATCCTCCGGCATAATCGCCAGCACGTAACGTTCCTGGGACTCGTTACACCAGATCGCCAATGGGCTCATGCCCGGCTCGTCATTGGGGACGTTGCGCAGTTCGAAGTTACCACCGCAACCGCCGTCTTTGACCAGCTCCGGGAAGGCATTGGAGAGACCACCGGCACCCACGTCGTGGATAAAGGCGATGGGGTTGGCGTCGCCCAGCTGCCAGCAACCGTCGATCACTTCCTGGCAGCGGCGCTCGATCTCCGGGTTCTGGCGTTGTACCGACGCAAAGTCCAGGTCTTCACTGGAGGTACCGGAGGCCATGGAAGAGGCCGCGCCACCGCCCAGACCAATCAACATGGCGGGGCCACCCAGCACCACCAGCTTGGCGCCCGGTGCAAACTCGTGCTGCTCCACATGCTCTTCGCGGATATTGCCATAACCACCGGCCAGCATTATCGGCTTGTGGTAACCGCGGCGCTCGCCATCAAAATTTTCTTCGAAGGTGCGGAAGTAACCACAGATATTGGGGCGACCGAATTCATTGTTAAACGCGGCACCACCGATAGGGCCTTCGATCATAATATCCAGGGCGTTCACAATCCGACCGGGTTTGCCGTAGGGTTTTTCCCAAGGCTGTGGGTAATCCGGGATATTGAGGTTGGAGACAGTAAAGCCGGTCAGGCCCACCTTGGGTTTGGAACCGCGACCCACGGCGCCTTCGTCGCGGATCTCACCGCCGGAACCAGTGCCGGCGCCCGGAAAGGGAGCAATGGCCGTGGGATGGTTGTGAGTTTCCACCTTCATCAACAGATGGATGTTTTCCTGGCTGTAGCCGTAGGCTTTGGATTCCGGGTCCGGGTAAAAACGGCCGGCCTTACTGCCCACAACCACCGAAGCGTTGTCGGCATACGCCGAAAGCACATTTTCACCGCCCTGTTCGTAGGTGTTTTTGATCATCTTGAACAGGGACAGGTCTTTGTCCTCGCCGTCGATGGTCCAGGAGGCGTTAAAGATCTTGTGGCGACAGTGCTCGGAGTTGGCCTGGGCAAACATCATCAACTCGACATCGTTGGGATTGCGGCCCAGGTTCTGGAAGCTGTCTACCAAATAGTCAATCTCGTCTTCCGCCAGCGCCAGCCCCAGCTCCACATTGGCCTTCTCCAGTGCCGGACGGCCACCGCCGAGGATATCGACTTGGGTCATGGGCGCCGGTTCCTGCTGTTTAAACAGCACTGCCGCCGCCTCCAGGGTAGTAAATACCGCTTCGACCATACGGTCATGCAACAGCGCTGCAGCGGCCTCGATATCGGCCTGATCCAGGTCGCCTTCGAGGTAATAGGCAGTACCCCTTTCCAGGCGTTTGATCTTGTCCAGACCGCTGTTGTGGGCGATATCCGTGGCTTTGGAGGCCCAGGGTGAAATCGTGCCCGGGCGGGGAACCACCAGCAGCAGCGTGCCCTCGGGCTCATGGGCCTCAATTTTGGGGCCATAAGTCAGCAGTTGTGCCAAGACTCCCTGCTCTGCCTCGCTCAACTCGCCGGCGGTGTCGGCAAAGTGGGCAAACTCGGCATACAACCCGGTGATTGCGGGCGTTGCCTGTTGCAGGGTGTTCAGGAGTTTCTGGGTACGAAATGCGGAGAGAGCCGGAGCGCCACGCAGGGTCAGCATAATCGGTTAATGCCTCTAGATCTTGTGTTTGGGGGGCTGTAGCGACAGCCGCCAGAAAAGGCGGCAATTGTACTTGATATCAGCGCGCGAGACACCTGCAGAGGTTGCTTTCTATCACTATTTTGCAAGATTCCCCCAGAAGTTTGCAGGCAGTCGTTGCCCCAACAGGTTTTTTACGAAGAAAAACTCGGTTTTACCGGCTGTAGACCACTGGCAAAGCCCCAAAATAAGCGCCCTGTCAAAATTTTTACAACACTTTTGACCTAAATATCCACCGATATTGGATAGGCCCAAACCCAGAGCTGGCGCCTGCCTCCACCGTTTTTTTGACTATAATTGGTGGTAGCAGTCACGGTGACTACTACAGATTGCCTCAAAATACAATCTAGTGGTTCACAGGTGATGCAGGTAAAATTGCGCAAAATTTGCGCTAATGGCACATAAATCCACGAGATAAAAGGATTTCTAGGGCCGTTATTTCCAAAAGTGCTAAAAATCGCCGCTGTTTTGGCAACGGCAAAGCACTTGTGGACCAGACCTGAAGATGACTGGGGTCTGGTAATCAATAGCGCGGAACAGGAGCTTTATAATGTGGTATCGCCGAGCAGCAAGCGCCCTGGTGCGCCCCAGCCTCAAGCAGCTATTGAGTGTAGCCTTGATGGTGGGCTGCAGCGCCGTTCCCCTGGGTGACCGCCCACTCACCGCTCTGGAACAGGTTCAGGCCCAGGGCCGTTTGGAGATAATCTCCCGCAACGGCCCCACCACCTATTACGAAGGCAAAAATGGTCTGACCGGTCTGGAATACACGCTGGCCAAAGCCTTTGCCGATGAACTGGGGGTCGAACTTCGAATTCACGAAGAGGAAAGCCTGGGCAAACTGATTGACCGGGTAGCCACACCTACCCTCAGAATTGGCGCGGCGAGCCTCACCGTTACGCCTGCCCGCAGTGAAAAGGTACGCTTCACCACCCCCTATCAGACAGTAAACCAACAGCTGCTCTACCGCGCGGGCACCGAAAGACCCGCCAGTATCGAAGACCTGATAGGCAAGGAGTTGGTGGTCATTGCCAACTCCTCCCACACCGAGCTATTGGCGGAGTTAAAGGCGACTCATCCGGCGCTGCAATGGCGGGTAGTAGCAGACGCCGAAATGGTGGATCTGGTGGAGATGGTACATCGGGGCACCATCGAGCACGCCGTAGTGGATTCCAATGCGCTTGACCTCAACCGCAACCTGTTTCCCAAAGCCCGGGTGGCCTTTAATGTGTCAGAAGCCCAGGCACTGGCCTGGGCTTTTTCCAAACAGGTGGATGGCAGTCTGTTCCAGGCCGCTGAGCAGTTTTTTCAGCGCATTCAATCCGACGGCACCCTGGCCCAGGCCAAGGATCGTTTCTACGGTCACGTGGACGATATGAACTACACCGACGCATTGGTCTTTGCCAGCCGCCTGGAGACCCGCCTGCCCCGCTGGGAGGAATACCTCAAACAGGCAGCGGCGAAGTACGACATCGAATGGAACCTGCTGGCGGCCATCAGTTACCAGGAGTCCCACTGGAATCCCACAGCGCGCTCCTACACCGGGGTACGGGGCCTGATGATGCTCACCAAGGCCACTGCCAAGGAGCTGGGCGTGACGAACCGCGTCGATCCCCGGCAGAGCATCGACGGTGGTGCCCGCTACTATAAAAAGATATTCGACCGAATTCCCACCGATATTCAAGGCAAGGACCGCACCTGGCTGGCGCTGGCAGCTTACAACGTCGGCTTTGGCCATATGGAAGATGCCCGCGTGCTGACCGAGCGCATGGGCGGCGACCCTGACCACTGGGAGGATGTCGCCAAGCATCTACCCCTGCTGGCGAAGCGCAAGTACTACCGCCAGGCCAAACACGGCTATGCCCGTGGCTGGGAAGCCGTGAGCTATGTGCAGAATATTCGCAACTTTTACAATGTGCTGGCCTGGCACGACCAGCTAAAAGTGCGCCGCATGGCGGCCAATGAGGAAAATGACACTCCGGCACACTTCAGCCCCGTGAGCTACAGCGCCAACAAGGGCGAATCAATCTCCCTGTTGTAGCCGTTTTTGCGCTTTTAACGCCTTTTGCTGCTCTCGTCGGGCTTTAAAGAAAGCGCTGATCTGTGCGCTACAGGCGTCACCACACACCTCCCCGGTGTAAGTCACCCGGTGGTTCAGGTGTTCCGCCTCAAACAAGCAACCGTTGCTGACCACCGCTCCCGCTTTCGGCTCCAGGGCCCCAAACACCACCCGCTCAATCCGGGCATGCACAATGGCGCCGGCACACATGGTGCAAGGTTCAATGGTGACGTAGAGTGTACAACCGGGCAGGCGGTAATTATCCCGGCACCTGGCGGCATCCCGCAGGGCCAGGATTTCGGCGTGGGCAGTAGGGTCATTACCTGTGATGGGCTGGTTCCAGCCCTCCCCGACCACCACATCGTCTTTGACGATCACCGCACCCACCGGCACTTCGCCCAGAGCTTCAGCCTTTGCGGCGAGAGTCTGGGCATACTGCATCCAGCGGATATCGTCCTCACTAGTCACCTGAGACTCCCGGGTTGTTGTGTGTGCATATCGCTTGCGGGCTGGAAACAGCGGATCAGAAAATCCACTTCTGTCGACAGGAAATCCAACTGCTCCAGCTGTGTTTTGGCCTGGCGATTGCCTTTCCAATAGAAAGGCGTCATTGACAATAACTGTCCAACCGCCGCCTGCCCTTGCAACTCCAGCCGGTATTGCACGCGCTGTTCCTGCACTTGTTGAAAACCTTCCAGCAGCGCCGGTAAATTGTGCTCTCGGGGCTCGCGGTAAATGACCTGCTTCAAACCAAATAAATGCCGGGGGCCGGGATAGACAATCGCCAACTGCCCGCGGGGCTTTAAGACCCGCCGCACCTCATCATTGTCCCCCGGTGCGAACACCCGCAACACAGCATCAACCGTCTGACTTAAAACCGGCAGGTGAAAACTGCTGGCGACAGCAAATTCCGCCTGGGGCAATTGCCGAGCTGCCAATTTAACCGCATCACGGGAAATATCGATGCCCGACAGCTGAAGATCTGGCCGCTGTTGTGCCAATTGCGCCAGGTAGTAGCCTTCTCCGCAACCACTGTCCAGCAACCGGGCCTGTTGCGGTAGCGAATGAAACAGCTCCGCCAGTTTTTCCGCCAGCGGTTGATAGTGCCCCCCCTGCAAAAAGGCGCGGCGACTGTCCATCATCTGCCGGGTGTCGCCCGGTTCCCGGGAGCGTTTTTGGTTGGCCAACAGCAGGTTGGCGTAGCCCTGTTTGGCGATATCAAAACTGTGGTTATGAGCACAGCGCCACTGCCCAAGCTCGCGTTGCAGCTCGGACTGGCACACCGGGCAAGCCCAGAGTGAATATGTGGGGGAATCCAGCAACGCCTGCCTCAACTTTCTTCCGTATAGGGCATATCCGCCACAAACTCAAAACGCGGCAGGGTCTCACCTTCGAACTCAACGGTCTCGGTAAACATGCTCAGGGGACGTACCCACCAGCTGTGATCACCATAGAGGCAGCGGTAGACCACCAGTTCTTCTTCAGTTTCACTGTGTCGGGCCACCCTAAAGACCTGATAGTCTTTACCCTTGTAGTGGCGGTAGCGGCCGGGTTTCAACGGCGGTGCGGCGTGGGGGTTGGCGGATAAGGACATGGGGCGTACCTGCGCGACCTGTGTAGGCCGCGCAGAGTAGCAGATCTTCAGAGACTAGTCTCTAGTTGCGAAGTTCGATTACAGCGATACAGCCAGACGGGTGCCCTGGTCAATGGCGCGCTTGGCGTCCAGTTCTGCCGCCACGTCCGCGCCGCCAATCAGGTGGTAGGGTTTATGCAAACCCTCCACAAGTTCGCGCAGCGGCTCCTGGCCGGCACAGATAATCACGTTGTCCACGTCCAGCACCTTGGCTTCGCCACCCACGCTCAAATGCAGGCCCTGGTCGTCCACCTTGTGGTATTCGCAACCGGGTATCATGGCCACCTGCTTGTTGGCCAGACCTGTGCGGTGGATCCAACCGGTGGTTTTACCCAGGCCAGCCCCCACTTTGGTGGCTTTGCGCTGTAGCAGGTAGACTTCTCGAACCGGAAGCGCCACCTCCGGTTTAACGCCTTCAATACCACCTCGGGCCTTAAAGGTCATATCTACGCCCCACTCCTTCATAAAGGCTTCGACATTCTGGCTGGTCGGCTCACCGGAATGGGCCAGATACTCGGACACATCAAAACCAATTCCCCCCGCCCCGATCACAGCGATCTTTTTGCCCACCGGTTTTCTGTGCTTGAGCACATCCAGGTAACCCATCACCTTGGGGTGATCCATACCTTCGATGGGTGGGGTGCGCGGCACAATACCGGTGGCAATAATCACCTCGTCAAAATCGCTGTTGTTCAAGTCCTCCACCGTCACGCGGGCATTGAGTTTTAAGGTCACGCCAGTCAGCTCGATTTGACGCTGGAAGTAACGCAGCGTCTCGTAAAACTCCTCCTTGCCCGGTACCCGCTTGGCCACATTAAACTGTCCGCCAATTTCATCGCTGGCATCAAACAGGGTTACCTCGTGGCCGCACTGAGCGGCCGTAGTCGCCGCTGCCAGGCCCGCCGGGCCGGCGCCTATGACCGCCAGTTTTTTCACCGAGCTACTGGGCACAATGTTGAGTTCGGTTTCGTGACAGGCGCGGGGGTTAACCAGGCAACTGGTCATCTTGCCGCTGAACACATGGTCCAGACAGGCCTGGTTACAGCCGATACAGGTGTTAATCTCATCGTCACGGCCTTCAGCCGCCTTGTTCACAAAGTCCGGATCCGCCAACAGTGGACGCGCCATGGAAATCATATCGGCATCACCGCGAGCCAGGACCGATTCCGCCACCTCTGGCGTGTTGATACGGTTGGACGTCACCACCGGTACTGAAAGGGCTTCGCGGAACTTGGCGGTCACCCAGGTAAAAGCGGCGCGGGGCACCTTGGTGGCGATGGTGGGAATGCGGGCTTCATGCCAGCCGATACCGGTATTGATAATGGTGGCACCGGCTTTTTCAATCGCCAGTCCCAGTTTGACGATTTCGTCGTAATCACTACCACCCTCGACCAGGTCCAGCATCGACAGTCGGTAGATAATGATAAAGTTTTTACCTACGGCTTCGCGCACCCGGCGCACCACTTCCACCGGCAGGCGCATGCGGTTTTCATAGCTGCCCCCCCAGTCATCGTCGCGCTGATTGGTGCGCACAGCCAGGAACTGGTTCAGGAAATAGCCTTCTGATCCCATAATTTCCACGCCGTCGTAGTTGGCCTGCTGGGCCTGCAACGCGAGATCCACAAACGACTGAATCTGCGCTTCGATCTCATCCTCAGTCGCAGCCTGGGGTTTGAAGGGATTAATCGGCGCCTGGATTGCACTGGGCGCAATAGGGTTTTCATTAAACGCGTAACGGCCGGTATGCAGAATCTGCATGCAGATTTTGCTGCCAAATTCGTGTACTGCGGCGGTGATTTTACGGTGTTCTGCTATCGCTTCCGGTGTATCCAGCAGTTTGGTGTGCTCGTGGGTAGCGGCGCGCTTGTTGGGGCCAAATCCGCCGGTCACAATCAAACCCACTCCACCGCGAGCACGCTCGCCAAAGTAGGCCGCCATGCGTTCGGTACCTTTGGGGTCTTCCTCCAGCCCGGTGTGCATGGACCCCATTAATACGCGGTTTTTAAGCGTGGTAAATCCCAGGTCCAGGGGTTCCAGCAAAAGGGGGTATTTTGTTTGTGACATCTGCAAGTCCTCTGTGGTCTCAGGCGGCACTCACCGGGTCGGTGTTCAAGGTACCCGGCCGCGCCAGCATCAAATTCTCAAAGTCGGCAATTGGTTTAATGTTTCTGGATCTAGACGCCGTCAAGATGCGGCTATGCTACCCCAGAATCTGGACGCCGTCAAGATTGAGCATTTCCCCTCTTGCTGCTACATTGGCAGCCATGACCACTGAGACCACAAAAATCCAGTACCACCATGGCGATCTGCGCCAAAGCCTGATTGACGCCGCCACCGATATGATTCGTGAAGGGGGAATTGACAGCCTCTCGCTGCGCAAGCTGGCGGAGCAGGTGGGCGTGTCGCGAACGGCACCCTACCACCACTTTAAGGACAAAAACGAACTATTGTGCGCTATTGCTGAATCCGCTTTCCAGCAGCACTACCGGCGGTTTTACCACAACAATAGCGACAGCAATCTTCCAGCGTATGAGCGACTTAAACGATTTGTACATGGCTATGTGCAATATGCGCACGAGAATCCCGAACTCTACGAATTGATGTTCGGCCACAGGATCTGGAAAAAACAAAGCAGTACCGCCGCATTAAAGGATATTGCTTATCCCACTTTCCAGCTGCAGGTGGAGATGACAAAGAGCTGGCAAGAGCAGGGGCTGCTTAACCCTGACGAGAACACCCTCAGGCTTGCTCAAGTTATCTGGGGCACGCTACACGGTATCGCCAAACTGCTAAACGATGGTGTTTATACGGATACCGCCCCCATCGAAGAGATGTGTGACTGTGCGGTCAGGTTGTTTACGACCCCTTCCGAACACAGCCCTTAAAAAACTGATGGCAAATTCAGCAGAGCTGCAACCCGATTAATGCGCGATAAGCCATGTCCACTGGGCCTCGCTAAGCACCGACCACCTTGTTGCGTCCACGTTCCTTGGCTTGGTACATCAAGCGGTCAGCCCGCTCCATCAACGCATCAATATCCCGGTCAATTTCACACAGGGAAGCCACCCCCACGCTGATGGTAACATGCACCAGGCGTTCACCGAGCTTAAACTCGTGATTCGACACGCCTTCGCGGATACGCTCAGCCAGCAGCATGCCGCCTTCGAGATCGGTTTCCGGGCAGCAAACCGCAAACTCCTCGCCCCCCATGCGGGCAATGATGTCAGTTTCCCGGCAGTTTGCCCGCAGCACGCTCGCCACCATGCGCAGGGCTTTATCACCGAAGGCGTGGCCAAACCGATCGTTGAGGGTCTTAAAGTGATCTGCATCCACCATCAACATCGACAGACTGCGGCCAAAACGCTGGGCCTTGGCCAGCTCCCGCACTGACAGTTCAAAGAAGCGACGGCGGTTAAAGGTCTGGGTTAAGGGGTCAATGGAAGACAGCGCCATCAGGTGTTCATTGGCCCGCTCCAGGGCCTCCTGGCTGTATTTGACTCGCAACGCCGACCGCAAGCGCGCCGTGAGCACTGACAGGCTCACCGGTTTGGTGACATAGTCCTGTGCTCCCATATCCAACGCCTGAACAATATCTTCTTCCCTATCGCTGGCGGACACCATGATAATGGGGGTACGAGCCAGACTGGGATCAGAATCGGTCAACAACTCACTCAGTACAGTGATGCCGTCCAGGTCCGGCATTATCATATCCAGTAGAATGACGTCGGGCGACTTCATATGGGCCATCTCCAGTCCTTGTGAACCGGAAGTCGCGACTTCAACCTCGTAACCCATATCACGCAAATATCGCCACACACTGCGGATGGACAGTGGTGTATCATCGACGATAAGCACTTTGGCCATGAGTGCTCCTCAGTGGCTAATCCGTCGGTTTTTGCAACCCGTTATCTATAAAGTGTAGCTAGCCCAGTTACAAACATAAGACAAAAAGACGATACTGTTTGCTCTAAGTAGCGCCTTACTTACTCTATTTGTGTCTAATCATGCAGAGTCAGTCCGAGAACTGGCGCCTAAACGCATAAGTTGTGCTATATAAATAACCAAGCACGCTCAAAAAGCGTGGCCCTCCAATAACGCGGTCTGAGTGGAGGCAGCGATGACATTCAGGGCTGATATTGCAAACGATGGGGTCTGTTTTGAGGTAGAGGCCGACGGCCAAACCTATCGCGGTACGCTCACCATAGAAGCGTTGCAAAACCACTTTAACTTCTCCTCCAATGAAGTCACTCAGGCAGAGCGATTCTGCAGCTTACACCCGGACGAAGTTGAGGAGGAGATCCGCAAGGCGCTGCGCCGCCACCCTCCTTGGGGGCATGACAACATCCTGATCTTACCCCACCATATGCGTTGATCTCGGACGATAGTTTTATCCGTTTTAGCGTCTTTTAATTATAAAAAACTCCTGTTTTATTCAGAATATTTCCTACCCTCAAGAGCCGCTTCTCCACCGCGAGTCTATACTTGGAGGGTTGTTTAAAAAACCACCAACCAGTCAAAGAGCTATCTCGTAATGATCACCAGCAAAACAAAAGGCCAGGAGCGTAAAGAAATCAAGTATCAGGTCGCCGAGTTTCTCAATCGCGGAGGAAAAATCCAACAGGTTGAAATTGGTGCGACCGGTGTAGACCCCCTGAAAGGCAACAAAGCGACCTTTTCCCCCACCCAAAAAGTCAGCCGCCATCTGTTAACCACGGAAATCCTCGCCGTGGACGCGCGCCGTGCGAAAGTCCAGGCCGCCAAACTTAAACGCACCCCCACGGTCGCGCCGAAGAAATTACACTAGGACTCAGTGCGTTGCGTTTATTTTAAACACTTTGCTGAGACCGCGATAAACACTCCTTCAGCGTCATCTATCAGGAATTTGCTAACAGACTTATCCACAGAGTCTGTGGAAACCTGTCGCGGATATGATTGCCCAATCAGTGATCGGAGTGTCTATTTTCCAGACAGGGAGCCGTTTTTTAGACGCAACCCGCCCGACTAAACTTGCACATAGTAAAACTTGGACTAAACTAAAGCGCGTGATTTAAGCCTGTCATCAAGCCAGATAACCGTAAAAAACTTTTCCACATTGGAGATGATGGCGGCAGCGAGCCCCGAGTTAGTACTTCCTCATATCAGTGTCAATTTCCTTTGCCCAAGCCTGGATCCCTCCCCGCAGATTGACCGGGTGCTTAAAGCCTTTTGCCTGCAACAGCTGACAGGCTTTGGCCGACCGCGCACCGCTCTTGCAGTGCACGATCAATTCCTGCTCTGGATCAAACTCCGACAGGTGGCTTTCCAGACTCTGCAACGGTATCAACTGTGCCTGCTGCAGGTGGCAGATCTCCCATTCATAGGGCTCACGCACATCCACAATGGTCATCTGTTCACCTCGGTCCAGACGTTGTTTAAGGGTTTGCACGCTCAACTCGTCCCAATCGGGCTTCGTTTGTGCGGCCAGTCCACAAAAGGCCTGGTAATCCACCAGTTCGCGAATCGTTGGTTTATCGCCACAAAGCGGGCAGTCGCGGTTGCGTTGCAACTGCAACTCATCGAACTGCATGGCCAGGGCATCGTACAGTAACAACCTTCCACTCAAGGGCTCACCGATACCGGTGATGAGTTTGATAGTCTCTGTGCACTGAATACTGGCCACAACGGCGGGCAGCACCCCTAACACGCCGCCTTCAGCACAGGACGGCACCAATCCCGGCGGCGGTGGTTCCGGGTACAGGCAGCGGTAACAGGGGCCATCGCCGTGGTGGAAAACACTGGCCTGGCCTTCGAAGCGATAGATACTACCGTAGATATTGGGTATGCCCAGCAGTCCGCAGGCATCGTTAACCAGGTAGCGGGTTGGGAAATTGTCTGTGCCGTCAACGACCACATCATAACCTTCCATAATACTCAGCGCATTGTCAGCCGTGAGAGCCTGATCGAAAACCGTTACCTGTGTGTGGGGATTGAGTTCACGAACATGAGCCGCTGCCCGCTCGGCCTTACTGCGGCCCAGGTCGTTAACATCAAACAACACCTGCCGTTGTAAATTGGATTCCTCCACCCGATCCATATCCACAATACCCAAGTGGCCTACGCCCGCAGCGGCCAGGTACAGGCATAGGGGTGATCCCAGGCCCCCAGCGCCCACCACTAGCACCTTCGCGGCTTTCAGTCTTTGCTGACCCTTCTCTCCCACCTCCGGCAACAGCAAGTGCCGGCTGTAGCGGCTGAGCTCGTCCGGGCTTAAGGTGGGCAATGCTCCACTTTCAGGCAATGCCATAACGGCCTCCGGCAATCGCGGGCACTATTCGCAATTCACAGTTATGCGTCAACGGGGCCCCCAGTCCTCCCCGCTCCCGTATATCCACCTTGTCCATGTAGATATTGACAAAGTTGCGCAGCTGACCGTCTTCATCCATTAACTGGGCGCGCATTTCGGGACAGCGATCAAACAGCTGATCCAGTACATTGTTGACCGTGACCGCCTCGAAATCGAGCTGGCTTTGGTTGTCGGTAAAACGCCGCAGTGGCGATGGAACTTTCAAGGTCGCGTGCATAACCATTACCTCTCACCTATCAGAGATAAGTCCCAATTTTCTAGAGCAGTATGGGCTCCTCGGTAAAGCGTTCCCGGTTTTCCATTAACTGCCAGGAACGGTAACTGACCACTTCACCTTTTTCGACCGCGATAATTATGTAGCTGAATCCGGGCCAGGCGTGGGTGCGATCAAACTCCGAGGGTTGATCCGGGTGATCCGGGTGGGAGTGCACCACACTGACAATATCCAGACCCTCCCGCTCAGCCCGATCCTCCACGTTTTGGTAGAGCAGCGGGTCGATTAAAAAACGCCGCTCCCGGTTGAGATCCCGGCTGTTATCACAGGGCACATAATAGTGACCCTCAGCCCGGGTTTTTCCGGCTTTACCCACAATCAAACCGCAACATTCAAACGGGTAGGCCAATTTCGCTTGTTGCCACATGGCCTCGCGAATTTTGGGGGTGATACGGATACTCATCGCCTGCTCTGCCTTACCACAAACCGGCACTGAAATAGCGCTCCCCAAAATCACACAGCAGCGTGGTGACAACAGCCTCAGCGCCCGTTTGCTCAAGCTCCGCCATCACCTTGGCACAGACCGCCACATAAGCACCGGAGGACTGCCCCAGGAAATACCCCCAATGTGCCAACATGTGGCAGTGTGCCCGCGCGTCATCCGCCGACACTGGCACCCACTCGTCCACCAGTGAGCCATCGAAAATATCCGGCACAATGTCCTCGGGCTCGCCAAGGGGTTTCAAGCCTTCGATCCCCGGCCAACGTTCCGGCATCACACCGACAATCTTGACCTGCGGATAGCGCTCCCGCAAACGGCGACCTATACCGGTCAAGGAACCGCCCGTTCCGACCCCACAGATAAAGTGGGTAATGGGGCGAGCCACCTGTTCGATCAACTCCACTGCGGTGCCCTTGTAATGGGCCAGCACATTGTTGGTGTTGCTGTATTGATCACAGAAGAAATAACGCTCGGGCTCCGCCTCGTACATTTCACGCACATGGCGTAAGGCGGCGTCATAACCTTCCAGGGGATCGGTTTCTATCAACTCGGCACCGTGAGCACACAGACGTTCTTTGCGTTCGCGGCTGGCATTACCGGGAATCACAATACAAACCTTGCGCTTGAGTGCACCACCAATCATCGCATAGGAGATACCCGCATTGCCGCTGCTAGAGTCAAGCACAATGCGGTCCTTATGGAGCTCACCAGCGGCCAGGGCCGCACACAACATCTGTTTGACCGGGCGATCTTTGAGCGAACCGCCCGGATTCATCCACTCGGCTTTGCCATAAAACGCAATTCGATCCGGGCAAGGACTCAAAAAGCCCAGATTAACCAAGGGGGTATTGCCCACCAGATCAAGGAGATCCATCGCCCGACTCCCCACAGACTCACTACCGCTCTATTGTGCGCCAATGACCCGTAGGCGCAACAATCTGTCGGGTTGCGGTTAAAAATATCCAGTTATAAGTTTCTAACGACAGGTCATAAGCCGCGAAGACCTATAAACAGGCCTTAATGATGATGAAACCAGTCGCGGAAATGGGTGGCAATGTAGTACCAGACAAAGCCCACCACCACCATGGACATGGAAGCGATAATATAGGCCAGGGACCGGGCATCGAGGAGAAAGACAACTCCCATAATAATCAGGAATATAGCGATGGCTGGTTGGATCCGAATATTCTTACCATCACCGTGAGTGACCAGTGCCATAGTAATCACCTCGCTATCGGATGTGCTTTAAGCATAGCACTGAGATCGAGGCCATGAAAAAATAGCGAATCCGGAGGCGGTTATTGACTGATGCCCAGCAGGGATTTGCGGATCAACTCGTCCAGCACCACCCGAGTAACCGGTTTGCCGTAGTGGCCGTTCATGCCACACCGCAGGGACTCGCTGTGCACCTCTTTTTCGATATTGGCGGTAATCGCCACAATCGGAATCGGGTCCAGGTTAAACTCTGACTCGTGCTTGCGAATCATGCGCGTGGCTTCGTGCCCCGAGATGCCTGGCATTTGTATATCCATCAAGATCAGGTCGTAATGGGTATCGGCCCGCACATATTCCCCCAAGGCTTCCACGCCGTTTTCCACCACAGTGGATTTGAAACCGAGTTTTTTAATCAACCGATCCACAATCAGCTGTTGGGTGGGGTTATCTTCTGCCACCAGAATATGGTATTCGTCCGGTGCTTTAGGTAATTCCATCCCTTTCACCGAGGCACTGGAACGGTGACTGGAGGGTTCATAGGGCAGCGAAAATGCAAAACAGGCCCCTTGGCCAGGGGACGACTCCAGGGCGAACCTGACGTGCTCATTGCCGCTCATGATTTCCAGGCATTCCAGGGCCGATGCCAATCCCAACCCGATACCTCGCGTTATGCGGGTATCGGCCATATCCCCGAGAATAAACGGGCGGGAAATAATACGGTGATAACCTTCGGCAATGCCACAGCCGGTATCGGTCACGCTAAAGCGCAACTTATGCTCGTTCTCAATACTGAATTCAACCGTGACCTTGCCTCCATCGGGCGTGAATTTGATGGCATTGTCAATCAGGTGCAACAGCGTCTGTTCCAGCAGCCCCGGATAGCCTTTAACCGCGATGGACTCCCTGTCGACGGGATAGCGCAACGAAAAGTTCAGATCCCGCTCATTCTCCAAAATGGTGCGATTGGCTTTGGAGGAGATGGAAAACAGGGTCTCCAGCACATCAAAGTGTTCCACCGTATAGGCCTGGGTCTCGGTGGAGCTTAAGCTGACATAATTGACAATATCGGAGACATGCGCTTTTACGATCGCGCAGGATTCGACATTCAGTTTTAAAGCTTCCTGCATGCTCTCATCCAGGATCGCCTCACTAAGCTGCTCGTTTAAGCCCTGAATGGAATTTAAGGGGGTGAGTAGTTCGTGGGTGATGTTGCGGGTAATCTTGCGTTCGAGATCGCTGACTTTTTGGCTACGGGGTTTGTGGGACAATTCAAAGGGGAAGGGGATTCGATCAAACTTGACCAGGCAATAGTGGCTGCTTTCCACCGGGTGTAGAGAATCGATATAGAGATCTCCAAACTGCCCTGAGAGCGTAGCCTGAGGCTGCAAAAAACTGCGGCCAGACAGCTTTAAAAAGATTGTGCTGATCTCTGGCCCCGAGCGCTCCTCCAATGTCGCGAAGTCTTCATCCAGTCTTAATATCGGGGAGGCGTGAAGCAGTTTGGCCGGATAATTTCCCTTGCCAGAATCATCATCATTGGGGGATATATCACTGGGTGATTTCTCACTGTGGGGGCGCTCTTCCACCTCCCACAGGCTGATCATCTCCCGGGATCGTTCCAGCGCCAGCATGACGCCGGTGAGCACGTCATCCAAATCACTCATAACACCGTCCCCAAACCCATTTGACGATGATTTATATCATCTAAAATTATAGATGCTATTCGGTGTTTTGCCTTATAGCGAGAAGTGATAAAAAATAGCCGCCAATTTGGAAGCTCGCAGTACCAGATGCTCTGGTTATACTTAAGCCTACAAGCCCGGACTGTATATAATCTATGAATAATTGGATTGAGAGTGAGGTAACCCACAACCGACACTGGACACCGGAGTTGTGTTCATTGCATATCGCCACCGAATTACCACCCTTTGAGGCGGGGCAGTTTATCCGTATCGCCCTGGATATCGACGGCGAACGTATTGCCCGCCCCTACTCACTGGTAAACCCCCCGGACACGCCCCTGGCTGAGATCTATTTCAATCGCGTCCCCAACGGCCCACTGTCGACCCGGTTGTTTGAGCTGGCAGAGGGTGACCGTCTGTGGCTATCTGACAGTGCCGCCGGATTTTTTGTGTTGTCGGAACTGCCAGCAGCAAAACACCTGTGGTTACTGGCCACGGGTACGGGTATTGGACCCTACCTGTCTATCTTGCAAACACCCATGCCCTGGCAGCGTTTTGAGAAAATTGTATTGGTACACGGCATCAAACAGGCCAGGGACCAGAGTTACCTGATGCTGATCGAAGGGCTGGTGCAAGAGAATCCCCAGCAATTGGTGTATGTCCCTGCTATCACCCGAGAGCCCGGCGCAGGATTGCTGCAATGCCGCATTACGGAAGCATTAACCACCGGCCAGCTGGAACAAGTGGCACAACTGCAGATTTCCGCCCAGGATTCCCAGGTGATGATTTGCGGCAATCCCGGTTTTGTGGCCGAAACCCTTACCTTGCTCCAAGCCCGAGGTCTGCGCAAAAACCTGCGCAGTGTCCCGGGACAAATTACCCGCGAGATTTATAAGTGATCGCACACATGACGACTGGCGTAATCCGTCGTTTGCCCCAGCAACTGCTGCATAAACGGCATTTGGGCCATGGTCTGCTGCATACCCGCGGCACACTCCTGCAGTTTCTGCAGAGCCTTTGACGACTTTATTTCCCGGCTAAAGGCTACCGCTTTGGCCTGGGCGGCACTGCGTTGATCAGCCGAGCACAGGGATTTAACGTCCGCTTCAAACTGGTAGGAGCGTTGCTCCAGCTGCTTTAACTCGACTTCATCAATCTGAGCCATACACCGCTGCATCTCCTCCATTTTCTGCATCATCTCCTGCATAGCTTCCGGTGACATCTGGGGATTAAAGGGCGGTTGCTGGTCACCCGCGGCCTGCACCCCGGACATCAGCACCCACAACAATACGCTCAAGCCCATTACGCCTTTCATAGAGCACAACCTCTCACACTGTTTTCTTCACTATAGCCTCTATACTTACTACAGTGACGTAAAAAAGGCTGCTTCCATGGCTGCTGCCTGCCGACTGTTATTGCTCCTGTTGTTCGTGGTCCTGCCTGCGGCCGCGGCGCCCACCCCTGTCTGGGTGCTGGACGTCAAGGGGGCTATCGGTCCCGCTACCGCGGACTATATCAGCCGCGGCCTGGACGACGCCGGTGAAGCTGGCGCTGAGCTGGTGGTTTTGCGTTTGGACACCCCCGGGGGGCTGGACAAGTCCATGCGGCAGATTATCAAAGCCATACTCAATGCGCCCTTTCCGGTAGCCACCTATGTCGCCCCCGAAGGTGCCCGGGCAGCCAGCGCTGGCACCTATATCCTTTACGCCAGCCATATTGCCGCTATGTCGCCAGCTACCAACCTGGGTGCGGCAACACCGGTGCAGATAGGCACTCCCAAGATGCCAACCCTGCCGGGCAGCGAGGAGGACGAGCAGAAGTCTGATAAAGAGGATAAAGACAAACAGCAGGACCGAGCGCCTGTTCCCGCCACGGCCATGGAACGCAAGGTATTGAATGACGCCATCGCCTATATCAAGGGCCTCGCCGAGCTGCGCCAGCGCAATGTTGACTGGGCCATTAAAGCCGTGCGGGACGCAGCTAGCCTGCCCGCTGCCGAAGCGCTGGAGCTGAATGTGATCGATGTGGTGGCCGAAAATCTGCAGGACCTGTTGCGGCAACTGGACGGTCGCACCCTCAAGGTCGGCGAACGCGAAGTGACCTTGAACACTGCCGACACCAGCCTCACCTACCACCAGCCCGACTGGCGCAATGAGTTCCTGTCGGTGATCACCGACCCCAATGTGGCTTATGTGTTGATGCTGCTCGGCATGTACGGCCTGATTTTTGAGTTTTCCAATCCCGGCATGGGCATACCGGGTATTGTCGGCGCGGTCTGCATTGTCTTGGCCCTGTATGCCTTCCAGGTGTTGCCGGTCAGCTACGCCGGTTTGGGATTGATTATCCTGGGTATTTTGTTAATGGTAGCGGAGGCATTCGCCCCCAGCTTTGGTATGCTGGGGCTGGGGGGCATTATCTCCTTTGTGATTGGCTCTATTATTTTGATGGACACCCGCTTGCCCGCCTTCCAAATAGCGCTGCCCATCATTTTTGCCGTCGCAACCATGAGCGGGCTAATTTTGGTCTTCGTATTGGGCATGATTTTGCGCACCCGCCGCCGGCGAGTGGTGATGGGGTTGGCAACCCTGGAAGGCTCCGATACCCAGGTGGAAAGCCTGCGGGGCGACCAGGCTCTGGTGCGCTTGGAAGGCGAGCTCTGGCAGGTACAATGTGACAGCCCCCTGGCGATCGGCGACTGGGTGCGGGTCGTCAATGCCGATGGGGTAACCCTGAAGGTGGAGAAAACGGGCGGCTAGATTTTCATAAAAGTAGAGCAGTACCTACTTACAACAAAACCAACAACAAATAGGAGCTCCGATATGGACTTCGATGTTTTGTACTTCTACTTCACCCTGGCATTGATGGTCATTTTGCTGTTGATGTCCATGTTCCGCATCCTGCGGGAGTATGAACGGGGTGTCATCTTCTTTCTTGGCCGATTTTACAAGGTGAAAGGCCCCGGCCTGATCATCGTGATCCCGGTGTTGCAACAAATGGTGCGGGTGGATTTGCGCACAGTGGTTATGGATGTCCCTACCCAGGATGTGATCTCTCGGGACAATGTGTCGGTCAAGGTTAATGCGGTGGTTTATTTCCGTGTGCTGGATCCACAAAAAGCGATTATTCAAGTGGAGAACTATCTGGAGGCCACCAGCCAGCTGGCCCAAACCACACTGCGTTCGGTATTGGGGCAACATGAGCTGGATGAGATGCTGGCCGAGCGGGAGACGTTAAACGCCGACATTCAGGACAGTTTGGACAAGCAGACCGATGCCTGGGGCATTAAGGTATCCAATGTGGAGATCAAACACGTCGACCTGGATGAGAGTATGATCCGTGCCATCGCCAAACAGGCGGAAGCGGAACGGGAACGGCGGGCAAAAGTGATTCATTCCCAGGGCGAGTTCGAAGCAGCGGAAAAGTTGTTGCATGCCGCCACGACCCTGGCCCAGCAACCGCAGGCGTTGCAGCTGCGTTATATGCAGACCTTGACCGAAATTGCCGGGGATAAAAGCTCCACTATTGTGTTTCCGCTGCCCATTGACATGATAAAAGTTTGGAATGAGCCGCAGAGTAAATAGTTGTATGGGTTTTTAGATGGCCGGATTGTGCCAACCAACAGCACTAGCCTCCAACACCAAATTCCCTATAATACCCGCCAATTTGTATTCACCTACCAGGTATATCAGAAGTAATGGAAACACTGCTCGTCCCCCAGGGGGCATTCACCCTCCACCGCTACCCCCTGCGCAACAAAGAGACCCTGCGCGCCTGGGATGCCGCAGACGAGTACCTGTTACAACAGCTGGCCGACGAAAACCTGCCCGGTGACAGGCATAAGCTTCTCATCGTTAACGACAGCTTTGGCGCCCTCAGCACCGTCCTGGCTGAACACAACCTCACCCTGTGGTCCGATTCCTATCTCGCCCACCGGGGAACCCTGGCCAACCTGCAAACCAATAACAAGCCCCACCAAGCAGTGACACTGCTGGAAAGTGTACAAACACCGACGGATAACTACGACCTGGTTCTGATCAAGGTGCCCAAAACCCTGGCGCTGTTGGAAGATCAACTCTACCGATTGCGCCCCCATCTCCACCCGCAAACGCGCATTCTGGCTTCGGGTATGGTCAAGGGAATCCACACCTCCACCCTCAAGTTGTTTGAAAAAATCATCGGCCCGACCACCACCTCACTGGCCCGCAAAAAGGCCCGGCTGATCTTCAGTGAACTTGATCCGAACCTGGCACCGGGTAATACGCCCTATCCCCAGCGTTATGTATTGGATGGCACAGACTATAATATCAGCAATCACGCCAACGTCTTCTCCCGGGAAAAGCTCGATATCGGCACCCGCTTTTTTCTGCAGCATATCCCGTCTAACAACGCCGAGCGTATCATCGACCTGGGCTGCGGCAACGGTTTGGTTGGCTTGATTGCCGCCGAGCGCAACCCTAACGCTGAAGTGACCTTTATTGACGAGTCATTTATGGCCGTGGCATCAGCGAGAGCCAATTTTGAAGCGGCCAGACCTGCGAGTACCACAAAAGCCACCTTCCTCGCCAACGATTGCCTCACCGGCATTGCAGAAAATCACTACCACCTGATCCTCAACAACCCGCCCTTTCATCAACAACATACCGTCGGCGACTTTATCGCCTGGCAGATGTTTCAGTCGTCCCGCAAATGCCTGCAACCAGGTGGCGAGCTGTGGGTGATTGGCAACCGTCACCTGGGTTACCACGTCAAGTTAAAGCGACTGTTTGGCAACTGTGAGACGGTGGCCAGCAATAACAAGTTTGTGGTCCTAAAAGCGGTAAAAACGGCTGTCCCCTTGTAAGATAACCGACAAGTCAAACGACAGAACACAATTGTCCTCAATTATTGCAGGGTTTAGCATATCCTCCTCGAAAGCATCGCCACAACCGGGCATACGGCATTGTCACACGGGTTTTCTTAGTAGATAGATTATACGAAAAGATTTTGTCCAGATTTCTGTTTAGCTCAAACCATCATTTCCCCTCAGCCCCAATTCGCCGTAAATTATACCTCATTGCTTGCGGCCGTCCCTAGTCCCGATTAGCGCTGCCTGTACGGCCGACTTTCCCCGCCACCGACTTCGCAGGTGACGGGATATGTCTTAGGGAGATGTTCCATGTCAATCGCAAGAACACCAAAAAGCCAAACAAACCACATCAGCTATTCCGCGCTGCACCACTTCATTAGCTGCTTGTTGCCGCTTCCCCTGGCCATCTCGGCTGCGGTTTGCCAAGCACAGGGCCAAGCCACCGATGAAGAATTGATGGAGGAGGTCGTCACCATCGGCACCCGTCTCGCCAAGGGACGCACCGCCACAGAATTGCCGGTGGCAGTCGATGTGATGAGTGCCGAGGACATGAAGAACACCGGCCAGACCGAAGTGGGTCGAATGTTACAAACCACCACCCCCTCCTTCAATTTTTCCAGCTCTTCCATCAGCGATGGCACCGATGCGCTGCGTCCCGCCACCCTGCGCGGTTTGGGCCCGGATCAAACCCTAGTGTTGATCAACGGTAAACGCCGGCACAACAGTGCGTTGATCCATGTCAACACCTCCGTCGGGCGTGGTACCGCAGGCGTGGACATGAACGCAATACCGGCCAGCGCCATCAAACGGATTGAAGTCTTGCGCGACGGTGCCGCCGCCCAGTACGGTTCCGACGCCATCGCTGGAGTGATCAATATTGTCCTCAAAGACGACGATGATTACGGCGAGGCCAATGCTACCTATGGGGAAACCAAGGAGAGCGATGGCGAGACGGAAGTCTATAGCATCAATAAGGGCTTTGAAATTGCCGGCACCGGCTTTCTAAACCTGACTTACGAATACCGGGACCGGGGGCGCACCAACCGGGCCGGTGAAGACGGCAGCCGGCAATACCCATTGATGCCGGACGGCAGTTTCGACCCGCGGGAATTTACCTTTGACCGCACCAGTTTCCGAATCGGTGATGCGGACTCTACGCAGAACGCCTTTATCGCCAACCTGGAGGCTCCCGTGGACGATGGCCAACTCTACAGTTTTCTCACCTACAGCCGCCGGGAAAACACCTCCGGCGGTTTCTATCGGACCGCCGACGATTCGCGGAACCCGGTGAGCAGTGTCACTGGTCTGCCCCAGTACCCCGATGGTTTCTTGCCCCTCATCAACACCGATATCGACGACTACTCCCTGGCGGTGGGCTACGAATTTGAACTTGGTGGCTGGAGAACAGACCTCAGCGCCCAGCGCGGCGTCAATCGGTTTCAGTTTAACATCAGCAATTCCCTCAATGCCTCTCACGTGGAAGCCTTTGGTATTAGCCCCACTACAGCGGATGCGGGCGAACTGGAAATTGAGCTGACGACTTACAACCTCGACTTTCAGAATGAATTCGACAACCTCACGCTCACCTTTGGCCTCGAAGTTAAGGAGGATCGCTACCGCATCCGCGCCGGGGAGCCGCTGTCCCACGTAGACTTTGATCCCGTAGGTACTGCGCCGGCGGGCATCCAGGTGTTTCCAGGCTTTAAACCGGAAAACCAGGTGGATGAAGAGCGCGATGCGAAATCCCTCTATGGCGATGCAGAATACAACATCAGCGACGCGTTGATGATCAGTGCCGCCCTGCGCTACGAGGACTACAGCGATTTTGGCGACACCGTCAACGGCAAACTTGCCGGCCGGTTTGATATTACCGACACCTTGCGACTCAGGGCTTCCACCAGCACCGGTTTCCGCGCCCCCTCCATGCAACAGTTGTTTTTTAACAACGTCAGCACCCAGTTTACCGGCCCCGGCGGCGCACCCGAGGAGCGCGGCACATTCCGCAACGACAGTGCCATCGCCAAGGCCCTGGGGATTCCAGAACTGACCGAGGAAGAGTCCTTTGGCTATGCCGCGGGATTGGTCTTCACCCCCACCGAAAACCTGACCCTTACGGTCGATTACTACAATATTGAAATCGATGATCGCGTTGTTATTAGCGGTGCCATCGAGCAGGGGCTGGACCCTGCGCTGGATGCCGTACTGCTGGCCGAAGGGGCCAATACCGCCCAGTTCTTCCTCAATGCGGCCGACACCGAAACCGAGGGTGTGGATCTGGTGGCGACTTACAACCTCGATACCGAAGATGGCCAGTGGGACTTCTCGGTTGCAGCCAATTTTACCGACACCGACATCGACAAGGTGCGCGCCCCGGGAACCCTGTCAGTCAACCCGGCGGTACAGGAACGCGTCTTTACCGACCAGGACCGCTCCATCATTGAAGAGTGGCAACCCGAAGATCGCTATAACCTGACCGCCAACTACAATAACGGTGGCTTTAATTTTAACCTCTCGTTTAACCGCTACGGTGAATATAAAGTCCTGGACAGTTGCGCCAGCGGCGGTAACGATTGCTTGAGCCAGACCTATGATGCCGAGTGGCTGACGGATGTGCAGCTAAGTTACGAAATCAGTGAGGGCACGGTGCTGCGTATAGGTGGCAACAACATTTTTGACGTAGAACCGGATAAAAATGAAGTGGGCCAGTCCCGCGCCAGCCCGGCTGGCGGCTTGATTGACCCGGTGACCGGTCAAGTGGCGGCCAACTCCCCCGGCGTCTTCAAGTTCTCCCGCCGCTCTGCGCCCTTCGGTTTTAATGGAGCCTATTTCTACGGAGGTATCAGTTACGAGTTTTAAATAACACTCTCAATAGCACTCTCGGGCACCAGCGTGTGGCGCCCGGCTAACTAGCGCCCATCCGGAAACTCTGGAGGCCGGACTGGACCTGCCAGCAATTTACCCAATCCATCACCGCGTGACTCTCCCTAATGGACTAGGATTGCCCACACCTTGGCAGTACAATGGCGCCCCCAAAGGGGAAACTACATTTCGCTTGTTTTACAGGACCACCAAAGAAGTAGCGCCATGGCCACCCAACAACTACTGGAAATCCACAACGCCACCGCCTACCAGGGCGACACCTGTGTATTTGAAAGCCTGTCCCTGTCCATTGCTCAGGGGGAAAACGTGGCGATTTTGGGCCCCAACGGCGCGGGCAAAAGCACCTTGCTCAAGCTGTTAACCCGAGATGTCTATCCCGTGGTCAAGGAAAATAGTTACGTCAAAATCAACGGTTGCGAGACAGTCAATGTCAACCAATTGCGGGAACAGATCGGCCTGGTTTCCCACGACCTGCAGGCCAAATACACCGCCTGTGCCACCGGTTTGGATGTGGTGATGTCCGGTTTTTTTGGGGCGGTGGGTATGATCTACAGCCACTTTAAAACCAACGAAGAGCAGATCGAACAGGCTCGCCTGTCCATCGCTGCCTTGGGATTGTCAGCGCTGGAAGGCCGCATGTACCACCATCTGTCCACCGGCCAACAGCGGCGCTTTTTGCTCGCCCGGGCCATGATTCACCAGCCACAAACCCTGATTCTGGATGAACCCACCAACAGTCTGGATATCCACGCCACGTTCCAGCTGATCGATCACCTGCGTGAACTGACAACCCGGGGCACGGCGATTGTGCTGGCCACCCACCATATTCAGGAAATTATTCCGGAAATTGAGCGTGTTGTCCTCCTCAAACAAGGTCAGGTGATCGCCGATGGCAACAAGACACAATTACTGACCGACGAGGTACTCAGCGACCTCTATGAGGTACCGGTATACGTGGTGGAAAAGAACGGTTTTTACCAGGCGTTTCCCGGTTAACAGCTACCCGATGTTTAAAAGCCCTCCACACCCTTTAGGAGTCTGTCGGACTTAAGCGTCTGTAGCGAGAAAGCGTCCAGTTCGAGGCCTTTTTTGCACAAATTTTCGGCGAATAGCGGGACTATTTAACGAAAATTTGTGCAAAAAAAAAGGGCCGAATCCGGCGGTTTCGCAGTAGGACAGTGTTAAGTCCGACAGACTCCTAGCGAAGGGACTGTTTGACACACAGGAACAAGGCCGGCTGGGACGCTTGCACCGCTTTACGCAGCTCCAACTCCTGCTCACCGTTACCCTCCAGGCGCGCCATCAACAGCTGGTGCACCAGGTTGTAGAGCGCCTCGGCGGATGAACGCCCCCACGGCAGATCCCGAGGTAGCGAACGGCACAAGCCGGGTTCGTTGATCAACAGCCAGGCCGGGAACTCTTGCGTTTCAAACGGGGTTTCCAGTTCCAGCTCATCTTCGGTTTCCAGAAACTTGTGCCACAGCTGCACGATATTGAGATCCGGCCACTTGCCGCTGTCCAGCAGATCCGCCGCCTGCTCGGGATACTGCCAACACAGATAGGCCCAGGCGGTCAGGGACTCGGCTCTCTCCTGGCGGCGGTAGCCGCACACAGCCAATCGCTGGCAAAGCACGCTGGATTGCCACCACTCGGTTTCCTTCACAATGGCCTCGCTCACACCCGCCCAATCCTGGGCCTGGGCCAGTACATAGCTGTTGTGCAGATTTGGCGCGTCCGGATTAAAGCGCTGCTCTTCCAGCGCGGCGGCCAACCGCCGCCACAGGGGCACCAGGTAATCCCGGCACTGGGCGCTCAGCAGACGCTTGGCGTGGGGTGCCAATTGTTGCAGCGCTTGCAACTCCTGCACCGCATCGGCGACCGGTTCGCCCGCCCGACGCAGGGTATCCACCAGCTGATCAAAGGCGGGCAGATCGGCGTTGTTGGGCGCCTGCTGGTAGAGCTGGTCCAGGTAGGCCTCCGCCTCATCCAGGGTGCGCCGGGCAAGGGCCCCGGCAATACCGTTGACCAATACCACCACCGGGTTGTCAAAAAACATATCCAGCTGCGGCAAATCCTGCTGACTGACCAAACGCAACCCCAGCAACTGGTGCAGGCTGTCATCGGCACTCAGTTTGAGCACCTGATCCTGACCGCCCGCCTGCCAGCTGTTAAAGGTCTGGGCTTCCTCCACCAGACCAATTTTTTTGGCATAGGCAACGGCGCTTTCCACCTGGGCGCGGATACGTTTGGGGCTACCCAGGAAGGCTTCATCGAGAAATTCCAGATCTCCCCGGCGCCAGCGTTCATAGTCGGTATAAACCAAACGGCCGCTGGTCAACAGCAGCTCCAGCGACGTAAAAGCCCCCTGTTCCATCAGCTGGGTATCCACCAGGCTCTGCAAAGTCGTATCAATGGGTTGCGTCATCATTTTTTATCTTTGTGTCTTTAAAAAATTGAGTGTTCGGTTTCTTCCAGGGCGACCTCCACCGGTGCCTCTGATACCGCCATGGGCTCCATCAGCAACTCCAGATCCTCCGGCGTCAGTCGCGTGGGCGACCCGGCCTTGGCCCCGTACAAACCGGCGGCCAGCGCCTGTTTGCTCTTTTGCAGGTGCAGGATCTTTTCTTCCACCGTACCCTCGGTCACCAGCTTGTACACAAACACCGGTTTATCCTGGCCAATGCGGTAGGCTCGGTCAGTGGCCTGGTTTTCCGCCGCCGGGTTCCACCAGGGATCGTAGTGGATCACCGTGTCCGCTGCAGTCAGGTTCAAGCCGGTGCCTCCCGCTTTAAGGCTGATTAAAAACAGGGGTACGTCCCCGGTTTGGAACTGGTTCACCACCGCTTCCCGGTCTTTGGTTTGGCCGGTTAATTTCACACTGGGGATACCCAGCTCTGTTACCGCCGATTCGATCAGGGCCAACATCGAGGTAAATTGTGAGAACAGCAAAATGCGCCGCCCCTCTTCCACCAGCTCCGGCAACATCGCCATCAGCGTGTCGAACTTGGCGGACTGGGTCACCCCTTTGGCTGTCTCCAGATCCAGCAAGCGCGGATCACAACAGACCTGGCGCAGTTTTAACAGCGCTTCCAGCACCGCGATCTGGCTGCGGGCAAAGCCCTGGTCCTTGATCACCTGGCGGATCTGTTCGTGCATGGTCAGGCGGATACTGTCGTACAGGTCCCGCTGTTTTTCGCCGATCGAGATAGCGCGCACAATTTCAGTTTTGGGCGGCAACTCCGTAGCGACCGCCTCTTTGGTGCGCCGCAAGATAAACGGCGCAATGCGTTTCGCCAGCCCGACCGAGCGTTCTTCATTGCCATCGCGCTCGATAGGTCCGCGGTAGATCTGCTGAAAGGCGCGCTCATCCCCCAGCAATCCCGGCTGCAGAAAATCAAACAGCGCCCATAACTCGCCCAGATGGTTTTCCATGGGCGTGCCGGTTAAACACAACCGGTGTTCCGCCTGCAGCTGACGTACCACCTGCGAGGCCTTGGCGCGGGGGTTTTTAATACTCTGGGCTTCATCCAGAATCAGCAGGGAATAGTCCTGGGCCAGCAACTGCTCCGCATCAAAATTCAACAGCGGGTAGGTGGTTAATATCAGATCCGCCTCGGCCATTTGATCAAACAGCTGCTTGCGCTTGTTGCCCTGCAGAGTGAGGACGTTGAGGTAGGGTGCAAACCTGGCCGCTTCGTTGCGCCAGTTGCTCATCAAACTGGTGGGCGCCACAATCAATGCCGGCTGGGTCAAACGCCCGGCCGCTTTTTCTGTCGCCAGGTGGGCCAGGGTTTGCACCGTTTTACCCAGGCCCATATCATCAGCCAAGATGCCCCCCACCTGGAACTCCCGCAAAAACTGCAACCAGCCCAGGCCTTCCTGTTGGTATTCGCGCAAGGTGGCCTGAAACTCCGCCGGCGGATCCAGGGGCTCGATCCCCTCAAACTGGCTCAGGCGCTCGGCCAGCTCCTGCAGCGCCTCTTCACCGCTCCATTCAATGCCGTCGCCCTCCTCGCCAAAGGCTTCCCGGGCCAGTTGGGCCAAACGGCTGGCCTGGCTTTCCGGCAGGCGCAGGCGCTGGTCGTCGGTGAGGCAGTCCTGGTCGTAGAGCTCCACCAGGGTTTGCAGGATTTTTTGTACCCGTTCCATGGGGATCGGTAGATAACGTCCGTCCCCCAGCTGCAGCATCAATTGGTTGCCGATAGCCTGTTCACTGTCGCTATCCAGCTGCAGCGAAGGACTCTCGGTCTGGGAACCACTGGCAATTGAAAAGCCCCGCAGCTGCTCCACCAGCAACGGCAAGATATTGACCGGCTCGCCGTCGACAAAAATGCCCAGCTCCAGGCTGAACCAGTCCTGGTTTTTATCGCTACCGGTGGCCAGTGGGTTAGCCAACAAATCCCCATACCAGTCCCGAGCCAGTGCCATACGGTAGGGAAAATCAGGAGTAACTTCTATAGACCAGCCCTGTCGGAGCAGCGACTCTCGCCCCAGCATCATAAAGGTCAGCCAGGCGCGTTTGCTGGGTAAGCTGTAACCCCCGTGGGTTGAGGTAAAGTCCGACAGCGCTTTAGGCAACGCCGCTTCAGCCGTCTGATCCCGCTCTACTTCCACCAATTGACCATCGCGCATAAAGCGCACTGTGGGTGTCGCGTCCGACAGATATCGGCTTTCCACCACCTCGCCGTTATAAAGATAGTCCAAAGTTGCCAGCGCTTTCTCGTCCCGGGCAAACAGCAGCAAGCGGCCCTTCACCGACTGCAGCGCCTCTTCGGTGACCGGAACCTCCCGCGGTAACGGCAGCCGGTGTTGGGCGGGCAGAGTGCGCACAAATGCTGCCACCGCTTCCGGCGCCAGCGGCGGTTGCTCTGCCAGTTGCTCGATTAACCCCGGATCGTAAGCATCCGGCAACTCCCCGGCACCAGAATCATCCAGGTACCAGCAGGGGGACAACAAGGGCAAGACCCGCAGGCCTTGGGAAAGCCCAAAACTTAAACGCTGGTCACCGTTAGCCAGGAGCTGCCATTCACAGCGGGGGGGCTTGTTGGCAGACAGGGTCAAAGGCTCGCCATCGATCTGGCCCCAATAGGTGCGACCGGTTTGCAACAAGGCCTGTAGCAACTCCGCCCCTAAACGCCCCTCCAACGGGTAGGGGCCTTCCGCCGCTAAATCGATCAACTGCGGCAGAATCGCCTTATCCGCGTCCTGCACATAGCGGGGATAAAAACCGCTGCGCAGGCTGTGGGGGGACAGGGGGGAGCAGCTCCATTGGCCTTGCCCCTGAGATTGCTCCTGAGATTGCCCCACCCACAGGCTTACTCGAAGAATGGCGGCATTTTCAATGGCACAGGGCTGTGCGTCCGCTGCCAGCTCGTCCAGTAGGCAGGTCTCCAGTTGATACAGGACACATTGCTGATTCTGTGGGGATTGGGTGGCGATTTTGGCGGCAGCCTGCGGCGTTGTTTTCGCGTTTAACGCCGGATTGCCAGAGTCGGTTTTCGCCGCCTTGGGGGCGCTAACCGCCGGGGTTTCACCGCCCTCCACCCGGATCAACACCGCCGCCACATGGGCACAGTTTTCCCCGATATCACAGCTGCACTCGCCGTCGATCTCCGTTCCGGCCAGGTGAATATACACCCGCTGCTGGCGGTCGGCATCGCTGACCACCCCGGTCACCACTGCCCCACCCTGCAGCTGCCGGGTATCACTGACAGCGCCGACGAGGCTTTCACCACTGGCGAAAATTTCATCACCCAACACATTGCGGATCTGATTCAAATCGAGAGGCATAGGGGTCCTAGTCGTCTGGCGGCGCGTCTCAAATCGGGAGACATTCAGGCCTCAAAAAGCCGCCGATTTTACACTACTTGGCTCTCGCCGCTAACCCTCTCGCCGCTAACCCTCTCGCCGCTAACCCTCTCGGGGCTCAACTCTGGTGGCTGAAAGTGTGTTAACCCACCGTTACCCCAGACGCCACCTCCGCCAACAGCGCCTGTCGCATCTGCTCCGGTGGTTTGCCAAAAAAGTCTTTAAAGGCCCGGTAAAAGTTATTGGGCTGGGAATACCCCAGCTGGTAGGCGATCTCCTGGGCCGTGAGCTGGGTGCTGATCAGATACTCTTTGGCCAGTTCCATGCGCACTTCCAGACACACCCGCCGGAAACTGGTGCCAGCATCGGCCAGGTAACGCCGTAGGGTCCGCGCCGACAGAGATAAAAGCGGCGCCGTCAACTCCAGCTGGTAGCGACAGTCATTGGGTTTTTCCACCAACAGCCGTTTGACCCGGCTGACAATATCGCCACTGTGCTCCCGCTCCCGCAACACCCGCCGCACCTGTCCCTCGTACAGAGACTGGGCCTGCACATTGCCGGACTGAATGGCGATATAGAGCCACTGCTTGGGGATCGCCAAACAGGCCGTCGGCGCATCAAAGGTGACCTGACAGCCCAGCAGCTGCTGGTATTGCCAGTGGTAGGTGGGGGCACCGTAGTTGAGGGTGGCATAACTGGCACAAGCCGCGACCCCTTCCGGCAACAGCACCTGGATATAGCGCCACATGGAGATCAACCAGTGCTCCAGCAATACCTGAAAATAATCGGAGCCCGCCGGCAACACCTCACAGGTGAGCAACGCGTGTTCGGCGGTGGTGCTCAGGGAGACCCGCAGGAACTCCGTCATCTGCTCCATCAGATGGCTGGCCAGGTGCAGGCTCTGCTCCAGGGTGGGGCTGGCCAGCATGGCGTACCCCATCATGCCCATGGTATCCAGTCGCGCCCGACTCGCCACCCGCAGGGTGATATTGGGCACCTCGTTTTCGTGCAACTGCCGCAACAGGCGCAGATAGTCAGTCTGCATCAGACCGGAGTCCGGCTGCCACCATGGTACATTGAGGCCACACCAGTGCCCCAGCGCCTCCCGGTCCACATAGGCGCACTCCTCGGTCAGCACCGTGTTCAGGGTCTCAAACTGCCCCCGGGTTAACTGGGTGAAATCTTTGGTGGCGATCAGTTTCATCATCTCCTCCACTTAACACGACGTCTGACAACCCCAATTTTTTCTGAAGACTTGATCTGGATTAGGGCGGAGTCCGTCAGAGTGTTGTATGGCCCCTAATGATACACACCGAAGGACGAAAATGATATCCAGTTGTGGACGAAAATGATACCACTGTGGCCGAAAATGCTATACAGATCAAAGCACCAACAGGGTAATCTAACCGTCATCAATTTTTAATCAGTATATCCATCTGTTTGAGAGAGTGTGTTCATGTCTAAAACCTGCATTATTATCGGGGCCAGCCACGCTGCCGCCCAGCTGGCCCCCAGTCTGCGTCAGGAAGGTTGGGAAGGTCGCATCCTGGTGATCGGTGACGAACCCTATGTGCCCTACCACCGCCCACCCCTGTCCAAGGCCTTCCTGTCCGGCGAAAAGGACGCCGACGGCATCCTGATTCGGCCACAGGCGGTCTACGAAAAGAACGATATCGAATTCAAACTGGGTGTGCGCGTCGAGACCATTAACCGCGCCCACAAAAACATCACCCTCACCAACGGCGAAGTGCTGAGCTACGACAAGCTGGCCCTGTGCACCGGCTCGCGTGTGCGCACCGTGTCCCTGCCCGGCGTTGACCTGGCCGGCGTGCACTACCTGCGCAATATCGCCGACGTGGAAAAGATCAAAGGTGACGTGGCCGAAGGCAAAAACGCCGTGATCGTCGGTGGTGGTTATATCGGTCTGGAAACTGCCGCGGTGCTGAAAAAACTGGGTATGAACGTGACCGTGCTGGAGATGGCGCCGCGTGTGTTGGCCCGCGTGACCGCGCCGGAAATGTCCGAGTTCTTTACCCGCGTGCACACCGACGAGGGTGTGAGCATCAAAACCGGTGTCGCCGTCTCCGGTTTTGAAGGCGACAACGGTCGCGTTTGCCGCGTGGCCTGCGCCGACGGCACCGGCTTTGACGCCGACCTGGTGGTTGTGGGTGTGGGCATTGTGCCCAATGTAGAGCTGGCCGAAGCCGCCGGCCTGGCAGTGGAAAACGGCATCGTGGTGGACGAGCTGTGCCGCACGGCAGACCCCGACATTGTCGCCGCCGGTGACTGCACCAACCACCCCAGCGCCATCTACGACACCCGCCTGCGTCTGGAGTCCGTCCCCAACGCCTCCGAGCAGGGCAAAACCTCCGCCGCCACTATCTGCGGCAAGGAAAAACCCTACAACGCCCTGCCCTGGTTCTGGTCCGACCAGTACGACCTGAAACTGCAGATCGCCGGCCTCAGCCAGGGTTATGATCAGGTCATCATCCGCGGTGACCGCGAGGGCAGCCGCAGCTTTGTGGCCTTCTACCTGAAAGAGGGCAAACTGATCGCCGCCGACTGCATGAATCGCCCGCAGGAGTTTATGGTCTGCAAACGCCTGATCGCCGAGGGTACTCCCATCGATCCCGCCAAGCTGGCAGATGAGAGCGTGGCGCCGAAAGAGTTTCTGAACGGCTAAACGATTCCCAATTGATTCTCTGCCGAGAATAGCCCGGTACGTTTGTGCCGGGCTTTTTTTATGTGCACCTTCGGAGTGATGCCTCGGAGAACCTACATCCAGTGACCAGACACATTGCCACGAGCGTCATCACAAATCGTTCGCTGCGGCTTCAAACCTCTGGTTTCAGTATCCATTCGGTTGATCGCCCAAGTCACTTCATCGCGACGATCTTCCGCTGAAAGTAGATAGCAGTATAAAGATCGGGTATCAATGCCGGCCAAACGTGAGTTGCCGGCTTTTGTCTATGATGCGGTTCGGCTAGAGGGCATTGAAAAAACGCGCAAAGTTACCTTCAGGCATTGGCCACCGGGTGATAGGGCGGCAGGGTTTGCAAACGGACATCCTCAAGCGCCCCGCCGACCGTGAAGTGATAGAGGCTTTGAAAATCTGTGGCCGACAGCCCTAACAGGCGGTGTACCCCGTCGTCGAAGTAACAGCCGATGCCTGTGGCGCGCAAGCCGGCCGCTTCGGCTTCCAGGTAAAGCAATTGCCCTATGGCCCCGCACTCCCAAAACAGGCGCGGGTAGAACCAGGGCCCAAACGCGCCCAGGGGTTGAGCAAAGGCGGCCAGCATGCCGAGACTGAAACAGCCATCGCCGGCGATGGCCTGGTGGCAGCAAAGCTGTTTGGCCGCCTCGCGCGCATCGCCCTGGAGCAGGCAATAAAGCGGGATGTTTGCCGGGCAATCGTCTGGACGCTGCCATACAAAATCCTCACGGGTCTGCCCCTGCAGTTGCGGCAAATGTGCGCTGTTGCGCACCAGCAGATACAGCCCGGGATTTACCCCAGTCACCCGATGCACAAACAGCAGCAGGCTGACACAGCTTTGCCAAGGCAATACCGCCAAGGGCGGCGTGGTCTCGCAGGGCAGAAGGCGTCGCAGCAGGTCAAAGAAGGCCTCAGCCGTCATACTGGTGTGCCCGTCCATGGCCACGGCGCTGCGCCGCTGGTGGATAATCTGTCGCAGGGAGGGACCTTTCCCGGCTGGCCCTTCGCGGCCGGGGGTGCTCTCCTCGCCGATGCCATACCCCCCCTTGTCCGTGCGGGGTTTGTGCGCCGCTTGGCAGACACGGTCGATGATCGGCCAGTCAGTGTGGGCACGACTCAAACGGTTCGCCCGGCCCTGCCACGGCAGTTGCTGAAATGCCGCGCAGGCTTCATCCGGCAAGTCGCCCCCAGTATCACCAGCACGCTGGGGGGAAATGGCGAGCAGGCAGTCCGCCATTTCCGCTTCGGCGTCCCCTACCGGCCCGCCGTGGAGGCCCAACAACACGCCGACCTGGTCACTGCTCAAGGCATCGAGCAGGCGTGCCTGCCAGCCCAGGCCGGCCGCGGCGATACTCACGGCGGCGATGGCATGGCCGACGTCATGGTGGCAGTAACGGTAGGCCCGCTCGCCGTATTTCCAGGCTTCGCGCCAGGGGATCGAACTGAGCCCCACCAGCAGGGTCTGTTCGGGCACGTCCGCCACCAGTGCACGCCAAAGCTCCCGGTCGAAGGTGGCGCGGACTTCCAGTGCGTGTTCTTTGGGGGCGTAGTGACACACCATCGGCGCGTTGCACAAACCGCTTATCGCACCACAGATCAAATGCCCTTCCGTCGGGTGCAAATTGCCGCTGGACGGGTTAACCCGCAGTGACCATCGGGCTTCCCCCGCCTGTTTCCAGGCCGATAGGCTCAATGCGTCCCGCAACAATTGCGAGACACTGGTGCGGTTCACCGCCGCCACCGGGATGCGGCCGGGATAAAACATATCCTCGTAACAGGGCTTTCCGGTCAGCGCCGGATGCTCCAGCGGCAGCCGTGGCGCCCCCTGGTAATGGCGGAAAGGATCCGGCTGGGTCGCCCAATCCAAAAAGCCCGGGCCTCTGGCATAACGCTCAAAGTGGTGCTTGGTGCGTTCGTGGTATTCCTTGATCTGTGCCAACGCACTGGTCATCGCGGCTTGCCGGCGCTACTGCCGGGTGTCTCTGCTTTCAGGCTGGCCACCAGTGCTTGCAACACGGTGGGCGCGTTGCCAAACACCGGCCAGCCATCGCCGGGCAGCACGGAGGTCACGCCGGGTAGCGACGCGAGCCGCTGCACCGCCTGAACCGCCGCGGGTTTATCGCTGAGCTTGGCGTCGGGCAGCAAGCACAGGGTGCCCGCGCGGTGGGCGCGAATCAGATCGCCGGTAATGAGTGTCTCCGGCGTCAACCACAAGGCCAGCTCCCCGGGGGTTTTGGAGCCCTGCAGTTCGAAGACCCGCAACCCCGGCACTACCTCGTCCCCTTGCGCTAACCAGCGATCGCAGGTGATGGGAAAACGGTCGGACTCCCCCGTCGGGCCGAGGATCTGCGCGCCCAGCTTATCGCCAATGGACCGCGCGTCGCGACAATGATCGGAATTGGTGATGACGATATAAGCCGTCCCGCCCAAGGACGCTACATGCGCCTCATCATGGGTGGACAGGGGCAGCGGGTCGATCATCACATTGCCGCCCTCCCGTACCCAGAACACGCTGTGGAAATCGAGATTACGTTCGGGGTTGAACTCAGACCAGCCGTACAGGTCCGAGCGATGCAGTTGTTTCATCAAAGTTTCCCGTCTGCTAACCGGTGACATCGCCCTTGCGTGTAGTTCCCTCCGCTGGGCCTCGATAGGCGACCCAACGAGTAGCAGCCAACGGCATTTAACCTTTTGCCTCTCTGTCCGCATGACCAAGGTCTTTCGCCGGCGCAATTTCGTCTCGTACCCGTTGTTTCAGCTCCGTGATCTCTGGGAAGCGTCCGGCCTCTTTCCGAGACCATACCACCTTTCCATTGGCACTTACCTCAAACACACCCCCAGTGCCAGGTCGCAGGGTGAGTGCTGTTATCTCTTGCTCAAAAGTCGTTAACAGCTCCTGGGCCATCCATGCCGCGCGTAACAGCCATCGGCATCGCGTGCAGTAATGGATTTCGACTTGATTGTCCATAACACCCTCGTTACAAAGAGATGAGTGACGCCTAAGGCCCATTCAACAACAACTGACGTATATATAGTTGTCGGCGGTATAATCTTCAAATCTGGTACCCTTGGAGTGTCAGGCTCTGCAGCCCTTGGCGAGGCAACCTCGTAACCCCCTGTAGGACGGGTTGTGTGCTATACAGTAGGTATTCGACCACCAATCCGTTGGTGCCGCCCCTTTTTATGAAAAAACCATCTAAACATCGCGGATGCGCCCCTGCATCCAAATATATCTTGTTGAGGATTATGGGGTTTATCGGCGTCTGTTGGCCTACCCATCAGTAAATCATCTGCGGAGGAAAGTATGGCCCTAAGACTGAGCTCCACGGCGTTCACCGATAGCGGTGAAATTCCCGCAAAATACACCTGTGAAGGCGCCGATATCTCGCCCCCACTGCAGTGGACAGGCGTCCCCAAAGCAGCACGCAGTCTGGTGCTGATTGTTGATGACCCCGATGCGCCCGACCCCAGAACCCCCAAAATGACCTGGGTTCACTGGGTGGTGTTCAATATACCGCCGCAGGCGACGGGCTTTCCCGAGGCGGTTACACCGGGGGGGCTCCCGGCCGGCACTCAAGTCGGTTTGAATGACTGGAAGAAAAATAGCTACGGGGGCCCCTGCCCGCCGATTGGCCGGCACCGGTATTTTCACAAGCTCTATGCCCTGGATAGCCCCCTCAAAGAGATGCATAAACCCACCAAGGCCCAGGTGGAGGCCGCCATGCAGGGGCACATTATTGCAACAGCAGAACTGATCGGCACTTACCAGAAATCCAGATAACCCGTTAGGCATAAGAATGATGACAAGCCACGCGTTGCACCCCATGGCACAGGAACTTATGGAGGCATTCGGTCATCTGACCGGGCTTGCTGCTCCTGAAAACACACCACGACGTTACTTGTGGACAGACGCTTTTGCCGTGTGCAACTTTCTCGGTCTCTATTGTCAAACCGGCGATAACAAATATAAACAGCTCGCCCTGCGGTTAACCGATCAAGTGCATAACATCTTGGGGCGTCACCGGCACGAGGCTTCACGCACTGGGTGGATCAGTGGTCTGGAGGCGGCGGCGGGCAAAAAGCACCCCACCATAAGGGGCTTACGGATTGGCAAGCGTTTCAATGAGCGAGGCCCAGATGAGCCTATTGATGAACAACTGGAATGGGAGCGTGACGGACAATATTATCACTATCTCACGAAATGGATGCATGCACTCCATCGGCTAAGTGAGGTGACTGCAGATACCACTTACAACCGCTGGGCGATCGAGTTGGCAAAAACGGTACATAACAGGTTTGTCTATACTCTCTCAGTTAACAGCCAGAAATGCATCTACTGGAAAATGAGTATTGACCTCTCCCGCCCTCTCGTATCGTCCATGGGGCATCACGACCCCCTCGATGGATTTATCACCTACAGTGAATTGCGGGTGAGCGTCGCTGATCATCGGGAAGATATCAAGGCTTACGATCTCGCCCCAGAGATATCTGAATTGGCCACTATCTGCCAAGGGAAAAATTGGGTTACCGAGGATTCACTGGGTATAGGCGGCCTGTTATGTCATGCTTTCCAGGTAGCGAGCCTGATGGTGAATAAACAGTTTGAGCAACCGGGTTTGCTAGGGACGATATTGGAATCTGCGCTACTGGGTTTGGCCTACTACACGCAGGAAAATACGTTGAACCTACCCGCCGAAAAGCGGCTCGCATTTCGCGAACTGGGGCTCTCTATTGGGCTGCATGCAGTGAAAAAACTGGACGAGATGTTGGAGGAAAAAGCGCACTTATTTGAAAATAGATCGACCTTTCAGCCCCTGACAGAGGAGCTGATACAGTATTCACCGTTGATTGAGCTGATCGAAAGTTTCTGGCTCGATCGCGACAACCAAGCGTCGGATAGCTGGCTGGAACACCGCGACATCAATATGGTCATGTTGGCAACCAGCTTATCACCTGAAGGATTCTTGGGCGCTGATTAAAAACGTAAACCAGCAGGTTTTTCTGCAAAATAATATTTACACACTTCTGGCTCTAACCCGATGAGTTTCTTAGGTTTTTATTACACGTTTTCATCACCCAGAGTCGTGCCTTTCTCGCCTATCAGACTCGATATATCGAAAATGTGCAGCTGGGTATATCCAACACTTGGCCATAGAAGTGGATGACGCATTGGATATGCGGAGAAGATTGAGTTAGCAAATCGTAAAGAAATTAGCGCATACCGCTTATTGTCGTGGCATGGGCAAACGGAAACTCAATATACGCAATACTTCGATGTCTTTTCAGTTATGTTCCCAGAGCTATAGACAGCCGACATTTCGTTAAGGTGCTCTCTTTTGCATTTCTAATGTCCGCAACCTACCGAGACGGAATCTAGGGACGTATATAATTGAGCAAATTCTTGAGAAAAAACAGTTCAGGAATAAAGCGCACACCGGCCATTAACGCCATCAGCTATTTCCTGTGTAGGGTGGATTAGCGTTAGCATAATCCACCAAGAACCGCCGAACTTGTGCCACTAGCCTGGTGGATTACGCTACCGCTAATCCACCCTACACACGATCCTAAATTTAATTTTAACGCCTGCCAATTATTTATCTCCCGCCATATGAAATGGTAAGAAGAATTCAAAAAAGCAACGACAGCCTTTGGCTGTTATGCATAGCTATGCATAACAGCCATTGATAGGGGTCGGGAAAGACTCTCGTCCTCCCCGCCCTCCGAACTGTGCATGCGGTTCTCCCGCACACAGCTCTCCAGTCGGTAGTTTCCTTATTGGGATTGGCTCGCAAAAGCATAGGCTTCGTGTAAGGTGAAAAGCCTTTGCTTAGCGAAGAATGCATTGGGCCATCGCTTATGATCACTAGCTGTCCGACCGAATCCAGGTCGTTTCTCCCGCTTTCGCAGGACAGCTCGCAACCGCCGTCGCACGAATCCGTCAACTGCTCGGAACGTGGAGCGATTAGCGTGTTTGAAGTATCCAAACCAGCCTCTAAGCGTCCGATTGAGTTCTCTGATGATGGTATCCAGGCTGCCGCTTCGAGTCCTTTTTGTTAACGAACGGACTTTATCACGAAGAGCCTTCAGGCTTTTCGGACGTACCCAACGTCGACCGGCCTCAAACCGATAACCCAGAAATTCAAACCCCTGTCCTTTCACCGCACAGTTTCCCACGTGGGTCTTATCGGGATGTAGCATTAGCTCTTGCCTATTTACCCAGTCTTGGATATCGGTAAGCACTTTATCTGCCTCTTCCCGTGTACGGCACATCACCACAAAATCATCAGCAAAACGAGCATATCTATGTGGCCCGTCGCTAAGGATTTCGTCCAAACCATGGAGATAGAGGTTGGCCAATAAGGGACTGAGCCCTGAGCCCTGAGGCGTACCGGATACCGGTGTCCAGCGCTTCATCCCTTCAATGACTTCTTGGTCTAGAAACTGCTGTAGTAGTTTCAATACATTAGGGTCATTGATTCTTTCTTTGACTAACTCTAGCAGCCGGTGTTTGGGGATTGTGTCGAAATAGCTCTTAAGGTCGGCATCCACCACCCAGGTGTATCCGTCCTTTAGACTTTGATCCACAACCCGCAGTGCATCCTTACAGCTTCTTTCTGGTCGAAAACCGAAGCTGGCATGTAGAAAATCCTTCTCAAATATTGGCTCTATTACCAATTTCAGAGCGCCCTGAACGATCCGGTCCTTGACAGTCGCAATACCCAATGGCCTGGTTTTACCCTTACCTTTGGGAATATGCACACGCCTGATGGGGGTTGGAGCGTAGCTGCCATTCCGCAACTCTTGCCCAAGCGCCTTCAGGTAGTGGTCGGCGTTTACCGAAAATCGTTCAATGCTCACTCGGTCTATCCCCGCTGCCCCCTTGTTTGCAGCAACCCGTCTCCAAGCAGCCCAAAGGGTTTGCGGAGCGTATACCTTGTCAATCAGACTATGCCATTTGCCTCCTCGAACCCCGTTACCCAGGGCCGCCAACATACGATCACTCCAAACTGTCGCTTCTACCCATGTCCACATACGTGGATCATTCTGGTCTGACGCTGGTCTAGCGGTCGCCCGCACTATAGCGCCTATGTCTTCCATTCCTTGCTTCAATTTGAACCTCTCATATCTACCTTCCTGCCCCCCTTCGCTCAGCGTGGGTTTGCTCTCCACACTTTCCCGACATTTGGAATGTCGTACACTACTATGAGGGCTCTGACTCCTGAGCAATGTCACCACAAAGCTCAGGTCTCCCCACTTACTTCGCCATACCTTCCCATCGTTCCACCTCCAACCACGATATGTACCCGATCATCGCTTTATCCACCACGACAGCGTGATCAGTGATTTTCAGACTTCGCCATTTAGCCGAAGGCTCGCCGTTACATACCGCCGAATCGAGTTTGTTTTGCTGCGGACCGATTGTTCGCCTCCAGTTGCTCCTCACCCCGCCTCACGACGACGCAATTACTTTCGGCTACGGAGATGTGGCATTCTCCGACACGGACTTTCACCGTGCTGATACGGCGCCCTCGTGGGCGCACGACTAAACCGCTGCCGCGGTAATGGCAGTCGCTGTCTGTTTTTCCCAATTATCTAGCATTTTTTGCCAACTGGAATATCTTGATTCGCTCTCTAGGAATTCAATGATACGGTACGCCGTCTTTCATTACATTCCTACAGGAGCTACTCATGACACCTTTGCGTCAACGAATGATCACTGATATGCAAATCAGAAACCTATCCCGTAATACTCAAGAGTCCTATTTATTACAGGTTTCTGCGTTCGCACGTTACTGTTCTCAATCACCCGAAGCCCTGGGGCCAGAAGATA